>VFQN01001904.1_pt1 | contig 33612 bp, 24 predicted proteins | sample 3512371 | NCBI WGS metagenome assembly VFQN01 (sample SAMN10412370, study PRJNA504923) | tailings metagenome | isolation source: Replicate 2 from Balatoc abandoned mine | place: Philippines: Itogon, Benguet | collected 2017-08-28 | reverse complement strand
GTGCCAGACCCGACGAGGCCGCGTGCTACGCTCTGCCACGAGACGTGCCACACGACGCCATCGCCAACCCGACGCCCATCCTGTGCATCGGTCATCCGGGTCACGAAGTACGCGTGCACGGCTGGCTCACGGCGACACGCCCGATGGTGTGCGTGCTCACCGATGGGTCGGGTCATCACGGCACGTCCCGACTCGCGTCGACAACGCGCCTGCTCGACGGTGCCGGCGCCACACCAGGGCCGATCTACGGCCGCCTCACCGACCGGGCCCTGTACCAGGCGCTTCGCACCGGTGACACGGCCCTCTGGGAGACTCTGGCCCTCGAACTGGCCGACCTGATCGTGCGGCGGGGCGCCACCCTCGTGGTCGGTGATGCCGCCGAAGGATTCAATCCCGGTCACGACGTCTGCCGTTTCGTGATCGATGCAGCCGTGGCGCTCACGGCGCGCCGGGGGCATCACGTGGAGAACCTGGAGTTCCCGCTCGACGCGGCGCCCGACGCGGACGCAGCCATGGGCGGCCGAGGCCTGCGGCTCGACGACGAGGCCCTGGAACGGAAGATTGCCGCGGCCCACGGGTACGCCGAGCTGCGATCGGAGGTGGACGCCGCCCTGGAACGGTTCGGCCGCGCCGCCTTCCGGCACGAATGGCTGCGGCCGGCGTCGACGCAACGGCTCGTCGCGGCGTGCGACGCTACCCCGCCCTGGTACGAACGGCACGGCCTGGCGCGGGTAACCCAGGGCCTCTACGATGAACCGGTCACCTGGCATGCACACGTCCGGCCGGCATGGCAGCACCTCGTGCGGCTGGTTCCGGAGATGACGGGGTGCGCATCCTCCTGACCGCGGCCACGCTCGACACGCGAACGGGCGCTGAACTCTACATCGTCGACGTCGCCACGGGCCTGCTCGCGCGCGGCCATCAACCGGTGGCCTTCGCACCACGGCTCGGTCCGGTCGCCGAACGCCTGCGCGATGCGACCGTGCCGGTGGCGGAGAACCTCGACGACCTCGGCGCACCGCCGGACGTGGTCCACGGGCAGGACAACCACGTCCTGCTGGCGGCGTTGCTTCGCTTCCCGGGCGCGGCGGGTGTGCGCGTGTGCCACGGATGGGTCGACGAGCGCCCGTGGCCCTTCCCGCGCATCCAGCGCTACGTCGCCGTCGACGACACGGTGCGCGACCGGATGACCGGCGAATGGGGCATCCCGACGGACCGGGTGGCGACGGTTCGCAACTTCACCGACCTCCGCCGGTTCACGCCACGACCGCCGCTCCCTCAGGCTCCCGTGCGTGCACTGCTCTTCAGCAACTACGCCGCCGCTCATCTCGCCGTCGTGCGCGAGGCGTGCGCACGAGCGGGCCTGCCACTCGATGTCACCGGGCTGAGTGTCGGCACGGCCTCGGATCGCCCTGAGGACCTCCTGGGTCGCTACGACATCGTGTTTGCGAAAGGTCGCTGCGCCATCGAGGCGATGGCGGTGGGCGCGGCCGTCATCCTCTGCGACGCCAGTGGCGTCGGGCCGCTGGTCACCACCACCAACGTCCACGATCTTCACCGCATGAACTTCGGGCTGCGGGCCCTGTCGTCGCCCCTGTCGGCAACGGCCCTCGCGCAGGAGATCGCCCGATACGACGCGGCCGATGCCGCGGGGGTGAGCGACCACATCCGGAGCGTGGCATCCCTGGACGAGGCCGTCGACCGCCTGATCGGCGTCTACGAACAGGCGCGGGACGACGAGGCCGCCTCGCCCGGGCTTCCCGCCGACGACATGCGGTCCGTCTCGGCCTACCTGTTGGCACTCGGGCCGCGCCTGTCCTGGACGCAGTCGACGAGAGCCCTCACGTACCAACTGCTGCGACGGACGTACTTCGGTCTTCAGCGGGTCCCCGTCGCGCGGCGCCTGCTCGCCGGGCGGGTGCTGGCCCAGCGGCTGCAGCGCCGCCTCCAGCGCTGACCCGCCGGCGGGACAGCCCCTCTGATACCATCGCGGCATTCCGACGACAGGAGACCGACGATGGCGCACTGCACACGACGCGCGTTCCTGAGAACCGGGCTTGCGGCGGGCACGCTGGTCGTATCACCGCCGACGCCTGCGAGCGCCCAGCGCGGGAGCGCCACCGACGTGGTCACGCTCGGGCGCTCGGGCGTGAAGGTCACGAGGCTGGCGTTCGGTACCGGCAGCTTCAGCGGGCGCGTGCAGCGCGACCTCGGGCAGGACGGCTTCACGCGCCTCGTCCGCCATGCCTACGACAGCGGCATCCGCTTCTTCGAGACGGCGGAATCCTACGGCGAGATGCACCGGATGCTCGGCGTCGCACTGAAGGGCATCCCGCGCGACACCTACCAGATCATGTCGAAGGTGACGACGCGCGACGGCGTCGATCCACGGCAGAAGTTCGATGAACTGCGCCGGTTGGCCAACACCGAGTACTTCGACGTCATGCTGCTGCACTGGCAGCACACGGCGACGTGGCCCGCCGACAGCGCACGCTGGCAGGACGGCATCCTCGAGGCCGAGTCGCGCAAGGTCGTGCTCGGCCACGGCGCGTCGATGCACGGGCTGCCGGCCCTGCGGCGGGCGCCGGGCAACCCGTGGCTCGACGTCGCGATGATCCGCGTGAACCACACCGGCAAGAGCATGGACGCCGAGGACTACGCGACGCAGGGGCCGGGCAACGTCCCCGAGGTCGTCTCGCACGTCCGCGCCGTGCGGAAGCAGGGCATGGGCGTCATCGCCATGAAGCTGGCGGGCGAAGGCACGTTCGGCCGCGACGACCGACAACGGGCGATGCGCTTCGCCTTCCGCAACGCCGGCGTCGATTGCGTCACGGTGGGCTACAAGAGCCCCGCGGAGATCGACGAGGCCATCGAGAACCTGAACCTCGCCCTCGCGTAGACGCTGCGGACAGGAGTGCCGCGCGCATGCGGCCTGCCCCTGCCGCGTCCGCGGGCCGCCGTGGTGACGTCACGCCGCCTGTTCCTCGACCGCGCGCGGCGGCACCAGCCACTCCTCGAGCCCGCCGACCCCGAGGGCGGGCACGCGTTCGTGGAGGAGCAGTTCGGTGGCCAGCACCTGCGGCTCGGCATGGAAGTACTGCTGCAGCACGTGATCGCACAACACGTTGCACACGGCCAGCAGGCTCATGCCCTGGTGATGCGCCATCCAGGTGCGTACGGGCACGGGTGCGTCGCCGCTGTAGTCGATCGCCTCGTACAGGCCGTAGGTGCCCATCCAGCCGTCCGCTTCCATACGTCGCAGGTTGCGAAGGCTGCCCTGCGGGTCGACGAGCATGGCCAGGTACGACGCGTAAGGCGCAATCACGAGCCGGCCACTGGCCCGCGGGCTGCGCGACACCGTCGGCAGGCCGAATGGGGCGTAGCCATACGCCTGCGCGCCGGCCGTCGGGTCGATGACGTGGCCGGACTCCGAGAGCCCCCACGGCACGCCGAGCCGCCTGGTGAAGGCCTGCTGCAGCCGCACGATGGCCACGAGACTGTCGTGCGTGATCGTCCGGGGCTGGTGCCGCATCCACAGCGCCGGCATCAGGTACTCGAACATCGTGCCGGTCCATGACGCGAGCACGCGATGACCCTGCGGCGCGACGTGCGTGCGCCCGAGATGCAGCCAGCTGTCCTGAGGCACGTCGCCCTTGGCGATCGCGACGAACGCCGCGATGCGCGCCTCCGACGCCAGCAGGTCGTAGGTCGATGTCTCGAGCGCGCCACTGGCGGCGTCGTAGCCCACCGACAGGGTCTTCTTGCGAGGGTGGTACAGGAAGCGGAAGTCCATCGCGCCCACGATCTGGTCGATACGGGCCGCAATCGTCTCCAGCACCGCGCGGGTGTCGGCCGACATGCCGCCGTGCAGCCAGGCGCGCGCTGCCGACAGCCGCACCACCAGTTCGTCCACCCACCACCGCGGCTCGTCGTCGGTCGATGCACGACCGGCCGTGACGGCCGACGCGAGATCGACCGCGACGTGCCGCGCCAGCGCCTCGAGCTGCGGCAGCACCGAGGGCCAGTCGCCGTCCACGCGGAGCACGCGCTCCGCGAGCGCATGGGCGCCCGGGTGTGAGGTGGACGCGAGGACGCACGCCAGATCGCGGATGCCACTCCACAGGACATCGGCAGTCGCCGGAGCCGCCCCGCGAGCGAAGGCGAGTGCCGCCTGCTTCAGCGCCCACAGGCTGGCGACCAGGTTGCCGCTGTCGACCGTCGAGACGAACAGCGGCTCGAGCGCCCGCCCGGTCTCCACGTCGCTCCAGTTGAGCAGATGGCCGCGCTCGAACGGCAGCACGCGCATGCCGTCGAGGGTCCGCCGCGTGTCGCGGGCGAACTCCGGCACCGTGAGCTGTCCGAGGTGCACCGCCGCGATGCGCGCGTTCAGCAGGAAGCCGAGGTTGGTGGGCGAGAGGCGTTCGATCGCCGGCCCGCCCTCGTGCACGTGGTCGGGCACGAGCCAGTGCCGGTCCTCGGTGCTGAACTCACGGAAGTAGCGCCACATCCGCCACGACTGCCTCCGCAACCACTCCTCGTCCTCGGCGGTGACGGCGAGCGTGGTGCCCCGCGGCGCGCGACTCAGCCAGGCGGCGAGCGGACGCGCGCACAGCCACGACGCCAGCACCGGGCTGGCGGGCCAGAGCGCCTCGGGCCGCACGATTGCCAGCGCGGTGGCCACGAGCGCCGCCATGACCGGCGACCACGCGAGATACGCGTCGGCAGGCCGACGGGGACCACCGGCATCGCGCGCCTGTGCCGCCGTCTCCCACTCGAGCAGGCGCTGGCGGGTGACGTACACGCGGGCGAGCGACCGCGCGATCGCGTCGACCGCGAGTATCGCGTCGTGCAGCAGGAACGTGAGCGTCACCATCACCATCAGGTGCTGCCGCGCGAACGTCCGGAACGCCCCGCCGCACCACGAGAAGAAGCCCGCGCGTCCCCACGGCGCACGCAGCAGCGCAACGGTGAGGCCTCCATAGGCCGGCAGCGCCAGCATCGCGACGCTCAGCGCCGTCCATGAGGCCACGTCGCCGGGCAGGACGAACCAGCCGGCGAGAATGAGCAGGAGCATGGCCGGCTCGAACAGGCTGCGGCGGAGGTTGTCGAGGATCTTCCACCTCGAGATGACTCGGCTGTGGTTGCGCACCACGCGGCCGCGCCCGTCGGGGACCCACGGCATCAGCCAGCGGAGAATCTGCCAGTCGCCGCGCATCCACCGGTGCTTGCGGCGGCTGTAGGCGCTGAAGTGCGACGGGTAGTCGTCGATCAGCTCGATGTCCGACACCAGCGCCGCACGCGCGAAGATCCCCTCGATGAGGTCGTGGCTGAGGAGCGCATTCTCCGGGAAGCGGTGTGCCAGCACGGCGTGGAACGCATCGACGTCGTAGATGCCCTTGCCCGTGAAGATCCCCTCGCCGAAGAGATCCTGGTACGCGTCGGACACCGCCCGCGTGTAGATGTCGAAACCGGTCCGACCCGACAGCAGGCGCGCCAGCCAACTGCGCGACGCCGACTGCGTGCTGATGCCGATACGCGGCTGCAGCAGGCCGTAGCCCTCGACCACCTGATTGGTGTGGGGGTCGATCACCGCGCGGTTGAGCGGGTGCGCGATGGCACCGACGAGGCGATGCGCCGACTCGAGCGGCAACTGGGTGTCGCTGTCGAGCGTGACGACGTAGCGGATGCGCGGCAGCGCGTCGAGGTTGCCGACCTTCACCGGGAAGGCGTCGAAGCCCCCGCGGAGCAGGCGATTCAGGTCGAGGAGCTTGCCCCGCTTGCGCTCCCACCCCATCCACCGCCGCTCCGACGCGTTGTACACCCGGTGCCGGTGGAACAGGTAGAACGGTGTGCGGCCGGGCGTGCCGTATCGCGCATTCAGGCCCTCGATCCGCGACACCGCGAGCGTCACCAGCGGCTCGTGGGCGACGCCCGCTTCGGTGTCGGCGTCCACCGAGTCGGTGAGCAGGGCGAAGTGCAGCTGCGGATCGCGATTGGCGAGGTACCGGATCTCCAGGTCCATCACCAGTTCGTGCACGTGGCGCTCGTCGATCAGCAGCGCCGGCACGGCGACCATGGTTTCGCAATCGGCCGGAATCCCCCTGGAGAGATCGAGCTTCGGCAGCACCCGCGGACGCACGATCGCCGGGACGAGCGCATTGACGAACTCGACGGCGGCCTGCATCGCCGGCAACAGCACGAGCGCGCACACGACGATCGCGGGGCCTGGCACGTCGAGCGCCCACAGCACCGCCGCGACCACCGACAGCGTCACCGTGAAGACGCCCGCCAGGTACGTCGTCGTCGGGTGCGTGATGAGGGCGGTGGTGAGCCGGTGCAGCAGCGGGGGACGGAACCCGGCGATCGCCTGCAGTGTGTCGAGGCCCGCGTCGACCAGGTAGTAGCCCACGTGCATGCGCCGCCGCGCGGCGCCGTCTGCGGCCGTACCAGCCGACTCGGCCACCTGTTCGGCGAGGCACAAGGCGAGTTCTGCGACCTGGCGCTCGGTGAGCCGTCCGTGCCTGGCCACGCGCGACACGGCGTGCCGGTAGGCGTCGCGGCTGGCCGTGTCCATGCGGGCGTACGCGCCGGCCGGGTCCGCCGCGAGCACGTGCTCGACGACGCTGGCCGCCGTGAAGAGCTGCGCCCAGTTGGCATCACCCACGGACCGGATCGTCCCGATCGCATGCGCCAGCGCTTCGTCGTCTTCGACGGCGGCCGCGGCGACCACCCGGTCGAGCAGCGCGAGCATCAACGCGCCACGGGAAGCCCACAGCTCGCCAAGCTGCACGTCGCACGTCTCCTGCGCGCCGCGCAGGAACGCCGCAAACGTCTCCTCGGTGAAGCCGGCGGCGCGCACGCACCCGAGATACTCACCGACGAGCACGCCCACTCGCGGAGCGAGACCCTCGGTCGTCGCGACCGTGGGGTAGTCGCGTGCGCTCCACACGAACGCACGCGCCTCGCCTTCGGCCGACGCCAGCAGGCGGGCGTTGTCGGTGAGCCACTCACGGACGGCTGCCGTCGCGTAGGCGCGGCCCATCGCTGCCCGGAGGTCTGCGCGGAGTCGCGTGGTGCGTCGGCGGAGGCGGCGCATCGGCGCCCGCACAGGAGTGACTGCCGGCAGGTTCGCGGCCGCCCGCGATCCGGCGTGGCGCAGGCTCGCCAGGTCGCCGCGCGGCGCGCCACCTGGCAGCACGCCGATGCCGTCGGCGGACCGGTGCGTGACACGGGGGTTGGGACCCTGGAGGTGAATGGACATGATGGTTTCCCCGAATCAGCGGTAGCTGGCCGCCTGCAAGTCGAACATTCGCGCGTAGCGTCCGCCGCGCGCCATCAGGCTCTCGTGGTGTCCGTCCTCCTGGATGCGACCGTCGGCGAGCACGACGATGCGATCGGCCATCCGGACCGTGGAGAAGCGATGCGAGATGAGCAGCGCCATCTTGCCGGCGGTGAGTTCGGCGAAGCGCTCGAAGACCTCGAACTCGGCCCGCGCGTCGAGGGCAGCCGTCGGCTCGTCGAGAATCAGCAGCTGCGCGTCGCGCAGGTAGGCACGCGCGAGCGCGACCTTCTGCCACTCGCCACCCGACAGATCGAGCCCCCCGTCGAAGCGACGTCCGAGGAGCTGGTCGTAGCGACCCGGGAGGCGCTCGATCACGTCGTGCGCGAGGCTGCGGCCGGCGGCCTTCCGGATCTGCCACTCATCGTCGGCGGCGTGCAGCCGACCGACCGCGATGTTCTGGCGCGCGGTCATCTCGTAGCGGACGAAGTCCTGGAAGATCACGCCAATCTCGCGATGCAGATCCTCGAGGTCGTACTCGCGCAGGTCGACGCCGTCGAGCAGGATGCGGCCAGCCGAGGGGTCATAGAGGCGGGTGATCAACTTGACCAGCGTGGTCTTGCCCTGGCCGTTCTCGCCCACCAGCGCGATGCGTTCCCCGGGGGCGAGTCGAAGGTCGAGCCGATCGACGACCGGCCGCGCATTGCCCGGATAGCTGAACGAGACCTGCTCGAACACGAAGCCGTCACGGATCGGCCGCGGCGCGGGAATCGCATGGCGGGAGGCCGCGAGCGTCGGCTTCACGCGCAGGAACTGCACGAGGTCGGTGAGGAAGAGCGACTGGTCCGCGATGCTGGCAAACGTCGAGAAGATCGACTGGATGCTGGCACTGGCCCCCGCGATGCTGCCGGCCAGGAACTGCAACGAGCCCCACGTGAGTTCGCCGCTCACCGTCCGGTAGATCACGTACGCGTACGCGGCGTAGTAGCTGCCCGTGCTCACCAGCGAGAGCAGGCTGCCCATCCACAGGCGCTGCCGTGCCAGCGCCACGTTCTCTGCGTACAGCTGGTCGGACAGCTGCGCGTACTGTCCCGTGATGTAGGGAGCGAGCCCGAACAACCGCAGCTCCTTGGCCGACTCCTTGCTCGCGCCGAGCACGCGCAGGTAGTCCAGCTGCCGCCGTGTGGGGGTCTGACGCACGTTCAGCGAGTAACCCAGGAAGGCGAAGTGGCTCTCGCCGAGGAACGCCGGCACCACTGCCAGGACGAGCGCCACGAGCAGCCACGGCGAGAAGGCGAGGATGCCGATCGACAGGCTCACCGCCACGATGAACTGCTGCGCCATCGAGCCGATCGCGTGGACCATCGCGATGCGATCGGTGGCCTGCACTCGTGCACGCTCGAGTTGGTCGTGGAACGCCGGATTCTCGTAGGCCGTGAGGTCGAGTCGCGCCGCGTGTTCCATCACGCGGACGCTCACGTGGCGCGTGAAGCGGTCGGCCAGCAGGGCGTCGAAGAAGCCGATGGTGCGGCCGAGCACGGCACCGAAGACGGCGAGCCCGCACTCGAGTGCGACGAGCCACCAGAACTCGTCTGGCAGCGCGCCGCCGCCTGCCTGCACCTGCACGGCATCGAGGATGCGCCTGGCGACGCCGAGCATCGTGATCGGGATGAGCGCCGCCACGAGTCGGCAACCCCAGCTCGCGCTGACAACGCCCGGACCCGACGCCCAAACGAGCTTCACGAGCGCTGGAACATTGCGCAGCGCATCGGCGCGTTCGCGCCAGCCGTGCCAGAAACGGGTAACCGCAGCCATGGGTGGAGCCGCCCGACAAGGGCTGGCGACACCTCACTTCTGCAAGGTCCTGGCCAACCAGTGCGGCAGCAGCACGTGGTCTCTGGGTGGACTCCCGATGGGCTCGAGCAGCTCTACGGTAGCTGGCGCTTACGCGTGATCACGCGCGCAGGAGGGCTGTGACGGCGCCATCGTGCGAGACGTTGCGAGCACGCCGCGTTCTCTCACGGCTCTGCAGGTGTAGCCACCCGTGTATAAATTGCACGACTCGCAGATGAGCTTCTGGCGATGCGCCACCCGACCAGGTCCCGGGCTCCGCCTTGACCTCGGACCGCTCGAGGGGTACACGTCGTCGGCATGACCCTCGTCCGTATCGCCACACTCGTCGTGGCTGCCACGCTGGCGGCCTCTGCCCAGGACGCCACGCTTCCGGCCGTGGGAGCCGCCATGCAGGACATGGTGGCCAGGCAGGAGATCCCCGGGGCGGTGACCGCGGTCGTCGCCAGGGATGGCGTGGTGCACGTCGAGGCCACGGGCCTGGCCGACGTCGCGACGAAGCGCCCGATGACGACCGACACGCTGTTCTGGATCGCGTCGATGACCAAGCCCATCACGGGCGCGGCGATCCTGATGCTGCAGGACGAGGGCAAGCTGAAGGTGTCGGACCCCGTCGCGAAGTACCTGCCGGCATTCGCGGACCTGAAGACGCCGTCGGGCAAGCCGGCCAACCTCACGATCACACAGGTGCTGACGCACACCTCCGGTCTCGGGGAGGCAGACGCGACCGCGGCGCGCGAGGCGAAGACGCTGGCCGACCTCGAGCGGCTCTGGCTCGCGGCGCCGATGCAGTACGAGCCCGGCGCGCAGTGGAAGTACACGCAGAGCGGCATCAACGTCGCCTCGCGCATCGTCGAGGTGGTCAGCGGGAAGTCGTTCGACGCCTTCCTGCAGGAGCGACTCTTCGATCCGCTCGGCATGAAGGACACCACGTTCTACCCGTCTGAGGCGCAGCGGACACGCCTCGTCACGGCGTACACGAAGCACAAGGACACCGGCGTGCTCGAGGCGACGCCGCACCGGGCGGACTACGGCGCGGGGCGGCCGCCGCTCGGCAACGGCGGGCTCTTCTCGACGGCGCCCGATTACGCGCGCTTCGCGCGGATGCTGCTCGACGGCGGCACGCTCGACGGCCGACGCTATCTCAGCGCCGACGCGATGCGGCTGCTCACGACGCCATTGACCGGCGACCTGGCCACCGGGTTCTTCCAGACCGACACGTGGGGCAATCGCGGCGCCAACTACGCGTGGGGCCTATCGACCTGCATCCTCAAGACGCCGCACGACGGCGTGGCGTCGATGCTCTCGCCGGGCACGTTCGGGCACGGCGGCGCCTGGGGCACGCAGGCCTGGATCGACCCGGTGAAGGGCGTCGCATACATCCTCATGATCCAGCGCGCCGGGCTGCCCAACAGCGACGCGAGCGAGATTCGCCTGGCGTTCCAGCGCACGGCTGCCGCTGCGGTAGCCAGGTAGGTCGACCTACCGGCTGCGGGTGGGAGGCCTGCCCGAGGGGCCCACGGTGGCGCCGCCCGCCGGCGGGTCACCCTCGAGCGCGTGGATCGTGCCCTGCACCACGCCGTCGAACGCGGTGCCGTCTGCGGTCCGCAGGTCGTAGGTCACTTCCACGACCCATGTCGGCGCCAGTTCGGGCACCTCGAGCCGCACCGTCCGGCGGTCGTCCGCGAGCCTGGCGCGATCGATGCGCAGCTGGCGCAGGTTGTAGCGCTTCGAGCCGTAGTCGTAGGTGCGCTTGAGGTCCCACACGGTCACCGTGAACGCCTTCGACCCGACGGCGCCCCTGTCGAGGGGCGACGCGAAGGTGAGCTCGATGCCCGAGGTGCGGGCCTTCATCGCGATTGGGAGCCGCAGCGGCCGCCCCGTGTAGCGGATGCGGTAGAGGCCACCCACCTGCATCATCTGGTTGGTGGCCCAGGCCGACAGACCGAGCGCGTAGAGCTGCCCGTCGCGCGGGTTGAACCGACCGCGGATGATGCCCGTGGGGAACTGCGGCACCGGCAGTTCCACGATGGCGCCCTGCCGGGTGTCGCCGAACGACTGCGGCATCACCACGAAGATCTTGCCGTTGCCGTACGAGAGGCTCAGCAGGCTCCCGTCGAGCGGGCCCCAGCGGCCGCTGTCGGCCCAGAGCAGCTCCGCCGGCGAACGATCGTGCTTCGAGTCCACCCAGACCAGCGGCTTGATCATCGCCGCGTCCGACGAGTCGGCTGGCGCGCCGTAGCCGTACATGTTGCCGTAGAACCCGCCCTTCTCCACCCAGTTGATGCGGTTCATCGGCGTCCAGTAGCCCTCCTGGTCGGTGACGATGAAGGAGCCGTCGGAGTTGACGAGCACGCCGTTGGCCGCGCGGAAGCCGGTGGCGATGATCTCCGACGATCGACCGTCGGGGCTCACGCGGATGAGCGTGCCGTGCTGCGGGATGAGCGCGTCACGCGCGTGACGGGCGCTCTTGGCATAGTAGAAGTTGCCGGCCGCGTCGGTCTGGAGCCCCATCGCGAACTCGTGGAAGTGCTCCGTCACCTGGTGGTCGCTGTTGAAGCTCTCGTAGAAGTCCGTCTCGCCATCGTCGTCCAGATCGCGCAGCACAACGATCTGGTCGCGGCACCCGACGTAGATTGCGCCCTGGTGATACTTGACGCCCAGCGGCTGGAAGAGCCCCGTCGCGATACGGCGCCACCGAATCTCACCCTCCTGCTGCGCGATGCCCTCGAGGCGCCACACCTCCCCGTCCACCGTGGTGACCACCGCCTCGACGCCACCAGGCAGGAAGTCGATGCCGGTGGGGCGCATGCGGCTCTTCCAGGGGTTGTCCTGCGGCAGCGTGAGCACGTCCACCGCGTACGCGTCGCGATCGCGTCCGCGGACGATGGGCGTGGACAGCACCTCGGGGTGCCGCGCCGGACCGCCGCGCGTGTAGCGGCGCAGGTCGTCGGGCGGACCACCGGTACGCGCCGCCGCCGCGATATCCACGCCCGCGGCCGCCATCCAGATCGTGACGCGGGCCGGCGTGCCGGCCGGCACCTTCAGCACGTGGAAGCCCTGCTCCTGCGCCAGCGTTGCACCACTGCCAGCGACGGACACCGCGGCGTCCGTGGGCGCGATCCGCATCGTGCGCGCCGTGCTCGCCGCGCCAAGGTTGAGCGTGCGGCTCACGACGGGTGCGTCCCCGACCCGTCGCAGGTCGTACGACTCGAGCACCTCGGCGTCGCCGACGGTGTAGGCGATGACGACCCGACTGCCGTGGCGATAGAGGCCCGTGTAGTGCGCCCACTCGCGAGGGAGCGGACCGAATGGCCGTCCGTCAACCGCCACGAAGCGGAGGTCGGCGAAACTGCCGGTGGACGGGTTGGCCCATCCCGGCGTGATGGGGTTCTCGACCTGGATGGTGCCGACGGTGCGCGGAAAGATGTTGTGACGATCGTTGAGCAGGATGCCTTCGTAGTCGATGAACCCTGCACCCGTCCAGAAGCCGGTGAAGCGCATCAGGTCGTGATCGAACAACACGAAGGCCGTGCCGGCGGCCACACCGCCCTTCCCCTCGTCGAGGCGAATCGCGATGCCCTTGTAGGCGAAGTTGACGTCGCGGAAGTCCTCGTTCGGCAGGGGGCTGCGTCCGGTCGAGATCCGGCGCGGCGCGTCGCCCGAGTTGGCGAGTTCGTACGTGTGAATCAGGAAGTCGCCGTAGTCCATCTCGACCCAGGGCCGATAGGGCTGCGGCTCGGGACCGAGGCCATCGCCAGCAGGCAGGCCGGCCAGGTACGCGTCGGTGACGGCGACGTACTGCGCCGGGTTGCGCGCCTTGAGGAACTCCTCGCGGATGAAGTGGATGACGTCGTACTTCTCGCGCGGCGTGAGGCGCACCTGCGGCGGCATGAGGCCTGACCCGCGCGTCAGTGTCTGGTAGAGCGCGTAGGGATCGGCGCCGTTCCTGAACGCCTCCTGCCAGAACCGCCGGGAGTTGGGGATGGAGCCCGGCTGATCGGGGTCGCCGTGGCAGGTGTAGCAGGCGGTGCGGTACGTCGCCATGCCCCTGCGATAGGCACCCCTGTCCAATCCGGAGATCAGTCGGGCGTGGTCGATCGTGCGCTCGTAGTCGGGCAGTGCCGGCTGGTCGAGCAGGTACGTCGCAGGAATCCTGGGCGGCCCGCACGCCGCCCAGAGCAGCATCCCGAGAAGGAGGACGCGAGGGTTCATGGAGGGCGAACGGCGTCTCGTCAGGACTCCAGCGCCGCCCGGCAGTACGCGAGGCACTTCTTGATCTCGGCCACGCGCGTGGACCCTTCGGGCACCCGATATTCGAACTCGATGATGGGCCGGATGCTCCACTTGCTGTCGCGGATGGCCTGCAGCACCTGGCGCACCGGCGTATCGCCCTCGCCGAAGGGCCGGTTCTGGCCGCCGTTGGTGCCGAACTGCCGATCCTTCACGTGGATGTGCGGGATGCGGTCGGCGTGCTTCGTGATGAAGGGCAGCGGCGACTCGTTGTGCGTGGCCGTCCAGTGGCCGATGTCGACGTTGGCGCCGTTGTACTTCGCTTCGGCGAAGATCGCCTCGTACCACGCGGCCGTGCCCTGCGCGTGGTGATGGTAGGCGGCAAACACCTTGTGCCTGTCGGCGAAGGCGCCGATGCGCTTCGTGTCGCTGCGCTGCTGCGGCAGCTCCGACGAGATCGCGCGGGCGCCGAGGTCGCGCGCCATCTGGAAGAAGTAGTCGAGCTCCTCGTCGGAGACCGTGTAGAGGTCGTCGACCTTGAGCACGTCGACGAGGACCCCCGCCTTCTCGTACGTCTGCCGGAGCTGCTTCACGCGGGCCACGGGCGCCGACAGGCGCCACGCGCGCACCTCGGCCTTTTGTTTCTCTGCAGCGGCGGCCTGCTCGGGAGTCTGCGTCCGCCCTGGGCCGCGTCCGCCCTGGGCCATCTGCTGCGGCGTGGGCACCATCTGGCCCGAGGCACGGGCCGCCTCGCGGGCCTTCGCGGCCTCCCCGGCGGCGCGCACCGTGGGCGATCCGAGGAAATGCTCGACGGGCTGCGCGCGCAGTTCGACCGAGCCGATGCCCACGTCGACCAGGTGCGTCAGGAGCTCCTCGGCGGCGATGTTGTTGCCGAGGCCCAGGCTGTAGGGCACGTTGAGCCCAATCTGCACGCCGGCCCACCGCGACATCGGCGCGGTGGCCTGTGCGCTGACCGTGCCGATGGACCCGCGCATCGTCGCACCCATGGCTGGGATGCCGGCCAGGGCGACCCGTCCGAACTCGCGTCTCGTGATGGCCATGATCGTTCCTCTCCTCACTACACCGGTAGGGACGGGGTGTCCCCACGCGTCCGTCCCACCCGTCCGTGCTCGTCCGGCGTGCCCGTTCGGCACGCGACTCGCCGCGACGTCAGCGCGGCTTCGGCTCCCGATACGAGCGCTCCACCATGTCGTTGGGGTCGGTCGACACCGGGTGGTCGCGCCACAGCCAGCGCAGCATCTCCGGCAGCATCGCACCGCCCATGCGCTGGCCGTGTGTGTTGATGCCCCAGATGTAGTTGAGATCGTAGCCCTTCTCGGTGAGCGCCTGCGCCATCCGCACGTTCTGCAGGAACCAGTCGCGCCGCGGGTCGTACTTCCCGTCGCGGCCGACGCCGCGGTTGTCGTTGCGGCCGCCGTTCAGGAAGATGCGCAACGGTTTCTTCTCGCTCGTGCGGATGATGTCCGGATACGCGTCTCCGCCGCGGATGTTCGTATAGCTGCCGACGATGCTCAGCACCTTGCGGAACTGGTCGGGCCGATGCCAGGCGACGGTGAACGCCGCGATAGCGCCGCTGCTCGTGCCGCCGATGCCGCGCCGGGTGGGATCCTTCGTGATGTTGTAGTCCTTCATGAGCGCCGGCAGCAGTTCGTCGACGATCACCCGCGCGTACCGATCGTCGAGCACGTTGTACTCGGTCGGACGGTTGGTGGTCCGGTCGCCCCATTCCTTCGCGTTCGGCTCCGGCTGTTCGGGTGTGCGGCCCGGATTGATGAAGGCCGTGATCATGACCGGCAGTTCGCGGCGGTAGATCAGGTTGTCGAGCACGTTCGGCGCCCGGGCCGAGCCGTTCATGTCGATGAAGGCCTGCCCGTCCTGGAAGATCATCAGGTCGGCCTCCACTGCCGGGTCGTACTGCGCGGGCACGTGCACCCAGTACGTGTGCTGCGTGCCGGGATAGGCCTTGCTGTCGGGCAGCACGAACGGGCCTCGCAGCGTGCCCTTCGGCACGCCGTCCCGCTCGAGCGAGTCGGGCCCCAGGGTGTAGTACCGGTTCATGTCGGGACCGGTCGGCGCCTGCGCAGCTGCGGCAGGTGCGGCCGGGGCGGGAGTCGCCGGTGCCGGCGTCGGGGTCGCCTGTGCGAGCGACGTGGCCGGTGACCCGGCCAGGGCGCAGGAGGTCAGCGCGACCGCCCGGAGGAGGAGCAGGGATGTCGTCATGCGGGTTCTCGGACGCGCAGAAGGTAGCATGGCGCGCATGCGACGTGCGCTTCCTCTGCTTGCCCTCCTCGTCCTCCTGACGTCGCTGGCCGGTCATGCCCAGGACCGGCCGGCGGCGCCCATCCACGGCTTCGCGTCGACACGGGTGCAGGCACAACACGATCTGGAACGGCGATTCGACGCCCAGATCTCCACGGCCAACCTCACGGCATGGCTGAAGCAGATGGCCGGGCGCCCACACCATGCCGGCTCGCCGCACGGCAAGGCGAACGCCGAGTTCATGGCGCGGCTGCTGCGCGAGTGGGGCTACCAGGTCGAGATCAAGCAGTACGACGTCCTCTTCCCCTCGCCGAAGACGCGCGTCCTCGAACTCGTCGCGCCGACGAAGTTCACGGCCCGCCTCGCGGAGCCGCCGCTCGCCGAGGACGCCCTGTCGAAGCTCCAGGCCGAGGCGCTGCCCACCTTCAACATGTACTCGATCGACGGCGACGTCACCGGGGAGCTGGTGTACGTGAACTACGGCGTGCCGGCCGACTACGAGGAACTCGAGCGCCGCGGCATCGACGTGAAGGGCAAGATCGTGCTCGCCCGCTACGGGGGCTCGTGGCGCGGCATCAAGCCGAAGGTCGCAGCCGAGCGTGGCGCGATCGGCTGCCTCATCTACTCGGATCCCCGAGACGATGGGTACGGGCGCGGTGACGTGTATCCGAAGGGCGGCTGGCGCAGCGAGCACTCGGCGCAGCGCGGATCGGTGGCCGACATGCCCGTCTACCCGGGCGACCCCCTCACGCCCGGTGTCGCGGCCACCAGCGGCGCGCCGCGACCCGAGTTCACCAAGGCGCAGACGCTCACGACGATTCCCGTGCTGCCCATCTCGTACGCCGATGCCAGGCCGCTGCTCGAGGCGCTCGGCGGCCCCGTGGCGCCCGCGGCGTGGCGCGGCGGCCTTCCGCTGGCCTACCACCTCGGGCCCGGGCCCGCACGCGTCCACCTGAAACTCGCCTTCGACTGGAAGCTCGCGCCGGCCTACGACGTCGTCGCGACGCTGCCCGGCAGCGAGTTCCCGGACCAGTGGGTGGTGCGTGGCAACCACCACGACGCCTGGGTGGCCGGGGCGAGCGACCCGGTGAGCGGCATGGTGGCCGTGCTCGAGGAGGCGCGCGTCATCGGCCTGCTGGCGCGCGAGGGCTGGAAGCCGCGTCGCACGCTCGTGTTCGCCGCGTGGGACGCCGAGGAGCCGGGCCTGCTGGGCTCGACCGAATGGGTGGAGGAACTCGCGGACACGTTGAGCGCGAACGTCGTCGCCTACGTGAACTCCGACAGCAACGCGCGCGGGTTCTTCAGCGCCGGCGGAACGCACAGCCTGGAGCGGCTCGTGAACGAGATCGCCCGCGACGTGCCCGACCCGAAGGTGAAGGGATCGGTGGCCGACCGGCTCCTCGCGCGCACGATCCTGCAGGGCTCGACCGCGGAGCGACGGGCCGCGCGCGACGAGAGGCGGTTCGAGATTGACGCGCTCGGCTCGGGATCCGACTACACCCCGTTCCTGCAGCACCTCGGCATCGCGTCGATCAACATCGGCTTTGGCGGCGAGGGCGAGTACGGGCAGTACCACTCCGTGTACGACTCGGTGGATCACTACCTGCGCTTCCAGGATCCCGACCTCGCGTATGCGGCGGCGCTCGCGAAAGTCGGCGGGCGCGCGGTGCTGCGACTGTCGGAGGCCGACCTGCTGCCGTTCGACTTCACGCGATCGGCCGAACGCATCGGCCGCTACGTCGACGAACTGGACGAACTGCTGAAGACGCTGAAGTCGGAGACCGCCGAGCACAATCGTCGCGTGGACGAGGGCACGTTCACGCTGGCGGCCAATCCGACGGAGACGTACGTCGCGCCGCCGAAGAAGGACGCGGTCCCCGACATCGAGCTCGAGCCGCTGCGCCAGGCTGTCGAGCGCCTGCGGGTGGCGGCACGTCGCTTGGATACGGCGGCGCGAACGACGGGTCAGGCGCCGGCGGGCTCCCTTGCCGCCGCCAACGCGATCGTGTTCCAGGCCGAACGCGCGCTCACCCGCAAGGACGGCCTGCCGCGGCGTCCCTGGTTCCGCCACCAGGTCTACGCGCCGGGGTTCTACACCGGCTACGGCGTGAAGACGCTGCCGGCCGTGCGCGAGGCCCTCGAGCAGCGCGCGTGGGACGAGGCACGCGCGCAGGTGCCACGCGTCGCGGAGACGCTGGAGCGGTACGCGGGCGAGATCGAGCGCGCCGCGGCGGCATTGGCGCCCTAGCTTGGCCAAGCCAGGGCGACACGAGACCGCAGGTGGCACAGACCAGTGACGGCTGCAGCCTGCAGGCCGAGAGGCCCTCGCGCGTCAGCGGACGATGAGCACCGGCACGGGACTGGCGTTGAGCGCCCCTTCCGCAACGCTGCCCACCAGCAGATCCGGCAGGCGCGTCGTGCCCCGCGCGCCGACGACCAGGACGTCCGCGCGTGCCTTCGCCACCGCGCCAAGCAGCTCGCGCAGCGGCGCGTCGTCTGTGATGACCTGGTCCGTCTTCCAGCCAGCGGCCGCGAGCACCTTCGCTGCCCGCGACAACTCCCGGCGCGCGGCGGCGCGCCGCTCCTCGTTGATGCGGGAGACCTCCGCGGCGACCGTCGCTCTCGTGCCGGCAGGCGCCAGCGAGTGGGCCGGGGCGTGCATCGTGTCGACAGCGCTCAGCAGGGTGACATGCCCGTCGCGTGGAGGCGTGAGCGTGGCCACGAACTTCACGGCCCGCCTGGCGTTGGCCGACCCGTCGAGGCCGATGACGATGCGGCGGTAGCCGCGGCGCGCCTGCCTGACGACCAGCACCGGGCAGGGCGCGCCTCTGGTGACGCCACGCGACACGCTGCCGGTCAGCAGCCGCCGAACCGCGCCGTGGCCGCGCCAGCCAAGCACGATGACGTCGGCCCGAACCCTCCTGGCCTCGCCGAGGATGCCTTCGACGGGCGCTGCGTCGACCACGCGTGCCTGCCCGTCGGGCCACTGCTTCGAGAGGGCGCGTTCGGCCTGCCTGGCGGTGAACTCCGCGGTGCGGTCGAGGGCCGCCAGGAGGAGTGAACGCCGGTACTCGGCGCCGATCTGCGCGGCGACCACGGCGGATGCCCGGGATCCCTCCGGCCAGGGGAATCGAGCCGCCGTCGTCAGCGCCGCGCGCGCTTGTGCGGATCCATCGGTCGCGATCAGGACGTGGAATCGTTTCGCGGGAGACATGCTGGCCTCACTTCAGTTCGCCCAGGTATCCATGGCGCTCGAGCCACTTCACCGCTTCGAGCACCGGCACGACGGTGAACGCGAGCCCCGCCGTCAGGGCCCAGTCGGTCCAGCCGAAGGCGAACGTCCCGAACGGGCGCTGGAGGAACGGGACGTAGATGACGACGAGCAGCAGCGCCAGCTCCCAGGCCACGGCGAGGTTCAGCCAGCGATTGGCGAACGGCGATCGCAGCACCGAGAAGCGGTCGGACCGGTAGTTGTACGCCTTGAAGAACTGGATCAGCACGAGCGAGACGAACGTCATGGCCATCGCCTCGCCGAGTGCCCGGCCGGTGTGGAGCAGCCACGTGAACAGGCCGAGATTGATCAGGGCCGACCAGAGTCCTCCCGTGAGGAGCAGCACGACCAGCGGTCGCGTGAACACACCGGCTCTCGGATCCCTCGGCTTGCGCGACATCAGGTCGGGCTCGGGGGGATCCACGGCCAGCGCCAGTGCCGGCAGGCCGTCGGTCGCGAGGTTCACGTACAGGATCTGGACGGCCGTGAGCGGCAGCGGCATGCCAGCGACGGCCGCGCCGGCCATCAGCACGATCTCGCCGACGTTGGACGACAGGAGGAACGTGAGGTATTTCCGGATGTTGCTGAAGACGATCCGGCCCTCTTCGACCGCCGCCACGATGGTCGCGAAGTTGTCGTCGAGGAGCGTGACGGCCGCGGCCTCCTTGCTCACGTCGGTGCCCGAGATCCCCATCGCGATCCCGACGTCAGCCTTCTTCAGCGCGGGCGCATCGTTGACGCCATCGCCCGTCATCGCCACGACGTCGCCGCGGCGCTGCCAGGCGTCGATCACCCGCAGCTTGTCGGCCGGCGACACCCGCGCGTAGACGCCGATCCCCTGCACGTGTCGCGAGAGTTCCTCGTCGGAGAGTTCCGCCAGGTCGGCGCCCGACACGACCCGGCGCCCGTCCAGCAGGCCGACCTCGCTGGCAATCGCGGTGGCCGTGAGGGGGTGATCGCCGGTGATCATCACCGGCGTGATGCCGGCATTCCAGCAGGTCTGCACGGCCGCGCGGGCCTCGGCACGGGGCGGGTCCATCATGCCGACGAGGCCCAGCCAGGTCATCTGCCGCTCGGCGTCCTCGAGCGTCGCCCTCCGCTTGCGTGCGATGGCGAGGACTCGCAGGCCATCTGCGGCCATGTCTCGTTCCAGGGCCAGCCATGCCTCGCGATCCGCGTCGTGCAATGGCTCCTCTCGCCCATCCCGTTCCCAGGTGGCGCAATCGGGTAGCACCGTGTCCACGGCGCCCTTCGAGTACGCCAGCACGACGCCGCCCTCGCTGGCATGGATCGTCGTCATGCGCCGCCGCTCGGAGGTGAAGGCGATCTCGTGCCGGCGAGGGTGCTCCTCGTTGGCCGTCGACTGGTCGAGGCCCGCCTTCTGGGCCGCGACGACGAGCGCGCCCTCGGTCGGGTCGCCCTCCACGTGCCACCGGCCCCGTTCGTCGAGCCGTACGCGCGCGTCCGACGACAGGAGGGCCGCGCGCAACAGCGCAATCACGGAGGCTGGCGGCTGAACGACGGCGCCGCCGTCGAGGAACTCGCCGACGGGCTCATAGCCCACGCCGGTCACGTCGAACGTGCCGTCGCCGGTCGACACACGGCGCACGGTCATCTCGTTCCTGGTCAGCGTGCCGGTCTTGTCCGAGCAGATGGCCGACGTGCTGCCGAGTGTCTCGACCACGGGCAGCCGACGCACCAGGGCCCGACGCTTGACCATGCGCCGCACGCCGATCGCGAGCGAGATGGTGACCACCGCCGGCAGCGCCTCGGGCACCACGGCCACCGCGAGGGCGATGCCGAAGATGAACATCTCCAGCGGCGGGCTCCCGCGCCACACGCCGAGCACGACGATCACGGCGACGATGACGAGGGCGGCCTTGCCGAGCACCGAGCCGAGCCGATCCAGGTTGTCCTGGAGCGGGGTCCGGCCGGACTCGACGGTCTGCACGAGCCGGCTGATGCGCCCGAACTCCGTGGACATGCCGGTGGCGACCACCACGGCGTGTCCGCGACCCCTGGTGCTCAACGTGCCGGCGTAGGCCATGTTCAAGCGGTCGCCGAGCGGCAGGTCGGGGGTGTCGAGGCGTGCGGAGGTCTTCTCCACGGCCGCGGACTCTCCCGTGAGCGCCGCCTCGTCGATGGCGAGGTTGATGGCTTCGGTCACGCGCGCGTCGGCCGGCACCCGATCGCCGGCACGCAGCACGATCAGGTCTCCCGGCACGAGTTCGCGGGCGGGCACCGCCACCTCGATGCCGTCGCGCATGACGTGCCCGACGGGGGCTGCCATCTCGCGCAACGCCTCGAGCGCGCGCTCCGCGCGGTACTCCTGCACGAACCCGAGCAGGACGGCAAACAGCACGATCACCGCGATCACCGTCGCCTCGAGCGCGTGGCCGAGCAGTCCGGAGAGCAGCGTGGCGACGAGCAGGATCACGACCAGGACGTTCCTGAACTGCGCGGCGAGCGTGTGCCACGCCGAGCTCCGCTCGAGCGCCTGCAGTTCGTTGGCCCCGTGAATCTCCAGGCGCCGGCGTGCCTCCCCGGCCGACAGGCCGGTGTCGTGCGTGCCCAGCGCCGCCACGACGCCTGCAGTCCCGAGCGTGTGCCAGGTGGCGGATGCCCCGGGCTCGCGTGTCGCAACAGCCATGACCGACCTCGGCTCTCCTCGTTCGAACGAACCGGCCGTGCGCGATGCCCTCCGCCAGGTGATCGGTGCTTGCGCGCGGAGGGGCGCAGCGGCGCGTCCTCAAGGTAGGTCTTTGGGCGAGAATGGACAAATAGATACTTTGCCCACGTCGGAGTGGTTTTCTCTATACGTCGAGGTCGGGATGCGCTGGCTGAACTACCACCACCTGCTGTACTTCTGGAGCGTCGTGCGCGAAGGGAGCGTGTCGGGCGCCGCGGAGAAGCTGAGCCTCTCCCAGCCGACCGTCAGCGCCCAGGTCCGCATGCTCGAACAGGCCCTCGGGCAGAAGCTGTTCGTCAGGAAGGGACGCAGCCAGGTCCTGAGCGACGTGGGACGGACGGTGTATCGCTACGCGGACCAGATCTTCGGGATCGGCCGCGAGATGATGGAGACGCTCGAGGGCCGCTCGTCCGGGCGGGCGCTGCCACTGACCGTCGGCATTGCGAACGCCGTGCCGAAGCTCGTGGCCTACCGGCTCCTCCGTCCCGCAGTCGGGCAGCCCGAGCCGGTGCGCCTCGTCTGCTGGGAGGACGACCCCGAGCAGCTGATCGCCAGGCTGGGGACGTACACCGTGGACCTGGTCATCGCGAACGCGCCGGCGCCGGCGTACCTGCCGATCAAGGTCTTCAACCACCTGCTCGGCGAGTCCGACATCGCCTTCTTCGCGCCCGCGCCCGTCGCCAGGCGGCTGCGGAGGCGGTTTCCCGAGTCACTCGGCCACGCACCCATGCTGCTGCCGACCACGAACAGCCCGCTTCGGCACGCGTTGGAGGACTGGTTCGACCGGCACAGGGTCGCCCCGCGCATCGTCGGCGAGTTCGAGGACTCGGCCTTGATGATGGTGTTCGGCGAGGCCGCGGGGTGCGTGTTCCCGGCCCCGGCGGCGATTGCCGACGACGTGGCGCGTGTCTATGGCGGGCGGCCGGTGGGACGCGCGGATGCGGTGCGCGAGCGGTACTACGTGATCTCGGCGGAGCGTCGCCTGAAGCATCCGGGCGTGCTGGCGATGACCGACGTGGCGCGCGAGGAGATCTTCCGCGAGGCGCCCCGCGCGAGGACAGGACGTCACCGCTGACTCGACGGCCCCCGACCCGAGGTGCTGGTAGACCAGCTGGGGGCGGACTCGGGGCGACCGGGCGTGGGTGGGCACCACCCGGACCGCGCGTCCGGGGTCAGGCCTCGCGCCGCAGGAGCCAGGCCAGGCCCGCCGCGGCGCCGACGTCGTAGGCGAGGCACCAGGCCGGCCACCAGGCCGGGACACCGGTGTTCTCGATGAGGTGGCCGTGGACCGCATCGAAGACGCCATGGCCGGCCAGCGCCACGACGACGATCCACGTGTTCCACCGGAAGCCGACCACGGCCGCTGCCGTGAACAGCGTCATCACGAGCGACTCGACGACCATCGTCTGTACCGAGCCGCTCATCACCGCGAACAGCACGTAGTAGGCCGCGATCACGATCATCACGGTCGGGTAGAACGCCCGATCGCGATCGAGCCCCACGACCCTCGCGAACACCGCGACGCCCATCGAGAGCACGAGTCCGGCAGCGTAGGGCAGCATGGATGCTCCTTGGTGACTCGCCGACACCCGAGCGGGTCCGGTCCTGCGCTAGCGGCTCTCCGCCTGGTGTGCGTTGGCGGGCTGGCCGACCGTGCAGGTGCACGTCGGGCCGCAGCGGCAGCCATCGCCGCAGGCACACGACGCCGCAGCCTGGTTCGAGGGAGTCTGGCAGCCGCAGGTGCATTCAGGACCGGTGCACACCGCGCAGGGACAACCGTTGGATTGCGTGAACACGAGACGCTCCTTGATTCCGTGGTCGACACCATGTCGACGCGAGATGGAGTCTCGCACCCTGTCGGACTGCGGGGATTGGACGAAGCGGCTGTTGTCGTTGAACGAATCGGCTATTTCGTCGGCAGTGCGGATCGACGCCCGTCGGAGCCTGTCGCGACGCTGCCGAAGGGCGAGGGGATCTCGATGAAGTCGCCGCGCATCAGCGCCGATGGCGCCATGCCCACCATCTGGTAGAAGGTCCGGGTCAGGTGCGCGGCGTCTGCGAAGTCGGCCGCGTGGGCGGCCGCGGCAATCGTTCGCTCCGAGGCGACGGCCACCATGGCCCGCGTCAGCTTGCGCCACAGCAGGTATCGGCTGAACGGCAGGCCGACCTGCTCCCTGAACAGGTGGGCGAAGCGCGTTGGCGACAGACACGCCACGCCGGAGGCGTGGTCGAGCGACATCCGCAGGTCGTCCGATCCTCGAATCGCGTCGAGCACGGCGGTCACGCGGGCGTCGAGCCGTCGGGTCGGCGCAAGGCCTGGCCGCACGCCCTGCGCGCAGCCGCGCACGAGTGCCGCGATGTCGTGGGGCTCATCCGGGTGTTCGGCGAACGCGCGCAGGTCTGGCGCGATCGCGTCCAGTCGCGCCTCGGGAACGGTCGTGATGTCGTGCCGCAGTGATGCGGACAACCAGGCGCCCTCGCTCGACTCCGGATCCACGAACAGCATCACCGCGAGCGCGCCGTTGCAGTCGAAGGAGTGCTCGGCGTCGGCTCGCACGACGATGCCGCGGCTCTCGTGCCAGCTGCGGTCCGCGCCGCAGGTGGCGACATGGCCGTCGAGGGCGATCACGATCTGGATGGCGTGGTGGGCGTGGGAGGGCACCACGCCCCGAGCCCTGGCGGTGAGGAGGAAGCCACCCTCCCACAGGTACCAGCGCGGCGTGCTCAGCCAGCGGTATGGCTCGTCGCTCGGCGTGTAGCCGTTCATCCCCGGGCCCGCTGGTCGAGGCGTTCACGGATGGCAACGAATCGCGGGTCGGCACGAAGCGATTCGATTCCGGGCACCCAGGCCTGAAACGCGGGAAGCAGGACGTCGCGCTCTTCGGCCGCTCTCGCGCTGAACGCGATTGCTGTTTCATGGTCGCCGAGTCCGTTCGCGCAAATCGCGAGCGCGAAGGGCGGCACGTACTCACGCTCACTCCTCTCCAGCGCCTGTTCGAAGATCTGGCGCGCGTCGGCGAGGCGGCCGACCCGGGCATACGTGGGGACCACCTGGAGCAGTGCCCAGATGCTGGGCGATGAGGCCCACAGCTGTTCGGCCGCAGCGGCCGCTTCCTCGTGCAGTCCACACCAGCGGTACGCGAACACGAGTTCCCACCGGCCCAGAAAGGCGTGCGGGTCCTGCTCTACCGCCATCCTCGCGTAGGCGAGTGCGTCGTCATAACGCCCGACCCCCGCCAGTGCGAACGACGCCACCGTCGTGGCATACGACGAGAGCGGGTCGGCTTCGTAGGCGTGCCACGCGTGCTCCAGGCCTTCGTCGAAACGTCCCGCCGACCACTGCAGGAAGAACAGCGAGTACCAGCAGCGCGCCTGGATGTACCTGGGATTCAGGCGGAGCGCTTCGACGAACTCGCGCTCGGCCTTCTTGCCGTCCCGTTCCCAGAGCAGCGTCGCGAGGGCGAGTGCGTTGTGGGCTTCGGCAGAATCCGGGTCGAACTCCAGCGCACGCCTGGCCGCACGGATCGCCGCCGGCATCGTCTCCTGCGGGGGCAGCTGCCCACTGTAGCCGATGATGGTGTAGGCGTCGGCGAGGCCCGCCTGCGCCTGCGCGTAGCGGTTATCCAGCTCGACGGCCCTGCGCAGGTTCTCGAGGGCAGGCTGAATCCACGGCCCGCGCCGGTAGAGCATCGCGCGCCCCTTCAGGTACACCTGGTACGCCTCCATGTTGGTCGTCGAGACCTTGACGATTCGATCCGCCGGCTCGATATGGAGTGCGACCTTGAGACGGTGGACGATCGCCCGTGAGATCTCGTCCTGTACGTCGAAGATGTCAGCCAGTTCGCGGTCGTAGCGCTCGGACCAGATCTGGAAGCCGTTCGACGCATCGACCAATTGAGCCGTCACCCTCACGCGGCTCCCGGACTTTCGAACGCTGCCCTGAAGCAAGTGGCGCACGTTCAACCGCCTGGCGATCTCGGTCGCCTCGGTGCCCTTGCCCTTGAAGGAGAACGATGACGTGCGCGCAGCGACGCGGATCGCATCGAGCTGCGTCAGCGCATTGATGATCTCCTCAGCGATGCCATCGCTGAAGTAGTCCCCCTCGGCATCACCGCTCATGCTCGCGAATGGCAGCACGGCGATTGACGGGATTGCGCGGCTCGGACGCTGTCCTATTTGCTCGAGTGCGCGCACCACCTCGTCCATGCTCTGGAACCGATCCTCAGGCTCTTTGGCAAGGCAGCGCATGATGAGGCGCTCGAGTGCCGAGGGCGGCCAGAGTGGGGGCGGCTCATCGCGCAGCACCGCGCTCAGCACCTGCGGGATCGTGCGGCCATCGAAGGCCCGCTTGCCCGACACCAGTTCGTACAGCACCGCGCCAAAGCTGAAGATGTCCGATCGCGTGTCCAGCCGTTGCCCGAGAGCCTGTTCGGGCGACATGTACGCGGCCGTTCCCAGCAGCGTGCCTGCCGCCGTGACCCCGGCGTCCACGTCAGTGTCCATCGGCTTGGCCAACCCGAAGTCCAGCAGCTTCGCGCCACTCGACGTGACCAGGATGTTTCCTGGCTTGATGTCCCGATGCAGGATGCCCTGGCGATGGGCGGCGGCGACCGCGGATGCGATCTGCGTCGCCAGCCTCACGGCCTGATCCTCCGGCAGCGGACCGCGCAGGATGGTGCCGTCCACGAACTCCATCACCAGGAAGTGGAGGTCGCCCGTCGTGCCGACGTCGTACAGCGTACAGATGTGCGGGTGATTCAGCGCCGCGACGGCACGCGCTTCCCGCTCGAAGCGATCACGCCCCTGCGCATCGTTCGCGACATGCGTGCGCATCACCTTGATCGCCACGACCCGGTCGAGCCGTGTATCCCGCGCGCGATACACCTCACCCATCCCGCCGGCGCCGATCCGGTCGATCAGCACGTACGGACCGATGTGACCCCCGTTGATCACGGCTGCGGGTGCCGTGCCAGTGAGCGGAGTCGCAGGTCGGAGAAGACTGCCTGCCTGGTCATGCGCGGCGAGTAGCTCCTCGATCCGTGTCGCGAGAGCGCGATCGCCTCCACAAGCCTCGTTGACATACGTCGATCGTTCGTGGACGGGAAGCGCAATCGCACCTTCAAACACGCGCCTGACGACGAACCAATCGGCGGACTCGGGAGCCATTCTGATTCGAGCAGCGGCTATTCTACGGCAGTCTCGAGCTGAGCCTCCCGCCGGCGTAGCGGCGTCGCCCCGCGCCACAAGAACCTCGACGTCCGTACCGTGCGCCCGGTGTACTCGACAGATGCGGCCGGGCCGCTGTGCCCGAGCGCAGTGCGCACGGTGGCTGGGTCGCCAATGGCATGCCGGTCACGTCAACCTTGGCAATCGTCGAATGCCGCCGACCTACCCCAACAGTCGACGGTCCGCCACCAGACAAGTGCCGAGTTGCACCGACTGATGGGAGCGTCCACTGCCACCAGGTCGCGATTGACTCTGCCTCTACGTACGTGTAGCGTGCGAGCGTCTACCGAGTATTGCGAGGGGGGCTTATGCAAAGAGCCGCTTCAATCGTTGTCTCCGCAGTCGTCGGATGTAATGCGGTCCTGCTCGCCCAGTCTGCCACCTCCGATCCCAAGCAGGTCATAGAACAGTATCAGGCGGCATACAACAAGGGCGACGCCAAGGCCCTCGGCGCGCTGTTCACCGAGAACGCGCTGCGACTCGGCTCAGACGGTCGCGCATTCGCCGGACGCGCCGAGATCGAGCAGGACGCAGCCGCCGCACTATCGGGGCCGCGCAAGGGTTCGCGAGCCGAGATTCACGTCGCTCGAACGGAAGTGCTCAAGCCAGACGTTGCGTTGGTGGAGGGCACCTTCGAGGTCACTGGCGTCAGTACACCCGTCAAGGGTCGATACTTGATCACGGCCCTGCGCGAGAACGGCCGATGGCGCATCGCCAGCATCGCGACCGCAGTGCCCCCAACAACCTCCAGCAGATGATCGGCCACACCCTGGCCCGTACGTCCGCCGACACAGCTGGAAGTGGCGCGCCAGTCTCCAGTAACGTCGGCCTCAGGAGGTCAGGGAGGTTGGTCATGATTGATGACCGCGATATGGCCGCGCTGCACTCACTCGTTGTCGCGTGACACGACGTAGAGCAGGAAGGCCAGCAGCGCGAGCGAGAGCAGGCCGCCCGCCACTGACGGGGGTTGGCTGGCTACCACCGTGAACGCGAGGCACCAGATCCCCAGGAACACCCAGCCCTGCCAGGTCTTCGGTGGTCCCCAGCCGAAGCGCTTCCGCGAGAAGTGCGCCATCCGCCCTCAACGCACGAAGTAGCCGACGATGCGCCAGGCGCCGTCGGTGTCGCGGACGGCAGTCACGGTCTCGGTGGCGGTCGGGTGCTGGTCGAAGACGGCGGCGTACTGGATGATCACGTACTCGCCGGCTGGAGCGCCCGGGGGATTGGTCATCGGAGTCGTGCTCTTCTTCGTGCGCGACTTGAACGCGCCGACGCGGTCGCGCGCCTGCGTCGCCGCGTCCTGCCACTTCTCCTGCGTGACCGCCTGCTTGAACGCGGCGGCCGCGCTCGTCCACGACTCACCGTACCGGCCAGCATCGACGTGCGCCAGCCACTGCGTCGCGGCAGTCTCGGCGGCAGCCGTGTCCTGGGCGATCGCGTCACGAGGACTCGCGAGCAACGACACCAATCCGACCAACAGCAGAGTCAAGATGACCCTTCGGCGCATGAGAAGCCCCTTTCGGAGGGCCGTCAGAGCCCTCGCGTACACATTGGTCAGTTCCCGTCCTCGGTGAACCGCGCCATCAGCGCACGGCCCCGCGGCGAGAGCCGGTAGCCGATCTCGAGGCTCTCGGTGAGCCCGAGTTCCTTCAGACGACGCACCCGCCGCTTGAACAACGGTACGTCCACCGCGCCCGCGCAACGGGCGAGCTCGCGCGCGCTGACACCCGCTCGGTCGGCGATCAGTTGCAGGTACGTGCGCGTCCAGGGTGCCGACGACGCGTCGTCCATTCGGGCCAACGCGGTCCGCAGCCGCTCCATCTCCTCGGTGTCAGGCAGCTGCTCGCGCAGTGCGATGCGCGGATCGTCACCGACGAGGCGGAGTTCGATTCGCAGCAGGGTCCCCGGGCCGGCAATCGAGTCGCGCAGTTCGCGCGCCGACACACCGGCACGGTCCACATCCTGAGGCGTGACGTCGCCATCCGTGATCACCGTGACGCGCTCGAGGCAGACGACGCCGATCGGCGTGCGCAGCAGCGATCCGTCGGCTGGTGGGGCGCGTCGCCAACGCCGGAAGGCGAGCGTCACACGGCCGTCGGCAATCCCGCGAAGAACGTCCTGGCGAAACAGCATGGCGTCTCGGCTCCACCCTCTGGATGTCGTGACGATTCTGCAGGCTTCTTGCGTGCGGAGCAGGGTCAGTCGACCTGATCATGCTACGGTCGCCCCCTCGCCACCCCGCGACGAACCGGTTCGCAACGACTCCAGTGCCGAGCGAGACTGTGCTCAGTCGTGAAGGGCCGTGATCGAGCACGGGTCGAGAACAGACAGACGCGATCATGGCTTGCGATTCAACGGTTCGTCGTGGAGCCGTAGTTGTCGCCTGGCTTCATGCACTGCTTTCTCGAACAGCTCGAGGTCGACCACGAGCGCGGACGGAAGGGTGCCGGCACCTGGCACCTCGAGCGACAGGGCATGACCGGGGCCGCGCTCTTGGCTCACGAGACCGCAGTATTCGCCCTTCACATAGATTTCTGCCACTAGATGCTCGTAGTCAGGATGGCTCCAGACCGTTACTGAATACGGTTCCGTCATCTCATTGGCTCGAAGAGTCACAGGTGAAGACTGCACGCCCTTGCGAGGTCCTTCCGCTCGCATCCGGCACATTCCCAGCTTTGCCGTTGCCTGAGCTTCGCCCGGCGCAGCTCGTCGGGGCATGGGGACGAGACGACGAGACTCACGCGCGGACATGGAACCGCCGGTGCAGCGCGCGCACCGGTTCGGCGAGGTCCTCGAACGGCCCCTGCACCACGACGCCGGGCACGATGGCCTGGATCGGCAGGGGCCGCACCGGAGGGCCCGGTACTCCCATCTCGGCCAGCCACGTGGCGAGCTGTTCCGATGAACACGCGTACACGATGCGGCCCAGGCCGACCCACCCGTGTGCCGACGCGCACATGGGGCAGTGTTCGCCCGACGTGAACACCGTGGCAGCGGCCCGTTGCTCGGGGGTCAGGTTCACGGCGGCCCAGCGCGCCAGCTCGAACTCCGGGTGACGCGTCCTGTCGCCAGAGCCCACGCGATTACGGTCCTCCGCAAGCACGCGCCCGTCGCCACTCACGAGAACGGACCCGAACGGCTCATCGCCGTCGCGCAGCGCCTCTTCCGCCAGTTCGATGCAGCGCCGCAGGTGCGTCAGGTCGGTCTGGTTGCTCATGACAGCCACTTCTCCTGCGGCATACGAGTGAACCTTTCTTGGCCGACGCCGGGATCCGGCCAGCGTGGTCTGGCGAAGCCGGATTGTCGTTCAACGAAGCGGCGAGTGTACACCCGCATTGCTTCGAGTCGGCGACGACCTCCGCTATCCGCGGTACGTCGCCGGTGAAGACTGGGGCGTGCCCCTGTCGACGTTCCTCGATCGGCGGGCGTGGCACGCTCCGCCCGCGCTCCATGCTGAGGCGGTCCGCGCACTCGCGTCACGCGACGCGCTTGATCTCGAGTGCCTCGACCCCTTCATCGTCAGGCGAACGGGTCTCTCACGTCGAGCACCTCGAACTTCCGAAGGTCGCGGTCGTTCGAGTACATGGTGCGGACGCCGTTCTGGAAGAGGAGCGCCGCGACGTGCGCGTCCGGCACGAGGTTGCCACGGACGGCAGTACCGCTCGTGACGTGAAGATAGGCATCCATGAAGCCGTCGCGCTCCGACACCACTCGCGCCTGGGGCAGTTCGAGCAGGGCCTGAACGTTGCCGACCGCCTCGTCAGGTGTCAGAGGCGCCGCGAAGATGCTGGGGTGCGTGGCGATACGGAGGTAGGCCATGATGGTCGGCCACGTCAGGCAGAGCACCTCCGGACTGCTGATGCACGAGTCGAGGAACTCGCGCGCGACGGCGTGCCTGTCGCTCGTGCGGTCCGAAGCAAAGAGCAGCACGTTGGCGTCGATCGAGTAGCTCACGTCCGCTCGGCCTCGAGCGCTGCGTACACGGCATCCTTGTCGGTGAGGTCCACGAGCGCCTTCATCGGGCGTGACGTCCATCGGAACACCGGCCGCGTCTGCGCCGCACGGCGCCTGGCGAGGGCGTCGGCCAACAGTTCCGACACCACGGCGCTCATCGAGCGACCTTCCTTCTCCTGAAGGGCCTTGACCTCGCGCAGGATGGGGTCATCGATGTCGACGGTGGTGCGCATGATGCGTGATGATATCACCTGTTGCATCTGATGCGTCAGCTGTCGAAGCACGCGGGGATTGCGTCAGGCCGCACGTCGCTGACGAGCCCGCGCGAACTGCACTACGGCAACCCCTCCTGGAGTCGAGCGTGACTGGCGCGAGCAGCATTGCTCCGACCAGCAATAGGTCCGACGCGGTCACTCTGGTCCTCATGGCGATTCCGGCCCCCGCCGCGCCCACTGGCGCCACCTCCTGGCGTGTGCGACTCCTCGCAGGTAAGCAGCTCCTGGACCGCTCTCGCTTACCCGAGCGTCTCGTGCACCGCGGGCCGTCTTCGCGGTTGGCCTTTGCGGTGTCCCAGCTGTCGCGTCGCCAGCCGCCCAGTTCGCGGTTGGACAAGGCCCGCTCACCCCGCGGCCCTGGCGACCGCGCCGCAGCTCGGTACCATCGCAGATGCATGCTCACCCGCACACTTGCCACCGCTTGCCTGACACTGTGGATGGCACTCGGTCTGCACCCGGCGAACCCGGCGTCACAGAGTGCGGCGATCCCGACACTCGAGCCCGGCGTTCTCTCGAGCGGCCAGGTCTACCGCGGCACGTTCACGCCGGACGGCCGCACGCTGTACTTCTTCAAGAAGACCGGCGCGGGCGAGACCTATCGCATCTTCTCGTCCAATCGGACGGCGACTGGCTGGAATGCCCCCGCGGTCGTCGATCTTGGGGGAACCTTCTCGGACTTGTATCCGGCGATCTCTCCTGATGGTCGGCGTATGGTCTTCAGCTCGTATCGGCCGGCGCCTGGCGACACGACCGCCAAGCCAAGCGCGTACCTGTGGTCTGTCGAGCGCACCGCAACCGGGTGGAGCGCTCCCACATTCCTCGAGCGCGCGTCGACGTTCGGCCACTACCACTCATGGGTAGAGTTCGGTTTCGACGGTGCCCTCTACTTTCGTCGGACGACTCCGGATTGGACGTCGACGCAGACCCTGCGGGCCTCGTGGGATGGCAGCGACATCTCGACGCCTGAACCGTACGCTGACGTGGAACGCTGGAAGCGCTGGCGACCTGATGTCGTGATTGCCGGCGGATCGCCGGGTCCTGGCGGCCGCTTCGTCTTCCTCGACGTCGTGACGAAGAATCCCCGCACCGGACGCGGCGCGTCGGACATCTGGGTCGCCATGAAGCGCGGGAACGACTGGTGCGACCCGGCGCCCCTCGGCGCGGGGGTCAACTCCGAAGGGTACGACGTGTTCCCGTTCGTCTCACCAGACGGCGAAGACCTGTACTTCGTCCGCGACTTCGCCAGCTTCCATCGCATCACGCTTGCCCACGCACTCGCGTCGCTGCACACGTGCTCCGAGGTCCGATATGTGGCGAACTCCGGCATGCTCGTCAGCATGGCGGGGCGGCGCTTCCTCATCGACGCGCCAATCCGCGACGGGATCGCGCCGTACGCAGTGAGTCCTGCCGGCGAGCGCGCGCAGCTCGAGGCCGCACGGGCGCCCTACGATCGCATCGACGCCATCCTCATCACGCACTGGCACGAGGACCATTTCAGCGCCGATGCCGTCGCGGCTCACCTGCGCAACAGTCCGGCAACGGTGTTGATTTCGTCGCCGGAGGTCCTGGACCGTGTGCGCCGCAGCGCACCGGGATTGCCGGCGTCGCGGCTGCGCGCGTCCCTTCCTGATCCCGGCAGCAGCGAGCGAATCGACGACTTCGGTGTGCCAGTGTACGTGCTGCGCATCCGTCACAACCCGACGCGTCGGCTTCCCGAGCAGCACGTTGGATTCCTGATTGGCAGCGAGAACTCCGTACTGCACGTCGGCGACGCTGATCCCGCGATCGACAACTTCGCGCTGCTGAAGTCGCTGCCGCGCGTTGACGTCGCGTTGCTGCCGTTCTGGTACCTCACCGCTGACGCCACCCGTCTTGTGGTCACCAACGCGGTCCAACCGCGGCGGATCGTTGCCATGCACGTGCCGCCACAGGACGTCGAGAAAGTCTCGTCGGAGATTCGAGCCGCCGGCGTCGCTGTAGACGTGGCGTCAACACCCGGAACGCCGCTGCCTTTGGCACGCTGAGGCGGATGCCAGCCTGCAGGTTCCACTCGCGTTCCCGGCGCTCGATGACGCACTCACGCCGGTCGCTGGCGCCGACGCACGCGATTCCCCGCGTCGAACGGCCGCTCCGTGGTGGAGCTGGGATTTGGTTCCTGTTCGGATCTGGCCTCCGACTACCGCTCGTAGTGGCCCAGAGCACGCGTGAAGTCGTCGTCCTGACCTGACTGGCGAGCACTCATGGCGCATCGTCTGATCCGGTCGTCCCGCCTTCGCCTTCGAGGCGGGCGATCTGGCGGACGTCGGAGCGGGTCAACCTCAATCTGACGCCGGCACCCATGTCGCCCGTCTCCTCGACCAGCATCACGCCGAAATGGCGCATCCCCCGCAACACGGCGTCCACGTCCGCTTCGGAGGTGACCCAGGCGCTGCCGCCTGCTTCCAACCGGCACAGGGTGTCGACCTGAAGCCCACACGCCGCGGCGAAGTCCGCCTCGCCAACGCCGACCAGGGCCCGTGCCGCAGCGATCACGCGTCCGCTCATCCGAGTCATA
>VFQN01001903.1_pt1 | contig 33639 bp, 57 predicted proteins | sample 3512371 | NCBI WGS metagenome assembly VFQN01 (sample SAMN10412370, study PRJNA504923) | tailings metagenome | isolation source: Replicate 2 from Balatoc abandoned mine | place: Philippines: Itogon, Benguet | collected 2017-08-28 | reverse complement strand
CCTCCCCCCCAAGTGTCTGCCCCCGTGTGCCAGCGTGAAGGTTCACCCCCCCCCTCTGCCTCCCCCTCGGCCCCCCTCCCCCCCCCCCCCCCCCCCCACCTAATGAGCTTGCCGATGGACGCCCCCCCGTTGACCTCCGCGCGGATGCCCGCCTTCTTCATCTGCGCCGCCACGCCGTGCGCAAAGTCCGCCACGGTGTCGTTCACCGTCAGCAGCTTGACCTGTGGGGAGGAAGCGAGGGGGCGGGGACGGCAGGGCGGAACGTTGCTTCGTGGCCCAGACAGCCTTTATCTAGTCAAAATCTGCAGGCTGTACATAACTTGAGGTCGCACCAACTCCCCGTTCCCCCTGCCGCCCCACCTGCATCGGCGCCAGCCACAGCGGGAAGGCGCCCATGTAGTTCTCGATGAGGATGCCGAAGAAGCGCTCCAGGGAGCCGAAGATGGCGCGGTGGATCATGATGGGCCGCTGCCGGGACGCGGACGAGTCCCAGTAGTGCATGTCGAACCTGGGGGCAGGGGGGAGAGCAGGGGAGCTGAGGTGAAATCGGGCCGTCAAGAGAGCCATGCAGGCTATGATTTAGACCTGCCGTGCGGTCAGCCAGTTTTGCAACTTTGCAGTCAACACGTGTAGGGCTTTGTGCTTCGCCGGCTGCGTCCTGGGGTGCCAAAGGTGTAAGCAACCCACCACTCTGGCTCCCCACACTTCCGTTTCCCGCACGCCGTGGCCCCCTGACCCCCGCCCAGCCCCCACCTCTCCGGCAGGTTGAAGTCCAGCTGGATGGTGGAGCACTGCCACTTGCGGCCGATGGCGTCGCGGATCTTGATGTCGATCTTGGGGCCGTAGAAGGCGCCGCCGCCGGCGTCAACCTGGGGCCAGAGGAGGAGGGGAGGGCGCGGCCGGTGCGTGGTGGGCGACGGGTGCGTCTTCAGAATGGTACCCAAGACTTTGCATATGAGTACGTAGGTCCCCCTCGCCGGCATTTGGCAAAGTTGGCCTTCCCTCCCCGTTCCTGCTCTCGCGGCACCCCCCAAGCCCCCACCTGGTAGGCCCAGCCCTTGGCGTTGAGGGCCTCCACCAGGGCAGCCTCAGCGGTGCTCCAGATCTCGTCGCTGCCCACGCTCTTCTCGGGGCGCGTGCTGTGGGGCACGGAACACCGTCAGCAGTGTGTCAGCAGTTTGCAAAGCGTGGAGGCGGGAAAGGCACGCCGCTGAGGAGCGGAGGCACCGCGGCCTTTGTCCACCGCTAGTGCCTTTGTGTCTTCAGTGCAGCAACACGTGTGGCGCGTGCGCTCGCCCAGCGGCACTAAGCGGCACCCTCACCCAACCACACTACCGTAATAGGCGGACCGCTGTCACACACCCCAACGCGCCTGCTTAAGGTCAGATACTCAGCCCCCCCATGGCGCCCACCAGAGGCTCGCCCTCGACCCGCCCGCATGTGCCCGCCTGGGCTTGCTGTTTGTCGTCCAGTTGTCCGCCCACAACCCACCTCACCCCGCCCCCCGCCCCCCATGCGCCCACCTGAGGTTGATCTCGTAGTCGGTGAACCCGAAGGTGCCCAGCGTCTCCTCCACCAGGTCCAGCACGCCCTTGATCTCGGAGGTGATCTGGGGTGGGGGTAGGAGGCCAGGAGCGGGGAAAGGGCAGGACACAGGGAGACAGGTGAGCAGGTTGGCGAGAAAAAGGCCGTACCTGGTACACAAGAACAAGTGGCAGCCACAACTGTATCAGGTCTCCCTGGCGTTCTTGCCCACTTGCCGCTCCCGCAGTCGCGGTCACAGTCACAGGTGGTGCAGCAGCCCAACGGGCATGCGCCCCGCCCTCCCAACCTCCAGCACGCGCCTCCCCACCTCTTATGCCGAACGCTCCCTCCTTTCGCCCCCGCCTCTCCCCACCTGCCCACACCCCGTCACGCACCTGGTTGGGCAGGCAGAAGATGTGTGCGTCGTCCTGCGTGAAGCCGCGCACTCGGAACAGGCCGTGCATGGTGCCGCTGCGCTCGTAGCTGCAGGGCAGCAGGGGGGGAGGGCGGGGCACGTGGGTAACGGTGACACGGCAGAGGGACACCAGGGGTACAGGAGGTGGTAAGTTGCTGCAGGCAGCGTAAGGACACCGACGTCGAGGCATGATGCCGTTGAGACGCGCAGCTGCAAGCGGAGGGAGCGACGGGGCATGCACAGTGCCGCAGCGTGGACAAGAGGGGTTGGCCGGTGGTGGTCAGGTGCTGCACACCATGGTCGATCGGGGGCACCGGTATGCTAACTACATGCAATTCGGGAGGACACAACAGGTGTGGTCCTCAGCCGCCTTCCCTGCAGGCCGGGCCCGCCCCGACCCGTCCCGACAGAGTGTACAGACACCTCTTCCCCACGCAAAGTACACTGGCCATTAGTCAGCAGACTGGCCTACAGCTTCCGTTTCGGTCGCTTGGAACCTCCCTAGTAACCGCACATGCCATCGCGGTTTAGTCCTCTTGACTTTGCTTCGATACATGCGATGTACCTCCCCTCACTGCATCCTGCTTCACACTGGCCATTACCCGCCGGTACATTTCGGTGAAAATCCTTACATCGTCCCGCCCCCCGCGACTGCACCCACCGGTACACTGTGCCCAGCTCCGCCAGTCGCAGCGGCAGGTCGCGGTACGAGTAGTATCCGTCCTTGTACACCGAGATGTGGAAGGGGCAGTTCATGGGGCGCAGCTGGTACGTCTCGTCCTCAACCTGCATACCACGACGCGGAAGGAGGACAGGTCATCGCTGTGGGGTTGCGACCGTTACGTCGGCCAGTAAGGCACACATCCAAAACCCTTCTCCACATACCCAAGCACGCGCGTGGCCCCGCCTTACCACCAAGCCCCCCGCCCGTCAGTCCTGCCTCCCCCGCCCGTCAGCCCTGCCTCCCCCGGCCCACCTTCATCTGCTCGTACATGTTCTCCCTGTAGAAGTCCAGGTGGCCGGACGTCTTCCACAGGTCCGCCTTGGCGATGTGCGGGCTGTACACCAGCTGGTAGCCGCGCGCCAGGTGCAGCTCCTTCCAGAACGTCTCCACCAGGTGCCGCACCATGGCGCCAGCGGGGTGCCAGTACACCAGGCCGCCGCCTGAAGGGCGTGAGGCGTGGGTAACAGGAGAATGAAGTTTCCATGCTGCAACGTGTCTGTGTGTGACGCGGCGTATGCCGAACGCTTCAGCATGCCGCAGCCTCTGCAGCAGCGCATACGGTAGGCGCAGGCCGCTCCCTGGTACCGCCAGCCAGGCACGGTCACATACCCACTACACTGGGCGTGTCCAGCGTAAACCCACCTCATCCTACCAGTCTCCTGCCCCTCTCTTCCCGCCCTCACCCTGCCACCGCCGGTCCCTGTACAACGTCGTTCCAGCCCCTGCCATCCACCTCCACCCCCATTCTCCCAACCCGACCATCCCCATCCCGGCACCCACATTCCCCCCACCCCACCCAGCTTCAGCACCCACCGCTGTTCTCCTGGATGGAGAACAGGTTGAGCTCGGCGCCCAGCTTGCGGTGGTCGCGCTTAGCCGCCTCCTCCTTGAGCTGACGGTAGGCCGCCAGCTGCTCGGGGGTCTCCCACGCGGTGCCGTACACGCGGGTCAGCTGCGCGTTCTTCTCGTCGCCCCGCCAGTAGGCGCCTGGCGGGGAGGGTAACCGCAGAGCGGGGAGGGTAGGGAAACCGAGGGTAGGGCGCTGCAGGCATTATGGCCCGTCGGGTTCTTTCCCGCCTGCCCATGCAGCACCGCAGCTGTCCGGCTGGAGGGGGGAACACAGAGCGAGCGAGCACAGCCAGGCGGGCGAGAGGGCAGGCCTACTCAAGGCGGCCATGCGCACCGCCGTTGTGTGCTCTACCGTCACAAGCCGTCACATAACCCTGCCTGCCTTGTCACGCATGGGGGTAACCTTTGCAGCCCCCTCCCCGCATCCCGGCACAATCTATGCCTTCCGGCAGGCACAGCTTCCCGCGGCCCCTGTCCCGTAACGGGGCCCCCGCCCTTCCGGCCCCACGTTGCCCACCCCACCTCGCCCTCCAGGCCCCTTCCCTGCCTCGCACCCAGGACCCCACGCCCTCACCCATCCCCGCCCTTAGCACACACGTAACACACACCCGCGATGCTCTCCAGCTCCACCGCGTCCGCGCTGATGTCCCCCGTGCGCGACACATGCGGCCCCGCGCACAGGTCCCACCAGGGCGCGATGCCCTTGGGCTTGGCGGGCGCAGCCGCCGCCTCGCCCTCCGCCGCCGGAGCAGCCGCCTGCTGCTGCTGCTGCTGCGCCGCCGGCTCGCCAATGTGGTAAATGGTGATGGAGGCGTTGGCGTCGCGCGCCAGGATGGACTGCAGGATCTCCAGCTTGTACGGCTCGCCCTGCGCCCTGATGCGCGCCTCGGCCTCCGCAGCGGACACCTGCAGTCGTGGAGTGTAATCGTTTGACCTTTCGGGAGGTGGCCGCGGCATTCCAATACCGTAGTTGCAAGTTCTGTGTGTCTCATTCGCGGCGTGCTGGTGTACCACAAGTGATGTTTGGACCAACCCAAACGACCCAGCCGTGCAGTCACATCAGTCACCACCCTGCCCAAGGCAGGGGCCCCTCCCCCGCCCCACCTCCTCGCGCACGAAGGGCAGGTCGGCCTTGATGATGCGGGCCATCTCCTTCTTGATCTTCTTCAGGTCCTTGTCCGTCAGCGGGGCGTCGGCAGGGAAGTGGAAGTCGTAGAAGAAGCCGCGGTCCGTCCAGGGGCCCACGGTCACCTGCGGGAGCAGGTGTATGCGGGCACCAGTACATGTTGCGTTACCCGCCTTGCGTCACGCTTGCGGGGGCACCGGTACATGTGCCGTACCCTCGACTGCACTGTGACACTGCCGGGCTACGACATACCGGCATGCGCACTCATGGCTGCACGCGTGCTTCATGCCTTGGAGCCGTGCACAGCACACCCAGCACTGCGGTTCGCTCCGTGCCGCAGCTGCCCGCCTGGCACGGCGTTAGGCCGGCCGGTTGATACTGCACGCCGTACAAGCCGCCATGGGGTCGGCCACTCGGCCTGCTGCCCACGCGGCAGCCACGCCCGCCGCCGCCTCCACCCACGCGCACGTCATCATCTTCCGACCGACACTAGCGTGTCGGCGCGTGGGTGGAAGGGTCTGCATGGCGGTGATGCGCGACCTGCGGCCTGCAGCGGCGCGCTCTGGGCTTGCTGCAGGGCTGGGGTGCTGGTGCTGGTGCTGGGGTTGGGGCATGGCTCCGCCACCGTGGGTCCTGCATAACTGCCAACCCAGTCTAAGCTTGGACCGTCCGTAGCGTCGGTAAGCACGCCCCTCGCGGACAAGCCCCTTGCGCCGCCTGCCCATCCCTCGGCAGCCCAGCAGCTGTGCTGAGCCGCCACGCCATTTCTCCCGGCGATGCTTCCAGGGCCGAGCGGAAGGCTGTCCGGCCACCGCCGCCAGCCGCATCGCCCCGTGACCAAGCGCAGCGCCATCCGCTGTGACTGCCTGCCGCCTGGACTGCTGACGGTCTGCCGTACCGCCGCTCAGTACCGCAGCTGAGGCAGGTTGCTGGACACCGAGCCCACGCCGTTGAGCGACTGCACCCGTGCACTAGGCCCAAGAGTGTGGCCCTTGGGCGCTGCTGGCGTGGCCCAGCACACTGGCTGTGCTATGCCGTTGTGTCAGCAACAAGGCTTAGGGAGCATTGCGTACCAGCACTCAAAGCAGCTGGTCGCCAGCGCATACCGTAAGCACCCGGCCCCTCCCACACGCGATACCGTGCGCAGCCCGCTACAGCCGTATGCCACGTGTGCGTGACAGCCCTAACCCATAACACGAACGGCAAAGCCTCCCCGTGTATGGGCAGCATGGGTGACGGCCGGACCACGCTTGGCTACCACCCCGAGCGCAGGGCAGCAGTGGGGCCACCCCATTGTTGGGCCACCCCTCCACCCAACCCAGAGGCTGTCGTGCCCTGCCCACCTGCACGTTCTTGAACAGCCGCTGCACCGCCATCGCCATGATGTGGGCGCACTGTAGGGCATGTGCAAGGATGTTTGTGGTTGTGGTTTGGAAGCCATGCGGTCCATGCGTGCTGATGGGGAGTAGGAGGACAGGAGGCGTTCAGCAAGCAGCAGCCGGTGTGCCTAGGCCGGGATGGAGCCAGGTGCACGTCATGTTAAGCAATGCTCCCCATGCTAGCATAGTTTCAGAGTCCTGCGTCTGAGCACACAGCGGCCCTGGCGCCGATGGGAGGTACTTTCACCTAGGCCAGAGGTGGTGTCCGCACTTACGCTGTGCCGAATGCGGAGCAGCTGCTCCGACTCGTCGCTGGTCTTAAGCTCCAGGAAGATGGACTTCTTCTCCGTTTTGGCTGCTGGCTCCGCTGCGACAGGGGCTTCCACGGCAGCAGCCGCGAGAGGACGAACGGATGCATGGCCGCGAGGCAACCCGAAGCTGGACACGGTCCTTTCGGTAGGTAGAGCAGAAATGTTGACGGAAAGCGGTGCGCTGGTCTTAAGTGCCCATCCCGCAATTGATTGATTTGCACCACGGAGCCACTGAGCACCGCGTCTGCAGGCGGCGTTTGCCCTAGATTGCAAAATTGGTCTCATCTTACTGGAAGCTAATCAAGAAGAGCACCTGCCTGCGGGTACACCACCTGTTGCACAAGCTTCGCCTGCATGACAAAGTTGGAGCCACACAGAGGAGCCCCATGCAACGACATGCATCATTTTATTGCATCAGCAGGTTGCGCTCTTACTTCTTGCATAAAGTCCGGTTATCCTTGTTTTTGTGACATAACTGGTCGCCCTGGTGAGTTTTTATATGCTTGCCGCGAGGAACGCGACTGAAACCCGCTGCATAATCCTGCCGCCCTGGCAAAAAGCGTCTAATGACAAGTGCCCCGCGAAAATGAAAGACAGCTACTGGGCTTATCGGGGCTTACTCAGATGTGAAGTCGGTTGCACCTTGCACGTGGCTGCACCAAGGCGCCGAGGCCTTTGGCAAGGCTGGACCCGGGGGCTGCTCCGCGCTGCACAATGCGCCTTTGCGCACCCACATCATCCTGATGGTGAATGGTGTGTGAGATGTTTGCCTAGTGACATACCGTAGGCAGCAGTTGGGTCTTTCTACTTCTTCCCACCCTACCTGCACCACAAGGCTGCTCGCTCGCCCCTTTATTTGATACCTGTGCTGACACAGAGCATTGCAAGGCTACTCGCAGCATATCTGCATACAGCATTGACGTTACCCGGCCCACCTGCTCCATGAGGCTGCAGCTGCCCGCCGTGCGTGTGTTGTAGCTCCCGGCCCACGGCAGCCCCGATCCCACCGACCTCCGTCCCCGTCTGCATGCCGCGTGCATGTCAACACGTGCGAAGGCGAGCGCATGCGCAGGCCCCTCCCGCAGTTCCTGATACATGCGATTTTGGTTGGGTTCTGGCTGCTTGAGGTGGAACGCTGCGACACACTCGGAATATACTTACCCCGCCACAACTTCCAGCGTTCGGCATCCGGCATCTGGCAACAGACCTTATAAGCCCTGAAAGAGCGCTACACAGCCATGGCAAAAAGCAGGTGGTACATACCAGGGAATTGGTGGATTGCAGGCAGGCCTCGCAATCCGGCGGCAATCCGGCGCAATCGGCGGGCCGCCCGTACCATTCTGGGATGTTGTGTTCTTAGGCGGGAGCTGCCCGCCAGCCCGCGTCGCCGCGTGTGACCCCATAAACCGCGTAAATCCCGCCATTGTTCTGCAACACCCTGTACATGAATGCTTTGACTGAGCCAGAGAATGAGCCAGAGTGTCATGAGGTCCCTCCCGGTGTCCCGGCGGGGGCTGCTCACTAGGCCTGCGGTCCGTGCTGTCGCACTAGCGCCGCAACGTCACCGTAGCTGGCGCACTCTGGCGAAAGTAGCCGACGCCTCAGCAAACACCGAGGTGCGTGAGACCCTTGGCTGGGCAGAGTTCGAATCCAACGGGGCGTAGCTCGCGTGTTCGTTTCCTTTGTGGTGTATAGGATTTTTCACTGCAGCAGCATTTCTCATTATCTTCTGCACCCCATGCGGACAGGCCTGCCACAACATGACGAAGGAGCAGGCAGTCGTGCAGCTGAAGGCGGACAATGAGAAGCTTAAGGCAGATAATCTGAAGCTTAAGGAGGACATTGAGAAGCTGAAGGCGGAGAAGCTGAAGGCGAAGGCGGAGAGGAATAAGCAATGGGCGGAGACATGGGCGGAGTTGCAGTATAAGGCGCAGCTCATACTGGTGGGTATGAGTGGGGTCCGTTTGGTCCGATGCATGGGGATGTTCAGGCCTGTGGTGCCTGCTGTGCCATCAGCGCCGCGCATCGTGGCAGGCGCATGCTGCGATGGGCCCCGAGCGAAAGCGGGGTCCCAACGGCTCGCGCACGTGGTGTGTCTGTTTTCTTGGAGGCCCCACAAGCTAGCCTCGAGAAGGCCAGAGGTTTCCTTGGGCTTGGCTTGCGTAGGGCTTACATGTGCTCTACTATATGATGTTAGTGCTAAAGGGGCCAGGGGCTGCTGTGACACGTCCCCAAGGTGTGCAGGGAACCCCAGACTAACCCACTATGAAGTACTTGTGTACACGCACATCAGCGTTTCCATCTTGCAAGGGGATTCTGTGCATGCCATAATAGTTGCTTTTTGGTTTCTTTGGTAGTTCACGGCCGGGGGGGCCTGAAACAGCCTGGGACAGGCATGTGGCAGGGCGGCTAGGACCACGGCATGGCGGTGGGGACCGGTGCCAACGCTCGCACAGGTCGAATGTCTTTTTCGTTGGTGGTTTACCGAAATCGTGAAAGTGACGTGCATTTTTGGATATTCCTGCACCCCATGCGGACAGGCCTACATCGATTGGAAGTGGGTGCGGCAGCTGGCGGGATTGTGCACCTCATCCCAACAGCAGGCCTACAACGACCGGAAGTATGCCCGGCGGCTGACGGAGGCTCTGAAGGCTGAGAAGAAGAAGGAGCAGCTTGCGGAGAAGGAGGAGATTGACTGGAGTGCCGTGCTGCATAAGGCGCAGTTCGGACTGGTGGGTGTGCAGTTAATCGTAAGGCCTTGGGTTCACTGTTCGCAGAGAGTTTGGGTGCGTTCCGCTTGCAGCCTAGGCTCAGTGGTTCTGTCCGGCTGTTTGTGCTTTGCAGGTCGTTCTCTTAATGGCTCTGCTCTACATCGCCGTATTGACGTTCGGGAAGATCATCATCGCGAAGAGCTACGTCCGCCTGTGATGCAGCTCTGGCGGACCGCGGGGTAAGTGCTGCGTATGGCTGCGGTGGCCGTGCTTCAGGTGTGCGGCCAAATCGTTGCCAAGGACTATATGGATTAGGAATGAGTAGCACTACACCGCCTTGTGATATGTCTGACTCGCTCTCCAGCACACGCTGTAGTGCCAGCAGGCTGCCGCAGCTCAAGACCTCACCACACACGTCCACCCAGCATGTATTGCAGGTACCGTACAATGGGCCAGCCTTTACCCCCCTCTTTCCCTTGCCTCGCGCCCTTGCAACCCGGCTCCCGCCCCCCGCAGCGGCAACAACTGCGCCACCCTGACCTGCATCATCCCCAACCTGGCTGCCGTGTGCGCTGCCCCCAACACGCTGGTGGGCGCCGACCCCGCCTGCATCAACAGGGACGGACCCGGCCTGGTGGCCACACCCGGCACCGCCTTCTTTAAGGGCTACTGCCCGCAGGTGGATACCGTAAGATGAGAAGCCCCATGGGGTCGGCTAGCTTCTCTTCAGGCTGTGCATTAGGACACACAGTTTACACACTTCTTACTCTGGAAGGGATGCATGGTTGGCAGCTTGGGGTGACCTACTGTGGACCCCATCACTAGAGTGATCAGTGGCATGAGTCATTTTGGGCGTTTTTGTTTTGTTGTTGTGAGTGACTCTTGTTGTGAGTGACTCTTGCCTTTGACCTGTGGGACTTGGATGTTCCCCTAGGAGGTTCGGTCTTGGTTGACCCACATGGGTTGGACCCATGTCGCATGTCAGGTGTTGACTGACAGCCCATCTCCTATCCGTCTGGTTGACGGCCTTTCAAATCCCTGTGCGAGCTGTGCTGGTACCGTAGTAGAGTGCGCTTCCGTAGTTCCGTAGCGTTCTGACCGAGTGCACCCTAACGGGTACACTACAGTTTTGGCGTACCGGGTCGGCACCTTGTCACTGGTGCTTGTCGGACTTGCTCTTTGCTGGTTAAGTTTTATCATGAAAAGCTTCCTGTCTCGTATGGCAACTGGGCAACTGCCAACCCGGCTGCCATGGGCACCATGGGAGCAGCCCCGCACACAGCATGTGTTGCCGTCTGGTGGTTGGTGGTTTGGCCATCTTAGCTTGATAACAGCCGTACCCGCACGTCCAGGCTGCGCCAGAGGCGGCCTGGCAGATGCGTGTCGTACTGCTGGCATGGAGAACGCGGTGGCGGTGGCCATACACGTCTGTTACGGTACGTACCCATCACATGTTGTGGGTGTACAAGAAGTAAGTGCTTCCACTCCATACGTAGCCTCGTGCCGTGCCCAGTTCGCCGAGTACCACACACACACGCGAGAGGCGTCATAAACAATGTAAAGAAGTCCTGCTGTAAGGGGTCACGCCTAGCCTGTCCTGTCCTTCCCGAGTGCCCCCCCCGCGCCAAGGGGAGGGCCAGCAGCCCCCTGCCCCCGCCTCTGTAAATGTGCTGTGAGACGCATCCAGCTACCTGTATCGTTGCGTTCATCTATGCTCTCGCATGTGTTCCACTGCCGCCACCCGCCAGCGCCACACACCTTGCCCGGCGAACACCGTCTGCTGACCCTGCATCCACACTGCACCTTGCCCAGCCAATTGCCCCCGTGTGCTTGTCAAGCACGAATTCCAAGTCCCTGTAACCTTCTCACGAAAAAAAAGCCAAGTTCCACACGTACACGCAGCAGCAATGCTCGGCATGCTACCGTCAGCCACACAGCTGTGCTGGGTCGCAGCGCCTGCGCTGGCACTGCCTGCCCTCTACAACGTGCATGCTGCGTGCCCGATGCATAAAGCAGTAGCCACAAGCCCATGGCGCCACCGCACCAACGACGGTTAGCGCCTACTGCCTTGGCAGCAGGACAGCAGCTGCCGCTCCCGTCGGCTGCCCACCCGCCGCTGGCTGCACCGCCGCCGCCACTGCGCCCGTCGTTGCCGCCGCTGCAGTCGCCGCCGAGTTGGCCCCCAGCCACGTGACCACCATGTCCGTGTACGCGATGGCGGCGTACGTACGGCCGTACGTACAGCGCCAGGCCCAAACCGTATTTGTCGTACGATGGTCGCGCTACCTCAGGGCTGCCGCAAACAAGACAGGTGCATGGAGGGAGCATGGGGTTACGAGGGGACCCGTGGGACCGAGGCCAGTCAGGCAGTGAACTCAGCAGTAGTTGGAGAGGTTGGCGCACAGTCCAAGGGATCGCACGCGTACAGCACACGGCAAGCTTGCCGGACACAACGCAGTTGCCCAGCTGCTCAAGGCAGCGGCATTTCACCCTGCCTTTTCCCCCGCAGCTTCACCCGTACCAATCCTAACCTGCTGCACCTGCGCACACTGCGCATGCATGTGGCCACCCCAACCCCGGCCCTCCCGGCCCATCCCTTTCACAAACTTACGTCAACGCAGGCCCCGCTCCTGCCGCCGCGCCGCCCCCACCGCCACCCGCCGCCACCGACGAGCCCTGCCGCTCCAGCACCCCGCCACAAACTCCGCCATCATGCCCTCCGCCACCGCGATGGTGCTGACAGGGGTGTACTCCACCTCCAGGCAGTGACCCAGGAACGTCTGTGGGGAGCGGGGGCGTGGTGAGTGTGTGGAGGGCGGGGGTCGAGCTTGTGGTGTGGATTACGGCTGCAGGGCGTACTAGGACCCAGCCCGCAGCGGCAGTTGCAAACGCAATGGTTGGACGAATTGTGCTGTAGAGCATTGTTGGGGCATGCAGTTGACGCTAGACGACCGCCGGCTGTCTGCGTTGTGTCACTGCGCCACAACATCGTAAGAGACCGGCAGCCGCGTGCAAGAGTCGCAGACAAGGACCACCTCCTATACCGTACTCAACGTACCGGTATGGTGCAGGTACAGCGTAACAAGGCCCAGCGCGCCTCATATCCTGCTTACCTTGTGCCATCCCGGAAGGCGTCGTACGGGGCCCCTGCTGCCGCCGCCGCCACCGCACCGCCGCCGGTGCCACGTGGTGGCGACGCTACCGCCGTACTCCTGCCTTCGCTTGCAGCTCCTTGCCGTACGGTCTCCCTCCCCTGCGGCGACAACGGCAACGGCAACGGCAACGGCAGCGGCAGCCCGCCTGACTTGCTGATTCGAGCCCCACGCTCGTCACAGCTCGACCCATCGCTGTCGTCTCCGTCCGAACTCAGCCGCAGCAGCCGCGGTCGGGGAGGTGCGTCCGGCAGGGCAAAGGTGCCAGGCTGCTGCTGATGGTGTAGCCCCCAGCGCCGCTCCCGCCCATAGCCCAGGGGCTGCGCGGCCCCCTGGTCCAGCCCTCCGCCCAGCTGCGCGGGCTGAACGGCATCTCAATCGTGCCGTACAGGTCGTACACCTGACCGTAGTCAGCCGGCGACAGTATCACCCACGGGCGGTGCTGGAACAGCGGCACCTCCGCCGACCACCAGCTGCCCCCGTCCCCGCTGCTTCTCCCTCCGCCAGCCCCATCACCCGCCCCCTGCTGATCCGCCTCCTGCCGCAACCCAGCGCCAGCGGCCCCCTTCCCACTCCCGCCAAAACCTCCTGCCGTACTCTGCCGTACGGCTGAGCAGCTTCGCCATCCGTACCGCCGTACGGATCATAGCCGCTGAGCGCATCGGACTCCTTGGAGTCACGCTCCTGCTGCTGCTGCGCTGCTGCCGCGTCCTCGCCCACGCGCAGCGGCGTGACGATCATCCACAGCTGCAGCGCCAGGAAGGCGGAGGCGGCCAGCAGCAGCAGCAGCAGCAGCCCCGCCAGGCGCAGCGGGTCGCGGAAGGCCATGTCGGCCATGGGGTCCAGCCACAGATCCAGCGGCCCGTCCTTGTCCAGCAGGCCTGGAGGTAATCGAACACCAACACTTACGGTAGTCCGCATGTGACAGGACGCCCTCGTGTGCTATCAGTGTTGCTGGCGTGTCCTTTCAGCACCCAGCCTGTGCCCCGGTCACCCACCAAATGAACGAGCTCCTCATCACTTCCCGAGGACACCTGCGGCAGCAGCTGCGTTACGAACAGCCCCAGGTACGAACACCAGCCCCGCGCAGCACCACGCGGCGCCAGCAAGCAGGCGGCTGCTGGCGTGGTGCCCCATCAGCGCACGGCTGCTGGTGGCCTTGATGAGGGGGACCAGCGTCACGGGCAGCTGCAGCGCCAGCACCACCTGCGTGATGAGCAGGAACCTGGGGGCCGGGGAAGAAGGGGAGGAGGGTGTGGGGACGAGGATGGTGGCAGGGGCTGGTGTATCAAGCATGGGTGGGGATGGGGTCAGGCAGGAGAAATGGAATAAGCCGCGTCTGGATACCGCGTGAATCAAGCCCAGGCAGTAGGAGGGCATGGCAGTTTTCTGGCTTACTTGTACGTCCCGCGGTCTCCGTATACGTACTGCAGCACGGCGGCGGGGATGATGGCGGCTGTGCGCGTGATGAGGCGGCGCAGCCAGGTGCTGATGTGGATGTTGAGGAAGCCCTGCAGCACCACCTGGCCGGCGATGGTGCCTGGAGGGCAGGGGGGTGAGAGGGCGTGGGACAGGCGGGTAAAAGGGTGCGGGACAGGATTGGGCCGACAAGCGGTGGAGCCTCATGACGGTGCACCCCTACTGCGCCCTTACTCAACATGCCACCTTGCCAGAGGTCCGCCGTCATCAAACGGCCGTTGCTACAGAGACCCGCATCGCACTCAAGGGCATGCAGTCCCCATGATATAGCTTTCACCATGTCACCTAGCTGCAACCTGCTACGCGCCTGAGCATGAACATCTGCAAACAGGCCGTGCACACATACCAGCCCGTCCCGCTCCCGAGCGCAGCCACCGCCTGTACCCACCCGTGAAGGTGGACAGCTGCCCCGCGCACAGCAGCGCCGTGCCGAACGCTGCCGGGGCTATGGAGGAGCTGAGGGTCTGCTCCATCAGGTCGTGCGCGTCCTGCAGCGTGTGCACCACCACGCCTGGCGAGGGGGAGGAGAGGGCAGGCAGGGCAGCAGCGGGAGGCGGGGTGAGACGTGGTGCTTGTCAGGTCAATGGAAGCCCTTGCGGGGTGCTTGCGCCCGGGCGCTATACCAGCCGACACGTCATTCCCCAGTATAACGCTATGTACATATGCTCGCGACAGGCAAGCCGCACGCAGCCTTGCCAGACGCCTGCGCCAAGGGGCACCGCCGGGCCCCGTACGCGGCCTCGTCACAGCAACGTCGCTATCCCCCGCTTTCACCTTGCCAACCAAGGAGCACCACCGGGCCCCGTACGCGCCGTACGTCTCCGCAACCCACCCGCTGTCCCCCACTTTCACCTTGTCAACCAGTGCAGCTTGCTCTCTATCCGCGTCTCGTTCCCTGACTCAAGGCACCTACCTTACACGGTTTCCCCGTGCCAGAGCTGCACACATACCTGCTGTGTAGGCCAAGGCGGACATGTCAACACCTCCGGCAAGACCAAGTTCCGCTCCACAACGGCACGGCTTTCGTTTAGACTTTGCCAGTATACCTGCTGTGTGAAGGTGGCCGTGGACATCAGCAGCACCCCTATGCACCTGAACGCTGTGAGCACGTGCTCCCACAGGTAAGCCCAACCTGGCCCAACTCGGCACGGCCAAACGCAGGCATCCAGATACAGGCACCACCAGCCCCTGCTTGCCTGGGCCGCCATGTGCTTGATCCCACACCCACACCCACCCGCTGTGTGGAAGGTGGCGGCCGACACCAGCAGCACCGCCACAATAATGACCAGCGCCACGCCCAGCGCCGCGCCAATGTCCAGGAAGTTGTACAGGCACAGCGCGCGCACGCTGTGCCGCACAGCCGCCGGGCTGCCGCGCGCGCCAGGGTGCTGCGTGCCGCCTCTGCACGGTGTCACGTGGTTGTACCGTCACACAGGAACTTTGAGCCATGACACATGCCAGCCACATGTCTCATCTTCTCATGCCACGCCCAATGCCACGCACGTAACCCTACGCACACCAAAACATGTTGTACGTTACCAGCTTTCTTTTGCCAATACCATACCAATACACCTAATACATTATCACCTTTCAATTGTCGAAACCTGTGCAGCTGCACACAAGCTCTGTCGTTCGACGCTGGCCACTCGGCGCCGCTGGGGTGCCTGCATGCAGCATGTGTGTTAAGACCACAGAGCTGCTCCCATCCCTGTGACGCTTTATCACCACCACCGACCACCACGCACCTGATCCTCAAACCTCATCAGCACCACCTTGTGGGCGCAGTGTGCACCTGCAGCGCTATATATGTTATCCACACAGCAACAAAGCGCCGTTCGGTACGTACCGTACGTCGCCCAGTGCCGAGCAGCGCCCCTTGGTGTTGTTGCCCCGGGTGGCCAGCAGGCCGAGGAGCGGCAGCGGTGCACCTGGCAGCGCGGACAGCTGAGGACTTTGAGTCCTTGACGCTGCAAGTGTGCAGTTGGCGCTGCGCCCTGGCATGCATGGTTTATGCTGCTTAAAGGCCCCAGTTGTGGCTCCCTAGTCCCTACGACCCTACCCCTCCCCAACACACCTGTGCTGCAAGGCGGCTCACACGTCTTGTGCTGCCCCATAGCAGCGCAAGACAACACGCAGCACACCTACACACAGCAATGACGTCATCCGGCCACACCTGCACCATAACGCTGCCAGCTAACCAGCTGCCCACCACACGCCCTCCTGAACACCAACCAGCAGCTCCTTCTGCCCCACCTGCACCATGACACTGCGGCTGCTCGCCATATGTGTGTCGGCCGTGTAGCTGCTCTCGGCCCTCGGTAGCCCCGGATGCAAGGAGACGCAGCTGCTGCCCACCTCCCCACCTGCAATCCGCGTGCTTGTCAACAGGTCACAGAGGTGGTGGTCAAGACGCGCGCACGCCCTCGTGCCCACGTGCGACGGCGAGCGCACGCGCAGACTCCTCCTGTTGAATGTAGTCATGAACTCTGCAGATGCCTGCTCAAGGTGGAACGCTACGGCAAACGCCCGGAACATACCCTGCCCTAATTGGCAACCGTCAAACAACTGTCGACCCTGACAGAGCTCTACAGTTTACACAACGCCATATTCGCCATGGCAGACAGCAGCTGGTACGGGCCAGGAAGTGATGGATCGCAGCCTTGCAGTCGGGCGTCTGCAATCGATGTCGGGGCCCGTACCCATTCCGGCACGTTTCGCGTCGCTGTTTGAAGCAAGTCTTGGCAGCGTATCACTCCAATAACCACAAGAACCCGCTATATCTTTACAGCTCTCTCTTTGCAGTGCTTCGGACGATACAATTATGGCACAAAACTTTGTGAGGTCCACCAGCAATGTCAAGCTCATGGCGCCTACTGCGCACTCAGCGCCACGCCCTGGCAAGCGCATGCTTGTCAAGGCCTCGAGGGACCCCAAGGTGCGCAAAGCAAGATCCCAACGCTCCACCCGTCCAATGCGGCCGAGTCCCTGGGTCTGGCCCCCCCGAAATCGACCCTCGGGTCCTCGGGTCTGGCCGGCCCGTTTGATGTTCGTCCGTAGCGTATACAGCAGCAACGAGCACAAAACCTGGACCAAATCACTCCTAGAGGCATGCCCCTGTACTAGCAGTACATGCCAACAGTGCGGTTGCCATATGCTCGCTGCTGTGGTCCTCGAGTCCTCGACATCGGCCAGGTCCACCGGGACCGAAGCCGACATGGACTTCTGGCCCTGCTGCTGTAGTAAATCTATATGTATGTCACAAATAGCATCTGCTTTGGGCCCAAACCGCCTCCCGGTGCTCGTTTGACGTGGCCTGGACCCCTGGCGTTCGGCCGGCGGGACGGGCCCCCACTGAGGGCCCCGAAAGCCGGCCACAAAGAAGGCCACATGCCCCTTGGGATTCAATCATGTAGGGCTTATACATGCTAGCTAGTCCATCAATTGTGCTCAAGGGGCTAGGGGCTGCTGTGACACGTACCCAAAGTCGTGCTGGGACCGTTAGACTACCGGTAACCCACCTACTGATAAGGAGCACTTGTGTACCGGAACACGCGCGGTAGCGTTCACGTCATGGAACACGGGGTTCTGATCATGCCATAGCAGCTGCGTATCGGCTTCTTGGTAGTTCACGGCCGGAAGGGCCTGAAACAGCCCGGGATAGGCACGTGTACGGCACGGTGACGGGGACCGGCCAACGCTTGCGCAGGTCGTGCGGCTGGTTCGTTGATGGTTGGCCGCTTTCTTTGGAGTGACATGCATATTTACCATATGTGCACCCCATGCGGCGTACAGGCCTTCGACCATCCGGAGTGGCCCTTTGACCATCGGGAGGCGGCGCGGGAAGCGGCGGAGGCGCTGAGGGCGGAGCGGCGGCGGGAGCACCAGGTGGTGGAGGCGGCGAAGCACAAGGAGGTGATGCGCAAGGTGGGTGTGCAGCTAGTCCGAACTAGTCTGAACCCAAGACCTCACGATTCCCGATCCGGATGCGTTCCGCTTGCACTTTGCCCAATGCTTCTGTCCGGCTGTGCAGCTATTCCTCGCCAACTCGTACATTCGTTGCCGTACGGTTACTCATGGGGCGCTTGTACGGCCTTCGATGCAGGTGTGGCACATCGCGGCGGAGGAGCTGTTCTGGCTGCTGGCCATTCTCGCCCTGGTGGCCCTGCATAAGCTTGTGCCCGGACAGGTCGCCATCGAGTGGTTCATCGTGGCTGCAAGCTTTCAGGCTACAAAAGCCCTGGCGAGGGCCATCAGGCTGGTGGTGTACAGCTGAGTTGGCAGCAGCAACAGCAGCAACGCAGTGCGTGGTGTAGGCTGCGGTTGGTGTTTGCCAGCGGTACTGGCTGGAGTGGCCGCGGCCAGTGGGTCACACGGTAGTGCTGGAGTGTGGACCGTGTGGGTGTGCGCACCGAAGGACCCATGGGCGGGTCACCATGCACCCCTTGTCAGATGTTAGGTTTAGCTTGGCGCACCTGACCCCCTGACGTGTACCGGTACCGGTATGCCGAGGCACGCTATGTGCGGACTCATGGGCGGTTGCGCAAGCAGCTAGCGGCTTTGGGCTTTGGATGTTTGGTTACACTTGTTTTTTATGGCCAGCTTGGGCCAACCCTGCCGAACGGATCGGATGTGACGGTTAGGGTGTGTACGCGTTGGACGAGATGGTGCGAGGCGGCCAGGCGGGCCACACCACGCAGGCGCGATAGGTCCAATCTGCATTGAGTACTGTCTGAGCGACCCGGCCGTGGTAACATTCTGGTTGCTTGGGCAAACGGGCGCTTGCTGTCTGCCCCAAGCCCAACTGCTTTCCCCTCAGACGTGAAGCAACCTGGAAGCAGCTGGGTGTTACGATGTGCATTGTGGCTTGTCACATGAGAACGGCTAATCGCCGCACATCAGACTGTTCATTGCGGTACATTTGCACAAGGAGCTGATGAACTTTAACTTGGGTTGGTGGCCTCGTGCCGCTAATTGTAGCAATGGTTTTGCAAGGGGAGAGCGGATCCGCCCTGTCTCTTGATTCGGCGCGGTAGAAGACGAGCAGCACGTGCTGCACAGTGTACGACATTCTGCGCCGTAACAGCCATTCGAACTTGAGTGGTAGGATGCGCAAGGTGCTGTAAGGTCCTGAACAAGCAAAATGTGGACTGCACGTCATGCCTGTTTACTGTTCTTGCGATTAACGCTGGGCATCACCTCCGCCATCGCAACACCCGGACAAAGCGCACACCCGGCAACTGTCCTTTCCACCAGTTAACACCGTCCAGCCGGCCGTGCTGAGCTGCCCAATCCAGTTGGCAACTTGGGCAAGTACCTCATGTGCATTTCCAGCCAGCCGTGCTGTACATACATCACCACCGACTTGGTGTTTAGCCTGACAAATATACATGACCACACTCAAGTTCTGTAGTGTTGCATTTTCCGCAACCGCACAGCATCAAGCTGCAAGGCACCTGCCCTCTCTGCCGCCGCACGCCGGTTCCTACATCTATCGCACCTCCTGCTGCGACCTGCCCAACCCAACCCAACCTGATTCAGCCAACCCAACCAAGATGCAAGCATCACCTGCCGCACCTACCCTGCAACGTATTCAACCTGCGTTACGCCTTGGACCTGGAAACCTGACATGCCACATTTGCGGATGTGGACGATCGCGAGCACACAGCCCATCCAACGTTCCCAGTAGCCGCTTCACAACCCCAACGTCCCCGAGCCCCCGCTCAAATGTACCGCTTCGCCCCCTGCCGCTGCGCCTCCTTGATCTTCTCCTCCTCGACCTTTTTCTTGACGGCCACGGGGTCCACAACCACCTGCCGTTTTGAAACGAAGGACACACGCACTCTTCCAGCGCGCGTTGGCCGTTGTCACATGTGCGCACCGTCGCCTCCACAAGTCAAGACCTGTCCACCGTGCACCTCATAGCCAGACTCCTGTGACGCACGGCGTCGCATCACCACCACCTGTTTCTGTTTCTGCACTGTCACCACTAACCGCACGCACGCCCGTTTTGCGCCAGCGCCCCGTGGTCACACAGCCCATTTGACGGTCCCTGTAGCCCCTTCACAACCCCAACGTCCCAAGGCCTTCGGCCCGCGCTCAAATGTACCGCTTCGCCCCCAGCCGCTGCGCCTCCTTGATGTTCTCCTCCTCGACCTTTTTCTTGACGGCCACCGGGTCCACAACCACCTGCACGCCCGGAACGAAGGACAGCACAAAGGCAGGACGGGGTCAGGTCAGCAATTCAGCACACCTGCACCATCCACTGACTTGGTAACTGCAACTAGCATGCATGCAGCTGCCTACTCACGTTTGCGGCAAGTCCAGTGGACATGGCGAGCATGAACGACTGACAGTGTTGTCCTCAGGCTTGAAAGCCCCCTCCCCGCACCCACCGACTCGTTCATCTGCATGAAGCGCGTGATGGTCTCCGTCTGCTTGGCCGCCTTGAGGAACTGCTGCCGGTAGTGCAGCACCGTGTCCTGGTGCTGCTTGTACTGCGTGGCCAGGTCCAGCGCGCGCTCAAAGTTGAACAGCTTGATGTTCATCTTGATGGCGCGGTACACCAGGCCCGCCTGCAGCAGGATGGCCTCCGCCTCCTCGGGCTTGCGCCGGTACACCGCCAGCTCGGCGTTGCGGCCCTCCTCCGTGGGGATCTGCTTCACCTTGCGCACGTAGTGCGTCTTGTCCACCTGCACCACAGCGCGGAGCAGACCGGCTGTCAGCCCCCGCACTAGCTATTGCCTTGGCAAGCCAGTAACAACGAGTAGATAGCAACAGGGGTGTTGCGCGGTAACCTACTCGTGTCTGTGGACAGACGGAATGTGCGGGAGGGCATATACCAAGCAACCGGGGATCTAACAGTTAACGGAACGTGTGGGAGCCGCCGTACCTCATCGATGGCGGCGAAGGCCACCTCTGCGGTGTTGAGCTCCTTTGCCGACATGGCCATGGCCGCCAGCGTGGCCCACATGGTGGGGTCCTTGATGAAGCGGCACAGCCGCGTGGCCTTGTCCCACTGCTGCTTGCGCACCATCTCGTACAGCACGGCGGGGTAGGGCGACGTGGCGGCGGACACCAGCACGCCGTCCGAGCGGCGCACTAGGCAGCGGTCGCCCGCGAACAGCTGGATCTGCGCGCTCTTGCCGAAGTCGCTGTCGGACTTGGTGTAGCGTCTTGGCAAGCAGGTCCTTGTCCACGTACACCTCGGACGGGTAATACCACACGCACTGCGGGGCGCGGCGAGCACAGGTTGGCGTAAAGACGGCGCAAACACGCTCAGTTGCGCCCTGGTGCGCCATCGTGCAGCCGTACCGGAACGGTTGCCTAGCTGCAGTGTTACTGCTATGCACCGGTTGCAGGTCCAAGTATTCGTTGGTGCATTTGGCATGACAGCTTTGAAGCAGGGCAAGGCAGGGCAGGTCACGCAGCCACGCACCAGCCGCTGGTCCACCATGGCCGCCAGCATGGGCGTGTTGTCGTGCCAGCGCGCCAAGTCGCACATGGCGGCCAGCTTGGCCACGTTGCGCTTCATGAGCGGCAGCAGGTACAGGTCGCGGTTGCGGTCCACCACGATGAGCTGCCGGTCGTTGATGGTGCCTGCCTGGCTCAGGGAGATCTCCTTGATCTCCAGCGTGTGCGTCCACGGCTCGCCCACCGGCCGGCCCTGCGGTGGACCAAAGGCGGTGTTTAGCGTGCAGAAGAAGCCGCCAAGGGCCGTCGGCAGCTGGACTCGGCATCCTGAGCTCGCACCTGCGCGGTGTCGAAGAAGCGGACGGTGGTGGAGCTGCCGCTCTGGTCCAGCACGGCGATGCAGTCGTTGGACAGCGAGATCATCTGCGCGTTGAGCAGCTCGGTGCGCAGGCCCTGGAAGCGCGGGTTGCAGATCTGGCGGCCCTCGTAGGTGAAGATCTGGATGCCCGCAGAGTTGTCCAGCAGCATGAAGTGCCGCTCGGCCTGGGGTCGGGGGTGTGGGCAAAAGGGCGAGGGTCAGGCACGCCGTGTGTAGGCGTATTGCTGATATTTTACCCATGGTTATCCTTTGCTACCGCACCCGAGTATAAACCCAGGCCGCACCGTACTCGAAATGATCAAAGCGCACAGTTATCCATGCCGGGGTGGGGGTGGGGGTCAAGGGAGGGTGGCACGAGCCATCGGTCGGGCGAGGGTCAGGCATGCCGTGTGTAGGCGTATTGCTATCTTTCTCATCGATGGCTAGGCTTGGCGACCGCACTCAAGTAACCACCCAGGTAAAACCGTGCTCTAAATGACCCGAGCGCACAGGTGTCTATGTCGGGGCACACCGGTTTGGTGTGTGGTCCTGTATTTTAGCGGCATGGACGTTGCTTGGCGGTTCGCAGGAATACCGGAGCTAATAGCTGCTTCCAACCCCGCCCTCACCTGGAGCAGGAGCGTCACCGTGTCTTAAGGTCGAAGATGTGTGGCGTGTTGAGGTTGTTGGTGTTGTACACGTGGCACTGCGTGGCGGTGGCCACGATCAGGTACCCGTAGCCTGCGTGGGCAGCGAGCAGGGCCAGCGCAGTCAGGCAGCTGTTAAATGCGTGACGTGCATACCCATGGAATGCGCAGCGGGCCGTGGTGAAGATGCCCCAAGTGGTGCGGAGTCGTGGCACCCACCTAGCGACACCTGGATTACGCGGTCACAGAACTCGGGCAGCTCGTCCGCCTTCTCATTGAGGATGTCGTTCACCACGATGCGGTGCTCGTCCACCACAGTCACCTACAGGGACGGGGAATAGTAATCGGCCCCAGTGGTAGGCACAAGCTCCGGCATGTGATTGCCATCTGCATCGGCCGCTGCCTGCCGCCCGCCCACCAGCTGCATGCTTGCACACAGACCCTGCATTCTAACTGGCGCCCGGTCCTGGCCCCTCCCCCGCAACAGTCCTTGCTGCCACGTGTATGCTTCCATCCCAAGGCCATACAAGGGGACAGACAGTTTGACAACCCCTGGTGGCTCTCCAGGCAGGTAGTTCAGGCAGGGAACCCAGCATATAACGCTGCTGCAGCTTGCACACGTTACCTGCTGCTTCCACGCACCTGCATCTTCCCGTCCTCCCGCGTCTGGTCTACCACCTGCCCGAACGCCACCACCCCACTGCCCCCCGACCCCGCCAGCTGCGTGCTGTCCGCCGTCCAGCTGAGCGACAGGATGGACCCCGTGACCTTCAGGTGCACCTGCAGCAGCAAGCGGCGCCAACACCAGCAGCATTAGCATTGTGTACGTGGCCTCAACAGGGCCATGCCGGCGAGCGCCTCGGACGACCCTGTTGGTGATGCTACCAGGATTGGACCTGTTTCCGCGCACCTTGGAGTACGCCCAGCCCATGCGGTCGCACAGCTGCATGGTGTTGAAGCTGCCCACGGCGAACTGCTCCCCGCTGGGGCTCCACGCCACGGACGTGACGGGGTAGTCGAACAGGCTGCTCTGGTACAGTAGCCGCCCGAACGCATCCCACACCTGCAGCAACGCCCCGATGGGTGAGAATGTCTTACTGTACATCCACACGCGGTGCCAACCTGCCCCATACGATAAGCAGCATCATGTCCAGCTGCTAAGCCTCCTCAATGCAGTCCGCCCGTAGCTCGGAGCGCAGACCAGCATTCAGCAGTGCTATACCCAACTGCGCCTTCGCGCCGCATAACCCTGGCGCGCCCCACGTATGTCCCAGCACAACCCGGCCTGCAGCATTGCTCGCGTCTCCCTGCCTCGCACCACGAACTTTATACTTGCAGTCTTTCCCCCCAGACACGATGAGGTGGTTGATGGGGCTCCAGTCCACTTTGAGCACCACGCCGTCGTGCGCCCGCCATGCGTTCTGCTTTGCGCTGGACGACAGCGACTTGATGACTACGTTGGGGCCCGTGCAGTAGCACAGCTGGTCGCAGTCGTACGCCCACACGATGGAGTAGACCGGGCTGTCCGCCTGGGCTAGCGTGGAGCGCAGCATGCCGTTCCTGGACCAGATCTTAACGGACCCATCCTCCCCGGCGGTGGCCAGTGTGTGCCCTGGGAAGAAGGGACAGCTCGTAAGATGCATGGTGCTTAAGGCGCCTGTCAACAGGGGGCGTGTGGGCTGGGAGCTTGCCTGTTCCTGGCTCTTGTGCATCCGTACCACAGGTGCAGTGTTCTACAGTATGTGCCCGCAGCCAGCTGGCGCGCAGGGTGGACTGCCCCAGGGCCCCGGGCCCTACCGCCTAGCCCCCGGGCCCCCCTCACCGTCGTAGTTCCACCGCAGGGCTATGCAGGCCCCCTTGTGCGCCTCTATGACTTTTCCACCCGCCCAGTCCTTGCGACGATCTTCACAGAGCCTGTAGATGCGAAATGCAGGTGTCAGTAGAACCGCCGCAATGCCAGGCTGCTGCCCAACGCCTCCAGCGCCTGCGCTGCTCACCGTTGGTGCACGCCACCGCGAAGACGTCTGGCCCCCCTGCCTGCGTTTTCTGAGAGCTGACGGGATACAAGTGGAGATCTGTATAGTATGCGTCTAGTTGGCAGACCTGCGACGAGGTGGCATAATGGTGTCCAGCCTCTCGACATGTTTGCCGCGGTCTAACATGTTCCGCGGCAGTGATGCGGGCCCACCTTCTGCTCTGACTACCCTAGCATGTTCCATTTATGTATTGTTTGGCCATCGCTGCATGTGAACAGCTCGTTTCAGGCATTCCAGCCCCACAAAGCTCGCTATGCACAGCCGAAGCAGCTTGCTTAACCTTCAAACGCATGTTTGCGATTTTTGAGGTATCAGAGCGTTTGAGTGGAGTGGTGTCGTGCACAACTTAAGAAGCAGGGGCGAACCCGTCCTCGCGTGGTAACAGGGGTTCAATTACTCTGGAGTCGCAAACTCATGCTGCAATACAAGTAATTCTCCGTCCGTACAGAGGCGTTGCTCCGGCGTCGCTCTTGGCCGCTGCTCCGAAGCCTCCGGCAATTACAAACTGCTCACTTTGCCAGCAAAAGGCCGTGTTTGCCGCACATAGGAAACACCAGCTCTGCTGCTACTATGCCTGACGTATAAGCCAGTCACCTTTACAATGCTGCTACACCCCTGTCATTCTCTCGTCGGGACTCGTCGGGACTCGTCGACGACTTACAGCAAAGCACTGAGGCGTTGACGAACCGACAACACTCTGTAGCATGTCAATATAGGGACAGTGGGAAGGCTCCAATTCAACCCGAGGCAGTGTCTTGGATCCTTGCTGCCCTTGTCCATGTGCGTCCTTGGTACTGCCGACTACCTTGCGCATAGAAGAAATGTGGATCCTTTCATTGAAATACGGAGCATACGCATAATGACGACGTACACATGCCGTGTAGACTGTCGGCAGCTGTGGCCGGTAGCGGCGGGTTAACTTGCCCCTACCTAGCCTAGGGCAGGGGCGGCAGCTTCAGCCGTATTGTTAGCGTATCACAGCACAGCGCAGCAGCAGCCCGTGCTGGCATGAATGCTCCTCTGCTTTGGCTTGGCTGCACGTGCAGTCTACGGGCACCACGGTACGCGGGGTGCACGCTGTGGAAGCCGGTCCACTTGAGGAGGAGCACAAGGTCGGCCAGGAGCGCAAGATACCCCTTACAGAGACGTCCCCAATACATCTGCGGTGTGTTGGCACCAAGGGGAAATGGTGTGAAGACTTCCTGCTTCAGGAGGTGGGTATAAGGCGCCCGTCAAGGGGCTAGCTGCGGGCGGCCTGTGTGAAGAGCTGTTTGGCCGCGTAGGCTCTCCCTGTTTTATGCTGTTGGCCTTTCACCGACCGAAGCCTTGTACAGCTGTACATCCCTCTCATGGGGCGGCAAGTTCACGTGTGGCGTGTTGACGGGCACGTTGCCCTGACCCGTCCTCACGTACCATCTTCACCCTGCGCACAGGCAGTCACGTGGAAGACTGCTCCTCGTGGGGACAAGGAGTGCCCAGATAACTGCAATAACGTTGGGCGATGCAACCATGACACCGGCTACTGCGGTGAGGCAGAGCGCAGTGTGATTAGCTCCGGGCCAAGGGCCTGCGAATGCCTGGGGTCGGTCACCAGTCACTGCGCCTTGGCAGACCGGCGGCATACAGCCACACAGCCATGTTCTACCCTTTTCCCCTAACACTTACGTACCCCTGCATGATGTTTTTGCATGTCACAGACTGTCCTGCGGGTTGGACAGGCGAGGGGTGCAAGAAGCGGCAAAAGCGGCCATACACGAACTTGCACAGGTTGGTGCTCAGGTCGTTGGCACGTGCTTTGGCTTTGGGAACTGAGGCCTTTTCGGGGCCACACAGGTTCCAGCACGTATAACCGCTGCGCACGTTGGTCGACGCTGCCAGCAGTCTCCAGACGCCGGGCCCCGGGTTCGCACACGCTGTGCGTGCCGCCGGTACGTTTCAACCTGTCTACCACGATCATAAAGGCATGTCCTTGATAGCGCATGTTCACGCCTGCCTTAAGTGCTTGAGCCTTCAATCGCTAGCGCCGTGAACGCCAGCGTCAACGCCCGGAGTGCCTCACGTTTGCGCTGCCGGTGTCGCTCGTCAGGTCACACGAGGACCCCTCGGAGGAGCCAGCTTCGCACACTGGGCCCGACAAGAGGGACAAGGACTGGACTGAGATGGGGATCACGTACTCGCGGTGTGGCGGTAAGTTCTTTCACACAGACCCGGAAGCCCGGAACCTGCTGCAGCACTTCGCGACGTGTCCCTGAGCCGTGGCCTACTCGCCTGGCTCCCTGCACCAACACCTCTTGGCCAACACCCTGCAGGCATCTGCGATGACGACTAAGTGATATGCTACTGTGACGGGCCACTGTGACGGGCCACTGGGCCGCATCCCCACGCCGGACGACCCACCGGCGGGCACACCACCCAAGCGGCGTGGGCGACCCCTGGTGACCCACCACATGGCACCAGTGACGGTACGGGGGAACGGAGCACGCACCGCTTGTATCATCAATCACTGCATGCAGCAGCATGCAAGGCTGTGTGCTGACCCATGGCGTGGGAGGTTGCCTGCAGGAAGTGCGTCGCTGTGACCAAAGTGCGAATGCCCTCTGTCTACATGCAGACGTGGGACGGGCGCAGGGCCTTTGGCGAGCAGCCGTACGAGAACGTGTACGGCCCGCTGGACTACTGCAACGCCATGCAGCCCGTGTGGAGTGCCGCGTGCGCCATAGACGACCTTGGGGGCCCCACGTGCGATGACCCCATGGAGGCCTTCTGCCCCGCGGCATGCAGCGGGCACGGCACCTGCAACCTGGGCTTCTGCGTGTGAGTAACGGGGGTTCGACGTCAGGCAACCCGCCCCTTTTCCACGTGGTACATGGACAGCGTCGCCGGGGGTGTGGGCGCGGTCACGTATGAAGGCCTGACCAGCAGCCAGGTTCAGTGGCCCGCGCTGAGCCGGAGATGCTTTGGGACAACAGCATACGCACGTGGATGGCCGCCGGCCCGCCACATCTTGCAGTGACAAAGTCCTTGCGATGTGTTTCGCTGTATCGTGCAGCTGCGACGAGGGCTACTACGGCCACGACTGCGCGCGGCGGCGCGCGGGCCTGCCGCAGCTGCCCAGCCGCATCCCCACCACGCGCTGGCTGGCGGACGTGGTGGTGGACCCGCCCGCGGCGCGCGAGCCGCCGCCCAAAGCCGTGCGCCGGCGGCTGCTGGTGTACGTGTACGACCTGGAGCCCATGTACCAGGCCAAGATCCTGCAGTACAGGTGGGAGGGCGCTGGTGGAAGCAGCCCCAATCGCGTGCTGCGGGCACGTGCTGCCGTCGTCACGCTGGGGGCTACCTGGTAACGATGTGTACCGTCCTGGAGTGCAGCTCGTGTTCAGTGGCAAGGAGGAGGGTTGCCTAGGTGCACCTGGTGACGACTGATTGATGGCACGGTGCACTGGACAGGTTATGGACTAAGCTGCACGGGTTTGACATGTCTGCCCTCCTGCCTGGCGCGGCCCTGCCCTCCTGCAGGGTGTCTGCCACGTGGTGCGTGCACCGCCGCCACGACCACCCGCACAACCAGACCATCTGGACCGACGTGTGGGGCTACGCCATGGAGACGCTGCTGCACGAGCTGTTCCTGCTGTCCGAGCACCGCACCTTCGACCCCAAGGAGGCAGACTTCTTCTACGTGCCGCACCAGGGCTCATGCCTGCCCTTCCCTATTGGCTCCTGGGCCGACCACCCCTGGTTCCCGGGGCCTGGAGGTACGATGCTGGCGGGCACGACGGTGGGATGGTACTACGTTCCCATTACTGGCGTGCGCTAGCGGTTGCGTAATGCTGACTGGCTGTAGCAGTCCTGCTCGCTCTCCTTTGCAGCCAAGTGCCTGCCACCAGTCCGTCATACAACGATTGCATGCCGCTACCCGAACTGTAACCGGTAATGTCCGTAATGGCAAGAGCCCGTCGACCACGCGCACAACGAGCCTTTTGCGTCAGTTCCGTGCTTGCTCGCTCACTCCCCCAGGCCCGCGCGTTGCCCAGATGGCCAACATGCTGATGGAGACGGTGCAGTGGATCAACACCACGTACCCCTTCTGGCAGCGCCGCAGCAGCCAGGACCACATCTGGGTGTTCACGCACGACGAGGGGGCCTGCTGGGCGCCCAACGTGCTCACGCCCTCCATTTGGCTCACGCACTGGGGGCGGATGGACAAGGACCACAAGGCGTGTCGAGTAGGGCACGGTGACTTGACGTAGCACTGTCTGGGCACCCACAGAAGTGAAAACGCTCGACAACGAGGTTACTCAGACCACAAACTGAAGCTTGGTCCTTAGGTGCCCCTTTCTTATGAGCTGATTCTTGTCTTGGCGTGGCTGCAGGAGCAACACGGCGTTCCGGCCTGATATGTACGACGAGGACTTCAAGAGCCCCCGCCAGCCGGAGGACTACCTCAAGCACACCAAGGGCCACGTCTGCTACGACCCCGCCAAGGTGAGGACCTGCAAACGGCGCTGGCCGCATGAACTCCCGACATTTCTTGATGAGTTAAAGGAGGCACCGTTCCAGCGATAGCCCAGTAGCCTTCGTAGTGCCTGCTGCAGCTATAACACGTTCTGGACGCATTACCTGTAAAGCCACGTGGTGTGGCAGGAAGGGCACGAGGAACGACATGGATCATGACAGATGCTCATGATTCTGTCCATTACTGCGGCCCTTCACGACTCGCCCGCGTTCGCCACGCAGGACCTGGTTATCCCTAGCTTCAAGAGCCCCCGGCATTACGAGAAGAGCTCGTTGCAGGGCGCGCCAGCGCGTGAAAGAGACTCGCTGTTCTTCTTCAGGTGAGATCCGGTTTGCAGTTGCAAGGGGCGGAGCGGTTTCGCAGTGGGCCGTGGTTGCCTGCATGCTACACCCGCGCGTGATACCATTAGCCGTCCTGCTGAGATGCTGGCGTTGCTGGCTGCGTTTGTGTGACAGGGGTGACGCGGGGAAGCATCGCCTGCCCAACTACAGTAGAGTGCGTCAGATGGTATGTCCGTACGCATGCAGGTCGGTGCCCTGCTGGTGCAAGACCCGCCTAGTCCGTATACAGCGTGTCAGGCGGCGTGTCACACGGCTACAGTGCCAGGGCCGCTCGACCCTGAGCACGGTGCCATACGCCTTTTAGGCGTGGGACGTAGTTTCTCCTCGCACGGCTACACTGTCAGGACCTCATCTGCAGGTTGCATGCGCTAAGGCACCCGTGTTGTGCTCCTAAAGCCCTGGGGATCACGCTGATCACGTTACCCCGGCGAGGGCCGGGTGAGAGCCGCTGACCCCCCTCTCACCCCGCCCTCGCCGGCTCAGCCGACACACCGTCCGCTTGGAATGCTTCATCGTTCATCCCGTCTTCCCATGCAATGTGTTGTACCTACCTACTTCTCCTGCGCCGCTCCCTCCTCCCCTCCTGCCCCCCTGCCAGGACGTGGCCCACCTGCTTGACGCCTACCGTGCCCTGCTGCGGGACACCCTGCGCACCCAGCCGCCCTTCCTGCAGCAGCCCGGCAGCGGCCCCCCGCCCGCCACGGCTTCCCCCGAGGCGCGGCTGGACCCTGTGCACCTGACGGCGCTGTGGGGGCAGCAGCCTGAGTGGCATCGAGGAGCGGTGAGGCAGCAGCTGGAGGTGGAGGCGGAGCGGAGGCAGCGGCAGGAGGCGGGCAGGCAGCAGGATGAGCAACAGGAGGGGCAGCAGCAGGAGCAGCAGCAGGAGAAACACCAGGACGAGGGGGATCAGCGGCGGTGACAGCCTGTGCAAACGGCTGCACGTGCACTCAATGTGCAGTGGGGGAGGGGTGGAGACGTTGGGGACTGGAGGGCATTAGTGCATGCCGTTGAGGGAGCCAAGTGCAAGAGCCAGGCGGGGGGTGCTGTTGTAGCTCATGCGCACGGAGTTCAGTTGGCATTTCAACAGCAGGTGGCATGGGATGTGCGCATACCGTAGCGTCGCACCGTGACAACGCTCCACGGCTTGGTGGTGGTGGTCAAGTTGGTTCTTGGCAAGGGCTTAGGCTCTGCGCCCACCATTTGGAAGTGCTCCGTGGACTTCAGACATTCATGCTGCATGTCTCTTGTGTATGCACGAGTGCGGCTCATGCAAGCCGCAGCAGGCGGCAGGAGGTAGAGGTGATTAAAATCGTACGGTACCTTAGCTGCATTTTTACTGACGTGGGCTAGGGTTGAGGCCCTAGTGACGACATACTGCCCCCACATGCGAAAGTTCAACCAGAAGGCTGGCTGGTGATAGCATGCCCCTGTATGCAACGCTTGGGACCTGGGTTGCCCTGCAGACCTGGACTGTCGTGCTGCGCTTGAATTGCGCGCAGATGTGCACGGCAGGGGGCAACGCCTGGGACCTGGGGTGCCTTGCTTGCAGACTACGACTGACATGCCGCACCTGAATTGTGTACAGATGTGCACGGAGTGCGCGGCATACGTAAACCATCTGTACCACTCTGCTGTTGGACAGCCCCATTACCACAAGCTACTCGTGGTGTAACATGCTGTAAGCAGCATGGGCAGACGGTCCAGGACAGGTATCAGGGTTGAAAGCGCACTAGCGCAGCACGGTTGGGGGATTAGAAGGGAGGAGCAAGGTGTAAAAGGCAAACCGTGGAGTGCAGCATGGATGCAAGCAAGGCCGTACAGCATGTGGCGTGTACGCTCCCTTATTACTTGCCATCCGAGCGTGCTGTTGTGCCACAAGCTCCAGCATTTGTTTCGAAACGACCTTATAAGCCATGAGTGAGCACTACTACACAACGCATTGTGAGCCATGGCAGAAAGCAGCTGGTTTACATCTGGAAAATCGATGGGATGGCCTGCATCGGCCGCCGTACCGCTCTTGGATGTCAGTGGAGTGCCTGCGGAAAGCCAGCGTCGCTAACTTTTTGCAACATATTTTTTTGCAACTTTATCCACTGTTTATTATTAACAATGAGCCAAAGTGTTGTGCTGAGGCGCCTCCCGGTGCCTGCCGGTGTTCGCACTAGGCATGCAGCCTCAGCTGCAGCCTATGTGCTCAAGGCACCGCTGCCACGCCAGCGTGGCCACCTTGCCAGGACAGCCGGCGCATCGGGAGGATCGAAGGTATGTGAGAACCTTGGGCAAGGTTAGGTCCCAACGCTCGTGCTCGCGTAGCTCGCGTGTCCCTTTTTGTGGTGGTTTACACACTTCTTTGGACTTTTAGTAACATTTTCCATTTCCGTCTGCAACCCATGCACAGGGCCACGAGCAATCGACCGAGGCCCGTGTGGAGGGGGAGGCGAAGAAGCTGAAGGTGGACGAGCCGGAGGAGGAGAAGCCAAATTACTCGGCATGGATGCGGGATGTGGCGCTGGCTCTGCTGGTGGGTGTGCAGCTGTTGCTTGGGTGAACTTGCTCTCCGCTTTGCTTCGTTGCCCCTTCTCGCTCCTTTGGGGCAACTGAAAAGACACCACTTCCGGCAATATAAAGTGCGAAGCACATCTCTGTTGTCGTTGCGTTTGCCGTGGCTCAGTGGTCCTGCCCGGCTGATATGCTGCGCAGATGCTTTCCATCTCGCTCTTCATGGCATGGTGGGCCTTGAAGCGCACTTACGGCCTGTGGTCATGAAGCTCTGGCGGACCGCGGCGGCTGTGCTTTACGTAGGTGTGCGGACAAATCCGGCCAAGGACGCTATGGGATGACGTTGGCGTGTCATGAGCTTCCAGGTCGTATAGGCTGTGTTGAGGGCCATCATCAGGGTTTAGCTATCCTTGCTGACCGAGCGAATCTTGCAGCAGCATGGCCTGCTGTGTTTGGTGTCGTTGGTGCTGCCAGCGGTACTGGAGTGGCCGTGACTAGCGGAACACGTTGGTACAAGTAAGACTGGGAGTCGAGAATGGGTGGCATAGACTGCTGCTAACCACCACCGTCATGGTCCCTCGCGCCCCCAATGATCACAGGCTGGAGCTGTGCGGCACGGTGCTGCCGTGTGCCTTCCTTCACTGCCCCTCCTGGCGGACCTGGACCACCTGGAGGAGCTGGTGGTGGACGTGTGCGACGTCACGGACGAGGCGCTGAGGGAGGCGGTGGACAACTGGTGGGAGGCGGCCGCGTGGGGAGATGCGCTGGGAGCCCTGTGGTCGCGGCCAGCAGCAGGTCATGCTGTTAGTGCTTTGCTGCAAGCGAAGGCTGGGAGTCGAGAATGAGTGGCATAGACTGTGCGGTGAGAGAGAGCGTCTGAGGCTGAGAATGTAGCCAAGTGCTGGGTCGTGCAGTTGCCGGCTGTGTGGGTAATTTCTGCATTACCCGTATCAACCGTGCGGGTACGGTTGCCAGGGTAAATGCCGCTTCCTGCCCTACTGGGGCAGGTCAGAAAACGTCCCTTTGCTTGCAGATGGTGTCTTGACTCAGCGTGTTCAGAAGCATGCCGTATGCAGTTAGTATATGCCGCTTTGTGGCATGCTTGTTGGTAATTGACGACGAGTTGACACAAGGTTATTCGTACAGTGCGCACCCTTCGTGTCGAGCGTGGGTGTTGGCATATGTCATTGGTTTGTGTCCTGGCGTTTGCTTCATCGGACAGAGCATCCCTGCAGGTTCAGCTTTGTACAATACGCGTTTGGATGTATAAGATTAAAGTTACGATCAGTTGCATGGCTCGCTTGTAGTGCAGTTGTGCCTGTCCGGGGGGTGCAGATGGGTAAAGCCGCGACACAGGACACTGCCCCTGGAGCGGGTGTGCGTTGGTGCGACATGGATTGTCGTACTGATTTCGGGGACAAAGTTGACGGGGCGCCCCCTCATGTTGGTTGGATACTACGTGGATGGTTATGCAACTTGTACTGTATGATGTGGCTCATGTCGCGTATCAAGGGCAGGTCGGTAACTGACCCGAACTGACGCGTCCTTAGTGCAGCTGCACGTGGTATCTAGGCACATCGCCAGCCCTTGCCCATCCTGAGCACGTTGGTGTAGTACGTTGGGCCCCTCGACAGCTCGACAGCATTTGCGGCACTGGCTGTCCAGTTATTTACTTAATTACACAAGTAAGATTGGGACGTCACCAAGGCCTGTGGCAGCAACCTGGTCTCACCCGCGGCTGGGCAGTGGTCCAAAATTCTGAGCCGACAGATCTGAAAAAACAGCCACTGCACAAGCCACAGGACGCTGCTTCACCAAAATGCCACCATTCTGCACCGTTTCTCTTCAAAAGCACAATGCGCAGGCAGCTTCTCTTCGCCTCCCCTGCACCCGCTTGTCAATCCCTTCAGCACATCAAATGTCATGACGTTATCCCACAGTAACAACAACACAATAACCTACCCACCTGCATCACTGCCCAGTATGCAGCAGGATGTATGTGACCACCAATGCATTCTTCCGGTTCCCAGCCCCCTGCAACCGCCCTAATGCCACGGCCTGTCCCGTATCCCCTCCTCGCTCATCCGCCCTTCTGTTGCACTCCCACCTCCCGCCTCCGCCCCCCCCCCCCCCCCCCCCCCCCCCCCCCCCCCCCCCCCCCCCCC
>VFQN01001902.1_pt1 | contig 33659 bp, 36 predicted proteins | sample 3512371 | NCBI WGS metagenome assembly VFQN01 (sample SAMN10412370, study PRJNA504923) | tailings metagenome | isolation source: Replicate 2 from Balatoc abandoned mine | place: Philippines: Itogon, Benguet | collected 2017-08-28 | reverse complement strand
ACTCATATTGTGCACTTGTTGTTTAACAGTGATCATTTAGTTCATGAAACCTTAAACACACATTTGACTTCTTTTAATTTAATTTTTTTTTTGTTTGTTTTACAAGTTTAAAAAAAAAGTTTTTGTAGTACTTGTCACACACTCCGATGAGTCAGTATTATGGATCAAAAGGTAGTGCTGAACTGTCTACATAGAATCATTTTACGCCGTATATTTCTCATGAACGTAAATCAACGCTTTCCAATCTTATTTGTTATTTGCACCTTTACTTCACTTTGATGCAATGGCAACTCCAATGAACAAGGCAATCTTCGATCTTGTAGCATTTCTGAAGCGAAGATGGAAATTATTAACCTTTGGAATCTCTTGCATATTTTTCGTAAGATGGGCTCGAAATCAAGGTGCAACGACAGTACTCATTGATACAACGATAAAATCATTTGAACCTCATCCAGTTGTCAATCCCAGTTTACAAAGAGGTTTTATCTTCCATCCAGAATGTATGAATCACTGGATTAACGATCATTTAGTCAAGGAAAAGATGACGCATTATTTCCGCCATAAATTTAATGCATTTGAAAAAACTTTTATAAAGCCTGTCGCCCTAACACACTCTAAGACTTCAGCCTCTAATCAATGTAATCAAGACTTGGAAAACCTCCCTCGAGTAATAGTATCAGAAGCACGTGAAAAGTATTTTGATCATTTTGCTCATTTTGCTGAATATTATTTACGACTGTATTCGATGATTCTATGGCAAAGGAATGTCTATTCTTTGTACAGTAGAAATGAAACATGTATATATCAATTCCAAATTTCATCAAAGAATATTCGTTTTTGGGAAGAAGCAAAGCGAGATTCGAATTGGATGAAACAACTTCTACTAGCAGTGAATACTGCTTCACAATATAATACTATTACATCCGACCTTGCAAATCATGGATTTTATTCTTCAAAATCTTCTTTTCCAACTATTTTGTTACGTGGAGGAGAAGGTTATTTCCTTCATCCATCTGATGCAACTCTCTTAACGTCACTTGTATTAGGAAGAGATCCTTGCCAACTCGCAGGGAAAGTTGAACAAATCGTAACAAAACCAATTAATATTCTGATAATTAATAGGAAAGATTATCGCGCTCTTCATAATCTAGATAATGTCACGAGTTTCTTTGAAGAATTTAAAAGAGAGCCACTTAACTTTCATCAGCCAATCCCTCGCTCTCTCTTACAACATTCTCACTACAATCATAGTGGACATAGTCAACACTATCGTGCTCATACCGAAGTTGGTAAAGTCTCAACCACCTATTTTGAAGGGAAAAGTCTAATTCAACAAGCAGCAGAAGTTCACGAAGCTGATGTGATACTCTCAGTGCATGGGGCTCAACTAACGAACTTTATATTCCTGAAGCCTTGTTCAATCGTCATTGAAATTATGCCTTGGTTGTATAATATCTCAAGCGACTTTCGTCGATATTCTTCGAGTGCAGATGTATTGTATTATTCATGGGGTGCCAATCGGGTTGAAAGCTTCTTCATCAAACCAAATCCAAGAGATCCTTTCCAAGAAAATCCTTGCAGTTTTTATCTTTTAAGATATAAAAGAATTTCAAACATTGAAAGTCTCTCGTCAGTTGATCTTACAAATATGTGCTTTGAGGATAGTAATGGTGAATGTAGAACTTGTGCAAGACATGTCACAGAAATTCAAATTAATTTAGAAAAATTAAAATATTACTTTTTATTAGCTCTAAAAGATCGTAGAAGATGTATTCAAGAACATCCTTTTTATAGTAAACATTAATTCATCTAACATCATCCTGTCAATTGATTGTTTCCTTTCTTCCATATTATAAAATGAGTCGACTTTTGAGTCGACTCTAGTTGAGGGATTACAGTAAATTCAGTGATCATTCTTGAATCAAAATGAGAGATAAAAAAGGCGAATACATTATCATAGATAGTGAGGAAGGTCGATCAGATCATTTCATTTCCGAGAGCTCTCAATGGAAAGAAAATAAGACAGCTTATTTCCAACTCTTTCTTTTGAGTTTATCTTCCTTTGGTGCTCATTTTTCGCGTCATGCCTTGGCAGTGCTTGGAATATTCATGTTGCAGCAAAATATGTTAACGACTTGTGGGCTTGGTGTATTATTCTCTACTATTTCCCTCCCGTCTTGTATCCTGCCTCTCGCCATTGGTTACCTCGTTGATTCCAGACAAAGCATCTTCTCTATTGGATGCGCTTTACTTGGTGCGACTTGTTTTGCTGAGATGTTATTTACTATTTCTCTTTTTCAAAATTCTTATGGGACTGCTTTTATTTCGCAATTCCTATTAGGCTGTGGAGCAACAAGTTTCACCACAATTCAGAGAACGATGGTCTCTTTTTATCTCCAGGTAAATGAGCTTATCAATCCTTTCGAGCAAATCGATTTGCGCTTCCGTGTTAGGAGCATCGAGGGTTCGGGATGGCACTGTGTATCGCAGTATCTAACTTCGCAAAGGTTTTGGGGAAGATTTCGATCGTCCCAGCGAAAGTGAGGAGAGAGAATCCATGCAAACTCACACTTCATTATTCTCTTAGGAATTTACTGGAAGCTATTGCCTGGGGTCTGTGGTGCTCTCTATTGCATGTATTGGATCTCTGATTTCGTGGTTTGCCTTGCATTCAGTTATCGAAAAAGATTTCTTACCCTCTGCCAAATCTGATCAAGATTTCATTGAAGATCTGAGTCCATTTATTAGCTATCATGAACCTGATGAAATTGAGAAGGATAAAGATAGACAAGACTCTCAACATCATCGAGAATCTCCCAAATCGAAGTAAGTTTTATCATAAATTCGACTTATTCGTCATTCTTAATTATTACGATTTGTTTGTGAATAGATTATTTTCTCTCCTGGGACAATTTGATTTTATTTTTTATGTCCTTGTCTTTCTTCATACGCTATATACCACATTATTTCATATCTTATTGAACTTTCTGCCCTATTATGCTCATTCAGCATGGCATGTTGATGAATGGGATGCCGCCTTGATTAGTGCCTTACCTGCCTTCATGGTAAATAATTCGGATTTTCGTAAACCATCCCTTTCACTCCTTTTAGATCATTTTCTGTACTCCCATAGTTGGATTTCTTCTTGATAAACCATCATTGGTCCTGCCTTTGTGTCTCACATCTGCTGTAAGTCCCCCAACATGTCCATGTTCAGCAGCTCTAACGTTATCACAGATCACAACGGTAGGTGGTTATTATTCCCTTTTTATGATGAAAGAAATACCCAAGTCCGTCGCAGTAACCATGTTGGCACTCTCGCACTCAATCGTATCCACCTTCACCTTGTCAGAGATCTCACGAACGATTCATTTCTCAACGATTGGGATAGCATTTGGGCTTGTGGAAATTCTTGATGCGTTTGGTAGCTTAGTCGGAAACTATTTGTTTGGTTATCTCTCCTTTATAGATAATAGTTACGTCATTGCATCTCTAGGTCTTATTATCACTTCTCTTTGTGGTGGATTATTCTTAGGGGTTTTCATAGTTCGAGAATATGCCTATACTATGAAATGTTGTCGATCATCGTCAAAAGAATACATACCCATTCGCCATTAAATAACTATAAATCATAGATTTACTAATCCTGTGCTTATATCGTTAAAATTGCCTGCTCTCTACCACGGTTATCTGGAACTGTTCTCAGATGAACAAATTCATCCATCATCTTCCTCCTCTTCATCAAGTCCTCCTTCTTCCTCTCCTTCAAGAACTGTGCTCATTTGATCTATCGACCCAACCAATGATCCGTTTCCATCCAGAATAACTTCATCAGGTAAAGCTTCAGCAATCTTCAATAGAACCAATCTAATCCGCGCTAACTTCCCTCGTATTATCTTCTGTATTTTAATTGCAGCTTTTTTCTTCTTTAAGAATAGCTTTCTTTCCTTCAGTTTAAAGAAATTCTTTCTTAATAAAGCATAAGCACGCCGTTCATGGCTTCTGATCTGTTCGATGCATTGAAGCATGTAATAGTCATCCCTCCTTTCTGCATAGTAAACTGCATTCTTTTGGAAAACTGTCTCGCATGGTGTGACTAAGGAGTACCCGAGTTTGTTGAGCGTTTCGACGATATGAACTTTGCCCATAGTGATGGCATAATACATCGGAGTGCCATATCCCACGGGATCACACGGTTTGGAGAAGTCTATGCCCCGCTTGTGCAAGTACTTAACAGCCTCAGGTTTATCATAATAGACAACAAGATAAGCTAATGAAAGTCCTAAATCATCTGTTCTTTCTAATTCTTCCTTCGATAGAAGGTCTAACCAATCTGTACGATCTTCTATGATTTGTTGTACCATTCCATCATTTGCTTCCATAATAACTTGGCATAATCGAGCAACAGCTTGATCGCCCCATTGTTCAGAGCTTCCAATGAAACTCATCACAACACAGTCAACCAACTTCGAAACCGATGTAAAATAAGAAAAACGCGTGTGAATTTCGATAGAAACCACCTTAATTAACTCACTATTTCAAACTAGACTATACTGTGAATAGAAAGACTTTTGTCAGAAAAGATTGAAGTTGAAGAGAAATATGAGAAAGACTGGAAGTAATAATGGTAAAGATGGGACTTTTGGTGCGCCAAAGCCTTTGCCAGGACAAGCCGGTTATAAGTAAGTTCTTCTGTTTTTTTTTCCAACTGATCGTGAATGATTTCTTCATGTAATTTTGTGATGATAGAGCCACTGACACGGATATTCTCCATAGTGAGACGAAAGAAATGGAAGCAAGATTGCTGATACTTCAGGATAAATTGAAAGAATCTCAGATTGAAACCGACAAGACCCTCGCTTCCACCGCCAATAACTCTGCTCCCAAATGGAAGAGCTCTAATACTGACAAAGGTAGTATTCGAGCGTATGGAAAAGAAGTAACAGAAAAGTTCAAGAAGCGTATTGTGAATGAAGGAGGTGTGATTCCTACTGTTATCAACCCTCCTAATGCCACTCGAAAGGACTCGACAAAGAACCCCTCTCCTTTCTCCGACAATGACCAGCAGTATTCTCCACCTCCTATGAATTTCTCTGGAACCACTCCAACCATCACTATCCCCACAAAAAGCTTGTCCTCAGTCACTTCTTCTGAGAACTTCTCCACTAAACCAGCCGACACTTGGACTGTTGACGATGTCGCAGATTGGTTGAGAATGATAAAATTAGATCAATATGTTGACATTTTCCAAGCGAACCAAATTAGTGGTACTGTTCTTTTGGAGTTCACCTTAGAAGATTTGGATTATTTGCAGATTACGATCCTCGGACATCGCAAGACTTTGCTGCGTGCGATTAACGAGCTCAAGCAATCCAATCCTACTGGTAGTAGCAGCTCACTAAATACACCTTCTTTAGCATCTGGAAGTAAAACATCTGGAAATAATACTGTGGTGACGTCAGGGCTTCAAAGATCTCAGAGTTCTACTCGTATGGTGGAAGGAGAGAAAGCCTTATTGTCAAAAAGTTTGGAAGTTAAGAAACCTGTACATTGGTCTCAAATAGAACCAATTTCTAATAATAAGGTACTGCCAATATCACACTCTTTATTGTTTGCATGAATTTGATTGTTCTGTTGCAGGTGAAAGGTGATGGGCAACTGCCTATAAATGCGGCTGATAAGCCACACAGTGACATCTTCGACGAAGAAGCAGAAAGACAAGCTTTCATGGAGGCTGTAGCTGAATGGAGGAGAGGAGATAGTGGTGGTGAAAAGAAGGGATACATTACAATTGTTAGGGAATATCAGGGAGGAAAGACTTCAATTCTTAAGCCTTCTTCTAATATTTCGAAGCCCTCAGTTGCTGAGGCTGGAATGTGGAATAATCCTTTCTCTGCTGCGTCCCCGCCAGATTCGAAGGTAATTATCATTCACTGATTCACTCGAATAGTCTTATCATGCAATATATGCTATAGGAACCCTCTTCCTTGCTGTCAGGTCAGTTAGATGAGGAGCAGGAACATGCAGAGTTCGTAAAAGCGGTTGAGGCATGGAGAGGGAGTAAGAGATCGTCCAATAACAATAATAACAATGAAGCCCCTACTCCGAGAGGAGTCGCAGTGGGTGAAACTTCCACTTCTCCCAACGATAAGACAAAGTTATTAGCAGAGAACTTAGCGAAACAACTTGAAAGAGAACAAAGAGAATTCCTTGAGAAGATTGAAAAGCAAAAACAAGAGGCAGAAAAACGATTATACCTTGTAAGAGCCGTCATTTATCTCCTTTTTAATTGAATAAATATCCTTTCATTTCTAATAGGCTAATCTGGAGTTGGAGAAGATACGAAGAAATAAGATTATTCAATCAGCTAATGCCACATCATTTGAAACTTCGTCTAATGCTCCTAACTCTCATTCATCCTCTGCTTCATCGATTGTCATCGATTCTCAGGCGAAGAGTCATGACTTTGAGGAAATTAGAGCTTCTGCTTCCCCTCAGAAGACAGCAAGCGACGCTCAACAAAGGGTCTACACCTATGTGAAGGAGCCCGTGGCGAAGGACTCAAGTTACAATGACTCTGACGATGAAGGGGAAAACAGCCTTCGAATTCGTACTGAAAACAGTAAAATGACGTCAGATCGTCCAAGTTCAGTAAAGATCGCTCTGGTGGAGTCTATTCTAACCTCACCGCTAGACAATGATCGCAGTGAAGGTAAGTTTAGTCCGAGAGAGGAGGAAGAAGGGTTCTGTGTTATCGAATATGAAAGCGATTAAACGATACCACGCCTGACATCATCGTCGTCAATCTGTTTCTTTTTTTTCTTCTTTTCATGTTCATTTTTCTTTGTGTTATTTCCACTCGTATCATGCTTGTTTGTATCATCTATCCATATTTGATGGTTTTGTGAATATTGTAGTAGTTTCCATGTCCGACATACAATGGGGAGAAATTAAATCATAATAATGATTATTTTAAAAAATATCAATTTTTTCATCTCATGTGATGGATTTTGGTTATTCTTATCATAAATGAATAGTTGCGAAGAGAAGGTGTAAAGGAGATTATTTCCCTGCATTCAACATCTTTAAACCACCTCGCTGAATAATTTCCACCCTAAACACAATGAAAATAAGAAAAAGATTGATAATCAGTCTTTAAGATAGAACTTACCAATATCCATCAGGATCATAAGCGAAAGCCAATCCTAATAGCAACATCAGAACAAAAACAGTTAAACGATTCAATCACCATCCATTAGCTTCACATCATACCTCTCATTGTTCCTTCTTGAGGTTTCTTTTTGAAAGAAACTCCATTTTCTTCTAAATATTTGCAAGCAGCTTCGAGATCATCGACTAAGAATCCAACATGACCGAAGCCTCTTAATTGACCTTGATCTTGGTCATTGCCATTGTGATACCTAAAGAAATACATCACAATAAAGCAAAAGATAACCTATGGTTTCTTACTTGAATTCAGGACGATTCTCTGTTCCATGATTATGTGTCAGTTCTAAGACAGGTCTGAACATTCTCTTTATATATTCAGACGCCTCAGGAGATTGTTTATCCTCTGGCAAGAGTTTAACTTCCTCTTCTGGGACATGGGAAAGGAAAAATAAAGAAAAGCCACCATCTGTTCCCACACCATAATGACCTTCTCTGAGTAAAGAGAGTCCTAAGAGATCGCGATAGAAGTGCAGAGACTTCACCGGATCCTTCACACGAAACATTGTCTGAGCCAAAGTATACTTCAAATGAATAGAAGATTCTGGTGAGCGAGGGATTACTTCGATCCAATATCCATCAGGATCAAGGGCGAAAGCAATATCCTTCATGCGTCCTTCGTGTGGTCTCTTATGAAAGCGAACACCATTCTCCTCTAACTCGATGCAGGCCTTCACGACATCAGGAGTCATCACAGCAAGATGACCAAAACCACGATATGGTTCAACATTTCCATTATTCACCTTGAAATCAGCGTCATTCTCGGTGCCATAGTTGTGAGTGAGTTCCAGACAAACTCCGTTAAAGTTCCAGAGATAATCTTCCGACTCTGAAGTACCTGAGGTAGGAGATGTTTCACCTTCAGGTAAAATTGCTAAGAAATAGAGAGCGAAGTTCCATTGGGGAAAGTCATAACTATTACAGACGGGGGAAAGATCTCAGCAAGAAAAGACTCTGATGTAAGATTCTCTTACCTGTGAATCAACTTAAATCCAAAATGATTTTCATAAAATGGTACAGAAATTTTTGGATCTTTAATCCGCAACATAGTTTGTTGCCATGAGAAGCGATGAGGATTATGTGATGCAAAAGTTGACATTTTCAAGTTTCTTCTAAAATGATAAGCTTGTTGACACTTTCTTTTCAAAGAATAATTTGAGTAAGAAGAAATGAATGAAGAAGAAGAAAAAGAAGAAGTAAAGAGTCTATTAGGGAAGGCAATAATTTCTACTTGTAAGTTGATGGTAAAGAAAGCTAGCACTAATAAATAGAAGTAATAATAACAGAAGATCGTTGATAACATTCTTTCCTCTCTCTCGATATAAGAGAGAGGAGGTGTGTAGTGATTGTGTTGTAATTGCATGGAAAGATGAGCAAAGAAAGAGATGAGATTTGATGGGATGGGATGAGATGCTTTAGTGCGTGTGTTTGGATCGTTTGGAGAAATTAGTTTTCATTATTTAATTGCTTTCACTTGTTTGTTGAGTTGTCTTCCCTTGAAAGAAATTTGAAAGAGAAAATTCTATTGGAGAATGAGAGCTGTATCGTTGAATCAATATGTTCACTCTTTTGATGAGTTATCTGTATCGAATGTTCCAAAGCCTTCGGCAAAACCAGGATTCGCTGTTGTGAAAATTAAAATCGCTGCTGGAAATCCTGTTGACAAAGTAATTGCAGGTGGATATCTCGTTGGTGCGGGATGGGACTGGCCAAAACCTTTTACCCTGGGAACTGACTTCTCAGGAGTTGTCGAGGCGGTAGGTGACGGTGTCAGTCACATTAATGTAGGAGATGCTGTTTTTGGCTCTTCTTGGGGTCAAGGAAAGCCTTTTGATGATGAACCAAACTTTAGCGTTGCTGGTGCTTTTGCGGAGTACATTTCCATTCCCGCAGCGAAGCTATCCAAAAAGCCCTCAGATGTTTCTTTTGAAGTAGCAGCTTCGATCGGAGTTGTTGGAACGACTGCTCATCAAGCTCTTGTGGAAATTGGTAAAATTACAAAAGGGACTCGAGTGTTAATCCTTGGAGGATCTTCCGCGGTCGGAGTCTTTGCAATTCAACTTGCTAAAGCCTACGGTGCTCATGTTACAACCACTGCAAGCTCAAGATCTCTCGCATTTGTGCAAGGATTTAATGCAGCTGATAAGATCATTAACTATAATGAGACCAAGTGGGAAGAAGATCCTGAGTTAAAAAGCGTTGATGTCATCTTTGATACTGTTGGTGAAAAAGACGGTCTTCAAAGAGCACTTGTATCAGGCGTAGCAAAAACTGGCGGCGTATTTGTTACGATTGCGGAATTTTCTGTTGGATACGATCCAACTGCTCACCCTCCCCTTGCATTTGCCGCAGTGATTAACATGAAGCAAAATACTGCTGTTCAAGATGAGTTAGCAGACCACATTGTCCAGGGAAAGATTAAAGTACCGATTGAAGAGACTTTTCCTTTTACCACGGATGGTGTCGTCGGCTTATTAAACAAAATTGCTGGCGGCAAATCTTTAGGCAAGAATATCTTATCAATTGAATAGAAGCCTATCAGAAGCTTCAGTTCAATTCCTTTTTTCCCTTTTCCCACAGGTATATCTTCTTTGTGTTGTGTTGTATTGAGAAGGCTTATTGTCATCCTGTCGCCCTCTTCAAGAGGTTTTTCATCGAGATAAGAGTGCTTTGAATCACTTGTTCGCTTCCTACATGACTAATACTTAAATTAAGAACTATAAAAACTACTACATTCTACAAAACCGCAAATTCATCATCTTCAGCACTCTGACTACTTCTTGCCTTTGAGGTCTCTGTCGAAGAGGATCCCATAGGATTCAGGGATTTCAACGTCTTCGAAAATCGCTTTAGCATGATATTAGGGTCTTTCTCCGCTGATGGCGGAGGTGGCTTCGTTGTAGTTACCTGCACCTTAGGTTGCACTCCTACTGGAGATTTTGGCAGGGAAATGCTTTGCCGTTTGCTGCCTTCGACACTAGTGGCATTAGCGGTTACATTCGTAGCGGGTGTTGGTGGCTTTTTAGTCTCCTTTGGTTCTTCTACGACAATAGCAGAAGCAGTTACAACATTTTGAGAGGGAAGTTCTGTGGAAGATATCTCGATTGACTTGTTTTTGATGATCGTTGGAATCACAGGGGGTGGATTATATGTTTTAATAGCTTGTCCTGTGATATTTGTAATCAACTCAAATTCCTGATCTTCAGTTAATTGAAACTTCTTGCTTAATGATTTTATTTGATGAAGTACCTGCTCAAAAAATGATCATTCAAATAATGAAACTGAAGAAAGCAGTATCCATACCTCAGTTTTCGTTAACCCTTGCTCTAACATTGTCATAGAAATTGATCCTAATTGTCCGAAGAGCATCGTATGAATGCTAATCACCGCTTCTCTTAAGAGATCAGGATTTAATTCGTCCCAAGGAGAAATCGATGATTGATGAGATAGCTGCTTGAAAATATCTTCCTTTAATGCATTCTCCCAGAATCCGGGCAATTTCCAAATAGAATGATGTTGTATAGACACATCGCTATGAAGGTAGCGCTTCGAGGAAGAGGATGAACTAGACAAAGATCTTTCTTCACCTTCTCGGCCGTTACTCTTCACTGGTGATTTCCTGTTATTAGGATTCGGGTTCTCTTCAATAATGTGGAAAGTATTTGCCATATTCTTTACACGCATAGCACTTCGCACATCACTAATATCTTCAGATAAATCCAATATAACCTAATCCAATAAAGAAACTCTGTTATAATGCCCCTAGTCAAATGGATTAACTTACTTTCATTGCATTTCTTAGAGAGACATAAGCCGTCTCCGTGACCGAAGAGGTATGGCATCGCTGATTGTCCAGTTCTTGTAAGAAACGATCTCTACATTCCTTCGTTTCAAGTAAAATCTTCCATAGATCTTCTTCTACCACTGTTGTCGAACTTGGTTTACTCTCGACAGTCTTCTTTATTACCTGTGAAGGACTCGCACTCACTGGATCACTATTGATTGTATTCGCAAAGATCACTTCGAGCTGTTTATTTAGCTCTTCCAAGATTGACGCCATCTCATCCTCTTCAGTTCTCTCAGCGATTGAGATCTTTTCATCCATATTCTCAATATGATTTGAATCGTCACCAAGTTTCTCTGGCTGTTCCTTGTTCGTTACATCTTCGACAGATGCACTGGTTCTCCGGCTTTTCCGGATTTCGTCTAGATTGATTCCTCCTTCAATGCCTTCAACTGTGACCCATGTATTAGATGCATCCACTGAATGATTTCTGTTTCTTTCTGATGCTCTGGGAGGATTTTGTTCCGCCCTACACGAGAACAAGTAAGTCGAAAAAGCGGTGAAAAAAGTGAAGTACTTACTGTCGTTGGTAATATTCATCAATCAAAGACAAAGCGCTTGCATATTGATGAGTTAATTCTGTTTGTTTCGCTTGCTCAATAAATAATGCAATATCTTCAGTAATATTTTGTTGAGTAACAGCATCTTCCAGTTGTGCTAATGCTTCTAATCGAAACTCTAAACAACTTCTTTCCAACTTACAAAATGTTTTTAAAGTCGAATTAATCTTCCGCATACGATCTGTCTCAGTATCTTCAAACTCTGAAGCAGCCTATTTCATGAGAAAAAAAGAACAATAAAATAGGGTAACGGATGAAGCTTCTTGTGTTATAAGAGTAGTTAGTTACCTTATAAAAACCTTCATCTAATTGTTTTAATAAATCTAATAAAATTTGTTTCTTTTCAAGAATTTGATCATATGATTGATTCATTTCTTCTTTACGTTTTTCAACTTTCTTTTGCTGTCGATCACGATCTTGTTCTGGAGTACTTTCAAATGCACTAGAAAACATTCTCGCAACATTCGAAAACTTTCCTTCTTTCACTGATGCTCCACCTGTCGTATTACCACCACTACCACCAGCTCCTGCTATTCCACCGGAATTCGCTAATAATAATTGTTGTTGTAATTCTTTTTGTTTTGCTTCTTGATAAATCTTTTCATAATTAATTAATTTTTCAACAGATTTTTCATAATCTTTTTTATTTTTCATATATAATTTTTTACTACGATCTAATAGATCCTCCGCTAATGATACTTCTTTTAATTTACCTGTGATAAAATTTTTATTTTTATTAATCATATTAGCACGTTGTATTTTATATTCATCTAATATTTTAATAATTTGTTCTTGATAATCTTTATTAAAACGATTATGATATTCTTTTGATAAATATAAATGATAATTTTTGAAAAAACCTAATAAACGTTCTGATGAACTTGTTTCAATTTCATAATTAAATAAATTGGATCGTGATACACGTGTATAATAATGTATGTTTTTTTCTTCTATTTCTTTTCTTTCATTTAATATTGTACTTAATTCTAATAAGGATTGACTCCCTTGATCGATACGATTGGTTAATGTTGTATAAGGGATTTGATGAAAGGTAGGAATTAATAAAGGAAAGTTGATCATTCCTTCTCTTTGTGATAAAGGTTTTTCTGTTATTTCCTTTTCAACGTCATCATCATTATTAAATGAGATTTCAGAATTATTTGCCGCCATTGCCGCAGAAAAGGGGATTTAAAAAGTCTATCAGAGACCAATGAATGCAAGAGAGCTGCCCGTTGCAAAGGGTACGAGTAATAAGGCGAAGAAATGTAATCCAAATCCTAAAAGTAAATCCGGCTGAAGCGATTTCAGCAATTGCTTAAAAATAATTACACTATTTCTTAAATAATGTGTACGAGATACAGTATTTTCCAACTAATTGACTGCACAGAAAAGAATTTGCACTTAATTAATATCCTAGATCAATTACAAGACCAAAGATCCAAAAAATCAAATTATATTTCTCACAACAAAGAAAAGAATTATCTCAAAAAATCTTTATGTATAAAATGAAAATAGGAAGCAAAGTAGCGACTGGTGAGATAAATGCTAGCTTTCTATTATTCTGTTATGTACAACGAATCACACCTTCGCAACGAACGAACTTTCATCAGTTTTTCTATTTCCAAATATTTTCAAGCGCAGGAATAGATTATCTTTCATATTTATGGTTCTTCTTCCATGACACTACTTGTGTCGTCCTCGATGTCAGTGAAAGAACCTCCTATCATTCCGCTCTTCATTCCATCACTATATACCTCACGAAGTTCTCGAAGACTTTGAATAACTGTTAGAAGGGAATAAACTGCTCTCCAGTCTGATATTATTCGATGATTTAGACGACCATTTTCATCAAAGTAAGAAGAGAATGGAAGTACACCATAATCCAAGCATTGGACGATCGGCGCATTATGGGGATAGAATTTTGGAACTGTTATGAGGAATTTGGATGGAATTGCTTCATTTTCTGGGTTAGGAAAGGAAATAGATGCGATAGAAGGTATTTCGGTGATTTGGGCGGATACATCGATCAGACGAGAGACTTCTTGAATATCCTTTGCTAGTCTGAGTAAAGAAGAAGCTACATAAGTCCAGTATAGGCAAGTTTCGCGTTTAACGACTGACCTGAGTTCTCCAGGTGTGTACGTTATTCGCACCCGCTTGATTTGTCCTTCTAAAGTTTGAAACGCCTGATGCTCATCTTCCATCGACTTTCTCTTTCTCATATTTCTCTTCTTTTGTTTTGAAAGTTAATCAATGGATAAATCTCGATCAATTGTTCTCTGTGTGACCAGCTCCCCAAGTTCTATTCGCTTCAATCAGGTTATAACGAAAAAAAGGTGAACAAACGACTCAAGACGATCGATGAGTCAACTCCTTTTAAGATAATATAACGTAAAATTATGAGATAATTCTGAATCGAAAATGATTGTGAGAAGTTTGACGAGAAGCTTCTTCACTTCCGCCCTCTGCTTAGCTCGAGTTGTGTCAACATCCTCATATCTACTGCAACCAATGATAACTATTCCTTCGACTTCTATGTCTTTTATTGATGCAAAAACTGCTCAATTAATCGATGATCGTTTAATGAATCAGAATGGATTTAGCATTGACCAGTTGATGGAGCTTGCCGGATTAAGTGTTGCAAATGCTGCTCATGAATTGTTTGTCGATAAATATGGGGTGAATAACCCAAACAATAGTCGCAAGTTGCTCGTTTTCTGCGGTCCGGGAAACAATGGTGGCGACGGTTTGGTAGCAGCACGGCACCTCAAGCACTTCGGATATTCCCCTACAATAGTTTATCCAAAGCAAGGAAAATCAACATTATTTATAAATCTTGTCAAACAATGTATCGATCTAGAAATTGCAGTTCTAAGTCAGACTCCCTCCTTAGAGGAGGTCAACAGTTTTGGCTTAGTAATTGATGGACTCTTTGGTTTCTCCTTCCAAGGTCCTGTTAGATCCCCATATGATGATATTATTCGTTCCTTTATGAATACAAAAACTCCAATACTCTCGATCGATCTTCCGTCAGGCTGGGATGTCAATGACGGTGATGTGCATCAGACTGGCTTTATTCCTGATGCAGTTATCTCGCTCACCTTACCTAAAAACTGTATGAAAAGCTACAATAAAGTGCACTATCTTGGTGGTAGATTTGTTCCTCCAAGCTTATCGAGGGAATTGGGGATTATTATCCCTGATTACGGATACAATCCATCACAGGTACTCCTCCCTAGTAGTCAGATCGATGTTTTCTGACTCGTTTTTCTACAAAAAGATTTTGAAAATAAAAAGTGCAGCTCCCATTAAGCAAGAAATTGTATCTGAGGCTGTAGTGATGTATACCAGTGCTCCAAATATCGAAGAAGCAAAGAATATCGCGAGTACACTTGTTCGAGGAAAGTTAGCCGCGTGTGTTAATATTATTCCACAAGTTGTATCAGTATTCGAATGGGACGGAAAGATTGATAATTCTGATGAGATTCTTCTTATGATTAAGGTGAGAAGCGATTACTCTTTACACTATTGAACTCTCTCAGTATAGCTTCGACAGACAAAGAAGGACCTCGCTGCAACGGTAACTGAAACAATTAGAAAGATCCATTCCTATGAGCTCCCGGAGAGCATTGTAGTAGGAATTCAAAATCAAGGATCCAATCCTCAATTTGTTCAGTGGATCTTAGATTCTACGCTTTCAACAACCTCTGAAGGGTCGACTAAGACCACTTCAGTGGATACGAACAACTCGAAATAGAAGGAAAATTGAAAAATTAAATCCACACATTCTTTAAATAATCCATGTAAATATCATCAAACTTCTCTTTTAAAACCTTTGTCTCTCGAACCGCACGATAGATCTGTACAGGTATCAGAATGATCAAAATGAGCAGAAAAGAGTACTTTTCAATCAAAATTAAGAAACAAACCAATGTTAAAGTTCCAAAATAATAAATGGGATGTCGAAATTTAGAATAAATGCCAGTAGTAACCAATGTTTCATGTGCTTTAGGTCGAAAAGTTAAAAAAGTACCTAGTTGAACTCTTGCAAGTAGCCAGAGAGAAAAGAAAGAAATTGTTAAAATCAGGAAGATAGATCGAAAAATAAGTTGTTGGTAGGTTTTGGAAGGTTCTAATTGTAAGAAATAATAACTAATGGAATATAAGATAGAGAATGCTTGTAGAATAGTTAATATTAACTGATATAACTCTGATCTTCTCTGTTGTCTTCTTTTCCTTCGTTCTTTTAGTACAGGATTATTTTCATAATCATAGTTATCAGAATCATATCCATCATCATCATCATTATCATCGTATCTTACAGTCTTCCTCTTTCCCCTCATCTTTCACGATCCAATTTTTACTTTTGGGCAATTGCGTCTCTGTGAACCTGCGAGTTTGTAAGTTTGCACTTCTGTGCATTTGCGTCATGAAGGTTCGTCATCATTTCCATCAAAACAACCCTGCACCAAAATACAAAAGAATTCCAATAACTAGAAAGGTGATCGATTTCAAAGATTTTCCCATTGATAGTTGATGATATGAAGTATTGTTTAGGGCTTTTGGTTATGATAAATTTGCTTTATACGTCGATGGGTTATCTCCCAAGAACGAATCGTTTTTCAAGACTTCTCTCAACAAAGCAATACAAACGCTTCTCAACAACTTCAACAAATCCTTTCCAAGATAGAACTAAAAATACTGATGAGTTGATAACTGCTCTTAATGGTGCACAAGATATAACAGTGAAGGCGATCTCTTGTCGAACGATAATAAATGATTATATTAAAAGATTAAATCTGACGCCACAATCGACTCATCCATTTGCAGAACTGATTACTTGTGGTATATTGCTTGGCTCTAATTTGAAAGGAGAAGAAACACTCCAAATCAATTTTGCTGGTGAAGCAGATTCGCTGATGAAGAATATTATGGTAATTGTTGATGGATCACTGAAGGTTAAAGGCACAGTTGGAAATACACAAGTCTCAATTGATGATGGAAATAGACCATTATCAATACCTGAATTATTTGGTAATGTTGGTCAAATTCAAGTTGTTAAGAATCATCCTTTCTGGAAGCAACCGACTAGCTCTATCGTCTCTTTAGATGATTATCCCATCCCAATCAATCTATCCTTATATATTTCACAATCTGAACAAAGGCGAGGAGTATTTATTACTGATATTGTTCTAGAAGGAAAGGTATGTAAGCAAGCTGCTGCAGTCTTTGTGGAATGTCTTCCAGGTTGTCCCGACGAGACCGTGGAGAAAACGATTGAAAATCTGAGAGAAGTTGATAGGAAAAGATTATCAAGCTATTTCTCTGAGGGTGCAGAGGATGAAGAAGCATTAAATAAGATATTAGATGATTGTTTAGTTTCGATGGAAGCAGATGGAATTCGATGGAATTCTTCTCCAAGATTTCATTGTCAATGCAACACTGATAGAATTTGGAGAGCATTAGATTTGCTACCAAAGAATGACATTGAAGATATGATTCAAGAAGATAAAGGTCTAGAGGTATGGATTTCTTATCTCCAGATTTGATAACGTCATCTTAGTCTTCTCTTTCTTTTTAGATGAAATGCGGATTTTGTGGAGAAATGTATGCAATTTCAACTAATGAATTGAAGGATCATGTTCTGAAGAAAGAGAATACTCCAAAATAGAAACAAAGCTTGTTTATTTTTTTCCTGTATTTATTCCAAAGTTGATTGATCTTTTCCTATATTTTAAATTTACGTCACCTGATTAATCGGTACGGTATCGGTATGGACTCTCGCAAAGATCATCATGCTCTTATTTTATTCCTTTTGTTGGCTGGTGTTATGTCAATATGTGCTTTGAGAAATCATCAAAATGCAACAACGTGCTATGATATTGTTCATTCTTATGCGGAGGAAATGAATGTGGCGGTTTGTCATCAAACCGCTGCGATTGTCTTTGCTGTCTTCGAAGGTGTTTGGGAAAAAACCGTTTCATTATATTCAGATTCTATTCCTGTTTTAGATTTAAAGAAAGAGATTCTTTCAGGGTCTGACCGTGCTGCCTATATGATCACCGCGTGGGAGTTCGAACCTAACAAGTCACCTTTCCCCCCTCATAGTTGGGTCATTGATCGCATGAATGAAAATTCCTTTCGTTTATGGACTTCTTATGCTGATGCCTATTCTGGTGGATATATTTTACAAGAGTTTTTGGTCGATGAGCCATGGTTCGGATGGAGTCAATTCGCTGCTGGTCGTGAATTAAATTCTACTGATATTGAGAATATGTTCGACTTTCTCAATACCGCTTACACTGATTCTGGAGATAGCAATGGGCGTGCTACTGCTGATTGGAATGTTTGGTGTCCAGATTTATTGAATGGATACATCAATTCGTACGGCTATGGTTATGCTCCGGGAATATCGTACAAAGTCTCTTATTACAAGACTTCTTCTCCTGTGACGGATGAGCGTTGCGTTGCGAATGAAGCTGTAGTTGAAACGATGAGAGCTGATTGCTTTGAGAACTCCCAGACATGTATTCAGTTTCAGAATTTATGAACCTAAAATTTTGCATCGCCGATGCTTTTTTTTAGTAAGAAATATTCGTCTTAATTCACATTTTATCATGTATCATTATCTTTCGTTATTACATCTCCACTCGAGTTCTTCAGTCTATACGGCTTTGGATTGCAAAATCAACTTTTTCAATCTAATGTCAGACAAACCCTTTTAGATCGTAGGTAGTTTTGATAGTTATTTTCGAATTTTATCATTTAATATCAAAGAATACTCTTCGAACAGAACAAGTACCGGTATCAAGTAATAGCGTAAATTTAAGTGAAAATTTCCAAAAGCGCTTTTTCAGAGTGCTTTTTCTCGTTTCTTCTAAAAGTTACGAATTGAATTGATTTGCATTAACCTTCAAAACAACAATGAGTTACGATCGTGCCATTACTATTTTCTCCCCTGATGGGCATTTATTTCAAGTTGAATACGCCATGGAGGCAGTGAAGAGAGGATCTGCTGTTGTTGGTGTTCGTGGAGCAAATGTGGTCGTCTTGGGTGTCGAGCGTAAAGCTGTTGCTCAGTTACAAGATCCTCGAACAATTCGAAAAATTGCTAAACTTGATGATCATTTAACAATAGCTTTTGCTGGTTTTACAGCTGATGCAAGAATCTTAATTGAGAAGGTAAATTATTGATTTTTCTTTTCATTCAAAGGTCATTTTTTCTGTTTGTTTTTGATTTAGGCTCGTATTGAAGCTCAAAGTTATCGATTAACTTGCGAGGATGCCCCTTCTATTGATTATATGGCAAGATATATTGCCAAGACTCAACAAAGCTATACTCAGCGTGGTGGTGTGAGACCTTTCGGTGTTAGCAGCATGCTCGCAGGGTTTGACACTCAGAAGAATCCACAATTATATTTAACTGATCCTGCTGGTACATACTCTGCATGGAAGGTGAGTTTTTTGCTCTGGATATAGTTTCTGATTCGGCTGAATTTATCTATTATCTTCTCTTCTTAGGCTCATGCCATCGGTGGAAGAAATGAAAAGGCTGTTCAAGAATTCTTAGAAAAGAACTGGATCGCTAACCTAGCAGCAGAAGATGCAATTCGTCTAACAGTGAAGGCATTGTTAGAGGTTGTTGACTCTGGTTCAAAGAATATGGAAATTGCTGTCATCACCGCTGATGATCCAGCGAGAATCTTACCTGAATCAGAATTACAAGCAATTATTAGTGATATTGAAAGAGAACAAGAAGAGGCTAAAAAGAGCAACCAAGATAATAATACCCCAGCTGATACTTAAAATAAATGAATAAAATAGCGGTTAAAAGATAAAATCTTTCATTTTATAATTTAAAAAATATATATATTATTCTTTTTCTTTTTCTTCAATTTATTTTTTAACGATTATTGAAACAACTACAATCACATTAGCATTGACATTCACTTCGGACAAGTCAGGAATGAGCGAATAACCATCATTACAATTGTTTGTGAGGTGATGGAGGGAATGTTAAGAATATGGTTTAGTAATTAAAGCTTCATTGAATAGATTTAAATAATCTTTAAAGTTTTAGCTTCTTTTGGAAATAAACCAACAAAAACTTGAAAAAACAACCCATTAGTCGCAAGATTACCTAAATATATTGCAATAGCACCAGCTATTGTATAAATGACAAGAGAAATAATTGGAAGAATGGTTTCTTCAAAATGTTCTGAGATATCTTCTTCTGGCTCATATTTCTCTTTCTCTGGCACTTTAGAGATTTCTTCAATCTTCTTTATCTCTTCCTCAAGACTATTCTCATCCTTGACACCAAAAAATTTTCGAAGTGTTGGTGATTTCTTTAATTGATCAGAAACTTCTGCTGAAACTTCTGATGTATTCTCTTTATTATTTGCTGTTTTCTTCTTCTCTGAAGAAGATAATTCTTTATTGCTTTTCTTCTCTGTCTCAGTTTTAGAGGTCTTTGGTGCTTTCTTTTCACCAGAAACTGTAATAATCCCAAGAGCAATAACAAAACCTGCCACAATTGATATGAGAATATCTCTTCCGTGTTGAGCTAATGTCATATTCTTTACTTCTTTCTCTAACAAATCAAAAGTGCAACTCCAATAGCCGCTGTAAATAACCCGCTATGCCGAGATACTATAACCGGTAATTCGTGACAATCAAAATAAGAAGGATCACAAAGAACATCATGGATTGGACAGCTTTATACGAGGAAAAAGAACATCAACTTGCTCAACCTCTTGTTTTAAATGCAGAAGTAATTCATGGGTTTAAAAGAGGATCAAAGGAATTAGGAATTCCAACTGCAAATCTGAACATGGAAGAGTTAGGATATGCAGGAGAACAATTGGAAACTGGAATCTATTATGGATATGCGAAATTAGACGGAGCAACATATGACACAGTAGTTTCCATTGGATGGAATCCTTATTATAAAAACGAACGAAAGACGATTGAAGCACATTTACTTGCTAGTTTATCTGATTTTTATGGCCAAAGATTAGAATTAGTTTTAATAGGTTATCTTCGACCTGAAGCGAACTTCAAAAGTTTAGGTAAGATTGAATCTCTCTTCACTTCTTTATAATTATTGTAAATTTTCTCTTTAGATGAGTTGATCTCTTGTATTCACTCTGATATTCATCGATCAAAGCTAAGGTTAAGAGAACTTGAAGCAAAGCAACAACACTCGAATCTATAAAAGTAAATAAATTAAAACATATCCATGCATATACATTTATATATTAATATTATTTATCTTCCCGTATATAGGTTTGCAACGAATTCAATTCTATTGTAACAATAATTACAATACAATCATATATTATGATATGACTAATTACAGTTATTAAGTTCCAATATCAACTAGAGAATTGTATTATATTATAGAGCATATTCAAACATAGGCTTTCTTCCGATTTCCTCGTATATCAGGTATAAATTGGGAATGTTGTGCATTCCATCAAAGAAGAGCATCAAATTATCAACAAATATACTATCTACAATATGCACATATAAATGAATATCATAAATAAGAGTAAAGGTGAAAGAAAAAGAAAAGAAAAGAAAAGAAAGAACAAAGATGAAAGAAAGAATGAATGAAAGAAAATCAAACTTATAAAATACCATCTAAACTTTCACAATTGTTAGAACATCTCCATATCAAATAAAAGAAAGAAAAAAACACTCAATAAAGAGCAGATCAGACGAATTTCAATCGCTACATAACTCCATGATGCGCTAATCCATGAAACAAAACTAACCAAACTTTTGTAAAGAACATAAATATTTCTCTAGTTCTATTTTAATCTTGACGATTTAAATCGAATAGTCAAAGGTTTCTTCCCTGTTTTAATCAACGACAATATTTGATTGTGTGATAGATAAGGTTCATGGTTAACACCTACAATAATACAACCTGGAGTCAAACCTTGTGTCATCTCAGAGCTACCTTCTACCACTGATTTGACAATACTTTGACCTTCCAACTCTTCCAACGAAAAGCTTACATCATTCTAACAATTCAATCATATCAAGTTCAAAGGAAGAAATAAGAGAAATCCCCTTACCCCAACTATCAAAAGATCAAACTCTAAAGGATCAGTAGGAAAGAGACTTAATTTCTTTCCTAGCATTTTATCAGACTTTAATGTAATTTCATCGCGAGATTTCTTCAAGTACTAAAGCCAACAACAACAGATGCTTTAAGGTTATCAGAAATAAGTGAGAATGAAGGTACTATACCTGTAATATGGTTGGGCTTTCTTCAATATCGTTTGGATCAAAAGATTTACTGACAGATTCTCTCTTCTTAATACAGAGAGTTAAAGGATAAGAGCTATAAGGAATAATATTCATAGCTTCTTCATATGTTCGAATAGGATAATTGCCAATATGAGTGATTAGATCACCAGCAGAAACTCCATGACGATCTCCAACACTCCCTACTTTCACTCGAGTAATTTCAGGTTCACCATTCCCATTCACTGTGATGGTTAAACCTAAAGGAGGTTGAGGGAAGGTCACACAGATAATCCCTCGTAGATTCCTTTGCGGCGAAATAAATCCATCAATTCGAATGTTTAAATCATTACTATCAGCACTATGTTGATTTAATAATGTTCGGAAATCAATTTTCTCATTGGATTTCATCCATGTTTCAATATCTTCAGCTGAATCTGGCTGTGGTCCGGATGATGGTTCTGGTGTCATGCTGGTAGAGGGGAATTCTCTATCGTTCTTACTAAAGAAGGATCGTTCATATTGCTGATTATCGTGATTATTTTCTTCTGTGTGGCTCGTTTGACTAATAGTGCTATTGGTATCTTGGTTATTCATGTCATGGAGGTTGTTATTGCGTATTTCTTCTAATATATCGTCAGGAAGGATGGTACTGAAATCGGGTGTTGTCGGTTCATTCTTTTGTTTTCCCTGTAACCGATTCGCTGGTATTGCGATTCTACTGGCGGGAATATGACCTTCGATAGATCCATCACGATAAATTACTTTAAATGTTCCATCTTTATGTATTCGTTTAATGATTGCAGTCCTCCAACGATCCTCTTCAGGTCGAAATACTTTATACACTTCCCCAATCTAGAAAAAAGAATCAAAAATCACAACATTAGACATCACCATTAATATCATAATATCATATTGTTATTACCTCTATTATCTTTCTCAATTTTTCTTCAAATGAATTTTCAAATTCATCTAATGTAGGATCATTTGATTGAATATGACGAGGCGATAATTTATCTAAATCACTTAAAGTTTCATCAATTTTACTAATAATTTTATTCATATCTTTTAAATTAATCTCTGGAGATCGTATCCTTTGTAATACCTGTTCAGCACGCTGCATAACTACTTCACCTTCATCTTCATCCTCGTCTAATAGCAGAGACTTGATATGACTCTTATTTTCACTACTAAGATGGCGTGGAGGGAGCTTCTTTGATCTTCGTGATTGGCCATTCTCGGGTGAAGATGTCGCCAACTCTGGACTATAAGCATTATCAAGACTTTTACTCCCATCTAGTAAGCCACTGAGTGAAGATAATGGGACAACTGTAGTACTTTCATCTAAACTAACACTTGCAGGATCTTGAGAAAAGAACTTGGGCGTATGATAAGTGTGTTCTCGTGAAGGTCTCCTTGGTTCACTCCCTGCGCTCTTTAGACTGGAAATATGATCATTAGATGGAGGAGATGCAGCACCGGCAGAGATTTGAGATCTTGCTTTCTTCAATGATTTCATTTCACTGTCAGAACTCGCGTGGTATTCATCAAACTGAGTTCCAGAGTATCCGAAGCGGGGGCTCTTCGCGACAAGTGACGCTTGAAGTATCGATCGATCACTACATGCCCGATGAGAGAGAGGGTCAGAAGGAACTGGAGAGGAAACTTCAGTAGAGTGAAAATTCGCTTCTGAGTGGGAGTGTTGAAGGTGTTGATCAGGGGATTTTTTATTTGGACTGTTGTTCTTGTTGTATCGAAGGAAACTAATTCGCACTGGTCTTCCACTTTCCATAATAGCTTGCATTATCTGGTCATAATCATCCATGGATTTGCCCATTACGCCAATGACATAATCCCCAACTAAAACACCATGACCAATTGCAACACCATGAGTTAATAGCTTTGAAACGATTGCTCGATTACGATGCTTTGTGAGCGTCATCCCCATTGTACCTTCACCAAAGCTTGCATCATAATAAAAATCCTGACCCTCCAATAGAAGTGGCGGTTTAAGAATTGATGGAATCTTTTCACTAGCAGAGAATTTAGGTTGTCGACGATCGTTAGGTAAATTTCCTGCTAAAATCTTTTCAACTTTTTCTTTGAGCTTCTCACGATAATGTGCAGCTGCACGATGAGTATATAGTGATTGAATTGGAGTATTTAAAATAGAAACTTTTTGAAAAAACCTTTTGATTTGTCCATTGCCACCTTGAACCATCATTTCGATCTGTTGAAAGGGTCACAGTGATGGAGACTAAGATATTCAATCCTCTTACCTGCTTAGTAGACCATGTATCCATAGTTATTGAGCGAACGAAACTGACTTGTACACCTAAACTGCGATGCTTTCCAGCACAGTCAAGGCAGATTAGAGTACCATGGCTCACACTCGCCCAGTCAGTCGAGAAAGATGAGCAATCACAGCACTTATCATTCCCCGGATACCTTCGAATCTCTTCCAGAATATCATCTGGAAAAGGTTCAAGAGAAGACATTCGTTAACTTTTCTATTTGCAACAACAATATAACGTCTATTCTAACAATGTGACCTGAGTTGAACAAAAACTCTTCTAACAAAAGTTTTTCAATTTTTTACTCGACTTTTACGAAAACCGTTTTATTGAAATATCGATTTTACGAAATTTGCCTTTTACGCCAAAGCTTTTTTCCGCCTTTGCTCTTCCATTATTTTACCGCATTTCACGGAGTGGCGTATCTTCCTGTAACCATCAAGTCGTTTGGAATAAAAGATCTTTAGGTCACTCGAAATCATTTGTTTTCTCTCAAACAGCTCATTGATCTTTGATCCTTTACTTGTAGAGTCCTTTCACTTAATTTTTTTTACATAATTTGATTCGATTTTTTCGTTTATTGTCAGAGAGAATGTCAAGTCTAATCAGAGCTTCAAAATTTAAGCATGTCTACTGTGACTCTCCTAGAATTGATGCCACATTCCAAAATCTACGTTTATCAACTGTTACTGGAGAGCAAAATTATATTAAGGCGAATTCTAACTATTTCGCGATCGGTTTACAGGTAATTTCAACAGATTGACTTCATGTTCGATTCACTTAATTCGACACCGGTCATAGGGAGGTGGAGGACCTGTTGCTATCATCCCTCATGACAAGCCTGGAAGAGCAAGAGTTGACATGCCAGTGTTAAGTGGCCATGCTGGTCCTGTGTTAGATTTTGACTTCAATCCTTTCGACGATCAAATGATCGCCACCGCTTCCGAAGACACCACTATTAAGGTTTGGCAGTTTCCAGAAGGAGGTTTAACTTCCACCATCAATACCCCTGCACTTGAATTAACCGGTCATGGTCGTAAAGTTACCTTGCTCAGATTTCATCCAACCGCTTCGAATGTTATCTTATCCTCCTCCGCAGATCAGACTGTTAGATTGTGGGATATTGAGAAAGGAATTGATGTCCACGCGAACCGAGATGTCACTGAATTAATCCAGGACATTGTGTGGGACTATCATGGAAATCAGTATGCCATTTCTTCTAAAGACAAAAATATTCGTTTAGTCGATGGAAGAACTGGAACTACTTCTAGCACAATTGAGAATGCTCATGAAGGTACTAAGAGCTTCAAATTATCTTATCTAGGACAAGTCAATAAGATTGTTTCGGTTGGTTTTACAAAATCTTCCATGAGACAGTTTAAAATCTGGGATCCTAGAAATACCTCTACAGAGTTCTTACGTGTTGAGATTGATCAAGCCGCTGGTGTTATTATGCCATTTTTCGATCAAGATACTGGTCTTTTATATCTCTCTGGTAAAGGTGATGGAAATGTTCGTTGTTACGAGATCTCTAACGAAGGTGATCAAGCCTTCGCTGTCACAGATTTCCGTTCCAATGTTTCAGCTAAGGGTATGGCAATGGTTCCTAAGAGAGGATTAAATATTATGGCGAATGAGACTGCCAGATTATTAAAATTGACTACGAATGCTGTTGAACCATTATCGTTCTTTATTCCACGAAAATCTGAAGGATTCCAGGAAGACATCTTCCCAGACACTTTCAGTGGAGAACCATCACACACAGCAGAGGAATGGTTAAATGGTTCTGATCAGGCACCAAAATTAACTTCTTTAAATCCATCAAACGGTGGATCTGCGAAATCATCCCGACCAAACACTTTAACCAAATCTCGATCATTGAAATCGGTCGCAGAATTGTCAACAGAGTTAGAACAAGCTAGGGCTAGAATTAAGTTTTTAGAGGACAAGTTACGTGATAACAATATTAGCATTGATTAGAAGGACTATTGACAGGGTAGTAGTGATAGAGCTTGTGTTTCTTAGCTGCCTTTTGTTGAGTTCCGTTTATTCATTTGTCTCGTGTTACCCTCTCAAGAAGGCAATTTTCGAAATGATACAGTTAGAGGGAAAAATATGTCAGTTACCATTTTGGAGAAGAAAGAATCGAAGGAAAACTTTTCAAGATTTTACTTTTGTTTCTTTCTTTTCGGAAAAGTTGATTCTTCTTGAGAGAGAATGATACACTATATTCCACGTTTATTTGCTTTATTTTTGTTTTTGGATTCGTAGCTTTTATATTTCATAGTTTACATAATCATCCACATTCAAATGTACCAGACAAACATGACAATCACCCAACCTTCCTAAAACTAAAGAAAGAATGCATGTGTTTTGGCGATTTCTGCCCACCCGCCCTTTGACAGTTTCAATAAAAAAAATTTTTTTCAGTGAAGCGATATCCGACAAAATTAAGTATCATGGATTCCATGAAATCATTGGACTCGTCGACAAGGAGAGCCTTTCCCTTAGACTCTAGGACAGTGTGGGTGGAGCAGCAGATCAGACATCAGGTGCTTTTACCAAAGGACAATTTGCCTATAGGACCAGCAGAATACGCACCAAAACTCTTCGAAAGACATGTCTCTACGCCAGTTTTAGGAAAGTATCGTGGACCTGCAGATCATTTTCGTGGTTTTCATAGTAGTTTAAGTCTTTCCACGCCTGGTCAAAGGAGTGGACTATCGAGATCGCCTGAACGCTCTGTTGAAAGGAAAGAATCAGTTACAATTTTTCATAATCATGATCAAAGAGATCCTTTAGATCCCAAGCTACGCTTTGACCCCACTCCGGACCCTTATTTAAGCCACAACTCAGCTTTATCCTCGAAAGATGTTTTTGGGATTCATCAAGTGAAGGATACCCTTCCGTTTGGGCCGGATGATGTCCCTTTCGGTGAAAGAAATCCTATAAAAAAAGCCTTACCCACTTACGAAGTCAATTATGATAGTCGTCAAATAAGGCCGAATCCTAAACTTACTTCGTTCTCGAAAAGTAAACGAATTTATATTCCCAAGAAAGGAGAAAAACCTTTTCCTGGCAGTCACGATGAAGATGATGCTGCTGATCAAGGTCGATCTCGCTCTCAATCGCCGATAATGGGCAGGAGAGGAATGAGTGGTAGTAGGTCGCGGTCGCCGTTAAATCAAAGTCGATCTCTTGAGAACATGAGTGTGTTTCAAATGCGTTGTAATTTAGTTGTCCTGCCTAAACTCAAGACAAGGCGTCCACCTGAATTACGATTTAATGCTGCATCATACAGGAAAGATAAGCGGAAAATGCCTATTCTCTTAACCCCGAAAGTTGTGAAGGAGAAAGCGAAAGTGAATCTATTCAAGAATATTCTCACGATTCCAAGACCTCATAAAAGTGCAGCATTTAATTGAAAAAGAGATAAATTAATTAGAATTTAGACAAGTAGTGGGAAGGCGCTTATTGATTCATGCGATGCGGCAGTTAGAAGAATGAGCTGCTCCCGTCGATGTTCGAGAGTTTTACTCAATGATCAACTGAAATTCTGTTTCTCCAAGTGTTACTTTATCATTGGGTTGAACTGGAAACCACCTATTAAAATTGGATGAGCTCAAGAAATATCTATGACAGTCAGTAGAATACCTTCGGCTGTATATTCTCTCGTTGTTGATTCTTGTTTTATTTGTACTTCCATTATCTTTAATAAAAAATCCTTCTTCAGTTCTTTTCATACTCAAATGTCTATAGAATCATGAGTCAACTTTATTAATTCGAAGAGTTATTGCAATTCGCACTTACTTTGAAGAAACGGTGAAATCGTTATCAAAGACAATATTATTATCATCATCTCGTCCTAGCGACAGCGCACTGTCAAGCAAATTGTCGAAAAGTTGATCTACATTAAAAGTAGAGTTGGTATGTGGTCCACTAATTACTCGTAAATGATGCATGGTTGATGAAGATTTCATCGGTTGTGAAGATGAGAAGGGAGTCTTCATCTTTCTACGAGGACTCGTGAAAAGATTAGGAATATTTTCCTTTTTCTCGTTTTCTTCTCTTTCTATTGGTTGCTCTGATTTTTCACTTATACGGGTAGTCTCTTGTCGGAATATTGATTTTGCTGGAACTGTCTCCTCTTTTTCTTTTTCTTCCTCATCAACTTCTTCTAATGCTATAACTTTCTTCTTTGCCGGTAGTTTCTTAGTCTGTTTTAAACTAACTTTTTCTTGTAACGAAGCAGCAACTTCTACAGTCTCGTCATCTTCTCTTTCCACTACTTCTGTGGGTGGTTCGGGAGCTGGATGACCGATCTTTTGTCGCTTTGTAGCTTTTACTTCTGTGGTTGGTGGTTTATGGTCAGTTTTCTCTTTTTTCTCTCTTTTTTTGTGTTGTTCTTTCAGCGGTGACTGTAACGCTCTGTCTGCAGAAGATCTTCGCGTCTTTGGCCTTTGAGCAGTTGCTGGTCGAGTAGCCTAGGTTAAAAATTTGTCAACTTACATCTCACCATCGAATTAGGTAAGAGAATTACCAAATCATTTAAATATCTCTCCGCTAGAGCGTAATTGAGACCGTTTCTGGCTGCTTCTATGAAATCCCCGAGCTAAACAAAAGCGGGTAAGAACTCAATGAAAAGCCATCAAAACTCTCACCTCTGCGCAACCAAGGGATGTTGCAAGATCTTTAATATTGGTATTGGTTTTAATTGCAAGAAGCTCTTGATCCGAACTACTATGTTCCCAAGGAAGTTCTCCGTGATTGAAAAGCGACAAAAGCACATATCCCTACAGACGAGTCAATCTGATTAATATAGTTAAAAATGGAGCCAGTTACCAGTCCTTCAACATCATCTGCTGGTGATGGTTCACCTCCACGATTCAAGTTCAAGCTGCAATAAGTTGGAGTTCCAGCGAAATCCCTCGCCTGTCCTGGTGGAGTCACTCCAATACGCTCAACCAGACCAACTACTCGTCGATTAGCAAAGGTTTAATAAATAACAGAATTACTTACAATCTACAAAATAAGCCTTGTTCGATTTCATCATAAAGTTATCAGGCTTAACATCAACGAAAATGAATCCTTTTTGATGCAGCCACTGCAATCCTTTCAAGATTTGAAGGCCAATATCTGCGACCTTAGCGGGGTTAATACTACCTTGCTGACTGAGATGTTTCAAATCGTATTCGAATCTTTCCATTACCAAAAATCTCAACTTTTTTTCTTCATCAACCCCGTAAAACTTGGTAGGCAATTCTGCGCGATAGGGGAATTCGGCCAGTAATCCTGTCAAAAGAACATACTCATAGTACAGCGTATTTGCTAATTTTTCTTGTTCTTTATCCTTTTTGGATTTGGTACCATTCCCTGTTGGAATAACTTTTGCCACAACATTATAGTTAATAGACTTCCCAGTAGGATTGACAACATAGACCTTCGCGCAAGCACCCTCCCCAAGAAAGCTCTCGATTCTCCAACTATTATTTAATACAGTCCCCTTTGCAAGCATTTTGATCACTCTTTCAGCAAAACAATGACAGAGTCTAAAACACAAGGCTTGTTGCTGTCTCTTAAAAAATATCAAATAAACGACCAACTACGAAAACTCGAAATTGCGAAAAATCCCACTCTCCTAGAAAACACAGACTACCCACCCATGCCCCAAAAAGCCCGAGTATACGAAGAGAGAAAGTTCACGATAGACGATGACAAACACTGTCCTCCTCCTGTCTCTTTGAGTGACATACGATGCAAGGATAAGAGTTCAATCTGAACTAGAAGTAAGGACACACACTAACGTAAGAGAGGGAAAGATCTTGCTCATCATCATAGTCAGCAAACAAAGTACATCATTTGATTATCTTATCTTTGGGAATCTTTGCCATATTTAATCTTTGCCTTTATCTTGCTTTTTTTTTGTTCTCTAGTGTTAGTTTCTGCGAGAAGTGTTAATCAATCGGTTAAGATGAAGTACGGCTTAATTTGGTGTTTACCGATGCTATTGAGCTCGACCGCTCATGCATTTATGAATTCTCGGATGGCTGCCCCACGAATGATTTCAAGGACAATGCTTTCCATGAGTAATGAAGGGCTATCTGCTGTAAGTACCACGAAAACCTCTTCTTGGATCTTTTGAATCTTCTCTCTATAGGCAGCTAGAGACGCTCGAGGTCTTGCTATTGATGCTATCTCTGCGGTAAGTGGAGCATGTTCGAAGATGTCACACCTGATTCGTTCTAATCCTATCTGTTAGGTGCATTCAGGGCACTTAGGATTACCCTTAGGATGTGCTGAGATTGGTGCACAACTCTGGGGAAAGCATCTTAACTACTATCCCGATGACCCTCAATGGCTAAATAGAGATCGATTTATCCTCTCTGCTGGTCACGGATCAATGTTCCTGTATGCTTGGTTGCATCTTTCAGGTTACGATCTGCCATTAGAGGAAGTAAAGAAGTTCCGTCGTCATCATTCGAAAACCCCAGGTCATCCAGAGTTCCCTTCCAGCCAACACATTACCCCGGGTATCGAGGCGACAACAGGTCCACTTGGTGCTGGTATTGGTAATAGTGTCGGTTTAGCCGCCGCTGCCAAACTAGCTGCAGCAAAATATAACACCAAGGACCATCAGATCATTGATCACCATGTTATTGCTCTCTGCGGTGATGGTTGCTTACAGGAAGGAGTTGCCTTCGAAGCTGCCTCCTTCGCTGGTCACGAGGGATTAGACAATTTAATCGTTATTTACGATTCAAATGATGTCACTTTAGATAAAATGGCAGATTTCACTCAGTCAGAGGATCATGCTGGCCGCTTCCAAGCAATTGGTTGGAATACCATTAAAATTGACGGCCACGATTTTTCAGCTATTGACAAAGCTTTAACACAAGCAAAATCATTGAAAAATGGTAAACCAACGATCATTATCGCAAAAACCATTATTGGGAAAGGAATTCCTGAAGTTGAAGGTACAAATGCAGCACATGGTGAAGCAGGTGTCCCATATCAAAAGACTGCAAGAGAACATTTAGGTTTACCAGCAGATGAATTATTTTATGTATCAAAAGAAACAAAGAATTATTTTGCTAATCGTAAAGCTGAATTAAAAGCGCATTATGACGCATGGAATAAGAAATTTGCTGCGTGGAAAACAGCTAATCCTGCTCTGGCTACAGAGTTAGATAATGCACGTCACAAACATTATCCTAAAGCTGATGAAATATTAAAATCGATACCAGAATATGATCCAAAGAAAAATGTTGCAACACGTCAATCAGGTTCAGACATCTTACAACATATCGCAAAGATTGTACCACAATATGTATCAGGTTCAGCTGATTTACATGGTTCTAATAAGAATTATATTAATGGTGGTGGTAATTACGGTAATCCTAAAACACCAGGTAAATCTTATGCTGGTAGAAACTTTTACTATGGTATTCGAGAACACGGTATGGGGACTATTCTTAACGGAATCGCCTATTATGGGTTAAATATTCCATCTGGTTCAACATTCTTAGTCTTTGCTGATTATATGAGAGCTGCAGTGCGTGTTGCTGCTTTATCTGAATTACCCGTGAGCTACATCCTCACACACGATAGGTAAGAATCCCTTCTACTGTATTAATGTTGTTTTACTTCATTATCTCATTAGCGTTGGTGTCGGTGAAGATGGTCCAACTCATCAACCTGTCGAAGGAACTTCTGCATTACGTATTATCCCTAATCTTGATGTCATTCGTCCTGCTGATCCTGAAGAAGTCGCTGGAGCCTTTGCTGCTTCTATTGATCGATTAAATGGTCCTACTGCTCTTATTTTCTCTCGTCAGAATGTTCGCACATTAAATGAGATTCCTGTGAAGGATCGTCGTGAAGGAACTCTCAAAGGTGCTTACGTCGCAGTGAAGGAAACTGCTCCTTTGACTCACATTCTGCTTGCTGCTGGTTCTGAGTTGCAAATCGCCATCGATGCTGCAAAGGAGTTAGGTGCTGGAGTTCGTGTTGTTTCAGTCCCATCCTTTGAGAGATTTGATCGTCAATCCGCTGAGTACAAAGAACAAGTCCTTCCTTCCTCTGTGACAAAGAGAGTAGCAATCGAGGCTGGTGTCTCTGGCCTTTGGTATAAATATGTTGGTTTACACGGCAAGGTCATTGGAACTGATAGTTTTGGCTTCTCTGCCCCAGGTGATACCGTCATGAAGGAATTTGGCATTACTAAGGATAACTTAGTGAAAGTGGCGAAGAGTTTGTAGATGCTCTGAGTGTTCTAAGATTCTGTCGAGTGACAATAAGAAAAGATATACAACCAATAACGAAAAAGAAAACAAAATCATTTGAATTGTTTAAAAAAAAGATATTTAAGAAATTAAACGAATAAGCTCTCTATTCAGCTAAGATAATAACTTTAATGTATAAATATGAATAACTCCACGAATCTCATCTTTCCCATCTTGTTCACGAAATGGATAAGATGGTCTCGATTGAGTACCTAACTTTTCAACTGTGAAAGCATATTCTGGATCAACAGCTAACGTGAAGAAGTTAAGGTCTAGTGCTGCCTTCGCTGGGTCATGATGAGAGAAGGTGATATAACAAACACCTGTGTCTTTTTTAAGACAATGCTTGATCGTCCATAGAAGCTTCCTATGTTCAGAGCGATTGAAAAGAAGATCAGCAGCAAAGATAAGATCGAATTTGTTGCTTTCATTGTTTTGATCTGCTTCTACTTCCTCTGCTGAATATTGTTTTAAATACTCTTCAGAATATCTAGCTTGTAGTTTCGTTTTTTTATAATTATGATAGCTCGTTGTATCGATAGAAATCGATGGAGATTGGTAATATTTATCAGGTTGGAGAAGTATCTGCACTGGATAACCCCAAGTATATCCCACTGCCTTACATCGATCAACTGCGATACTATCGAGCTGACAGTTGATATCTAATGGGTAAATTAAAGATAAATCAAAATCGTGACCGTAATCTGATACGACCACTTCTGAAGCACCATTGATTGCGGCGATAATAGCAGGTAAACCAGCACCAGCACCCAACTCTAGACACTTCTGATTCTGCACATCAATAGGTACGATAGCACCGATTGAGTTTCCATCAATCAGATCTGCAAGTACTCTCGCAGCATTATAGATAAATTCAGCCCAAAGACTATGATGTTTCGAAACAAGTGCGAGTGAAAGCGTTGTTGGTTGCTTTTCTTTTAATCGGTGATAACTGTCATATTTGATTGTTAATATCTCTTCTTCAACCACCCCTGAATCTTCTTCATCACTTTGATCCTTATCTAAGCCGATAGATAAGAGATTGTCCATCTTTCCGATGTGTGTGGCTCTAACGGTGGGAAAGGAATGAGTGAATGAATGAAACTTACTGAAACAAGTCCTCTTTATAAGAAATACTTATAATTGTCATGTCAAATAAAGAAAAACGATCAGCGATGAGCAATGATAATGGAAT
>VFQN01001901.1_pt1 | contig 33696 bp, 43 predicted proteins | sample 3512371 | NCBI WGS metagenome assembly VFQN01 (sample SAMN10412370, study PRJNA504923) | tailings metagenome | isolation source: Replicate 2 from Balatoc abandoned mine | place: Philippines: Itogon, Benguet | collected 2017-08-28 | reverse complement strand
AGCCCGCTATCCGCCGTCTGGCTCGTCGTGGCGGTGTGAAGCGTATCAGCGGCCTCATCTACGAGGAGACCCGCACGGTGCTCAAGACCTTCCTGGAGAACGTCATCCGCGACTCGGTCACCTACACCGAGCACGCTCGCCGCAAGACTGTGACGGCCATGGACGTCGTCTACGCCCTCAAGCGCCAGGGCCGCACCCTGTATGGCTTCGGTGGTTAAGCCGAGCGGCCCCATAGCGGAGACCATCAACGCCTCCAGCAGACCCCAAACCCGGTGTTTATCAACACCACCACTTGACGGACATGTCTACTCTCCAACACTTCTTGGCTATCTACTACTATGCTTTGCTCGTGTCAGCTGGATGGCTAAGCCAACCCGGCGGACCAGGCTTTGCGAACCGTGGGACGCCCTGGATGTTTGTGTGTGAAGGCTTTGCTGCATGTGTCGAAGGATTGGGCCGGCTTAGCATTGCGAGGTTGAAGCTGGACTGGTTGGACTTGATATCCACAGCAGCTGCGCCTTGGACGCGTGACACCTCTGCGCTCTTATGCACTGCCATGTTGGCCCATGTTAAGTGGTGGTGTGCGTGCATGGACACCTGAGGACCAGAGGGGCCAGGTGCAGGAAATGCAACAGGGCGTTCACGATTGTGGCTTCCCACCCCCCACCCAGCGCATGCCTCGTCATCTTGTCCTGCTGCAGCGTGATCATGGCACCAGCTGGCAACACCATACCAGCCGAGCCACCTGGCCATGCCTTCGTGTTACCCGCTAAGTTTGCCTGGCTATAACTAATGCTACACCTTAACCTGCACCCATCGTGCGCCCGTGAGCCCCTGTCATGGTGCTTTGCGGTACCACGACAGTTCATATCCACCATAAAAGTATGTCGTTTCCTCTGCCGTGCAGCGATTACCCCACCATGGGGATGTAGCAGTAGCACGCGCATCACCTTGACACCACTGCACCACCCACTGCAGCACCATCACAGCCAGAGCGCCCTCTTCACGTGTCTTTGCACGTTTGATTCTCCTTGGCAACGCCTTCACATGAGGCAACCCCTCCTGTTCGCCTGCCTTACAAGTTCCACATGCACACCGGTATTCAAGCAGCGCCGCGGAAGCGCTACTCGTTGGTAAGGACCCTTAGCTCCGACGTACGCAGATTCCAAGCCTTCCCCAACCCTTTACCCTACCCACGACCCTGCATACGGTACGCAGCGTACCACCTGTAATCCTCGGCATTCACCGGGCGTTACCCGGGAAGACCTCTCCTAGGCACACTGCATTCCATTGCCCGCCGGAGACAGCCGCAAAAGTGCCACGACATATCAAGGTACGGGTTCAAAGGACGATCAAATGCAACCATATCCGGCCGTGCCCCTTGTTTGCCAATAGCAGGTCACCGGGCGCTAGTTCCTACGGTCAGCATGCAGGAGCGCCTCAAGAGATGCAGCAACGTATATACTCTGGGCACATGAGTGTTTGCCACGACATGTCGTGTGGCAGACTGCACACATGTCCACGCATCCCCATGCCACCGGTCGTCTAAGCGGCCGCCAGCTGCCAACTAGGCAAAACAGCGCGTCCCATGTGCGGTGCAGACAGTGGCCAGATCGTGCGGGGCGCCGAGGCAGTTAAGGCGAGACACATCCAGGCCAATGGGGCTGGGGTCTCGCGCAGCGCTCTAATGCCGCAACGGATGCCGGTTCCACCAAAAGACACGCGCCAAAAGAATACACCACATTGCTGTCGGCTAGCAACGGCTGTCAGACCCCGCGTCGGCCACCCTTGCATCAATGCCTGAACACCTGCGAGTGGGCTGCCATAGCAGCCGCGGGTACATGTTCCACACGCATCCCACAGCACGCACCCCACCCACGCACACATCCGGGGCTTGTGGGCGCTACACCCCGCTGCCCCTCGCCTGCAATAAAACGATACAACCATCTTTCGAGAGCAACAGACGACAGCTCCCACATCGGTATTGCCTTGGGACACAAGCACCAGCTGCTGCGCCTGCTGCTGTTTTGTTGCGGGCTGCTACTTTGCGTTGCCAATGGTAGGTTCACGCTGGAGTACAAGTTGCATGAGCGCTGCCTATCACCAGGCCGCTGCAGGTACCGACATTAACGAGCCGCAGCACGCAATAACGTGCCTCGGCAGCGGCTGCGCCGCAAACCTATTGCCCCAGCCGCCGCCGCTTTCGCAGCGACTGCCGTCAGTCTCCGCATCCTGGTCCCACCTAAATCGTTAACACGCTGCAAAACGTGCTCCGCCATACAAGAACTCACGACGCCGCCGCCGCCCCAGCGCATCTACCTCCGTGCCCGCCTGGCTCGTATAGCGGTGCCTTTCTCAGCCCCGTCCGAGCAACCCACACGGCGCACTGCCCCGTCTACAAGGACGCCGCGCCAAAGCCGACCTTAGCCGCCGGAACGCTCGCAGGCAGGAGCTCTATCCAGTGCTTCTGCCCCGATCACAGCCTGCCCCTGCTACCTGTCCAGTCGCACCCTTGCCGCCCTTAACGGCCCTCCCCGGCTTACCACCAGCCCGCGCGCTCGTCCTGGCCGCACGCCACCGAAGCTACTCCGCGCCAGCCACATGGTTGGTGTGTGCGCCAGTAGGTGCCAACGGTGCGGATGCGGCGTTCAGCGACCCCTGTCGCGCAACAGGCTGTGCCTTGATCGGCTTGGGCCGCCGTACCAGCGGCGATGGTTGGCTCTGCATGGCGTCGGTGCGCTCCTGCTCAAACGGCAGCGCACCCGCCGCTGCCGCTGCCGCCGCCGCCATGCGGGCGAGGGTGGACAGCGGCGAGGACGCGTCGTCTACCGCAACTTGCCCTCCGCCGTCGCAGCCGCTACTACCCCCCGAGTCTAAGGCTACTGTGCGCCTGAAGCCAACCGCCAGCGCCGACACTCCGCCCATGTTAGTGGCCATGGGCAGCACTGGGGCGGGTGGCATTGCAGAGAAGTGGAGGCCCGACACGCGGTCCTGGGGGTTAAAGCGGGGTACCTTGGGCGAGTGTGTGATGCCGATTTCGCCACCGTCCTGCTTCCGCTTGTGGTGCGAGTGCAGCGCGTCCATGGAACGCTGCTGGTGGCCAGCTGCCGCCGTGAAGGCGCTGGTGTGCACGTGGGTTGCCAGCCCCACAGTATCCACGCGCGCGTTCCTTGCTGTCCCCGCCGCTGCTGCTGCGGCCGCCCCCGCGCCGCCAAGCCCCAGCGCGTCTAGGGCCGCCAGGCCTAGCGCCGCGCCCCCCTGGGCGGCGGTGCTGGCCGCGCTGGCCCAGCGGTGGTGGTGCTGCTGCGGCTCCTCGGCACGCTGCAGCTGCTGATGATCTGTATTACGCTGCGCGGCGGCGTCCTGCACCAACGCAAGCAGCCTGGCATACGCAGACGTTAGCCCAGTTGCCGTTGCGGGGCCCGCCAGCATGTCAGGACTCGGGTGACCGCCGTTAGCTGCAGCGCCATCAAGCGGCACACCCGCAAGTCCCGCCATCCCCGAGGTCGTCACCTGGCCCAGAGAACCCGCTGCCGCGGTGGTAGCCGCGGATGTGGTCGCGGCCGCGGCTGCGGCGGCTGCAGCAGCAGCCGTGGCCAAGGGCGCAAACGATGTCTGCGGCTCATGCCCCAAGAGCTGCACGCCGGGGTACCTGCTGCCCTCTGGGGTTATGCCCAGCGCGGCCGCCATGGTGTCGCAGGCCAGGCGGCTGAGGGTGGCGGCCAGCAGGCCTGGACCCGCTACCAGCGCCCCTCGGCCAGCGGCATCGCCGGGGCCACTGGAAATGGCCGCGGCGGGGCTGGCGCGGGTGGCTGGCACCCGGAACGCCGAGCCCGCCACCTGACCCACGGGTCGGTCTGCGCAGGCCAGGACGCCACGGCCCAGCCGCCCGTCACGGCGACGCCGCCTTCCGCCACCGTCACTGCCGCTATTTGCGGCACCGTTAGGCTCACCGGTCGCAGCACTGGTGCCTGCATGGCTGCACCTTCCGTTCTCTGGCTTCCCGTCACCGGGAGCCCCCGCGGGGCCGTTGTTGTCCTCCTCCTCGGAGCTGGGCGGCCGGGCGCCGATGCCGCTGGCGCCGTTCCCGTCCTTGTCCTGCGTCTCCTGGTGCGCGGGGTCGCGACCTCCAGCTTTGTCGCTGGAGGGCCTGCGACGCTTCGAGCAGCCGCCTGGTGCAGGGAAGAGTAAGGGGACCGACAGATTACCGGTAGGTTAGGGGGCGCTGCATACATGCCAGGGCCTGTAGTGCGTGAACGTCAAGCAACAATGGTGTTATCATGGAACGACTACCAAGGTGTTGAACGAGTACGGTGCTGTAAGGTGAAGATGATGCGACTTACTCTGAGCGCCGTTAATGGTGGCTCCCGCGGTGTCGACGTCCAGGCCTTCTGCCCCACGTGTGCGATTGACGTCGGCGAACAGCCCCGCGCCCAACGCATCCTTGGCCTCGTACTCTACGCCGTCGCCGCCGCCACCTCCGTCACAGCCGATGACCCCGCTGTCTCCGTTTGCAGAGTTCTCATTGCAGGTGCCGCTGCCGTTGCCGTTGTCCTGCTGTGTGGGGTTGGAGCCCTCAGCCTCCCTGCATTCCGCCAGGGTACAAGGATAGCAGCCGTGAGCCAAGTGCTTGTGCGAATACCGAATGCAAAATTGACGCAGGCAAAGCAAGGGAAGCGAGCGAACACGTAGGAAAAGAAGGAGCAATGCAAAGCCGTGGCAACAATGGGAAACAGTTCACCCGCGAGCAGGGCCCTACGATATTCCCCTCGCTGCACGCCTGTAAATTGGTAGCTCACCTGTTCTCCATGAGTACGTTGCCCTCGGGCCGGCCGGGGCTATCGCTTCCGTTGGCGTCCGAGCTGCCGCGCCGCATGCCGCTGCCAGCCCCTCCGTCGCCGCTGCTGCCGCCCCCGGGCGTCCTAGCCTTCCTGGGGACTGCAGCGGGGCGGATCGCCTGCGGTCGGGCCTCCCTGACGTTGCTCGATGCAACGATGGTGCCCGATGCGCTGGCAGGCAGCAGGGCAGAGGGGGCGGGCCGACGGCGGGCCGCGCCCGAGCCGCCCAGTGCCTGCGCCTTGGGCTCTGCGGCGCTTGCTGGCGCAGCAGCGCGTGCCGGCACAGGCGTTGGCGCATGGGGCGGCGACACGGACCGTGACTCCTGCGTGACCAGGGATGGGGAGAGGCACTGGGACACGTCAGGGGACCGCAGGAAGGTAAGCGAGCCCCAGCCGTTGTCCAGTTATACTACAGCACCTCGCCCCAATACTGATTTACAGCCGTTTGAAAATTATGGCCTTAGACCATACCGTACCTACAAGCGCCCTCACGCATAAGCCCCCTGAACCTAGCTGCATGTCCCTGCTCCCAGGTCCCCTAGCCTCAAGTTAGCGAGGCACATCAACCGTTTGCTTGGCAGTCGCCGCTGGGCGCAGCCAAACTGAATTACACCGTCTGTGTCTGCAACCCCGTGCTGCATCCTCACCCGTCGCCTCCAGCCGGATTGGTCGGCCTCCAGCGATGGCGGGCCTCCGTTTGCCACCGCCGTCTGGCGCAGGCGCCCCCTGCCGCTGTGCGCGCCCTGCTGCTGCCCTCCCTGCAGCGGCCCCGTGGGGCTGATGCCTGCAAGCTGCGCCAGCAGCGAGGCTGCACGCAGCGGGTGGTCCTCCCCGAGGCCCAAATCCGCATCCCCGGAGTCCCCGTCGTCTACCTCCTCACTGGCCTCAGCACCCAGGTCCCGGCTCCTGCCTCGCTTCAGCGGCCTGGACCCGGCCAAGGCCAGCACGCCCCGGCCGCCGGCTACGGCGGTCCTAGCGCCCTCGCCCCGTGTAGGGTGCTGCTGTTGCTGTGGCATCACACTGCTGCTGTCCGGGCCGGGGGCGCCGCTGGCGTCCCCCTGCTTGGCCATCAGGCCGCCCAGGAGCACAACAGCCTGCAGCGCCTGCTGTTGTCGCTCCTCAGCTAGGGCAGTGGTATGCCGCTGCTGCTGGTGCTGCTGCTGGTGCTGCCTCCTTTCGGGCAGGTCCAGGGCCGGGCGCAGGTGGCTGTGTGCGGGCAGCTGCCGCTGCTGGCGCTGGTCCACCACGGTGCCGTCCGTTGTTGTGGTCGCCTCGGCCAGGCTGCCGACCAGGGCCTGGGTTCAAGGCAGACGGCACGCACAGTTTGAAGTCGTGTCAGTGTTTTTGTGTGCATTAGCCGTTCTGCGGAAGTACTACGGCGATGGCAGTTGTATAACCAGGTGTAGCCGGCCTAGTGGTGAAAACGAATCTCAACCTAAATCATTGCGTGCACATTCTAGCCCGTCGATAATCTCGCTATGCGCTCCCTTTGCCCACCTGTCGGTGCGCCTGCTCCACGCTGTGGTGGTAGAAGTGGTGGTGGTGCGTGTGGCAGTGGTGGTCCACCTGCTGCACCACCTGTGACCAGAAAGCCGCATTGCTGCTCACCGGCGCCGCCTCCCAGGCTCGCGCGTTGCCAGGCGCCTGACCGGAGGCCAGCGGCCCGCCCCACGCCATGTTCTGCATCATGCACAAAACCGCACATATACAGGTGAAATGGCGATGTGGCACCACTTCCCGAAAACGCGCAAGGCAACATAAGCAACACGGCATACGGGATGTACCCCTCATTAGCGGGCCCACACGCCCCCTCACCTCCAGCGCTGGATTCTGCAGCGTGATCTGCGCCAGGAGCGACGGCGGCAGCCCAAAGAAGGGAAAGCCCTGCGGCGGGTGGGCCTGCGGATGCGGAGGACCGGGCGGGTAGGCGAAGTCAGTGTCGCTTCGACCCGTACAAGCTCGTGACTCTGTGTCTTGCAATGTAGATACGGTGCGGTACAAGATTTTGGCAGGCAAGAGGATTACGCAGGACAAGCTCCCGGTTAAACTCCTTTACGCGCTGCCTGCCCCCCACCTGCAGGTGCGCCTGGACCTGCTGCCCCGCCGCCGCCACCACCGCAGCCGCGGCGGCGGCGGCGGCAGCGGAGGCTGCGGCCGCCACGGCCGCCACCGTCGCCTCGGTGACATCCCCGTTCGATGCGGCACCTCCGTTCGCCACGGCCGCAGGTGCGCTTGACTGCTGCGTCTGCTGCGGCACCGCTCGCGAGAGGGCGGCGGGTCTGGTGCTCTGCGCCTGCATGCCTATGTCCAGCGCCGCAGGCCCCAGCCTTGGCCCTGACGCTGGCCTTGGCGTGCCCTCCTTCTTTGCCACACGCTGCTGGACCTGTTTGTGCTGCTGCGGCTGCAGCTGCTGCTTGGGTCCGGGCAGCTGATGTTGCGTGCACGGCAGCTCGGGCTTGGCCTGCTGCGGGTACGCCAGGGGCAAGGGCCGATGCGCCGCAAGGCCCCCGCCAGCACCCGCACCGCCCAAGGCGGCCTGCAGGCCAGCCTTCATTTGCGACTGTGCACCGGGCAGCCAGGCCGCCATCGGCTGGCCCACGTCCCCCAGGCCTGTGTCAGAGGGCACAGGGAGCGCCGCAAGGGAGGGCTGGGTCGTCTCGCCCAGCTGCTGCGAAGCGTCCGGACGGCTGTGCGCCCTGGCCGCGGCCGACGGCTGCAGCGCCAGCCGGCTGCTGTCCTGCTGGCCCACACTGTAAGGCGCTGTCTGCGGTGCGGTGTTGCAGTTGCCTCCGCTGGAGGTGGGCACGGCGGGCGAGGTGGAGTCTGCTGCACCGCCGCAGACGGCCTCCTGCTGGATGCCGCCGGACTGCTGCTTGCGCGGGTACGGCCGGTTGGGCTTGCGCTTGGGCCGCGGGGGCGGTATAAACGTTTCACCTGTACAGAGAAAAAGGGCATCGGACGGGCGCGGCGGCGGGCGTTTCTGCTACATGCCACTGGCACGCATATCATGGCAAGCCCGTTGTCGCTCAATGCCAAGAACCAGCAAGGTGGCAGGCAATCAAGGGGGTTGCTCCCGTGTAGGCAACCACACGCTGTGTTCTAGGGGGGCACGCCCAGGGGACGGCTCTCACCTCCTGCGCTGGCAAAGGAGCCGCCCACGTCCTCTCCCACATCTTTCTGCCTTTCCAGCTTGTTCATGAACTTCTGTGCGTGGCTGCGGATCTGCACCGCCGTCTTGGTGCCTACGTGCTCTGCGTGGACACGGCATTTGGCGTGGGTCATGTTGACCTTGGCACGAGGGAAGGCGACGTGTACGCATGCCAGGCGCCTGCAGGTGCCAGGACTTTGCTCCAGCCAGCAACCAGCAGTCAGCACGCAGGACGTTCAGACCAGGGTGCCAGCTGTCGGGATAACTTTGTCAGGTAGGTTGGAGTGACGAACAACAGGACCGCCCAGCGGGGTCACGGACAGCTTCAAGCATGCACATGTTGCTTGCCTTCGATCTTTGGCCAAGCACGGCCATACAGCTTAATGCCTTCAAGGAATCGTTGGTGTTCCTCATCCGTCCAGCGCTCTCGCTGCTTGCTTATCGTGTAGGGCTTGCGGGTCTGTTGGCACAGGGTGCACAGGCGTAAACGTCGGTGCAACAAGCCCAGAGGCAGGCCTGACACACCTAGCACAGAAAGCGGACCGCTCGAGCGTTGCACCCTTGTATCGGAGCTCAAGATCATCGATATGTTCCAGTCCAAGGTATTAGCATCAGAAGTGCTTGCGTAGACCTCCGCTGGCAGTGTGCAGTCAGAGATTCGCAGTGCAGTGGCGTAGCGGGCCTCAGGCCCATAACCTGAGGCATACCTTCACTTGAATCCCTTCATTGTGTTCAACGTGTTCGGTGGCAGGGTCGCCTTCCTGGGCGTGACGCGAAGTTGCCGCCGGAGAAAACCCTCCGCCCCGTCCCCGTCCTGCTTCCGGGGCTGGAGCCCTTGGAGAAGGGGACGCTTCTTTAACCCTCTCCATAGTTGCCGGTACACATGTTGCGGGCTACTTGTTTGCAAAGTTTGTTGTGCACGAGGTTTCTGCGCCTGGCTGTTATGATATGGGTTAAACTTAGTAGTGTGAGGTGTTGCGCATCCAGGGCGCCTGTCAAGCTGCATACAACACAAAGTTTGCTTCGTTTTGCAGATGATTGCGCGAAATCGCAATCGAAATATTTACGCTTCCGTACAGTATCAGATACGGCGACGAGACGAAAACACCCAGCGTCTGTTTTTGATAACAGCTTGCTATAGTTGTCAAATTAGAGATAATAGTATGGCTTGACTGGACTTGCTCGGCCTCGACCAGGGCAGCTCGCCTGGGTACAGCCTGACGTCGGAGTACGCCACGGCGGGCGCTTGGGAGAAACCCTCCACTGCAACTTTACAGAGTCATGCAGACATGCTCATATGAGGCTGTGTATGAGCAGGTCGCGTCGTGGTACCCGGCACGGATGCATACTTGCACCCCCGCCCGTTCATACGCACAAGGGCGCCCTCCTGCAGATGGCATCACAACCCGCACCTTGAGCGTGCAGTGTGCGTCGAGGCGGATCAAACCGAAGCTTTCACAGACCTGGTACACGGACCGCTTGTGTGGCACAAATGAACCCAGCGAGCCATAAAGCCAGAGAGTTGGAATTGTAAGTGTGGGAGTCATGGTCACGGCTTACGGGTGGTACAGCATGTGAGGCTCATGCCAGGGCAACCCAACACCAGGACAGAGGTAACGCTTCGGTGGGGCTCATGGCTCAGCCTCGCTCCCAACAGGGTAATGGTACTGGTATCCCTGGGTTTTGGGAAGCTCCTAGCCTCCTACGCGCTGGGCTCGCTCCAGTCTGAATGCGTCAGGAAGTACCCCCTGGAGCGTACAGACTTTTGACTTGTGCTCCCCAGCTCAGCCTCATGTGTACCGCAATGTACGTGGGATAACGTAGTCCACTGTGCGATACGAGCGTCGCAATGCGAAGGCGTCCGCCGCCTGACTGCACGTGTAGCATTGGCCCTGCCACACCAGTTACCTAATTTTCCAGGGGCAGCCGCTGGCTGTGGGTCTGTGGCTATGGATATGGCTCACGCGCGAAACTACTAAGGGAATATCTTTGACATCTGGCCACATTATTACATGAAGTCCTCCTCCATCTCTTCCACGGACGCGTACTTGTCCTTTATCTCCTTGTTGCTCGTCATGAACTCGTCCTGCAACATGGCGGACCGGGAAACAGTGGCTGGTCAACCTGGGCAACCTGAAGGAGGACATGGACGGTCCGTACGGCGGGCACCAAACCTGCAAAGGCGATGGCGAACAGAAGTGCAGACATCACGCATTAGCACCGCAGTACCGCAGCATACCGCACAAGCAGCTGACGGCAGAGCTGCAGCTGCGAACAGCGCGGCGCAGACCGTACACTATACCCCCAAGTACATGTGCAATCCTGCCTCCCCAAAACCCCCAGAAGGAAATTGCTCAGTACCCTTGTCTACTTTGGCCTGCAGTCACCTACACGATGCGAATAACGTGTGGACCATGCGGGCAACTTCTATCTGATAGATGCAACGACAATGCAGGATGGGTCGGAATCTGATTCGCACCTTCATGATGTGCTTGTACGACTTCATGTCCTCCTGCTTCTTGCGCTCCTCCTTAGCGGCCTTCTCCGCAGCCCGGGTAGCCCGCTCCTCCGCCCGGCGCGCTTGCCGGACCTGGGGGTCAAGGGTGCAAGGGGCAGGGCAGGCGATAGCACACTCAGCACCAGAAGAGACCTCCACACGACGCATAGTGCACCAACGGGATGTGGAACGCGATGCGCAACACGAGTCTACCCGCGTCAACGGTTAGGGCTGAGCTTCACAGCATGGCCTCGTAAGTGCCGTGGCCGGGGTTAACGCACCGTGCATGCGCCTCCGCGGCTCTCGCCGCGGACCAGCGGCCAAACTACCAGGCTAGGCATGCCAGACTTCTCTATTACTGTGCGCATCACGGCATTACCCATGTGCGTGTCTGCATCAGCCGCGAGGGCAGCCCCACCGCACCTGCGACATGTACGTCTCCTTCTCCGCCGCCAGGTCGGGGTAGCGCTCCTGCCGCGTCTTTTCCAGTCGGTTGATGATCTCGTTGTTCTTGCGGTCCACCTTGACCTTGAGCACAAGCGACTGGTCGTGGAAGCCAACCTGCCCAGGAGCCGCGCCAACACACACACAGCAGTCAGTATTGGCATTGTTACCTTACCCGTACTCGCTGCAGCCACATGGTAGTATGTCCTCGCCAAGTGCACGGGCGCGCTTACGGGTTTGCCGTAAACATGCACTCGCCAACTCTAAAAGTAAACCTGGGTGGTGCCTGCACCGCCTGTGCAGCCTCACCTGGCCAATCTCCATGCTGGCGGTCTTCTTCAGGTTGCTCCAGGGCGTGTACACGATAGTCACGTTGTTCGTCTTGCAACCTGAGCGGACAGGTAACAGGGGTTGTATGCCAACTGCTATCCTGGAGCCTGCGCACTGTTCGGTATTGCGTTGCGCCGTACGGGAACCCAGCCTCTGCTGGGCAGCACTGAGAGAGCGTCAAACCAGGAACTCCACTCGTTGAACCTCAGGCAAGCTGTCACGCAGATACTACCTTGACGCAAGCACTCGCCCAGCATGTGCATGTATGCACACAAGTCCCTCGCATGCAAAGGGTCTGTAAACCTTAATGAGGGCGCCCCGCCCCCGCACCTTACACGACTTCCTCGTGTTCTGCGCGTACGGCCCCACCCACCGTACATCTGAGGACCCAACGGAACGGGAAGCCGTGACGCTGCTATGCACCCACCCTGTATGGAGTTCTGCTTGACCAGCTGTGCGCAGTCCTCCAGCGCCTCGGGCGGGATGTCGTGCATGCTCACGCCGTCCGGCAGCCGCAGGTACACGTGCGCGGAGGACATGTCGTCCACGTGGAACCTGGGACCAGCGGAAGCAGGCAGGCAGGCAGGCAGGGCGTGTGCAGGATGCCCGCTGCGGTTAGGCGACCGACAAGGAGGCGCACTTGCGTATTTGGATCTGTGAGGCGGGGCTGTGCTGCTGCACGCGCATCTCCTATTTGCAAGTACGAACGCCGGGGCTGACCACGCCTTGGCCATTGCCCTTTCGCTGGTGGACTTTGCTCGTTGCCCCCCGGATGCACGCACCACAGGTCCACAGGTAGCCCGTGTGCTATGAGGTCCTCGTTCTCGTACTGCGTCAGGGGGCCAAGAGGTAGGGGTGTTGACCGCAGTAAGGGCATACATGGCCTTATACCACTCAGGGAAGACCAAAGCCATGCGTGCAAGCCATGGTGCAGGCACCCCGGGCGGAGTTACAGACAGTATGCAACACCAACATTCCCCGGGAGGTGTCTTGGTGCGGTGCTCACTCCTCCCCCTGCGCACTCGTAATCCGTCCCCACGGCTGCACACCTTGTCTTTACCCATATAGATCATGTAGTCTTCAGTGCCAGGCACATGGCAGCGTGGATAGAAGTAGAACACCATGCTGTGCGGTCAGGTGGTGCGTGGACGTTTACTCCACGTGTACGACGGTTGCCGAATTCCGCGAGCGAGAGTCTTCAGGGCTACGCAGGATTAAATGCTATCCTATCTAGCAGGGGCAAATGTTGATGCTTTCCGGGCTGCAGACGTGTTGCCGCCAATCAGCACGACAAGGGCCTTTGGCTGCCAGCAAGGTCCAGCAGTTCACTATTCTACAGTATCCCGCCCGATGCGCACAGATAACGCACAACCTTGATCGAGTAGGCTCTTTGGCAAAGGCTAGGTGGATGGAGCCTGGATGAGCGAACGGTAGGTGACCATACCTAAGCGTGGCTTAGCACAAGTATCAAATAAGTTTTGCAAGGGTATGCAGCCAACGTGGGGATCGTGAATTCGCCTCCGGGTATGGCCCCGTACAGACCCCCCAAACCAGTGGCACTCCAGGCATCGTCCTGTAAGCTGACAAGTACACAGTACCTTGAATGCAGGACACATTAACTGGTGTGACAACTGCCCACCCCTAGCTTCCACTTGGATTCTGAGTCTTGCTCTACATTTTGCTGCCCAGTGCCTTAACGCCGGGCTTCGCCTGGTAATTGGAGATAAGAGTGCAGCTCATAGTGAAATACAAGAAGGATATACGAGGATCGTGATGCAGGGAGAGCTGAGTGAGTCGATGTTGCTTGTTCCTTGGGGGTTTCCCACTGCCGTATACATGATGAACCTCCGCGAACTTGAATTACATACAGCTGAGTGCGTCGGGTCGACCTAGGGGTCTAGTAGGGGTAGGGTAGGTACCACCTGGTACCACCTTAGACGACATGACGAGCTGATACCTTACCGTTTGGCTGCCGAATTCAGGTTCTCGCGCGCCAAGTCACCTTTTCGGGGCTCAAGCATTGAGCACTGGGGCGCGACGTGAAGGGCTTTCACCGCAACCCGTCCCCGAGTAGCCTGGGTACATCCACTTCACAGCCGCATAGCTATGATAGCTGCAAAAGAACAGCTGCAGCAAAAGCTGCGGAAGCGTTTGGAGACAGCTTCGGAAAATTGGGCCCAGGGGCTCGCGCATTGCTTGAGGCAGTGCTTAAGGTCCATCAACAGTGCGCACGGGCTGGAGTGGTCCAGGTGCGCTCCCTGGTCGGGCTCTCCTCCTTGCCGCAACATTGAAGCCTGCAGCGCCTGACAGCCCGGCCCGCCTACCTGACTGTAACACGTGCAGTACGGATGGGCTAGAGGAGTCGCCTGATCAGCCCGCCGACGCCGCCCAGGTGAGAGCTTGGCATGGAGGCACTGCACTTCTTGGCTAGCCAAACTGCGCTTGGTCCTAGCCTGCCCACTTCTTTGACGCCAGTGATCTGAAGGTTTGTGTATGTTGTACGTCACTGCCCTCCTGCTGTGGTTAGGTCGATACTGGTGATGCGGCCCTGGCTGCGCCCCTGGGCACCTGGTGGGCATGGGCGTCTGGCGGCAGCAGCACCCTCTCCCAGGCGACCTACAAGGCGACCGCCGCGGTACTGTGCCAGGTATGCAGGGGGGAATACGAATTCCGGCATTCGCCATGATGCATGTCACGTTGATTAAGGAAAGGGACGGGCTGGCCGGGTAGGGCGAACCTGGTGCAATTGTGCTTGCGTTCGAGGACTCCCTTGCGCGTCTGATGAGCGTCACTGTGGTGTGCACTTGCATGCAGGCCGTTGTTGCGGCCGTGTGCGACGGCGCCGAGCCCAGCGTTCCTCCAGCTGCCCTGGAAGCGGCCTGGAAGCACGATGCAGCAGGGGACCAGACGCTGACTCAGCAGCGTTTTCAGGAGTCGCTGGCGTTCTTCGCCGCGCCCTGCAGCAGCGGCGACACAGCCGAGGCGCTGGGGGCCTGCCTGGCAGACCTGCTGTCCAGAGCGCGGGCGAAGGAGGACCAGTGGCGGAGCCTAATCAGCTCCTACGAAAAAACCGGACCAGGTGGTGGGAAGGGCGGTTCAGAAGAGGGAGACGATGACTTGGACATGCTGCTGGGAGCCGATGATGAGGATGAGGCACGCCCAGTGGGGGGTGCAGGGGGCGGGAAGGGCCCTGCAGGCGGGGGCTCCGCACCGGGTAAGGCATCTGGCCACGCGGCAGCACCTGCAGCGGTCGCTAATGGCGGCGGGGCAGCGGACGACGACGACGATGCCATGTCCATGGGCACCGGCCTGGGCCTCAGCCGGGCAACCTCGCACATCTCCATATCGTGTGGCGCCGCCGTGCCCAAGGCGGCCAAGCGAGACAAGGACGCCGGGCCCCGCGGCCAGCCGTCCTGCAAGTCCCTCGGGGGGCAGCTGGCGGCGGAGCTTAGCGAAGCCTCCTCCGGGGACGACCTCCCGGATGACATCGACTTTGATAACCCGTCGGCTGCACCGCAGCACTCGCACGCCAGCCCCAAGGCCCCGGCTCCCAGCCGGCAGCCGCTGCTCAAGAGCCTGATGGCCAGCGAGGAGGGCAAGGGCCACCTGGCCGACCTGCCCATGGACCTGCGCAGCTGGGCCAAGCTCAAGGACCAGCAGCAGGGCACGGCCATGACCTCGCCCGCGCGGGGGCCGCCAATGGCCTCCCCGGGACGCGCGCAGGCGAGCTTCCGGCAGCACGGCGGCGGCCTGGTCCCGCTGGGCCAACAGCAACATAACCCTGGGAGGTCGGGCTCTGACGCGTCCAAGGCGCCCGCGCCCGGGCCCGGCCCGGCGCCGCCGTTGCTGGCGGCGCACACCAGCGGCCCCAAGGGCAACCCGCTGCACAACTCAATCATCAACAGCAGCGCCACGCGGCAGTCCGTGGAGCGGCAGGCGCACGAGCGCTCCGTGGCGGCCAACGTATCCCCTGCGCGGCAGCGGTCCATAGGCACCACGCTGTCACGGAAGCCGTCCGTGTCCGAGCCGGGGCCCGTGGGCCCGCAGGCGGAGTGGCAGCTGAAGCACCTGCCGGCGCTAGGCCACGCGTCGCGGCTGTACCCGGCGGAACTGCGGCAGGCCTCACACGGCCACCTGCCGCGGCCAGCCGGGCTGGGTGGCGCGGGCGCGGGCAGCGGCGCACGCGCGGCCTTGGAGGACAAGCTGCCCGCGCTGCCTGCCCTGGCGGGGTCGAGGGGACCCCCCAAGGCCATGGAGATGATGCTGAGGAAGAGCAGCCACGGCTCGCGCATCGCAGAACACAACGCGGACCACCGTGCCGCGGCGGCGGGCGAGGGCCGGCTGCCAGGGCTGGGAGGGGCGGGCGGCAGGGGGCAGGGGCTGATGCAGCTACCGCAGCACCGCAACAGCGGGCTGAAGCTGCCGAGCAAGCGGAACCTTAGGGGCGATCTGGACTTTTAGGCACGCAAGGTCGGTTGCGCTACTGCGCGCTGCAACATGCGCGCGGATTTGTGAGTACCGGTGTGGGGATGCATGATACCAGGACTGGGAGGTCTGCAGGAATGAACATGGACCATTGCCGTGCATATGACGCAGGATAACTAGGATCAGTACTGGGCTGTGGCTGTTGATTAGCTGTTGTGTACCTCATATGCACATGACCGCATGGCACGCTTGGTGTCAGGATGCAGCGTTGAAGACTCCACATGTACTGTGTTGTTGGTGCTAGGCCAGGGCAGTGCCCGAGGCTCTTAACAGGTTCATGATATGCAGGTTGGATTAGTCTGGTTCCGAATGCAGGTTGAAGGAAACAGGAGAACAAGCAAGTAACACGTTCCCCAGTTGTGGGCGTCGTGCGCCGGCCGCCTACGTGCGCTTTGTGCAGGCTTCTGACGGAGTGACGGGAGAGGCGCATTGGCAGGTAGACGCACAACATCGGAGTACACCTGCCGTCTTGGGCTATGGGCGTGCCTACGTGCTGTCGCTGCTGAGAGGCCAATCCGCCCTGCTTGGTTGTCCTGCGGTGGCCTTATATGCCTGCCCGGATGCCTCTCGTGCCTTGTGATATACCATAAAGCTTGCCAGTGTACGAATCCAACACGACGGCGGGCCCATTTCCGGTAGTTGTTGAGTAAGAGCACAGGGCATATTGTGGTAGGGGCTGGCTGTCAGCTCAGGATTAACGTGTTTGTTGCTGGATGAGCCAGAGCAGCGCGTCAAATAGGAATGGTTGGAAATTTGTCGAGTCCAGTTTGGTTCTTGGTCGGAGGAGGAGCAGCTGTGTAACCCTGTGTGTAACATGCTACATGCACAGATCGTCGTCCACTTCTTCCGCGGCACGCAAGGTGCAGCTTGACATCGTGGGCGCTGCGTCTGGTTTTAGCGGCCTGGCGAGATGAGGTCCCTTAGGCCATGCCCCAAGAAGGGACAGGACGGTACGAACAGCGGGAGGGTACCATGGTAGATGATACACGGAAGGGTTCTCTGCTGGCACACGGTGGCATGCAAATACACTCATCTGTGACTGTGAGCCGGGGCCTAGAGAATACGACCAGGGGATCGTTGGGCGTTCCCTGTATGTACCGTGCTACCCTCGTTAGGGAGCACAAGTAGCCTGTAAGGCAACCCCTCTGTTCTTGGTGATGGTTCCCCTGGCATGAACCTCACTGTGCATCAGCCGTACGCATGCCAGTCTGTTCTTAGGTGTGCTCCGTCAAGGCGGCCACAGGGATTCAAGGTCCCGACACACCCTACAAATACGGCTAGTGCAATCTGTCATAGGCCGCACGCTACACTGTACCCCCTGCAAGAGACTGGGGGCAGCTGGGCGTGTGGCACACAAGCAGGGGTGAACGGCTGGCAGGGGAGGGATTGCATGTCCGTTACAGAGACGAACGCTCGAAGAAAAGAATAGTATGGCAAATGACTCTGGCGTTGTCTAGGGAAGACTAGGATAGACACGTTCCGTTGTCGACCGAATTTGCAGGTGGCATGTTCGGATTCCCTCCCTTCTGCCTTCAGTTTCAGGGCCCACACACAAGAACGCACCGCTGTAATTTACAACTGCTCGTTGTGTGACCTATCGTATTATAAATCAACTTTGTAGCCGTTGCTGATGGTTTGCGAGACCGAATATGGCGACATATACCAGTGCCAGATCGCAGTTGGCTGGCACTGACACCTCTACTGCAGCTTCTGGAGCGCGCCTGACTCCATGTCTGCGGCCTGCCGGGAGCGGGGCTCGCAGGCGTGGAAGGGCGGGTAGATTGGGGTCAGCGAGGGCCCCTGTCACCGCGGCGGCAGCTGCCCAATTTGCGGCGTGTCCTTATTTGCCGGATTATACATCTGAGGAGACCTCCGGAAATGGAGAGCGTGCAGCAGCTGGTGGGAGCGAAGGCGTTCTGCAGCGTGCCTGCTCGCTCCTCAAATGCGCAAGCGCAGAAGAGCTTCAAGATGTCCTTGCATGTCTCGTACTAAGCGAGTGCGTCTACAAGAAGCTTGAGATGGACGCGGGGGGTGTGGCTGAGCGCATCAGCGAGTACCTATCTCAGTTTCCGCCAGAGCTTCGGCCGACCTTGGAGACGGTTCAGCTTACCTTGTCGGGCATTCCACAGCACTACCTGGTTGCCACTGGAGGTGGCGCTATGTACTGTGCTTTTATGGGCACAAAGCGCTGGGAGGTGCGTCCTTTGCTTGGGTGTCTGCGGACGGCTGTTCAACGGTTGCGTGTGGTGTAAGCAGACGCTCGCTAGCACTTACAGACAGCTCACAGGCACCGCCGCTGCACAGCTGGGCATATGTGCTGGCCGCTGTCCTTGCCGCCACCTGTACCTGAGCTGTGGCGTTGGGGTTATCCTCCCTGCAGGACATTGTGACAGACGCCAAGCTTTTGCATGCGCCCGTGTGGGCGGAGTCAGCTCGCCTGGCTGCGGACCAGCAGGTGAGCCACCGGAGTGCTGTCCGGGTAGGCGCTCGAGGCTAGACATCGTCAGGTCCAAGTTTTATGCCTTCTGGGTCCCACACCCAACAGCTCTTCAATCCACACAGCCGTGCCACTCCTCCGTACGGTGTCAGCATCTGCCTGGGCCTGAGCCCCGTCTGCAGCCTGAACTGACTGTGCTCCTTTACCCCTCTGCCCAAACTCCGGCCACCCGCCGTATTCTAAACCACCTCGCCCGTCCCCCTCCCTCCGCCCGACCTCACCCTAGTCCATCCCCGCTGCCCACCGCGGCTTCCTGGAGCGCGCCCGCGCCATCCCCGTGGAGCAGCTGCACGAGCTGGCGGCCCGCCGCGGGCTGCGCCTGGTGCTGTGCGGCCACTCTCTGGGCGGCGCGGTGGCCAAGTTGTGCACCCTGCGCCTGCTGCGCGAGCTGCCCGACTGGCCGCGCCCGCGCGTGCGCTGCGTCGCCTTCGCCACGCCCGCCGTGGGCAACGCGGCGTTGGCAGAGCTGGTGGAGAGCGCCGGCTGGGGCTCGCACTTCACCTCGTACTACCTGCCTGAGGACCAGCTGGTGCGCCTCATCAGCTTCGCACAGGCGCCCCGGAACCAGGCCAGCAGCGCGACCGGGAAGCCTGGGGCTGGCAGCACCGGCAGTAGGAGAGCAGCCGAGGGCGGGCCCAGCACCAGCGCGTTACCAGTCCGCGCCGCAGCTGCGGCACCGCAGGGCTCCTCTCCAGCAGGCGCTCCAGCTACTGTTCCTCCTCCTGCGAACCCAGCTGTGGGCGCGGGTGAGCCCCTGCCCCAGCGGGCGGCCTCGTCGCTGTCCGTTGGCGCGCTGCCCGACAGGGCCTTCTTGACGCCCGACAACTCCCTGTCCCGCCACACCTCGTACGCCAGCATCACCAGCCTGGACAGCAGCGCTAGCGACTGCGGGCCGGCTGGCGCCTCCTGGGGCGATATTGCGCAGTTGGGGCTGAGCCGCAGCACCAGCTTCAGCGCCGCCACCTCCTCCCCACCCTCCTCTGCTGGCTCGGCACGAGGCCCCGATCCCGCCGCCCTGGCAGCCGCGTTGGCTGCCGCTCATGGCAGCGGCGATGCGGGAAACTGTCAGGAGGGCGGAGCCGTGCGGGGGCTTGGGGGCAGCGGCGGCATCAGCATGCCCGCGGTCACGGCCTCTGCTCTGGTTGGGGGCGTGGGCAGCATTGGGGGCCTTCGGTTCGAGGTGGGCCAGAATATTCGCGACAAGGAGAGCATTGACGACGAGCGGGCGGGGGCGGCCATGGAGGAGATACTCCTAGGGGGCTCCCCTGCCGCTGAGGCGCTTCCGGAGGAGGAGCCCTGCCCGGGACAGACGGCGCTGGCTGTTGCGGCCGCGGCCGCGGGGCACCTGGGTGCGGAGGCGGCGGCCGCGGCCATCGTGGCGGCGGCAACAGCGGGCCACCGCAGTGACCTGTGCGCTGAGCGAGCGGGGGGCAGCTGGGGGCTGCGGCTGGCGCTGCAGCGGCGGCGCATCATGCGGCACGTGCGGAAGGTGGCGGCCAAGGCGCGCATCCCCATGCCACACGCAGTAAGTGGCCATCGCTGTCTCAGGTGAAACAGTAAAGCGGAATAGCAGCCCAAGTCGAGCGCCGATTGATGTCGGTCGTCGCAGTCGTTCCGCTGCCGGCATTTTGCTTATGTTCATCGGTGGATGCGTAGTTTGCTAGCGTCTGGGCGAGGTTGTCGCAAGCGTGCCGCGCTTAGCAAATGGGTTTGGCCCTTTCTTGGCCCTACCCGTTGCCATTCGTACTGTGCGCAGGTCAGCAGCTTCCATGCGTTTGGGGACCAGTGGTTCCTGACGGAGGATGGGGCGCTGTCCCCCGAAGAGCTCGAGCACTACCAGCAGAAGCAGCGCCAGCAGCAGCAACAACGCCAGCAGCAGCAGCAGCAGGGTAGCACCGCGCAGCCGCTTGCGTCCGCTGACCAGCAGAAGCATCCAGGAGTACCAGAGGAGAACCGCGGGGGATTCTTCTCCCACCACCGTATGCGTGCCTACAGGTGGGGTGTCAGGGACCTGATCTGCAGCCTTCACATCACATGCTGAGTCACAATTCTGGCTCACCATGGGGCCTTCTGCTGCTTGTGGGTGCCCTAGCCACTGCTTAAGCTGCGGCCCGTTGTCTGCTTCCGACCCTCTAGGTCCCGTCACCTAGGCGTGCTGGTCCAGAAGGCGCTCGAGCCCGCACAGTCTCACGTCGCAGCGAACGCGGTGATGGGCGCAGTCCAGGCGGGGCCGGCTAAGGACTCGGACCCCACCCCCAGCGTTGTCACCATCGGCAACGTCGTACCAGCCGTGGAGGTCCGCCGCGCAGTGCTGCGTGCGCCCGCCCCTGTGTCGCACTCTTCTCCTGCACTCGGCCCTGAGGGCTCGGTTGGAGGCGCCGCGGCAGCAGCAACAGCGACTCGCCGCCAGTCGCCGCCCAGCCCTGCTGTGATGGGCGACAGCATCACCCTGGAGGTGGAGGTGGAGGGGGCCAACCTGCAGTACTGCAGGCAGGTCTCCATGCAGCTCGTGCGGCAGAAGCGCGGGGCTCCAGTGGTGCCCAACGCCCAGCCGCAGGCAGGTGCTGCGGCAGCCACGGGTGCCGCTGCAGCGGCCATTGCCCCAGCCGACCCAGGCGCTGGCATGCCGCCTCCTGGCGCGACTACAGCAGCGGCCACAGCACCTGTGCCCCCAGCCGCTGGAAGTGTGGACGTTACGACTGTTCCGTGCGAGGTTGTGCAGGTCCTGTGCGCGGCCCCGTCGTACCCGGCCGCGTCTGAAGTACTGGAGGTACCCCCGCTGCAGCCCACCGCCTCTGCGCGCCTCTGCGCCAGCGTGCTGCAGCACATCAGCGGCTGGGGCGGCCTCATGGGCGTGGGTGCGGGCATGGGGCGCTGGTACACGGGTCAGGCGCGCACCGGGGCTGCGGGGCGCTACGGCTGGGGCCGGAGGGCCGCCCGCGTACCTGACCGGAACCTGAAAACCGGTGCTACAGGTGAGGAGGACACCCTTGCGGCCACGACGAGCGTGGGCCTGCGGCGCTTCGGTTTCGGGCTGCAGCTGCCGTACACAGCAGCGACAGCGCCGCTGTCGGCCGCGGCGGCGGCTGTGAGCGCCTTCCGCCTCTCCATGCGGCGGCGAAGTGTCGTCAGCGGCGAGCAGGGCGGAGACGCCGCCAGCAGCGGCGACGAGGGGAAGAGAGAGACCGAGCCTAGCATTACCCCGGCGATTAGCCTCGACGCTTGCGCTGTCGCTTGCCCGCTGGTGAACGGCAGCCTGGCGGCCGTTGCGGCCACCTCCCGTGCCCTGTGCGACGCCCTGGCGCAGCGGCCGTCCGCACATACGCACGCCAGGGAGGCGGCGCCCACGCCCAGCAAGCTGCTGCTGCGCGTGACGCTGCCCCGGGCGGTGGCGGCGGGGCTGCTGGACGGCACCCTGCCCTCCCACACGCAGTTGACCCTGACTGCCCGCAGCGATGTGCAGGAGGTGGCCTCCGTGCCCGTGGGCGTGCAGCGGCACAGGGTGGCGGTGGTGGGGACCTCGGCGTACGCTGCTTCCCTGGTGCAGGCCGCGCTCGTTGCGCCTGCTGTGGTGGCGGCGGCGGCGGGGCCGGCAGAGGCCGCGGTGAGTGCCGGTGAGGGCGCCAACGCCTGGGGTTGGGTGCCAGTGCCGCCGCCGGTCTCCCGTGCGCTGTCTGCATTCCTGGACACCGCGACTGCTGCGGTGTCGGGGCTGGCGAAGCCGGCTGGGCAGCAGGCCGCGGACGTGGGGGTGCCTGCCGCTGCTGCTGCGGCAGCGGCGGCGACGGGCGGCGAGGCAGTGAGTGGCAGCGGCGCGGCGCAGCCCGTTGGCCCCCTGCTGCATGGCCTTCTGAGGGGCCTGTCGGGGGTCGAGCCTGGCGCTTCAGGAATAGATACCGTGCCAGGCTGTGGCGCCCCTGGCGGCAGCGCTGTGCAGCTCGGCTTCCAGCGTAAGCCTCGGCTTCCATGGTTGCCCCTTCGGGCGAAAGACGCGACACGCAAGCCGCTACACGTGACGATGCCGCACAGCATGGCCGCTGCGCTCTTGGGCATGGCGGCTGCGGTGGCAACCGGCGCCATCAACGTGGCGGCGGCGGCAGGTACGACGGCGGCGGTGGCGGGCGCCGCCGGCATGGCGCTGGTGTCCGTTGTAGCCTCCACGGCAGGCGCTGATGGTGGCGCCCTGCTGGGCAAGGCAGCGATGGGGGCGGCGGCGGCCGCAGCGGCGGCGGCGGCCGCCACCGCCACCGCGCTGGCTGTCGACGCCGACGGTGCCGTCAGCGTCATCTTGGCGGCCGCCGCTGCCGCGGCTGTTGCCGCCGCTGCGGCAGCTCCGCCTTCATCTGTTCCGTCTGCGCTGCTTGAGGAGGCTGCGGGTGAGCGACTCCGCAGCGCTGCCTCCAGCTTGTCGCCAACGCCACGCATGTCGCCGTCACCCTCGCTCCTGTCGCTGCCTGCGGCGTTGCAAACGCCCCTCGGGGCCGGCCAGAACGGCGCGGGCGGCTCTGCCCTTACCTCGCACCTCGTTAAGTTGCTGTCGTCGGAGGCCCTCGAAGCCCCGGAGCTTACCACGGCCAGGCCACCTGAGCTGCAGCCCCGTTGGCTGCGGCGCACACCACCACCTCTTACGCTACCTGCCGGGTCTCCACGGATGGGCGTGGCGTCTGCGTCAGCTGTCGTGAACGCAACGTCCTCTGCAGCCGGCGCAGGGCCCGGGGCGTCCCCTGTGCCACCCCAGCCCCAGCCCCAGGCACGCGGCCAGCTGCGAGGCGGGCAGCAGCCTCGGTGGGTTCTGCGCTTCATGCCGCAGCTGCGCTGTGCCGGTGCTCCGGCGGGCATGGGGAGACCCATGGCTCGCGGGTGGGTGCTGTGGTGGCGCCAGGGGCAGAAGTCGGGGCCGGGTGAGCCAGGCGACGAGGGCGCGGGGGGCAGCAGCAGTACACGAACTCCGGGGTTAGGTCCCAGTTTTACCCAGGCTCCTGGCCAGGCAGGGTCTTGGCTGTGGGGCAGCCGCGCCTCGCGTGCAGCGAGCGCACAGAGCACTGCTAGCATCCCCGTGAGTGCGACAAATGACGCTGCCGCGAGGACCCAGGCTGCTCCTCGTCCGAGCAACGTTAGCCACATGTCGCCGACGAGCAGGCAGCAGCCCGAGCGGCGCCGCCAGCTGTGGAGTGCGGCCGCCCCTCTCCCCGCACCCGGCCTCACAGACCCAGTTGAGCCCAACGCAACGGCGGCGTCCTCGCTGCCCCGCGCCACAGCCGGGGCTGGGTGGTTCCGCGCCCCTTGGCAGGCAGCGCTGGCGGCTCGGCAGGCCGGCGTTCGGCAGCCGCTCGCGGCTCCCGTGGCGCGGGCGGCTGCCGCCGCCGCTGCGGCTGGGAAATCAAGCCTAGCACCGCTGGCGGCGCAGCTGGGCCAACTGCCGTGGCGGCTGCAACTGCCGGCCGTGCAGCGCTCCTCGGGCCGTGCCATGTTGCCGCTGCCGCCGGTGGTGTCCTCGCAGGGCGTGGAATATTGCAACACTATGGCGCAAGACAGCTACGTGACACCGACGGCGGCTACGCTGGTGAGGACCGTGCCGGAAGGCGGGGTGGCGGCGGGACCAGCTGCCTCGGAGCGGGGCGATGTGGCTATGGCAGGGCCCGCACCGCGCAGGAGCAGCAGCGGGTTGGGTGCGAAAGAGCGGGCGGCGGCCGTGGCGGTCGGCAAGGTGGGCGCGGCTTCGGGGCAGCAGGGCCAGCGTAGGGCTGCCCGCGCGCCCTCCGCCGCACCCGTGGCCGTTCCTGCGGCTCAGCTTTGGCCGCCGGTGATTAGCGCCGTTGTCGACCAGCAAGCCGGACCGCATACCAACACTGGGAGTAGCCACGCGACACCAGGTGCAGCTGTGACAGCGACGCGCGGGTCAGCCGCCCGGCCGAAGCTGGGCAGCCTCGCGGGGCAGCGAGCGCCCGCCATTTCCATTGCGCTCCCGCTGCCTCCGCCGCTCGTACAGCTACCCACGGCCGTGGCTGAGGCGGTGCTGGTCGCGGCGGCCGCCGCGGCTGCAGGAGCAGGGGCGGACGGCGGCTCGGGCCCGAGCGCAGTCGGTGCTGCACCGGTGGTGGCTGTGCGGCGGCTGTCAGAGGAGCTGCACCGGCAGGGCCTGCGGCGGCAGCTGCACCTGCTGCCGGCGGGCTGGTGGCGCTGGCTGGTGGGCGGCGTGGTGGGCGTGCTGCGGCGGCCCGCGGCCCTGGTCGGTGGCGTGCTGGGCCACCTGCCCATCGCAGGCTGGCCACGGCAGGTGAGGACATGGGTACCTGGCCGCGCCGTCGGCACGGGCTCCCAGTCGTACACTGTCAACTTCGCGTGCTCGTTGCAATGCATTAGCCCCTGATTAGTTATGTTGATTTGTATCTTCCTGTCTGTCCTTCTCAGGCCCGGGGGCGTGGCGACCCGGCGCACCCTCCCGCCGGCAACGTGCCTGTCCCTCCACCCGCCTGGAGCGCAGCCAGCCCCTTCCAAACCGTTCCTGCTGCCGGCGCTGCCACACCCAAGGCAGCCGCCGCCTCTTGCACAGCCCCGCTGGAGGCGTCCGGGGCCGCTGCGCCCGAGTGGGGGGCGGTGGTGGTGGTGGCCAGCACCCGCGACCCACTGCACGTGCTGCGCGGCAGGGCCCTGGCCGCCATGCGGGCCCGCGCCAACACCGCGGCGTGCCCCGTGGTGCCGGTCCTGCTGGCTTGCGATGCAGCGCCGGCGGCTCGCCGTTCGGCGGCGCTGCGGGCTCTGGCGGCGGCGTGCGGCGTGGAGCCGTCCGCCGTGGTGACGGTGCGGCTTGGTGAGTGGCTGCTGCACCATCCGGCAGCCGCCATCCCATCGTCGGACATGGCGGCGGTGTGGGGCGCAGCGGCGGAGTGCGACGGCGGTGATGCGCTGCGGGCGGCGGTGCTGGCGGCGGTGGCCGAGGCGCAGGCGGCGGCGGCGAGCGGGCCGTGCGAGGCTGCTACTTCGGGGGCCGCATACGTGGGAGCCACCGGGTCCAGGTGCTGAAGGGGTGTGGCGGAGAGAAGATTGGGTGTAACGATGGGAATTGGCAAGGACTGGTGACAGGGTATTCCGTGGGAGGGTGACAGTGGTTAGGTCTTAGGTGAATGGACGTGGGTGAGCAGAGGACGAAAAGTGAGACACGTATGCTGTTTATATTTCAGTTGCCCGCGATGTATTGCTGCGGGCGCCTTGTGGGAGACCTAGGGTTTGGTTCGGGTTAGGAGCAGTTGTTGAAAGCCTCTTGTGGTCCATTCATGTACGGCCAGCTCGCAGTTCAGGATAATATCTATTGTACCCACTTGCGTTCCACTCACTTGGTGACACGCATCGGTGTCAGCGAAGAAGTACTGCAACAGGTTCCGGGACAGATCACCTGGTGGCTTTACGGGGTCATATTGTGCCCTTCGGGCAAGGCCCGAGCGGTCACGCGTGTCTTTGTCGTCGCGGTTCGTTGTTGTTGCCACGCGCAGCTGTGTGGACTGCGCAAGGCATGTCTCACGTATGGTGGCGCATGCTGCTGGGCGTTGTTTGTTATCGTTGTGGAAATGAGGAGCTATGATGCACATGGTGTCAGTGGCAGCTCGGGTGACATTCCCCGCTCGGTTACTTGGCTCGCTGGGCAGAAGACTCTATTGCTTTTTGTCATTGTCTTATTATGTTGGGCCTAGGCTGGTAGAACCCCACACCGAAGATTGCTGCCTGCGCACCTGCACGTGCACGGCCTAGACGACGATCAGGAGATGCCGCTGCGAGCCAAACCTGCACACGGCCTGCCAGGGGCTATGCGGTGACGTTTTGCTCCCTTATTTTCTCGAAGGCCAGCGACGGCCAGCGACAACGGTGTTAGGCTCGACTGATTGTGGGGGGGTGGTCGGCCTATCGAGCAAGACTCCAGGTTTTAGCACACCAAAGCGCAGGTGGATGGATGTTGTAGCGTTTACGCTGCTAGACGTGGCGGAACTTGGTCTACTGCACGCGTACCATTTTGGCGTGAATGTGGTTATGTAATCAGCTCCCTTCTCGCTGTGCCTCTTACGGTACGTGTGCAACAAAGACACAGCAGGGACGAGAGCTGGCGCTGGAGCTGAAACACCATCACGGCAGGGCAGGAGTGCCCTTCCCTGTTGGCGAGAAAGCAGACAATCTGCGCAGTGGCAACCATTGTGCAAGCCGTTTGCTTGCGACTGTGCGGTTGATTTCGTAGTGCACCGCAGGCAGTCTCCAAGAAGCAAGAACCTACTGGAAATCTAGCGCTGAGGCAGATGGTATAGGGATAGCGCAAGGACTGCAACGTACGGCATGTGCAATTGCTCAATCCGTTGCACCCTGGCACGTGAGGGTCGTTCGTCGTTGTGCTGAAGGACCGCAGTGAGTGCCTGGGCGACTGACACGTGTGTGGGAGGCCGATACCGAGATCGCATACAGTAGCCCTCCTGCGCAAGTGCAACGCTGGTACCTACTGGACAGCCCCGGAATCCTCTTGGTTCGGCCCTCGCAGTACCAGATTGCATTAGCTAGTACGTAACACCAGCATATCTGACCGAGCTGCCAACGGTCACTTGACCACCGATCCCATGACACGAGGGATGCCCGCAATAAGGGCCCCTAGGAGATACCGGGCGATGAGCCAGGCCCACCTGGCACTTGCCGGGAGGTAACGCGTCCCTGCTCTCTCTGCTTGTGATTCTGCACTGCTGGTCTGCTGCCTAACGTGCCGTTACGTTCCTACGCCAGTTCCAAAAGCGCTGTGATTATCTCGAACAAGGGCTTGTAACAAGAGCACTGCTTTACAGTGGCCGCAACCTTCCGCCGCCGACCTGCGGCGTTGCGAGCATCTGGCATGCAGGCCGCCGTTACAGACACGCGTGACTAGACAGTCGATCCCATCCTGCAACGGTTTAGAATTCCAGCCAACGCACCCTCTTCGCAAGGGCCACATGAGGGCATCTGCAAGTACGGTACGCAAATATGCGGCAAAGCGCAAAGGACCTCGCTGCTGTCCCGGTACCAAGCCCCGGCAGGCTATCCCAGCCAAACTGAACGAAAGCACGAACAGTAGAACACCAACAGATGATCAGATGCCAAAACCGCTAGGCTTTTAACTTATAGGAACCTGCGTGTACAGTCCACGTTCCGAGCGCGAGGGTAACCGCGGTCTCTCTTCAAGGTGCTCAAGGCACTTCCGCACAGCCGTCAAAACAGCACAACAACACATCCACAACCCCACAGACATAGTCAAATGGCAGAACGTCGCCGGCCAACCTTTCACCCCAAACAAGGCCTCAACCTGGAGCAGCACCGGCACGAGAATAATGCGGACACGGGCATGCTAGTAGCCTGGACCTGTAGTGAGGGGCCTAAAGCGCATAGCTCAATCATCGAAGGCCACCTTCTTGCCGCTGCCGGCAGAGGTGTCAATCCTCATGCCACCGCGGCCGCCATCGCGCCCGCCTCTCCCGCGCCCACGGCCGCCGTCGCGCCCGCCGAAGCGCCCTCCGCGGCCACCGTCACGCCCGCCGAAGCGCCCGCCGCGGCCTCCGAAGCCGCCGCCGTCGCGCCCGCCAAACCGCCCCCCGCGCCCGCCGCGGCCACCATCGCGCCCGCCACGGCCGCCGCCGCGGCCTCCGAAGCCGCCGCCATCACCCTTGGGGCGCACGTTGATGTCCACCGTCAGGTAGCCGCCGCACGCCTCAGCACCGTTGAGGTCCCCGGCAGCGTTCTGCAGTGGGCAGCAACGACGTTGGTCACCACCGACATGATTGGCCTAGCATGACGGAGGAACTTGACAACTTCCAGTAGCAAGGTACATCGGGTGCGCACGCGCTGCTGGGTAAGGGGCACTCCAGACGCTGCTCCTTTGTGGGACAATCCCAACGACGCACACGTGCAAGAGCGTTTCGTAGCACCGGCACGCCCTGTCCAGCCTACCTTGGCCTCCGTGCTCCCGAACTCAATGTAGGCGAAGCCCTTGAGGGTGCCCGCCTCGCGGTCCGAGGGCAGGCGGATGCTCTTGATCTCGCCGCAGTCCTTGAACGTCTCCTGCAGCGCCTCGCGCACCTCGTCCTCGCTGCCGTACGACGGGTCGAAGCCCTTGACGAACACGGTCACGCCGTCAGACTCGCCGCCGCCGCCGCCGCCATAGTTGTTCTCCCTGTGGAATGAAACGCACACGCCGCACATGTCAACCGGGGCCCCAACCTGCTCAAACCGGACCCCCCTCAACGCCGCGATCCAAGTACGGCCTAATCACAGTGTCTCCTCGACCGTTCAGGGGCGTCAAAGGGCAACTACTGCCGGCCCCACCTTCTTCGGCGCCCATGCCGGCATTTAACACCCCTCCCCCCAGGATACGGGCCCTGCCCATGCGAGACCCGCCCCAAGTGGCACACTAAGCAGTTCCCCTGTTATCCCACCTTGGCGCCCGGGGTTGCGCCACCTCCACCTTGATCTCGCGGCCGGCCAGCTCGCTGCCAGCCTTGGTGGCTGCCGCCTTCTTGGCGTGCGCCGCCTCGGCGAACTCCACGTGGGCAAAGCCCTTGGAGCGACCGGTGGCGGGGTCCATGCCGATGCGCACGTTCACGACCTGTGGGTCCGCATGTTTCACACGGTTAGCATGCTGTGTGGACCGGGGGACGCCTCAGGAGGCTGCTGTAGGAGGAAAGAATAGCCATATGATGGTGCATGGCGTGTCACTCTCTACACCACCCTACGATGGGCTGCGTTCAGCACCGTGGGCACCTGGAGCTGGACCTCCAAAGCTGCACAGGGTACATGACACACAGCCGCTAAGCAGCCCAACAACCACGCAGCCCCACCGAGCCGCAGTCCTTGAAGTGGCGCTTGATGTCGTCCTCTGTGGCGCCCCACGACAGGTTGCCCACGAACACCGTGGTGCTCTCCGCGGCGCCGGTGGCGGCATTGCCGGCCACGTCCAGGCGCTGCTTCTTCTTGGGCTGGGGAGCCTCCTGGGGACAGAAAAACAGTAGCACAAAGGACTGTCAGCTGGCGGTACAATCAAGCGCATGTTGTCGCTCGCTCGCACGTGCGTGGTGAGGGCCAGTGCGGCGCGACAACACTGAGAAGCTCTCAGGCGGATGCGCAGCGAAACGCTGTGAGGGCGCCTGTGGGCATCATGCGTTGACACAGCCGTTCACGGACACGGGTTGGCCAGGCATACCCCGCACTGCCCGGCGGCCCTCCTGTGCTGCCCTCACGCCACGCCACGCCTCACCTCCTCCTCTTCGTCCTCCTCCGCCTCCTTGCGCTTGCCGGCCGCGGGCTTGGCGTCCTCCATCTCCTCGTCCTCATCGTCTGAGCAGGCGTGAAGCGAACATCGAGGGGGCACAAGGTCAGTGGCCCCGTTCGCAGCGGTATGCAGCGTGCTCTTCTACCAAAGCCAGGCCAGTAGTCAACATCCGTAGCATCATCATCACGCAGGTTTCAGAGACTCATGCAGCAGTGCAGGCTGACCGTGCATTGGCTCCGCGGCCACCCACCACTGTCGTCATCGTCGTCGCTCTCCTCCTTCTTTGCGGCAGCCTTCTTGGCAGCGGGCTTCTCGTCCTCGTCGCTGTCGTCGTCATCTGCGGGCCAGAGCAGAGTTATGTTGTTAGAGTATGTGCACGGTGTCAGATGGCCGTGGAACTTGTCAGATCACAAGCGACACGCACAATGGGCTGGCCGCTAAGCTGTGTCAGTGACTCTTGTTCCGTTCCCGGTTCACCACTGGCGTGGGCAAAGTGCTGGCCGCTTCCAGCAGTGCATGGCGACTCATACGCATGAGCCCGTTCTGCGGTTGCCACGGAAAGCCGTCACAAGGGCGCTGAGCTGTCGACTTAAACATGCAGCGGTCAGCCATTCGCGCGCAGGCACTGGCTCAGGGGCGGAACTCACCGCTGTCATCCTCGTCATCGTCATCCGACGACTCCTGGACAGAGGGCAAAACAAGACACCAGCTTGCAGTCAGTCTCAGCACGTCAACCGTGAAAATCCAGATCGCGCGCCAGCAAGGATATCTCTCACCCCTCCTCCGCTTCCCATCGGTTCTTACGGCAGGTGCAACGCCAACTGCACGACTACCCTCTGTCCCGTCCAGATAAGCAGCTAGGCACCGCCCCGTCTAGTGCCCTCCATCTGCATAGTACGCAGCCCTGGCCTGAGGACCCGTGACCCCCCCTGCCCCTCACCTCCTTGGCGGCGGCCTTCTTGGCCGGCGCAGCAGCCGGCTTCTTGGCGGGCGCCTCCTCCTCGCTGTCGTCATCGCTGTCGTCGTCGTCAGAGTCCTCGTCGTCAGAGTCGTCCTGCAAGGTGAAAGGAGGGCCAGGCCCGTTACATCACAGCCTGACCAGCGCGGCAGTGGCCGGATCGAAGTCCACCACGGACCCCGGGACTGGAGCAGAAGCCGGGCAGGTTGACAACAATTGACCCTGGGTCCTGACCGCTACCCGCCAATGCATTCTGGCAACAAGTATCACCAAGTGTGCAGAGATACCAGGGGATGCCAGAGATGCTCTGCTGTAGTGCTATTGGAGGCGCCACGCAAGTGTTGCGGGGAGGCCCACTAACCTTGGCGGCGGCCTTCTTGGCGGGGGCAGCGGCCTTGGCGGGGGCAGGGGCCGCCTTGCCCTTCTTGGCAGGGGGCTCGTCCTCGCTGTCGTCGTCGTCGGAGTCGTCGTCATCGGAGTCGTCCTGTGGTGGCGCAACAGCAAACGTGTTGGCAACGAGATGCAACATTAGGTCAGGGCAACTCTTCAACTCTGCCATCAACCCGACATCACAGTTCCGTATGCACCTGCACGTACAGTACCCAGTTACGCTACAACCGCGCAGACGGGGGGAGCAGCATCAGCAAGTATGTGCCAGTGCAGAGAACGGACCTTGGCGGCAGCCTTGGCAGCAGGCTTAGCGGCAGGCTTGGCAGCCGCCTTCTTGGGGGCCTCCTCCTCGCTGTCGTCGTCGCTGTCGTCCGATGACTCCACCTTCTTGGCGGGCGCCTGCGTGTGCATCAGCATGGGGCGGGGGCACGCATGGCACGGTGCGCTGAGCCCCGGGGGAAGCACGGGGACACCCTGGTTCAGAGACAGGGGCCACACCCGACGGCCTAGGGCTTATCATGTGGGTGCAGCACTGCGCATGATGGTGCCACAAGTGCCATCCATTAAGAAATTATGCCGCGAAAGTCATCTAGCAGCATGCGGTTACCGCGAATGGCTAACTAGCCCTTCGGCTAACTAGCGTGACGGGGCCCATTGACGGGAGCCCCGCCGCCGGAAGGCGGCGGATTGCAAAGCTCAAAATAACAGTACACTGCTTTGATAAGCACTGAGTGTACTGGGAAGCGGCCTGTGAGGTCACGCGAGGGAAGCGCAAAAGCCGGAGCACAGCCCGTCACTCGCACCTTGGCAGGCGCAGCGCCCTTCTTCACAGCGGGAGCATCGTCAGAGTCCTCAGAGTCGTCAGAGCTGTCATCTGAGTCGGAGGGCTCCACCACCTGTCGTTCCAGGGGGCGGCTACCATGCTAAACGCGGCGGCTGCAGGGCACAGTAAGCCGCACCGGGAGGGAGCCCAAAGCCTTACCTTCTTCTTCTTGGCCTCCTCCTTCAGCGCCTTCTTATCCTGCTTTACCGGTTTGCCCATTTTGGACGGAAGAGTAGATGTTACGAAACGGCACAACCAAGGGTTGAAGGGACAAGCACTCAGTGAAGTGACAACTATTCACGGTCAGAGTGTCCAGTACAACCGGGCTATGGATACACGCCTGCCATTATAAACGGGGTCGCGCTGACGGTTGTCGTTGATGACGGTTATCGTTATGTAAAAGGACAAAAAGCATGTTGCGACCAGCGGGCTTTACACAGCTGCCTTGGTGTCATGACGATCGAGGAAGCACTTATCTTTGAGCTTATTCGCAAGGCAGGCATCTGCGCCGCGGCCCGACAGACCTGCTATAAAGGGCAGTATCCTCGTGCTCGACCTAGATACCCCAACAGAGCCCTGAAGTCCTGCTGTCTCAAGCGTAGTATTGCCCACATATCCCATTCCTGCTTTACGACAAGCAAAATAATGGCTGCCGAATTGGAGCTTCGCGTCGTCGCGCTGTGTCTTTTTGTCGCTGCGGTCACCGCTGCCCGGTATGTCCACGATAATATGCTATGTATGTTAATACTGGTTTAGCACATGGCCGTGTAGAGGCTGGTCTAGATCTACGGTCGTTGTGGGGCGCCGATTTGGCCAGAACAACAAAACAACACCGCGTGCATGAATGACAGCTACCATTTATCATCGAGGTAGCCTAGGCATGATTGCGACTGGTATTCTTCCGTCGCGCGAGCTTTTAGCGCACTTGCATGCTGTCTGCAACTGTATGGCAAAGCGAGCCCCCGCTGGCATAAGTAGGCTTGGGCATATATAAACCTGCCTGCTAGCTTACCGCATCGCCTCAACGCAAATCGCTCCTGCGTATGCTGCGCTGGCACGCACGCTGCAGGCCAACGCTGCTGGGAGGCACTGAGGCGCACGCCTACATCCGCGCGTTTGTTAAGCCAAAGCCAAAGCCGGACAATGACGCCAACCTGCGCCCTATCATCGGTATTTTATCCCAGGTGTGTCCTGGTGCAGAGCTTGCGGGCTTGGTTGAGGGTGCGGCTGGCACGTGCATGCGGATTTGGGATGGTCTCCTAATGCACTGAGACATGTAGGCGTCATACTCCCGGTGAAATTCTTGGATCCAGGAATGTGAACCTACTTCTGCAACCGGTTGAAGCTGTTCGGGTACCATATGCCCACAATCGAGCCGTAGGGCTGCTTGCATGGGACTGCGTGGGCAGCGCACCCCGTGGCACCGTGGTACACCACTAAGCCTTTGTTAAGCATAGCGCCACTTTTGTGCCTTCCCAAGAACTTCAACTTGCTGCGAACTGATGGACTCGCGTACCCCAACTCCTTCTGCGGGCTCGTGCACTGGGCCTCGCGCTAGTTCCTGAGGTATGAGTGTGGGCGTTAGAAGCCATACGGAATTCAACGTATCCTTCACAACCCCTTGACATGCAACCCACAGCCTGGCGAGCCCGCCCCCGACGGCCAGTCGTACATCGCTGCGTCGTACGTCAAGTGGCTGGAGAGCGCCGGCGCGCGCGTCGTGCCCATCCTGTACGACATGACTAAGGAGCAGATCCTTAGGAGGTATGACGTGGACCGGGTACCAACTACCAAGGCAGCGTAACGTTACTGCCCGTGCTAACGCGTGGCACGAGACCACGCGCTTCCAGGTGTTGCAGTATATACCTTGGTATGCGGGGGGGGGGGGGAGAAGTTTCTAAAGTAAATAGTACTGAAAAGCTCTGCGTATCGCAGTACAAGTTTGACCCACTGCGATAGCGTCCGCGTTGTCGTGCGCCTCCGGCTCCGCGCTTGCGCTCCAGCGTATCCTCTCCGCGGC
>VFQN01001900.1_pt1 | contig 33697 bp, 37 predicted proteins | sample 3512371 | NCBI WGS metagenome assembly VFQN01 (sample SAMN10412370, study PRJNA504923) | tailings metagenome | isolation source: Replicate 2 from Balatoc abandoned mine | place: Philippines: Itogon, Benguet | collected 2017-08-28 | reverse complement strand
TCAGGATCGGTGCCGGGTCAGTGCCGGTCAAAGACCGTTTTCAGCAGAAAGGTCGAGCAAAAAGACAGAATGAGTGCGGCGGCGAGCCAAAGAAAAACGCCGCACGCGCGGGCGCATTGCGGCGTATCGAGCAAAAAATTAAGGCGATTCGGCGAACCGCCAACGATCAGAACTTAGGCGGCTCCTTCGGTAGTGTGTACGGCGTTTCGCCGTCGCCATAGAACCGCTTGCGCGTGGCCTCGGCCACCCGGTTGCACAGCACGTCGCCCAGCTTCGGGCGGTCGGTCTTGCATTGCTGGCGCAGCTCTTTGAGCCGCTCGGGATTGGCCGCCAGTTCTTCCTCAGTTGGGATATTCGCTTCCGAGGTGTCGGCCTTCTGAGGCGTTTCGGACTGGCCGCACGCAGTCAACACGGCCACCAACAAGAGTGGGATGATCTTCTTCATGGCGGAGGCTCCTCCAGTGAATCGGAATGATGGCCCGACTTGGGCCTTGGGGGTTCCGGTAATTCGATGGTCTGCACACGTTCAATAAACCGCGCCAGCACATCGGACGGCTCGCCGTCGAGATACAGCAGGTAGGTTGTCAGCGGCGGCACGCGCAACGCCAGCGGTCGGGCCACTACGCCTGAATCGGGGTTTGCGGCAATGCGCGCGGCGCCCGTAAACCCAAGCGCGAGGCCCGCCGATACCAAGGCCATCATCAGATCGCACGAAGCGACACGCTCTGCGATCAGCGGCTCAATGTCGGCTCGGCGCAGCACCCGATCGACGAATTTGGCATGGCCTTCGCCCACTTGTGGATCGCATAGAACCAGCGGATAGCGCAGCAGTTCTTCCAAAGGGATGCGCTTGTGTGCCAGCAGCGGATGCCGCGCTGGCACCGTCACGATGAGCGTGTCTCTCCAGGCAGGTATGGTGGCGATGCCATCGCCCACTTCATCGGACTGCGCAAATCCCACGTCGTACAGGTCGTCATGCAATCCTTTTATCTGCTGCGACAACGGCACCTCGAAGAACCGCAGTTCGACTTCTGGTTCTTCCTGACGGCAAAGCGCGAGCAATGCAGGCAAGCGCGACGGGGTGATGCCATCCGAAAGAGCGACGCGCAACTGGCCGTGAAAACCATTCGCTGCGGCCTTCACGCTGTCCCGAGCTTGCTCCAAGGCAGAAAATACGCGGCGCACGTGCTCCAAGAACAGTTTGCCGGCACGGGTTAGCCTTGTGCTGCGCGTAGTGCGGGCGAACAGCACCACGCCCAGCTCCTCCTCAAGCTCCTTGATTGCCCTTGACAGTGGAGATTGCTCAATGTGCAACTTCTCTGCCGCACGAGCAAAGTGGAGCTCTTCGGCAACGGCAAGAAAGCAGCGTAGGTGTCTCAATTCCATATCTCATGCCCGTACGTGTATCTTGGATTTATCGGTCATGTAATCGCGCTGGAGTTCATCAGCTCGACAGTACTTGCAGTGTCGTGTAGTCGGTGTAGCGGGCGCGATGGGTAACGCCATCGGACTTGCAAGCGAAACGGTGTGCTCATGAGACACGCCGCCGTAGGTCAAGGAAGAGGTGTCTGTGCGGCGGTCGTTCTTTGGTCTACCGCGGATGGATGTCAGAACGCGATCTGCGCACGGGCAGCGACGGCTTGATATCTAGCGCCAATGTCGCCGCCGCCACGCGTCCGCTTGTCAACCTTGCCGTTGATGTAGTTAAACATGAAGCGGATGTTGCTGTTCACATACCAGTTCAGACCGAGCGTCATGTTTTCCTGCCGGCCGCCGAGGATGTCCTTGTCGTTGAGATCGACCATGCTGTAGCGCGCGGCGATCTCCCATGCGCCCCAGTTACCCGTCCTCCAGTCGAAAGGGCGATTCGGCACAACCCCGCCGTAGGAACCGGAGCTTGCGCTGTAGCGTCGCGTCTCGCCTGTGAGGATATAGCCGCCTTGGATGTAATAGCCGTTGAAGTCGAGGCTGGGCCCGTTGCCGGGGGTCCGCTCGACGTTGAAATCGAAGTACTCGCCCTGGAAGTGGAAGCCGCCCAGTGTTCCGGCCAGTTCCGCGCTCAAGACGCGCGCGGAATCGATCGGAAGACCTCCAGTGCCCAAGACGCGGTTGCCGTCGATGCGCATCTCGATCCGGTCTCGCAGGTTCAGTTCTGAGGCGCCCGTCGGCGCATCGAACAGGTACTGCACGTCGCCGCCGATCAGGAGCGAGGCTCTGTCGGTCAGAACTGGCAGGAACACCGCCCGTCCGGTCGCGGCAGTCTGTCTTGCATCGTGTGATGTCCTGCCGGAGGCCGGTCCCGTCAGAAAGGCGCCGGCCCACCATTGCCGCGCTCGTTGGCGGTAATGCCGAAGCCTGAACGCGTGGAGGCGCCGATGCCGGCGGCGACTTCCACGGGCGCGGCTCGCTCCATAAAGGTGATGTTGTTGTTGCTTGTCGCTCGGTCGAGCGTGTAGGGCACGCTGAGAATGTCGCCCCAGATCTTGAATGGTTTGAAACCGCTATAGGTAAGGTAACCTTTGTCGAGAACCGCGCTGGTGGCGCCGCCGGACCCACCGCCCTCAAAAACGAGGTTGTACTCCCAGTCGTCCAGGAACGTGCCGATGATGCCAAATGCGCTCGCCGCGCTATCACGCCGCCGACAAGGTCCTGCGGCGTCGTGCCTGTGGTGTTCGGCCGGTAGTTGTAGCCGCCGAAGTCCAGTTGCAGGCGGCTCGTGAGCGAGATGCAGTTTCGCCCGTCGGAACTGCAAATCGTCGGCCGGTTGCTGGAGGACACCCGGACGCTAGGTGCGTCGGCCGGCGACGCCGTTTTGGCCGCAGCCATCTCCTCGACGGCCCTTCCGCCTTCCTGCCCCCCCTTGGCAGCATTCCTTTTCAGATCTGCGACTTCCTTCTGCAGATTGCTGATCTCCTCCTGCAGCACCTCCACCCGCGTGCCGACAGAATCCTGCGCGGCAGCGGGCCTACCGATGAGGATTACAGCGAAAGTCGCCGTAGCCGTTGCCGTGTGAAGATTCCGCATCGCTTCACGCAACCGCATCCTCTAGTCTTTCAATGGTCTGGGAATAGATCGCCCTTTGTCCTTTTCAGCCACGATGAATTCGAGAAAGCGGAGTTTTTCAGTCGCGCTGGGATTCCAGTGCGCATGAATGGTACCGGCCGGAACGAGCAGACTATCGCCAGCGCGTAGAGTGACTGGCGGCTTACCTTCCTCCTGCCAGATGCCCGTGCCGGAAAGAATGTGGAAGGTGACCGCAGCCGGATGAAAGTGCCGCGGATTGATACCACCCGGCTCATATTCGGCGTTGTAGACGGCGACTTCCTGGTTCACCGTATCCGGCACGGCTGTCTTCAGCAGCGGCGCATGCGGGATCGCGCCTCGCTTTTCCTGACCGAAGGCCGGTAGGGTGTAGGCCATACAGAAAACTCCTGTCGCAATGACGAGGTTGAAGAAAGCGCCCTTGATCAGACTTCGCCTCGCGACGCTCTGCGATGCCCAAATGCCGGGTCTGACCGGAACTGAACGCCGCACTGACGATAGTCCATCAAAAACTGAGTCTGAACCAGTGTGGTAGCGCATGTGCACTCTCCGTAAGAAGTGAGATCATTGGAGGAAGAATAGGGGGAAAATCATTGCCAGGCAAACGCGTTTAACTTACCCTATCCCCAAGAAAAAGGTTGGGTACCACAAGATAGGGATCTCATATGGTGCGGCGATTGCCCTCACTGAACGGCTTACGCGCTTTTGAAGCAACGGGACGGCACGGTAGTTTCACCGCAGCGGCAAGAGAGCTGAACGTCACCCAAACCGCAGTAAGCCGCCTGGTTCGCTTGCTGGAGGGCCGTTTTGGTTTTCCTCTGTTTTTGCGACACGCGAACGCGCTAGAGTTGACGGTACAAGGGCAAGCGTTGCTGTCCGGTCTGACTGATACTTTCGATTCCATCGCCCGGCTCACTGAAAGCGTTACGGCGATGCGTAGTGGCCCGGTGTTGACGGTTGGCGTCGGTCCGACCCTGGCGATCACCTGGCTGATTCCGCGACTGGCAAACTTCTATCGAAGCCATCCTGACGTCGAAGTGCGCATAGCGACGGGTGGTGCTGCTCGCCCGGTACGTGATGACTGGACCTGCACTATCCGACGCGATACCGATGCATTGCCAGGCTACGAAGCAGAACGCCTGTTTCCGAGCGCCGTCGTGCCGGTCTGCACACCCAGGCTCGCATCGACGCTGCGCTCGCCTGCCGACCTGCGCAACGCGAATCTCATCGTCGTGTCTGGTATGCCCAATGAGTGGCCGCAATGGTTCGAGGCGGCGGGCTTGTGCTTTCCCGTGCACCCCGCCAACGAGGTGTCATTCGAGAGCAACACCATGGCGGTGCAGGCAGCGCTCAACGGGATCGGAGTCGCTATCGCCCAGATCCCTTACGTCAGCGATGCTTTGGCAGCGGGCCGCTTAGTCGCACCATTCCCGATCATCGCGCACACAGCCGGCGCCTGGTGTCTGGAATACCGCTCTATCCGAAAGGAAGATCCGGCGCTTCTGGCTTTTCGGGGTTGGTTGCACCAGGAAGCCAATCGGCCTGAATGCGCCCCTCGTTTGGACAGGTACTCAGGATAGGGGAATCATTCGGGAAAGAGGGGCCCGTTTCAAGGAGCCATGCGCCCGGAGCCGCCCCAGGGAACCCAATCTGTTCGTCGAAACCGGGCAAGACCAGTCTGCGTCTTGTCGTAGCCGTTGCTGACCATCCATGCTCCCTACCCACCCGCCTGCTGGTAGGCGCGCTTGATCCAGCTTCGCCGTTGGCCTCAAATCCTAGGCAGGGAGCCTGATTGCGAAAAAAGGTGCGGCGAGCATGCCGCCGCACCCAATATCCCGGGCTTCAGGCTCAGTAGCCAACGGTGAAACGCTGCCGGACGTGGGCGGGCGTTTCGATTTCGTCCACGAGCGCGACGGCAAAATCTTCGAAGGAAATGCTGCTGCCGCTTTCGTTGGTCAGAAGCTGATCCTTGCCGAGGCGGAACGTTCCGTTGCGCTCACCGGGCTCAAAGACTGCCGACGGTGCGAGGAAGGTCCAGTCCAGCCCGTCTTCGGCCTTGAGCTTGTTGAGAAAGTCCACGCCGGCCTGCGCCTCGACCTTGTAGATGTCAGGGAATTCCGGAGTATCGAGCAGCAGCTTGCCGGGAGCCACTTCCAGGCCGCCGGCCCCGCCAACAACATAATAGCGACGCACACCAGAGGCTTTGACGGCGGCGATGAGCTTGTTCGCATCACTTGCGGAAAAGAGCACCGAGCTGATGACCAGATCATGGCCTTTCACTTGCTGTGCAAGCGCATCCGTGGCTTCGATGTCGCCGGCAACTGCGGTGACGCCGGGTAGTGCAGTGATCTTGGCAGGGTCTCGAGCAATGGCCGTGACGGCATGCCCGCGGCTCGAAAGCTCGGCCAGAATGCGCGAGCCAACCCGACCGGAAGCACCAATAAGAGCGATTTTCATGTTTTCATCCTTTCTGTTGAGAGTTATGCGGTGACGGTGAGGTCTTCGATCGCTGCAATCAGGCGGTCGGGACCGTGGTAGAGGATTTCGCCGTTGAGCGCGGTCGGCTTGCCGTCGATCACGGCCACCAACTGAGGCACGCCACGAATGTCGAGCTTGTCCATGCGGCCCTTCGACGCTTCGATGCGCTCGAGCATGCGCTGGCGCAGTTCGGTATCGCTGCGCAATCTTTCGGCGAAGCCCTCGGCGGTCAACTCGAACCCGCTCTTATTTGCCACCGCAACGGCCACCTTCGCCACTTCCTCTTCCTTGGCCGTGTCGTACCCATCGATATAACGGGCGATCTGCACGGCATGGAGGAAGGCGGGTTCGAGCTTTGCATCGAGTTCGCCCAGCGCCTGCAACGCCAGGGTAGCGGGGCCAGAGCTGAACACCCCGTTGGGGGCGAGCAGGACGTTTTGGTGGTAGCTCTCGGTGTACTGCTGGCCGGTCAGCGACTGGATCCGCTGGTCATTGCGCCAGGCGTGATCCGCCATGGAAGAGACAGGCCGGCTGCCAACGAATAGCCCAGAGGGCATCATGCTCAGTTGTCCAGAGTATTTCGCGGCGAGTCCTTCGAGAGCCGGCGCGCTGGCGTAGCACCAGCCGCAGAAGGGATCGAAAAAGTACTGAAGTTCAATGGTCTGGGTCATAGCGATCTCCTGTATGTCGAGACAAATGTACTGTCGCTCCAATCGGAGATAAACGGCGCTATGATTGACATAATGTTGCATAGATCGATCAAATAGCCATGGACCGGATTACGGCCGCCCGCGTTTTCATCGAGACCGTTGAACGTGGCAACGCCACGGCAGCCGCCGAGGCGCTGGACATGTCGCGCGCCATGGCGTCTCGGTACATCGCCTCGATCGAGAACTGGTCTGGAACCCGGCTGCTGCACCGTACGACGCGCCGGCTCAGCCTGACCTCGGCCGGCGAGCGCGTCCTTGAACTATGCAAGGAAATGGTCCGTATCGCCGACACGGTCTCCGAGGTGGCGGCAGACGCCGCAACGCCCAGGGGCCGGCTGAGAGTGACCGCCCCGACCATCCTCGCCGACGCGCTTCTTATTCCGTTGCTGGCGGAATTTGCGCGTGACTATCCCCGCATCAAAGTAGATGTACTAATTTCGGACAGGCCCGTGGATCTGGTGCAGGACCGGATCGACGTGGCCATCCGAATAGCCAACAATCTCGACCCGTCGCTAATTGCCAAGCGTTTGGGAACGTGCCACTCACAGCTTTATGCTGCGCCGGCATACCTGCACGCCCGCGGGCGTCCGGTCAGCGTCGACGACCTGAGAGCGCATCACTGCCTGACCTATACCAATCTGGGCGGCGCCGAATGGACACTCCACGACGGGCACACCCAGGTCTCGATACCGGTGGCGGGCAGCTTCGAGACCAACGACACGGTGGCCCTGCGTCGCGCGGCGATCACCGGCATGGGAATCGCGACGCTGCCGCGCTTCGCCGCCGACCAGGATGTTCGGGATGGCCGGCTCGAAACGGTGCTTGCGCAATGGCAGCCCGAAACATTGGGCATCCACGCTCTGTATGCTTCCCGCCGCCATCTGCCGATGGCAGCGCGTGTTCTCATCGATTTTCTTGATCAGCGAATAACGAAGTGACGGCCAGGCAAACGAGCCTCTGCCATCCCGCACCAGAACATCCACATGGCGTAGTCGCCAAAACCGCGTCGCCCTGGGAGCAAATGATGAACTGGGAGGGCGGCGGTCTCCCGATAGGATGGAAATGCGGGCTCACGGCTGGACGCCGGGTCCGAGCATCGCATCGAATGAAGAATAGCCATCGAAGAATATATCGGTCTCGACGTGTCGATGAAAGAGACGGCAGTTTCGATGCCGTGGAGGCGAACGTATCTGACGCAGGAAGGGCGCGTCTGATCCCGGGGTGTCCTGAATTTTGTGTAACCAGGCCACAGGCAGTACATTGCCACCCGCCCCGGAGACACCATGACCCATCTCAAGCACGACGTACCCGATAAACTGCTCAGCAGCCTGTTGGCCGACCACAAGAAGCCCGAGGATCTGATCAGCGAGAACGGCCGGCTCAAGCTGCCGACCAGGCTGCAGGTCGAGCGGGCACTGGATGCAGAGATGACCGAGCATCTCGGTCACGACCAACACGGGCCGGTAGCCAACGCTACCGGCAACATGCGCAACGGCCGCAGCCGCAAGATACTCAGGGGTGCGTTTGGCGAGTTGCGGATCGGTTAGGGAAGGTCTGCAAAGCCCACCCTGCAGTGCGCTCCGAATCTGCGAGCTTGCGATACGCCATCGACCCTGCGCTGGCTTGCGTTGAATGCCCGGATGGCTATGCTTGATCTTCCATGGCATCGCGTTTCGCGCGCGTGCGCCATTGCGCCGGCGTGACGCCCACGTGGCGCTTGAACGCACGCTGAAACGCGGCATCGGACTGATAGCCCACCGCTTCACCGATCTCGGCCACCGGGAGCCGTGTCCGCGCGAGTTGCCGTCCTGCGAGCGCCATGCGGATTTCCGTCAGCACGTCGCTCGCCGAGCGGCCGATCGCGTCCTCGAAATGGCGCACGAAGGTCGCTCGCGACATGTGGCAGAGCGCTGCCAGCTCCGGCAGTGTCCACGGCTTGGCGGGCTCATCGAACATCGCGGCGATGGCCGGTTGCAGGCGGGGGCGCTGGGCGAGCGCCAGCAGTCCGTTCGGCGCAGCATCGGATTCGCTCGCCGCGCGCAGCGTCAGCGCGAACAGCGCGCCCGAGAGCTGGTTCACGACCATCGTGTAACCGGGACGCTGCTCGAACGCCTCCTCGCGCATCAGCGCAACGAGCCGCGCCAGCCGGCTTGCGGCGAAGGCGGCATCGCGCGCCTCGCCTTCCGCCTCGCCGTCCTTGGGGGCGACGCTGCTGACGAGCAGCCGCTGCGGCAAATGGTCGCGCAGCAGCTGCGGCGGCACGGCAGGCAGCAGGAAGCGTCCGCACAGGATGTCGGCGCCTTCGCCCGTGCCCTCGTTGCTCACCAGCGTCAAACCGTCCATCTGCTGCGCGCGTGCCACGCGGGCAGGCTTGCCGCTGCCGTCGTGCAGCGCGTGCGCGCTACCGTCCGGGAACAGCACGATGTCGCCCGCCCTCATGCGCAGCACGGGTTTGTTTCGTCCCTGGCCCAGCTCGATGACGGCCTCGCCGCGCAGCAGCACGTGGTAGCGGATCGCCCACTCGCCCGTCGCAGGCTCGTCGAGGCGCCACGGCGCACCGAAGTGGCAGCGCACGTCGAGACGCCCGGTCACGGGCATCAAGGAAAGCAGTCGGTCGAGCAGTTCCATGCGAGACGATTGAGCATATTTTTGGAAAATTCTAGCATTCTAAGTCTCATCATTTCGAGAGACACTGACAACCATGCCATGCGAAATGGCTAACCCGTTCAACCCAGGAGTTCATCATGACCCGTCTCTCCATCATCCGTCCCGAAGCCGCAACCGGCGCCACCGCCGAAGTGTTCGCGAAAATCCAGAAGGCTGTCGGCAAGGTGCCGAACGCGTTCGCCACGATCGGCACGCACAGCCCCGAAGCGCTTGCCGCGTCGCTGGCTTTCGATGCCGCAGTGGCAGCGAGCTCGCTCGGCAAGCCCGACATCGAAGTCATCAAGCTGGTGGTCAGCGAGCACGCCGGCTGCGACTACTGCTTGGCCGCGCACACGCTGATGGGTAAGATCGCTGGCCTGTCGAAAGAGCAGATGAAGCAGGCCCGCGCGGGCGTGGCGACCGGCGATGCCAAGCGCGACGCGCTGGTGATTTACGTAGCCACGCTGGTCGGTACGCGCGGCACGGTGCCCTCGGAGGCCGTGGACGCGATCCGCGCCGCGGGCTATACGGATCGCCAGATCATCGAAATCAATCTGGCGATCGCGTCCGTCACGTTCACGAATCTCGTCAATCGCGTGAACGATACGGTGGTCGACTTCCCGGCTGCCGACTAAGAGCCGCTTGTATGTTTACAGGTGTCGGGGTGAGGGCCCAGAGCCGCTATCGGCTGTTCGCGCAGACCGACCGTGTTAGACCCCTCCCACCCCACCTCATAGCGTCGATAAGGAACTGAGCAGCGCGCAGCCGTCAGGCTGCGTGACTGCCGATCTGAAGGCAAGCCAACGTGCATAGGTGGAGCTGTACCCGACAAGGCCATTGTCTTTGTTGGAGGTGCTTTTATGCAAACAAGCTTCATCGGAGTAGATGTTTCCAAATCAGAACTGGTCATTCCAGTCACGCAGGCGCCGCCAGCAAGTCATGCCGGTGCCGTAGTCCAAGGACTGGGGGAGGTCTTCCCATGGGATTCCGGTCTGCAGTATGAACAGAATGCCGTTGAGGGCAGCCTCATCGCTCACGGTGAGCTTGCGAGCACCACCTTTGGCGGAAGGTGTGAATGCGGGAATCAGAGGCTGCAGCTGTCACCACAGTTCTTTGCTAACGGGTTGTCTGGCCATGAGGGCATGAAGCATAAATGCTTCGTGCGGGTCTCCGATGGAGTGGTGTTAGCGGCTCTTTGTATGGCAATGCCCCCCCTAGGGCATTGTCTGGCGCTGGCTGCCCGTGCCGTGGGTATGGTCTACGACTGGAAAGCAAAAAATGCCAGAGACAGCCACACGGCCGTCATCATCCCATTCAAACTCATGGCCAGCGCGGCGAACGCACCGGCCGTTTCGCTAATCTGAAGCGCCCGGGCCGTGCCAATCGCGTGAGCAGTCAGTCCTAGTGCGAATCCATGAGCGGCATCATCCAGAGGACCCAATACCCAGCGTAGTACAGGCCCCGACAACATGGTGCCAGCGATACCTGTCAGGGCAACTGCCGCCGCAGCCAGAGGAACGAGACCACCGAAATGGCCGCTTAGGCTGGTCGCGATCGGCATCGTCGATGATTTGGGCGCCAACGAAATCAACGTCTGCACATCGCCACCAAAAGCCCATGCAATCAGCAGCGATGACCCAATGGCAGTCAGCGATCCGACGAACAGTGCAACAATTACCGGCAACCAGATGGCTTGGAGCCGAGACAGCTGTCCGAATAGCGGTACTGCCAGTGCTACGGTGGCCGGCCCGATCATGAACACCAATGGAGCCACCGCGATAAAGTAGCTTTCGTAGGACGTGCCCGTCGCCAGCAGCAACCCGACAACGACTGCAGTGCCGGTCAGCACGGGGAGCATGAGCGGGTGGCCTGCGCTGCGACGGTACAGCGTCATCGTCGAAAAATAAGCGGCCAGCGTCACGCCGACCCACAACAGGCTCGCTCCACCTGGCAAGGCCACGAACCAGGCCGTGGCACCGGCAAGCGCAGGCAACATTTCAGGCACCATGGCGAACGACCCTGTCATGGCGCTTCAGCATCCATTGCAATGTCCAGGCCGTGGAGAGCAGCGCCAGCACGGCCCCCAACACGCAAGATGCCACGAATGGCAACCACTGCGCCTGGACATGCTCAAGCTGTGCCAGGATGCCGGCGATGAAGGGAATGAACAACAGCATCAGGTTCTGCAGCAGTACTCCACTGCACTCTTGCATCTCCGGGCTCACGCGTCCTCGAATCAGTAGCCCCACGAGCAACAAGAGCATACCGACCAAGCCACCCGGCAGCGGCAAGTTCAGCAGACTGGCCAGCACCTCTCCGACCAGCTGCAGCAACACCAGTATCGTTAAGGTGCGTATCACGGGCCTGCTCCTCGATCGCTCAAATACCGCTCCCAAAGATCGGCGATCAGCATAGATAGATCGGAGAGTTCTGCATGCTCGAATCCGGAGACATCTTCCAGCAGCAGCGATAGCGCCTCCACGAATTCAGCCTCCGACAGCGTGGACCCATGAGCCTCCTGTATCAGCTCGATCAATACCACTCGCTGCCAGGCACACAGCGTGTCCGACAGTGGCAGCGCTCGATAGGTGGCGAAGCAATGGGCCGATACAGCCCGCTCGACATCCCCATCGATCGCCATCCATCGTCGCTCCTGCTCAGACAATCGCATGAACACCTCGCCTGGGCTTCTGTGCAATGAGACTTGCGATCGTTCGCAGCGCTTGTGCTAACTCAACCTGGTCACGGGCGCCTCCCAAAGAAATGCGCACCGCATCTTCCCGTGCAGGCTCCGCGCTGAACGATTGGGCACAGGCAACGCTGACCCCGGCGCTGTGAAGTGCTTGGGCAAAGCTGTGCTGGTTCCAATGGCTTGGCAGCTGCATCCAGACATGCAACCCGCTGGGATGGGCCTGCACCTGTGCGGGCAACAGTGATCGTGCAAGCGTTTGTCGGGCCCGGGCTTCGCGCTGGATTTCCTGAACGAGTTGGCGAGCGACTCCACTGCGGATCCAGAATTCCACAAGCCCCCCAAGCAATGGCGATCCACCCATGCTCGCCGCACGCAACGCTTCCTGGAGCGCATGGCCGTCATCGCCGCGCGGCGGCAGGACGAACGCCGTGCGTAGTGCGGGAGACAGGCACTTCGACAACGAAGCCAGGTAATAGGTCTGCGCGCCACCATCGAGCGCAGCAATCGGGGGGGGCGCGTCATTCAAAAGGAAGCGATACGGATCGTCTTCGATCAAGGTCATGCCCACGCGCTGCAGTGCGGCGCAGACCTCCTGCCGACGGCGCTCCGGCATGGTTCTCGTCGTGGGGTTGTGCAACGTCGGGTTCAGATACAAAACCCGAGCGCCGGAACTGCGATGAGCACGCTCGATGGCCTCGGGAATCACGCCGTCGTCGTCACTGTCGAGCGCAATGATCTGCAAGCCGAGTTGACGAGCGGACTGAAGGAACCCCGGATAGGTCAGCTTCTCGCACAGCACGGTCTGACCAGGGCGTGTCGCCGACAACAGAATCGCGAAGAGGGCAGCCTGCGCTCCTTCGCTCTGGATGACTTGGTGGCCTTCCATGCCACCGAGTGCCGGCCTCAACCAGGCCCGGGCTGCCTGGTCAGTGGACGCACTTGACGCGCTGCCTGGGTATCGAGACAAGACATCGATCGGCTGGCGTGCCAGGACCTCCTGCAGGCCCGCCTGGATCCGCTCGGCCATCGAACCGTCCGCAGGCTGCGGGGGCGTGTTCATGGCCAGGTCCACGTGATGCCGTCCCGTTGGCTCGGCATCGCCCAGAACAAACGAGCCGCGACCACTGAAGGATGCGATCAGGCCTCGGCCTTTTGCTTCTGCGTAGGCGCGGGTCACCGTCGTGAGATCCACCTGCAGTTCCGCTGCCAACCAACGCTGCGATGGCACCGGATCGCCTGCGCGCAGCTGGCCAGACTGTATGGATCTGGCAATGAGATCTGCGATCTGCATGTAGCGCGGCCCAGCAGCAGTGGACAGCGGCTTCACCCAATCATTGCGTGCTTTTTCTTTCATGCCTGAGTCCGCGCCTTCGTGTCGGGCAGTTGCCAATCCATACAGAAATCCATACAATAATCATACATCATCATGATTTTTCCATACAGCTTAAATCTGTATTGGTCTCGCAAACAGATCGTTGTGCCATAGCATCTTGCTGCGGACAGGCGCATCGAGGTGATGTGATGGAGTGCTCCAATGACCGATTTCCACGTTGCTTCTGCTACCCGATTGGAGGATGGCGCAGTCGTCTGGCTCACGGATAGGCACGGGTGCCATACAAGTTTTCTGGGCTCTGACGCCATCCCGCTTGAGCGTTGGCACGAAGCGGCGCCAGCTCAAACCCAGCTCCTTGCCAGTCCCGGTACGCTGCCCGGGCACCTCACCCAGAACAGGCAGGCATGACCATGTTCGACTTCAGCGCCCTGGATCTTGCCCGGATCCAATTCGGGTTCACGATCTCTTTTCACATCATCTTCCCGGCCATCACCATCGGCTTGGCGGCCTTCCTTGCCGTGCTTGAAGGCCTATGGCTGTGGAAAAAGGATGACACCTACCTGGAGCTCTACCACTTCTGGTCCAAGATCTTTGCCGTGAACTTCGCCATGGGCGTGGTTTCCGGCCTGGTGATGGCTTATCAGTTCGGAACCAACTGGAGTTTCTACTCCCAGTTCGCGGGCAGCATCACCGGCCCATTGCTGGCCTACGAAGTGTTGACCGCCTTCTTCCTGGAAGCGGGCTTCCTGGGCGTCATGCTCTTCGGGTGGGACAAGGTCGGGCGCGGACTGCACTTCTTCGCCACGCTCATGGTCGCCCTGGGCACGATGATCTCGGCCACATGGATCCTGGCGTCCAACAGCTGGATGCAGACACCGCAAGGCCATGAGGTCATCAACGGCGTGGTCGTGCCGGTGGACTGGATCGCGGTGATCTTCAATCCCTCCTTTCCCTACCGCCTGGCTCACATGCTGACGGCAGCGATGCTTGCGACGGCATTGTTCGTTGGCGCCTCGGGTGCCTGGCATCTGCTGCGGGGACATCGGCATCCGGCAGTCAAGCGCATGTTTTCGATGGCGTTGTGGATGGTGCTCTTCACCGCACCTCTGCAAATCTTCATTGGCGACTTGCACGGGCTCAATACGCTCAAACACCAGCCGGCCAAGATCGCCGCAGTCGAGGGCCACTGGGAGAACACCCCTGGAGAGGGGGTGCCGCTGATCTTGTTCGGTCTTCCTGACATGGAAGCCGAGACTACCCGCTACAAGGTCGAAATTCCCAAGCTGGGCAGCCTGATCCTCACGCACAGCCTGGACGGGCAGATTCCTGGCCTGAAGGAGTTTGCGCCCGAGGATCGACCCAACGCTCTCGTGGTCTTCTGGTGTTTCCGAGTCATGGTCGGGCTGGGCATGTTGATGCTGTTGCTTGGCGTGTATGGCGCATGGGCGCGCTGGCGAGGGCGACTTTATGAGAGTCCGTTGCTGTCACGCTTTGCACTTTGGATGGGACCCTCCGGACTGATCGCCATCCTGGCCGGCTGGTATGTCACCGAAATCGGCCGTCAACCTTGGGTCGTGTATGGTTTGATGAGGACCAAGGATGCGGTTTCCAACCACTCCGCCATGACCTTGTCCATTGGCTTGATCATCCTGGTCGTCATGTATCTGTTCATATTTGGCCTGGGCATCATGTACGTACTGAAGTTGGTCAAACAAGGTCCTGAAAGCTTGCGCAGCGACATCGCTCCGCACGGCCCTTCGATCAACCAAAGGCCCGCACGCCCGCTTTCAGCGGTCGATGAACCCATGTCGTCAACGACCAAAGAACCGTAAAACTAGGGGGTACGCCATGGGAATCGATCTTCCCCTTATCTGGTTTCTCATCATCGGCTTCGGCGTCATGATGTACGTCATCATGGACGGCTTCGATCTGGGAATCGGCATCCTGTTTCCGTTGATCCCTGATCGCGAGGACCGCGACACGATGGTCAATACCGTCGCGCCGGTTTGGGACGGCAATGAAACCTGGCTGGTTCTCGGTGGCGCTGGCCTGATGGCCGCTTTCCCCAAGGCCTACGCCGTCCTGCTGAGCGCGCTTTACATTCCTGCGCTGTGTATGTTGGCTGGACTGATCTGGCGGGGTGTCTCCTTCGAGTTCCGATTCAAGGCAGACGAAGCCCATCGGGCCTTCTGGGACAAGGCCTTCATGGCGGGCTCTTATGCCGCGGCTTTCTTCCAAGGCGTCATCCTTGGGGCGTTCCTCGACGGTCATCAAGTAGCCGACGGCGTGGCCGTCGGCGATGCGATGAGCTGGCTCACGCCGTTCAGCGTGTTCACCGGCCTGGGGGTTGTCATCGCCTACGCCCTGCTCGGCGCCACGTGGCTGATCCTGAAGACCGACGGGAGGTTACAGACCAGGATCAAGGGCATGACGCGCCCGATCCTCTTTGCCTTGCTGGTGGCTATGGCCGTCGTCAGCGTCTGGACACCGCTTACCCACGCCAGCATCGCGGCTCGTTGGTTCGACTGGCCCAACCTGGCATTCTTTGCGCCGGTTCCGATCCTTGTCGTGTTATCGACCTACGCCATACTTCGAGCTCTGCAAGGAAACCCGCATGCAGGACCCTTCGTATGGTCGTTGATTCTGGTCTTCCTCGGATACTCGGGATTTGTTATCAGCATCTGGCCCAATGTCCTGCCACCGGACATCTCCATCTGGGATGCTGCCGCTCCGCCACAGAGCTTGGGATTCGCACTCGTTGGCGCATTGCTGATCATTCCCTTCATCCTGGCCTATACAGCGTGGTCATACTACGTTTTCAGAGGCAAGGTGAAGGCGGGAGAGGGGTACCACTGACATGAAGCTGCCTGTCTCCCCAACGTATGGATGGGGCAAACGCCTCCTTTGGCTTGGCGCCATTTGGGCATGCAGCATTGCCGCCCTAGGTGCTGCAGCACTGGCGATGCGCCTGATCATGCGAGCCGCAGGAATGGCCTCATAAATTCGCTAGCCGCCCGAATCGATACGCCTTGATGGCCGCATCCTGCACGGCGGTGCGCCCTCACGACGTCCAACGGGCCATACCTCAATAGCGAAACAGTTCCCCCAGTTGTGCCTGCTGGCATAGCAGAAATTGGCTGGCGACACGCACCTGGTCGTCCGGGAGCCGCAACATACCAAGGCCAAGGCGGATAGTAGAGTAGGGTGCGTGCAAGCCCGACAAAGTCCGCATTGCCGTTGGCGATGATCGTCTCGGCATGGGACGGCTCGGTCATCAGGCTAACGGCCACCATTGGGATAGCCAAGTGCGCCATGGAGTTGGATGGCATCGATTTCCAACCTGCAGGCGCGGCGCGCTGCATCGGCAAAGCCCTCACCTGCTATGTAACGGATGGCCCTCGCTGCCGGCCAAGTTCCCAATACGCACCCCCACCGCCCATGGTTACCGCGATCTGCTTCCCTAGCCGCGGCTCGATGACCGGGCGCCACGGTACTAAGCTGAATTCCCGACCGTCGTCCAGCATCGCGTAGCGTCCGCTGGCGAGCATGACGCTGCGCCGATAGATACCGGCCACGCGCTGACCGTCGGCAATCGGGCGATGTTCCAGGCCGGTTTCGATGGCAATATCCTTGGCCGCCTGCGCCAGTTCCCGGTTGCGCAGCGTGCCCAGCAGAGTGCGGGCGAGGACCACACGCTGTCCGCGCCGCTCGGCCAGCCCCTGTTCCTCAAGGAAGTCGGCGCGCTTCTGCAAGGCTTGCTTGGTCTCGCCACCAAAGCCCAGGTCGCCCAGTCCCGAACCGCCGCCGATCAACTGCTGGTCGAGCCAGGTGGCCCCGATCACGCGCGCCTGCCGCTCGATGGGCAGGTGCGATTTCAGCTCCGCTGCCACGCCGCCCAGGCGCTGCGCGTCGTAGCGGCGGCCCTGCTCGGACAGGTCGCCCGGCACCTTCCATAGCCCTTCGGCCACGCGCGCCACGATGCCGGCACGGCGCAGGGCTTCCAGCCGGCGGACGTGGGCGGCGACGACTTCCTGCGGATCGCGTCCCGACACAGCCTGACCCTGCGCGACGGCCAAGTGATGGTCGGTGCGGTACAGGCCGTCGCTCGCCAGCGCGGCGATGTTTTTGTCGGCCGCGCGCACGTCGGCCGATCCCTTCACTTCCACCACGGCGCCGGTGGGATAGTTTGCCAGCTCGTCGCGGGCGTTGAGCGCGACGTAGTGGGCTTTGCCGTCCACGCCGTCGATGACCAGATAGCCGCGGTCGTGCAGCTCGTCGGCCAGCCCCTTCGCGGCCACGCGGCCGAGGATGGTTCGGCCACCTCCATCGGCATCTTGGCTCGGCTCGAACACCGCCAATTCGCGCGGTTCGCCGCGCATGGCCCGCTGCATGGTGCGGATGATGTCGCCACGCTCGCCCAGGGCGCGCAGGGTCTTTTCCGCGTCGGCGTGGATGGCCCAGGTGCCCGGCTGCATCTCGTCGGCCAGGCCCAGGCGCTGCAAGCGTTGCAGGCGGCCGACCAGCAGCAGGCGCTGGCGTTGCAGCCGGGGTTCGTTGAAGCGTTCGATCTGCACCCGACCATCCTCGCCGGCCTCGCGTTGCAGGGTGCGGTCGAGGCTCGTCCACCGCTCTTGCTCCACCTCGCGCTGCAATGTCTGCTGGATCTCCAGCTCGGTGCGTGGCCCCAGCCATTCGGTCGCCAGTTCGGCGGCGCGATGGCGGAAGCCGTGCGCGATGTAGTCGCCGGCGATGATGAGGTCTTTGCCGGTGTCGTCGCGCCCGCGCACGACGATATGCGTGTGCGGGTTGTCGGTGTTCCAGTGGTTGACGGCCACCCAATCGAGGCCCGTACCGAGGTCGGCTTCCATTCGGCCCATCAGGTGCCGCGTGTAGGTGCGCAGTTCTTCCAGCTCGGCCCCATCCTCGGACGAGAGGATGAAGCGGAAATGGTGCCGGTCATCGGCACAGCGTTCCTTGAAAGCATCGAGGTCGGCGGCATCGGTCTGCAGCCCGTAGGCTTGGCCCGGCTCGCCATCGCGGCCCACGCCGTCGCGCTCGATGTAGCGCAGGTGCTTGGCGAGCGACTGCGGGCTGGCCCGCTGCTGATTGACCAGCAGCGTCTTGATGGTCACACGCCGCGACATGGGCGTCAGCTTCGACCCAGCGAAGCGCGCCGCCGTATGGCCGCGGCCCAGGCGCGAGCCGGGCCGCTGGCCTGTGCCCTTCCCGGTGCCACTGGCAGCGCCCGGACGGCGCACCGTGGACTTGCCGCTACTGGCCTTGCCCGCTTGCTTGAGCACCTTGGAGATGAAGCCCTGGCCCCGGTTCTTCGGGGCGCTGGGGCGCACGCGGAAATCGTCATCGCGCCGGTTGCTCATGGCATCTCTTCCTGCAAGCTCAAGCGTGTCCGGTCGTGCGAAGCACGCGGACAAGCCCGTATCGGCGCGGGCCTCGCGCCCCCAGCGGCACGGCGGCGAAGCCGCTGCGTGCCGCGCCACCCCCACGTGCAGACTGGCTTTGCGGGCCGACAGGTGCCGCCCCCTTTTGTCTTGCCTTCCGCATTTGCCTCCCGCATCCGCTCCCGGCAACTGCGGCCCGGTGGCGCTGCTGCACCAGCAGCCAGCGCCCCGGCAAACACGGCGATGGCCGAAGGCCCGCCGCGTTCGAGGCAAGACGCCTGCACGTTGGACGGCTGCGCCGGAGGCAGCGCGAAGTGCCGTGCTGGATACGCAGGATCGGCACGCGCACTGCACACGCAACGACACGACGACGGCAGCCGAAACGACACGCCCGATAGCACGATGATGCGCAGCGAATCGGCGGCCATCATGGGCGCGACTCCAGCCAGACCGGGCGCGCAACGCCGATCACGGCGGCTGCGCTGACCGGCCCGAAATACCGGCTGTCGAACGACGCCGGATTGGTGCTACTCAGCAGGAACAGCTCGCCAGGCCGAAGGCGGCGGCACTGCGGCCAGGATGGCAGCGGCCGGCCCCAGCGATCAGCGGGCAGCACGGCGGCCGAAGGCACGCCGTCGATGCGGACACGGCCCCCAGTGATGCACACCTCCTGCGGTGCGACCGCGCCCACGCGCTTGAGCAGCGGGATGCGCGTCGGCAGGTAGCCGCGCTGCGCAGCGAGCGCGGCGCTCTCGGCGGGCAACGGAACCAGCACGATGCTGCCCACGGACAACGGACGTGCTGGCGAGCTTGCGCGATGGTCGAGCGGATCGACGCGATACCAGCCGACCGCCACGCTGTCGGACGGGTTGTAGGTCAGGCGTGGCAGCGGCGACACGAACGACGCCCAGGCCAGCGCAGCGAGGCCGCAGGCGGACAGACCCGCCAACACGAGGCGAGCGTGCAGGCGCGAGCGAGGATGCGACGCGGTGCCGGCAGTGGAAACGGCGGTCATGACAACGCCCTCCCGGTCAGCCAGGCGGCGTGCCGCTCGGCGCTGTATTCGGGCAGCGGCAAGCGCGCCGCGAGCCGATTGCCCAGCGTGCGCCAGTACGCTGGCGAGGCGCCATCAGGTGCGATGCCCAGCGCCTCGATGGCGTCGATGCACTCCAGCACGGCGCGCACCGATTGCTCGCCCTCGGCGTGCAGCAGCAGGCGAGCGCCCGGCTGCACGCCGGGGATACGCTGCGCCGCGTCCAGCGGCGTGCAAGCCTGCATCACCATGAGTTGCCAGCGGATCGTGCCGTAGACGTTGGCCTGCCAACGGATGCGGCAAAGAACTGCGTTCGGCGTGAACACGGCGACGCTGCGCCAGCGGTCAAGCCGCAGCGTGCGCGCCGGTTCGCCAAAGCGCAGGTAGAGCTTGAAACGGTGCTCCAGGAATGCCAGCGAAACGCGCGTCAGCGGCGTTGACGTAGGCCGTGCCGCGTGTGCTGGGAGTGACGGCGACGGTGCAGCCGTGGCCGCGTCAGCGGCAGGCAAAGCGGATGCAGTCATGGTTTGCTCTCCGGGAATTCGCGCTCCAGCAGCGCGCGCAGCAGGTCGGCCACCGTCACGCCCTGCGTGAAGGCCGACACTTTGATGCGCGAGCGCATGGCGGGTGTGACGTCGAGGGTCAGGCGGGCGGTGTAGGTGTCGCCCTTGTTGAGCGCATCGCCGTCGCCCTGGCGAATCCACGCCTCGGCGTGCGGATTCGCGGGCGGGCGCACGCCGATGCCGACGCGCTTACCCGTGCGTTTGCTGGCAGGACTGCTCATGATGGCCACCGCAGCAGTTCATCGACCAGCGCAGTGATTTCGCGCGCGGCGGCGCTGTCCGGTGCCGTCTCGCGTGCAAGCCGGCCAGCGGCCACGCTGTCGGCGAACACGATGCGCTGATGCACTTCCGTTCGCAGCGCGGGAAGTGGCTGGTCGGCCAGCGCACCGCGTGCCTCGCGCCCGATCACGGTGGTGCTGACGCGCCGATTGATGACGAAGGCCGCGCGCAGCGCAGGCCGGAAGACTTGCGCTTCCCGAATCAGCGCCACCATCTCGGCACTGGCCCACAGGTCGTAGGGGCTGGGCTGCACGGGAATCAGCACGCGCTCGGCCGCGAGGAGCGCGGAGCGCGCCAAGGCGGCGATGCGCGGCGGCCCGTCGATGACGACGTGATCGGCCCGCCTGGCGAGTTCTGGCGCCTCCTGGTGCAGCGTTTCGCGTGCCAGGCCCACGGCGCTGAACAGCCTTGGCAGACCTTGCTGGCTGCGGCGCTGCGTCCAGTCCAGCGCGGAGCCCTGCGGGTCGGCATCCAGCAGGATGACCGACTGCCCGCGCATCGCCAGCTCGCCGGCGATGTGGGTGGCGAGCGTGGTCTTGCCCACGCCGCCTTTCTGGTTGAGCAGCGCGACGATCATGACCTGGCCCTCCGTGTTCGAAAGCCCGGCTGTTGCTGCTGCGTTTGTGGCCGCGTGGCGGTTGTCCACCGTGGCGCGGCGCTGCTACTACCAGTTAGAGGTTTTAAGTTAGGGAAGTTAAGGGAGGCCGAAACCCGCGCCAACATTGGCTTTGCGGCCGATCTGTACTCCTGATAGCACGAGGGTCGTACTCCCGATAGCACGATACCCCGTACTCCTGATAGCACGAGCCCGTCCACAGGCCGCGCACCGTTTATCCCCGTGCCGTGGACGGCACGGGACGCCCTGGGCGGAAAGTCAGCAGCTCCACCCCATCGTCCGGCATCCGCTCGATGCCCAGGACATAGCCGGGCAGCGACTGCCGCGCGACCAGCGCGCGCAGGTCGTAGGCGAAGTCCGAGAAGCGCGTGGCGCTGCCCGACTTGCGGTGCAGGTGCCGGAAATCGAATTGCCACCCGCCCGGCTGCCGCCCGCCATGCTTGCGCACCAGCCGGTACAGCCAACGCTCGATCCCGCCCGTGAGCCGGAAATACGCCGGGTCGATGGTCAGCACCAGGGCGGCATCCATGACTCCGGCATAGAACCAGTCGGGCAGGATCAGCTCGACGCCCAGCGGCGTGCCCTTGGCATCGGCCAGCTCCTTCCATTCGTTGATCCACGAGAAGCGGTGCAGCCGCCTTCCCGTGGTCTCGCGGATCGACGTGGCCACCGTGGTGGATTGCAGCCGATCTAAGGCCGCCTTGAGGCGCTGATAGTCGCGCAGCGACGTACCGCGCCCGATGAAGCGCAGGATCTCGTAAGGCGTGGCCTGCATCAGCCGCGACGGGCGTAGCCCCGCGTCGCGTGCTTCCACGATCTGGCTGGCGGCCCAGATCAGGATGTCGGCATCCCAGATCGTGGCGATGCCATGCTCCTGCGTTCCCTCCACGCGGATCGTGATGCCGCTGGCGCGGAAGTCGATCGGCGCGGTGCGCCGCGACTTCGCCAGCGAGAAAAACGGAAAAGCCATCAAGTCTTGGCTGTCGCGCGGCGCCATGTCGCCCGGCAAGGCGCGGAACAGGTCGAGCTGTTCGCGCTCCTGCATCGGTCGCTGCCGCATGGGCAGCGCAGAGCTGGACATGGCGAAGGTCACCCGCGCGCCAGCGGTCAGCGCGCACGGCTGTCCGCCGAGTGCTGCTCGGCGTATTCGGGATCGGACGTGCTCTCGAAGCTGCGCTCGGCAGCCCAGGCATCGAGGTCGGCCACGGCGTACATGACGCGGCGGCCGAACTTGCGGAACTTGGGGCCGCCACCCAGCACGCGCTGCTTCTCCAGCGTGCGCGGCGACAGGCGCAGGTACTCGGCGGCTTCGTCGTTGGTGAGATAACGCTGCGGCTGTGCGGCAGCGGCCGAAGTGGTTGCGGGTGCGGCGGCAGGCCGCAAGGGAGCAGGACGCATGGTGAGAACCTCCATCGGTTGCAGGGCTCCGGCCACACAGCGCAGCCGGATGGAGGCAGTCTCAGAAAACGAAGCGCTCTTGCTCAGGGTCGTTTTGCGTGGCCTTCAAAACGACCCTTCTCAAGCGGCGGCAGCTGTGCTAGGCGGCGATAGCCGCCACGCATCAGCGCATCGCCGCGCCGCACCAGGCGGCGCACCTTGGAACGCAGGCCGCTGTCGCTGTACCAGCCAGCCGCGGTATCCGCGCCGAACAGGCCTTCGGCGATTTCGCGCAAGGACGCGCCCGCCAAGGTCGCGTCGAGCGCCTGCAGGGTGTGCAGCTCCAGCAGTGCGGCAGGGGGTGGCCTGGGCCGAGCCATTGGCGCAGGCACTTCAGGCACAGGGGCGGCGCCACGGCCACGATAGGCATGGGCCACGGCCATGCCGTCCTCCAGGCCAGGCGCCAGCGCATAGCGCTGGCAAAGGCCGGGGCTGCGCGCGATCAGCGCCAGGCTCTTACCGTCGTGCAGCAGTTGCTTGTGGCCAGGGATGCGCCAGACCGCGAAGGCGGTGGCATCCGGCGGCGGGTCGGCATCAGGGTAGAGCTGCACCACGGCCTCATGGCCGGGGAGCCAGGCCGGATGCGCATCCCGCGCATCCAAGGCAGGGTCTTCCAGCAAACGCAAGCCCCAATGATGCGCAGCATCGGGGCGGCGCGTACGGCGCAGCCAGTCGAGCCGGTAGTCGGGATGGCGGCGCAGGTACTCCCAGGCCAGCGCGAGCGTGTCCAGGCACAGGACGTAGAGGTAGGCGGCGGTCGGATACCAGTGCGCGAGGTGGTGCGGCTCGGCCATGACGAAAGCTCCCGTAGAACCGCAGGACTGCCGCCACAGGTTTCACACACCAACGTCACCGCATCGAACTAGCGTCCAATCGTGAATAAGCTGATAGATTGGTAACTTGCGTGTCAAGACGAAAAGCATCCGAGGGATTGCGTGGATCGTCTGAATGCGACGGTGGCGCGCGAGGACATGCGGCCTCCTGCGATATCCACCGTGCCCCAGGGCACGGCTGGCGTCATGACTGTTTTCGCCAGAGTGACACTGGTTTGATGCAACAGTGCCGAATAAGACCCGACAGGTCTGGAGCTAGACCGAAATAGTCTCAATGTGCCCGGCTTGGCCGTGGCGCGAACGGCTCAATCGAGGACGGAACCGTTCTCCTGGGCCAGCCGCAGGTACTCGGACAACGGGCGCACCGCCCGAAAATACCGATCCCGCGCCACGGGCAGCTTGTTCGGGCCGACGATAGACGCCAGATCGGACAGCTTGATCTCACCCAACTCTGGCATCCCCAGCCCCAGGTCGACAAGGCCATAGGCCGTGTCGCCGTCGGCCGGGTCGAGCGAAACCAGCAACCAGGTGGCGTGCGCATCTGGCGTGAACAGCCGCACCACGGGCAGCGGGTCGATGGCCCGGGCAGCGGCGCGGTCCTGGCCGTGCTCCAGCAGTTGCAAGCGCTCGTCCTCGGTGATGAGCCGGTTCATGGGCATCCCCTTACTCGCACAAACCCGCCGAAGCGTGAAAGCGCAGAACCGTAACGGCGGGTTTGAGGAAAGACACGGAAGCGACTTTGCGCTTCTGTGAGAAGCCGCAAATGCGGATTTCCGTAGAAGCACAAAAGCGGTAGGTCATATAAATGAACACTATAGATTGTAGCCCTATAGGGCGCAATCGACTGTCATCTTGGATTTTGGGGAGATCCAGGGTTGGCAGCGAAACATACATTGTCGGAGGCACTAAAGACCATCAGGAAAGCGCGTGGATTGAGCCAGGAGGCGTTCTCGGACGTGTCCAGCCGCACCTACATGAGTACGCTGGAGCGCGACCTGAAGAGCCCGACGCTGAACAAGCTGGCCGAACTGTGCGAGGTCATGGAAGTGCATCCGCTCACGCTGCTGACGCTGGCCTATGCCAGCAACGACCTGCAGCAGGCCGATCAGCTTCTGGCGCAGGTGCGCCAGGAGTTGGAGACTGTGGCGAAGAAGAGTGACGCGCCATAACGTGCGACGGGGCTGGCGTTGCCGATCCGGCTCAGCCGGTTCGGGGTGTCGAGGGGCGCCAAGCCCTGCGCGGCGGGGATAGGCCGCAGGGCTTTCCCCCGGAGGCAAGCGAAGCGCGCAGCGCCGCAGGCGCGAAGGCGTGAGGGATTGGAGCCGAATGGCCGTGACGGCAAAGGCGGCACGGGGCGCAGCCCGAAAAGCCCGGCCATTCTTACAGCGGGCAACTCAACACATGCGGAAGCGACTGGGCACGGCGCAGCCTTGGCGATGGTGTTGCCCCCACGCCGTGCCGCGAAAGCAGCGCAGCGCCCCGCCGCAGCGGGCGGGGCGCTGCGGCTGTCAGGCCGCCTGGGGCTTGCTGCGCGACCAGATCAGGTCGTGCGTGCCATCCTCGCCTTCGATCAGGCGGGCATAGACCGTGGCCGGGAACGAAGGATCGTCGAGGGTCACGGACACATAGGCTCGCCCGGCCTCGCTGGTCTTCTTCCACGCCGCGCCGATGTCGTGGCCGGCCGCCTGCAGGCGGAAGTCGGGAGCTTTCTCGTTGTCCCCCTTGTCATTGGGAATCAGCTTGACCTTGACGTTGAGCGTCAGGGTGCGAAGGGTGCCGGTGAAGCCGTCTTTGTCTGCGGTGAAAGTGCCGATGTTGGCCATGATGATTTCTCCTTTTGGTGGAACAAGGTTCGCGCCCATCGCGTCCTTGTTGTGATCCGGCCGGCGGGGGACGGGCGGGCTGCACCGCTTGCGGGCGCAACGCAGTGGAGAACCGGGAGGCGCAAAGAATTTGGCCCGCGAGGAATGTGCGCAGCACAGGGGAAATTGTTTGCGCCGGACGGTTGCAGCCATGAAGCCCGAGGCGCAGCCGCGCCACCGCCAGGATTCACAACAACACAAGGACGCCTTGGGCCAAACCGCTCCGAAAGGAGATGGGGCCGACTCGGCATCCCCGCACGAAGGCTGCACCGGCGCGCCCGCTGACGTGGGCCAGGTCAATACCCTAACGACGGGCGAGAAAACCCCTGCTGTACCTTGCGGCGCCGATCTTGAGGCGTGGCGTGGAAGCTCCATAGCGATGCCGGGCGGGATGTTCGTGAACCGTCCTTCGTGACGTGATGGGCGACAACCGCCAGCGTTGAGGACGGCACGCATTCGCACAACCTGCCGCAGCAAGCCCCGGCGTACCCGCCCCAGCCCGCCCATTGCGGCGGGGCGCTGGCTTGGCCGATCCGGCTAAGCCGGTTCGGCGGGTGTCGAGGGAGCGCCAAGCTCGCGCGGCGGGGATGGGCCCTGCGTCGATCCCCTGGAGGCAAGCGAAGCGCGCAGCGCCGCAGGCGCGAAGGCGTGAGGGATCGAAGCCGGATGGCCGTGACGGCGAAGTCGACCCGGGGCGCAGCCCGAGAGCCCGGCGGTGCGCAGCGCCGACACGCATCGCCCACCATCCCGTCACGGGGGATCCCGACTCTCCTCGTCTGAGGCGTCAAACCCCAAACCTGCAGAAGGTTTCACGATTTACAGAGGTGCCGTAAAAGACGCGTCTTGAAACTTCTTCATCCCTCCCCATCTAGCCCGCTGGGGGCTGCACTGCTGCGAATCGAGGATCGAAGCGGATTACCGCCAGATTGGATCGCCGCAGGCTGCAGCATTGGCGCGCAGCTGCGTGCTGTTTTAGAACAAAAGCGCTGAATGCGGCCCTTTGCTGCGCTCGGCAGCAGGAGGAGAACTTGTCACTGAACAATACCGAGATTCGCTACTACGACAGCACCGTACTGCGGCTTCCCGCAGACAAGCGCAAGGAATATCACGAACAGGTCGATCGGCTGATCAGCGCGCTGACCAAGCGCGTGCACGAACAGAGCGATATCAAGATCACCAAGGTGGTGAAGGCGGGCTCGTTCGCCAAGTACACGATCTTGCGCAAGACATCCGAGGACCCGGTTGACGTTGACGTCGTCTTCTACGTCTCTGGGCGCAGCGTCGACAAGGAAAGCCTGGCCAGCCTGACCCAGCTCATCTACGACGCGCTGATCAAGTTGTATCCCAACAAGACGGTTGAGGACTTCGAGATTCAGCGTAAGGCAGCGACCGTCACCTTCGTCGGTACCGGCCTGAGCGTGGACATCGTCCCGGTCATCGAGGATCCCGCTCGCGCCGGCTATGGCTGGCAGTTCGACATCCATGACGGCACCAAGGTGCAGACCTGCGCACCGTGCCAGATCAAGTTCGTGCGCGACCGCAAGGACAAGGACCCCGACTTCCGCCCCCTCGTGCGCCTGGCCAAGAAGTGGCGCAACCGAGTCGAACTGAAGCCGCTCAAGTCGTTCGCCATCGAGCTGATCATGGCGCACGTGCTCGCGAAGAACGGCAAAGACGGCTCCATCGAGAAGCGCTTCCGGGACTTCCTGCTCTACATCGCCCAGTCCGGCTTGAAGGAGGTCATCACCTTCCCCGAGAACGGTCTCGTGCTCCCGAGCTTCACCGATCCGGTCGTGATCCTCGACCCGGTGTGCAACAGCAACAACGTCGCCAGCCGAATTTCCGAGGACGAGCGCAAGGAAATCGTTGCTGCGGCTCTGGAGGCCTGGGAGACGGCGAACTTCGCGTCCATGGAAGACGACATCGAAATCTGGAAAGAGCTGTTCGGCCCACGCTTCAAGGTCGAGGAGGAAGAATGAGTTACACGTATGCCGCGACGGAGACCTACTCGGTCGCCGACATCGAAGTTGTCATGCGTCGGGTAACGGCCGACCTTGTCATGATTGCCTCCAGCACACGCGCGATCACGGAAGAAAAGGCCCGCAACTGGGGGCACGATATTGAGGTGTTGGCCAAGAACGGCTACTTGAAGAAGGTTGATCTGACTCTGCTGAGCCTCGGCGTGGAGCAGAAGGCGACTTGCTTCGAGGTGAACGTGGTGTCGGGTGATCTGACGATGAGCCGCCCCGGTGGCGTGATGTGGCCGCAGGTGCCTAGTCCCGAATTGCGCATCGTGTTGTCGTACACCAGCGATTACGACAATGCGGCCAGGGAAAAGATGTCTCCGAAGCTCCACATCAATTGGGTGCCGTCGACGGCGGATCTCAGCCACTCAACCCTCGCTGCCAACACCAGCCGTGACTATGTCAGCAACGGTTACGGCATGCAGCGCAAGGACTTCAGCCTATGACCCAGCCCAGCATCTTTGACGGCAAACTGCCTCTCCCCGATACCTCGCTTGCCGCGCGCGAAAAGACGCTGCTCGGCTTCGACGGGAGGTATCGCAGGATCCACGACCAGCTGCGGCTGCTGCTCAACCTCGGCGAACTGGGCGCCTGGAGCAAGACCCAGCATCAGAAAAAGCTGCTTCTGTGCGACCTGGTCGCCGAGCAGTACCCGCTGGTGATCTTCCATGGCGACGTCGGTACCGGCAAGACTGCCACCGCCGAATGCATCGCCAACCGACTGGCCAAGGAGTCGCGCACTGAAGACGCACTGCTCTTCAAGCTGAGCAACCGGGTCCGCGGCAGCGGCAAAGTGGGCGAGATGGGAACCTTGCTGACCCAGGCCTTCCACGAAGTCGTTCAGGCCGCCGGCAAGGCGCGCCGTGCCTTCCTGATCATCGACGAGGGCGACTCGCTGGCCGCCTCGCGCAACCAGGAACACAGCCATCACGAGGACAAGGTGGCCGTGAACACGCTGATCCAGGGCGTCGACGACCTGCGCCGGTTCGGCGGTCGCATCGTGGTGTTCCTGTGCACCAACCGCTTGTCCGTACTCGACCCTGCGCTCCAGCGTCGCGCCGCCATCGTCGAGGAGTTCACGCGCCCCAACGACAGCGAGCGCCAGGCCCTGCTGACCATGGATCTGGAAGGTGTCGGTCTCACCGACCGAGAGATCAAGGAGCTAGTCGCCGCCACCGGCCCACGCAACAAGCTTCCGGGCTGGACGTTCTCCGATATCCGCACCCGGCTGTACCCGGCTGCGTTGGCCCAGGCCTTCCCCGATCGGGCACTGACACACCAGGACTTGATCGGTGTCGCAAACGCGTTGCGGCCGTCGCCGGTCATGGAGGACAAGTGATGCCGCGATCAGCGTTGTTTGGCCGCCGCATCCACATCACCGGCAGCATCGTCGAGGACGCCAACGTGGCGACGGCGACCGAGGTGACTCGGGCTCGTGAGTTTGTGAAGGCCTTGGTGCTGGACCTGCTTGCCAAGGGCGCCACTTTCGTCATCCCTGTCGACGCTGAGAAGAACCGAGCTGACGGCCAGCCCATCTGTTTCGACTGGTTGGTGTGGGAAACCATCCATAGCAACCTGGCGCGTCGGCCGGCCGACGCGCCGGGACCGCTGATCATCGCGGTCAAGCACCACAAGAACGAAAGCCAGATCCCGGCCGAGTACCGTTTGGTGTGGGATGCCATGCGGGTGTCGCCGCTGGTGCAGATCGAGAGCGCTGCGCACTGGAACATGGCCAGCAAGCGCATGGAGGCCCAGGCGCAGCACGGCGACATCCTGATCGCTGTGGGCGGCGGAGAAGGCGTGTTGTTCCTCGCCAACTTGTATCACGACGCCGGCAAGCCGGTGATTCCGCTGAACTTCGGCCTCGGGCCGGCGACCACGGGGGCGTCGCGCCTCTTCGACTTCGGAATGTCCGGCAGCAACGCGCAGCGCCTGTTCCAGACCGAGGGCGCGGCCACGCCGCAGAGTTGGCTCAACCGTATCGAGATGTATGCGGGCAAGACGGCGAGCGATGGCGTGCGCGACGTGCTCGGCCTCCTCGAGGACTTGGTGCCTCCCAAGGCGTTCGTGGTTCGGTTGCTGAATCCCGCGCATCCGGATTACAACGACGTTCAGAGCTTCTTCGACGTCGTGGTTCAGCCTGTCATCGAGGGAGAACTCGGCTACAAGCTCACCGTGATTGACGGGAACCAACCCTACGAGCATGCTCGCATTGATGAAGAGATCTTCAAGAAGCTGCATCGCAGCAGCGTGGTCCTTGCTGATATCACGGGTGTGCGACCGAACTGCTTCATCGAGCTGGGCTATGCATTGGGGCGGGGCTTGCCGACCATGCTGCTGTCCAAGGACGGGACCGAATCCCCGTTCGACATTTACTCGCTATCGGGACATCGCTGGAAGACGACCGGCACCGCGCAAGAGCGCCGGCAAGAGTTTCGCCAGCACTGGAATGCCATCAAGAACCGTCCTCCACTCGTCGCCCCAGACCCGTTGATCCCATGAGCCAGAAGCGCGAAATCTTTCTGTCGGTGGACGTCGAGACGTCAGGCCCGATCCCCGGCGAGTACAGCATGCTCACCATCGGCGCGTGCAACGTCGACAACCCCGAGCAGGTGTTTTCATGCGAGCTGAAGCCGATCTCGCTCAACGCCGATCCAAAGGCCTTGGAAGTGACCGGACTCTCCCTTGAGACGCTTGCCACCGAGGGACTGGCTCCAGAGGTCGCCATGAAACAGTTTCAGGACTGGGTGACCGAAGTGGCCGGCAACGACAGCACGCCCGTATTCGTCGGGCTCAACGCGCCGTTCGACTGGTCGTTTGTGAATTACTACTTCCACCGCTACTTGCAGTCGAACCCCTTTGGCTTTGCCGCACTGGACATCAAGGCTCTCTACATGGGGGCGACGGGCTCAAGCTGGTCAGATACCCGCTCCAGCCGGATGGCCGCTCGACTACACCCAAAATCCAAAGGCGACCATCAGGCACTGCATGACGCGCAATACCAAGCTGAACTGTTTCGCTTAATCCGAGGCATTTCACGGCAGTCGCACAGCTGATGCCCTTCGCTTCTTAGGGGATGAGTCCGGGCGCGGCGACCGCCGCGCCCGGATTTTTGAAGTTCATCGTGCCCAGGGCGGAACGGCCTGGGCACGGTGCTGACGATGGTTACTCCTTCGTCTTGATGATCCACCACATAGCGCAAGGCGCGGCCGCGATGGGATGAATGTCGGCGAGGTCGGCTGCAGGCCGTCCAGCCCGAGGAAGGGCGGTTGCCGCGCACGTCGCCATAGCCATGCCAGCGGTGGGCGCGTACCGTACCGGGGCCGTAAATCGCCGCCATGCGCGGGGGGCTGGTGGTGGTGCAGGTCATGGGCGGTTCTCCTTGCAGCGAAGCGCCCCAGGCGAAGCCGGGGCGCTCGCCTTCGGCATGGGTCAAGCGGCCAATGCCTCGGCGGGTTCATGCGTCACGATGGTGGCTTCTTCCGCGCCGTCCTGCTTTGCATCCTGCGGGCCTTCCTTGGGCGCGTCTGCCGTCTTGAAGATCGCGGGCATCCAGCCCGTACCGTTCGCCAGCCGCTCGGCCTCGCTGGCAATGTCGGCCTTCTTGAGCTTCGCCAGCCGGTTGACGCTCTCGGGCGCGAACTCGCCCACGGCTTGCAAAACTGCCGCCTTCGGAACGTGCTTGAAGTAGCCTTCTGCAGTGGGTTGCCACCATGCGGCCATGTCGAGGCCCACGGCCTGCGCCAGTTCGGCGCCGGGCTGGTGCGGCGTGGCGCGAGGTGTCACCACGTCCACCACCCCCGCCACGCACACGGCCAACAGCGTAACCAGCTCGCCTTGCTCCATCGCCAGCAGCGCGGCGAACAGTTCGGCGCTGTCCTCGGGCAGCTTGCCGCCCCAGGCTTCTTTCAATTCGCGTAGCGCCACGGCGGCGGGTGACTCGGGCCAGTCCGAGGCCATGCCTTCCAGCCGGTCTTGGATCTTCAGGCTCACGCCCAGCGGCAGATCATGGCCGTAGTAGCGGCCCCGCAAGACGGTCTGCACCATGCCATGCACCACGGCAGCCAGCGCTGCTTGCGGATGCCGGGCGACTTCGATTTGCAGCGCGGCGGTGCGGTGGGCGCTCAAACGTTGGGCCAGCCGGTCGGAGATAGCGGCCTTGGGCGCTTCGTCGGTCTCTCCCTCGTCGTCGTTCTCGGTGTCACCCTCTACGCTGCCGAAACCCTGGCGCAGCTTTTCGAGCGTGCGCAGTGCCTTGGCCTCGGCCTCGCGCAGCAATCCGCGATGGATCACGGCCTCGCCGTTGCGGTCGATGGTCACAATGGCCCCAGCTGCGGCTTTCACGTTCGCGCCGTACCCCTGCAAGCCATCCTCCAGCGCCTGCAACTGCTCGCCCAGCCGCTCGCCTTTCTCTTGCAGGGCCTCGGCCGTGTCCTCGTCCTCGGCGTCCGTCGCCGCATCAATGGCTTCGGCGACCTCCTGCATCTTGGCTTGCAGCTTCTCGATGCGCTGTGCTTCGCGCTTGTTCGGCTCGCGCCGCTCCCTCGGCGCACGCTGGAAGGCGTGCAGGTCGGCATCGGTCATGCCCGGCGTGGCATCGGCCCAAGCCCAGCCCTCGGCCTTCACCTCGGCAGCGATGCTCGCCAGGTTGTCTTGCGCCAGCCGCTCCAGCAGCGCGGCGTCGGTCAGGTACACGCCCGCGTCACCTTCCGCGAACAGGTCGCGGCGGATGCCACCGCCCGCCTGCTCGTAGGCATCCAGTCCGACGAAGCGCACCAGCGGATGGCGGCAGGCGTCAATCTCGCGCTCGGTGAGGCGTTCGCGCAGCACGGACGGTTGGCGCTGCCATTGCGGGGCATCGTAATAGGCGGCTTCCTGTGCCGCGTGGTCATCCGTCCCGGCCAGGGCCATCAGCTGGTCAAGGCTCACGGCATCGGCGCGATAGTCCGCCATCAGGCGCGGAGACACATTCGCCAGCTTCAAGCGGCGCTGCACCACCAGCGGCGTGACGGAAAAATCCGCCGCAATGTCTTCGATGGGCCGGCCTTCCGCCACCAGTGCCGCGAAGGCTTCAAACTGGTCTGCCGGGTGCATGGCTTCGCGCTGCACGTTCTCGGTGAGGCTGGCGGTGCGGGCCGTGCCATCGGCCACCTGCAGGCAGGGCACCTGCCAATCCTTGGCGATGCGGTGCTTTTTCGCCAGCAGCTTGAGGGCGGCAAGGCGGCGGCTACCGGCCACGACTTCAAAATGCTCCCCATCACTGGCGGGAATCACGATCAGGTTTTGCAGCAGGCCCACGCGCTGGATGCTTGCTGCCAGTTCGGGGATGGACATGCGCGGGACGGTCTTGCGCACGTTGCGGCCCGTGGGGCGCGACACCAGCCGCGACAGCGGCACCAGGATCATGTGCTTGCTCGGGTCGGCGGCTTGCAGCACGTTCGCGGCGCTGCTGGCTGCGGTGTGGACGGCGCGGGCTTCGGTGGGGTTAACGGCGTTCATGGTGAATCTCCAATCAAGTGAAACAAGGGAATGGAGGGGAAACCGCCCCTCCGGCGGGGAATACGTCAGAGGGGTCAGGCCTTGAGGGCGCGCATGCCATCGGCCAGCAGCCACAGGGCGCGGTTCAGGCGAATGTCGGAATCAATGCCCTGCACGGGCCGGGTGCTCTGGCGGCGTCCATTGCTGCTGCGGCCATGCAATCCGCCCTTGGTCAGGTTCTCCTGCGTGCGGTTGAACACGCTCCACAGGTCGGGGCGGCAGTCTTCAAACCGGCGCGGCATGAGAATCTGAGACTCGGTGACAGGCGCGGGCTTGTTCGGGTCGTCGTACTTGAGGGCCAGCGCGGCGCGGGCGAACACCTCGGATTCACCACCGTCCAAGGTGACGGCGCGCATGGCATCGCGGGAATCGCGCACGCGGTCGAAGCCGCTCAGTACCTGATACGCGCCCTCGATCACCAGCCCGGCCACGTCGCCTTTGTGCGGCACGCGCACATCGGCCACGGTGTCGCCACACACAAGGCCATTGCTGCAAACGAATCTGAATTGCCCGGCCAGCATCTGATAGCTGCTGGTGCCATCGTGCGAGTTCAGCAGCACGATTTCGTTGGCCTCCGCGCCGTTGATCTGGCTGGCGTGGCGCAGGCGCAGCATGTGTTTAGTGTGCTCGCGCTTGCCTTCATCGCGCACCCGGGTCTGCGTCACCATGAAGGGCTGAAACCCCTCCTTGCGCAGTTCGGTCAGCACGGCGGCGGTGGGGATGTAACTGTAGCGCTCGGAGCGGCTTGCGTGGGGTGCGTCCGCGAAGATGGACGGGGCCACCGTGCGAATCTGGTCATCGGACAGCGGATGTTCCGAACGCAGCGACGGGGAGCGGGAAGCAAAGCGGGAGGCGAGTTGCATGATCATTTCTCCTGACAAAGTTGGCTGTTGAAGAAACCGCACACCGGATTCCAAGATTCGGAGCCCAGCCTTTGTGGCTGTTCGGTGCGGTCGGCACGAAGAACCCGGTTGGCCTCGTTGCCACCGTCTTTCCTGAGTTCATCGCCCGCGACGAAAGGGAGCCCGTGGACGGGGGCCGTCAAGGAAACAAGCGCAGGGTTGGTGCGGCCCGCAGGCGCAGCCGAGGACACGGCCCTGCGCGCCTTGACGGCACACGGGCGCGGGCTACAGTCGCGAGCAAGGTGATGGAGTCAGGAAAGATGGCTGGACAGGCAACGGCCGCCTCGATGTGCCGACTGCACGGCAAGCG
>VFQN01001899.1_pt1 | contig 33698 bp, 48 predicted proteins | sample 3512371 | NCBI WGS metagenome assembly VFQN01 (sample SAMN10412370, study PRJNA504923) | tailings metagenome | isolation source: Replicate 2 from Balatoc abandoned mine | place: Philippines: Itogon, Benguet | collected 2017-08-28 | reverse complement strand
CGGTGGTGTCCACCACAGACTGGATGCCGAAGGGCTGGGTGGTGCCGGCGGCGAATGACGGGGCGGTGTACAGGTCTGGGGTAGGGAGGAGGCAGGGAGGGAGGCAGCAGGGTTAGGGTGAAGCCAGTGGGTTCGGGGGTGCAGGGAGCAGGGCAGAGTGCGAGGACGTACAGGACGGGGTACGTGTCAAGTACACTCCTAACACGCACATCCAATGGCAAGATCACCGTGGACAAAAGCATAGTTATGCTGACGTGGGGGTGGGCCGGCTGCTGCCACCGGCACCAATGCCGCAGCCTGGAACTCCGCTGGGTACAATGGACGTCGTGTTGCAGGACGGTGCGGGCACGTTCAGCAATAGACAGGACGCATAGCATAACAAATCCACGCAGCTGTTTTGTACAGGCCCGCTGTACGCAGGTCTCACCGTTGCTGAAGTCAGTGACCAGCTTGTTCAGCAGAGCGCCCCACTCGGCCTTGAGGCCCTCCCTCCAGCTGTAGCCCACCCAGACAACGGCGCCCTTCACGCCAACCTTGCCGAAGGCCTGCGAGTGGGGCAGCGGCCAGCTGTTGACAAATGCGAACCTGCTGCATGAGAAGCTGTAGGCACCGTAAAGCAATCAGTAGGCGTGGCATCCCAGCTGACGGGAGACGGACGCGCAAGGGAGTTCTCCCCTGCTGGTGACCAGGCTGCCTTGACACCGACGAGGCACGCACCTGGACGACAGTCTTCATCTCATCGCCCAAGATGGTGTAGAGGGGCTTGATGAAGGCCGAGGTATCCTCGTGAGTGCAGAAGGTGTGCACAGTCGTGATGGCCGCGTCCTCCAGCTTGGAGGGCCACGCAAGGCCCTTCTGCCCGGACAAGAAAGCCGACGCATGGGCGCTCAGGGCTGGCTCGCCGTATGAAGCCCTCAGGTTGTTGCCGAACTGCTTGCAGATAGCCCAGTTGCCTGGTGCACCAAGCACGCAAGGTGGTATACAAAACGTTGTTTTAGACAGCAAAAGAAAGGCATAAGATACCTGACAGCAGGAGGGGGGGAGAGGTATGCAGGGATTGGATGGCGTTGCCAAGGCTGCCACTTCACTCCCTCCAGCTCCCTCAGGTATGCATAGATAAGTAACCGCAAGCCTGTGCAGCTGTGTCACCCATGCGAGGCAACGTGCACTATTATGATTTCCCAGCATCTGGGGGTTGCCACGTCTTACACAGAACACACCCACGATGCTGACCAGTCAGTCTCACCCTCGTAGCGAAGCGCACGGCTCACAAACGTCTTGAGCGCCTCCCCACGGCCGTTCAGGCTGTCCAGGATAACCACCAAGCCACCCTCCTCGACGTATTGGGCAATCGCGTCCATGTCCTCGGCGGCGCTGTAGAATGCGTTGCCGTTCTGGACGGGGATGACATAGGCATCCACGCCCCCCGGCTGTCCGGACTGGTCGCGCTCGACGTCGAAGCCCAGCTGGTAAAGCTGAGCTTCCAGGTTGGCCGGCGCCTGATCCCACTTCAGATTGAGGACCTCGGTTGCCTCATTGACATACAGGCCAACGCGCGCCGCAGCGTGGGCAGCACCACAGCCGATGAGAACCAGCGCCAGAGCGCACAGGCCCCAAGCGTGGGCTCTGTGGCCGAACGCCATTTTGTACAATCCCTGTGCTGCACCAAGTGTAAATGCGCACGCGAGACGTCAAGTCTGTGAAGGTCAAACGCCTGGAGTTCAATCGCGCATTGATTGCCGCACAACGCGTCAGGCCAGGGCAAGGACTCACACGACAGACACTCTAGGGCCACTACTGCGTCACAGCGCATGAAATGTCATACAGCGCCCGACTTCCTTTTTGTGGCCAAAGGGAGGTGGGCGGCGCGCCATGTACAGTTCCGTACAAAGCGACTTGACCTACCCTACCCTTGAATTTTTCTTTTGCACGCACACGTTCAGCCATCCTTATTGTCTGATTATTGGAATACTGAACCGCAAGTTGCGACCTAGAATTGTCCTTTATTACGTAGCTGCACCGGCAAACCCTCAAAGTTTCAGCACTTTACTTCAAAAACTCTTGTGTACTTCACTACAGAGTCACTTGTTTGGGCGGGGAATACTTCCCGGCTAGCGGTTAAGCGTGGAGACTGCGACAGCGCGTCCGACTGAGCGCGCCACAGACATGTAGCAGGTGCTACATTATAAATATACATGAAAATATTCGTTTGCTGCCTGTCGGCTGGGTATAAGATCTCGCGGTGAACGGCACTTTGCCCATCCGACACGTTAAAACCCATCGACATCACTGGGATATACTGCACAAATATGTATTTGGCGATGAAGAGAAATCGAGTGGAGCAGGTGTGTGGTAGGTGTCGGACCAGGGCGTCCTCAATGAGAGGTGTCAACCCTGCCAGCATGCCAAAGTAAAAGCTAATATCCGCAGCTTGATTGAGCATGAATTTGTTGTACTTCAGGTGCCAGACACAATGACATGCACTTCCCGGAAACGCTGTAACGGCGGGCGGGTTTGTGATAAGCAGCAGCACTTGTCCTCGTGATATTGCTGTAAAGCAGGAGTAATAGCGCGTAGTCCCATCCCGTTGTTGAAAGCATCTTGACCTGACTAAGTCCACAGGGCTGCCCTGTCAGGGCAGGTAACCTTTCACATGCCCGGCAGCCCGCCAAAGCTGTTGCTACTGGATGCAAGCGGAGTTCAGCATGTTGCAGCGCCACCCCTGGGTGCCGCGCAGACAGACGGCAACGCAATTCCAAAGCTCTCCCCAGTGCCCTTAAGCAGCACAACACGCAAACACTGCCCTCTCGAGTACGCACGCGGAAACCAGGGCGGGCATCGTCTTAAGGGTATACACGCAGGGTGAGGGAACCTGAGGGAATCAGTCTCGGGAGACAGGAGAGACAGCTCCCCCGTAGCCGTGTAGGAAACCTCACTGCGTCCCCAGGGAAGTTGGGTACCCGGCCCCATGCGGCAAAGATGAGGCAGGATGAGGACTGCACAGACTGTGTTGCGTACGGCTGCTGTGTGACTTGGGCGCACGGGTGAGTTGCAGGTACAGTTACTGTTACTGTTGCAGAGCCCAATGGGGTACGTCCGGAGAGCCAGGGGGCCATAATGCGAGATGTGAAGTCGGGGCTTGGTCGGCTGCTGGCCACACGGCTGGCCGCCGCCTGGCCGCCTGGTGGCGGCACCTGGCAGCGCACTCAGCCAATGCCCCCTGGTCGAAGCAGCGTAACGCAACAACAGTGCAGTATGGTGCAGTGGGGCTCGAGCGAGGGCAGCGCAACCAGGTTACCCAAGGGTCCGGTCATTCGGCCGGTGCAGAGCGGCATTCGCAAGGGCCTGGGGTACCGACATGCCTGACACGGGACGGCGCAAGAGGGCGGACATGCAGGCGCCCCGCAGGTAACGACACGCTCCCCAGCGCTCCCTGACGGAAGAGATCGCAGCCTTGCAATACATGTGCACCACGCATGAACCGAGTCCAGCAGGGGAGCTGCTGTTGTATAGTAGTAAAAAAAAGTACTGTACGCTGCTGCAATACAGTTTGCTGCGTTCTGCAAACCCTATCCTGAATGCTCAGAGCCTTGCATGACAGTAGTCACACATGCCCGGTAACCTTCCAATAGGCAGACAGGGAACCGGGCGTATGTACTAGCCACGCTATTGGTGATGGGCCCTGCGATGCCAGGCTATGTTCTGTACCTGGGGTTGTGAGGGGTCCTGCACGTGCCTCAACAACGAGACAAGCCGAGTTGTAGCAACGCCGATGCGACAGTCCTTACCAGTTACGGTAAATAGGGCATACGGCCCCGGCCCCTTTTGCGGCATGTGTGCGGATTGCAACACGCTGCAGCACGTGACGGAGGCCAAAGCGCAAAGGCCAGCGAGGGTGGGCAGCCCTGCGTTGCCCCGCACCGCCTGCCGCCGCCCGCGTGCGTGGTGAGCGGCGGGAGCCAGGAGGGACAAGCCATCTGGTGTTCCTTGTAGGCCAGGTCCAGACACGCGCACGGCATGCTTGCGGTGCAGGGCCTTCCATGGTGCGGGTTAACTGGAGGCAGTAAGCCTTGTCGGAGGGGGAACCAGAAGCAGCTGGGCGGGACAGTGGGCTCAGGCCGTAAACGGCGTAGAGCAGGCTGGGTGGCCACGTGACCCATAAACATGGAATAAAACTGTGTGCGCTTGTGCCCCAAACCGATGTCCTTCTTGTCCATTCTGGGTACCTGGCTGCACCTGCACCTGCAAGTCGCACTTCTCAGTGTACCGTAGCTTGCTGTGCGCTATCGAAGGTCCGAAGCGGCCCTTCTGCAAGCTGCGACCTACGCCAACCATCAATCACCTAGCAAGCACGGTCCTGGGCTGCAGTATGGAAGGGGGTTTTGGGGCGCTTCAATGGGCGCCTTGAGCAGTATGAGATGCGTGGAAAGGCAGGACGGTGTCCTCACATGCCATATGTAGCAGGGGTTGTGTAATGCCCCTGTGTAGTGCTGCCCGAACGCGTGTACTGAAGGTGCAACCAGTGGCGTTTGGTAGGGACCGGCAGAGGTCTTTGAAACGTTCAAAGGATATAACACGACACCCGCCTTGCCAGGAAAAGGGGACCCTGCAGCCTGCACCATGGTCATCGTGGTTGCCTCCATGGCAGCGTCCGGTGGTGGTATACCAGTGGCCTGTGTGCGGTGGCATAGAGTGAAGGTACGGCAGAGACACCGTCTGTGGCGTCCGATACTGATGCCGAGGAGCAAAGAGGACCGCGACTGTCGGCGTATCAATGGGCGTGGTGCGTAACCAGGGCAACCGATAACGGTCAGGCTCTCTGCCTACCTACCTGCTCTCCGTTCGTTCCAGCTATATTGACCAAGGACCTGACATACATAGCAACAATGACTTGACTTACACCTGACCCAGTTGTAACAGGCGCCATGTCACTTGCCTCGCTTTCGGGAGCGCCACTACCCGGGCGTCGAGCCGGTGGCGCAGATTCAGGTACTATCAGTAGCAGCAAATTGGAGTAGGAACCCGTCACATTGGTTGCATTATAGCTGCGCTTCCCTGGCCCCAGGAGGGCCTCCGCTTTCAAGTCTCTCTGGAGCCCCATCATTATCTGGAAATAAACCGGTAAGACATATTCGCAGAACTGGAATTCATGCGCGTTGCTGCTTGGTCAGCGATGCCATCGTTTCCGTTGACCACTCCTACATCCCCGACCCCGTCTAACTTACAGCGTGGCGGGGGCTTCAATTTTGATGATGATGACTTTGGCGGACTTGGGCCCTCATCTCTTTCGCGTGCGGTGAGGACCGAGTAGCGCGGCGATGCTGCTGCCGCTGCTGCCGAACGGCTAAGGTTGCAAACCGCAGGCTAGTAGCTGAGGGATGCCATACTTAACCTATGGACATGCTCACACCAACGCAGTCGTCAACTGCGCGGAGCACTGCCTCAGCGTCCACCGCAAAAAGCAACGTCAGGAAGTCTACCCCCAACCCGTTGACATCAAAGCTTGACGATGACGAGGACCTATTCCCCAAATCCACAAAGAAGTCCGTCTCCTTTGCACCGGACAGGAAAGGTGTGTTGGTGGACACATACTGGTGTGCGCTCAAGACAGCTTCTCGCACGTGGCACTGGTCCAGGCACCAGGCTGCGTCCTGTTCCAGAGCAGCATGCCAGCATGTGTGCATCAGTGCCCTCCGCCTTCCAGGTGACGGCCTTGCGTGTCTTACACTCCATCCTCCCCGACAGCAGGCAAAGGGGGCCTTTCAAAGAGCCCCTTCGGGGACAGTGATGACGATGACATGCCCAAGGCGGGGGCGTCACGATTAAAGGTGTGGCCAGCTCACAGTTCCCGGGTACCTCCTGTGCCCTGGTTGCTTACCGCTCTCGCCGCCTTGCCTCCACAAAGTTTGATGCTGTGCGCTTGATGTCCAGTTCTAGATCTACCCGCACTGAAGCGTACGGCGCCCGTCCCTGTCGTACCTTGCATTCATGTAGGACCCCTTCGGAGATGACGACAAGCCCAGCAGCAGCTTTGGGCGCATGGGCGCTGGGGCGGCGTCAAAGCCGTCCTCCAGCAACCCAGCCTTCAAGTTTGACGACGACTCACCCCCAAAGCGCTCTGAAGCCAAGTCGAAGGGCCTCTTTGACGACGACGACAACGACTTCCTCTCAGCCCTCAACCCCGACGCAGTGTTTAGTGGCAGCAAGAAGAAGGACGACGATAGCCTGGGGTCGCGGACGCCGACAGGAGGCGCAGCAGGGCGGGGTACGCGGCCCACAGGTCCGAAAGCAGACGATATTTTTGGCATGCTCAAGGACGAACCGCCCCCACCGCCTGTGGACCTCGGCCTGGACCTCTTCGGTGCTACTGCCAGGTGAGGACCTCCGTGCGCCCGCGCTGCCCACACACGCAGCATGCCGCGTCCTGAGGAGCTTGCAGCCTGGCATCATGTGATGGTTGTCGGGGGCTCCTTCCAACGGTCGGCACACGCGCAAGTAGCTGTGCGTGGTGCCTTGTGCCTCTTTGCACCAGTAACATGACGGCAACCTGTATGCCTGTTCCACCGCAGCAAGCCGGCCGCCGGGGCGCGTGCAGGGCGTCGTGCCGCCGGAGGGGCGTCCGAGACGTCTCCTGAGCCCTCGCGCGACCCCACACCGGAACCCCAGCGCCCGACACCCGCAGCGCAAGGTATGATCTACCCTTGCTCCTGGCCCAGGCATGGGCTTTCCCTTGTGCCTATAAACTGATGTACAATGCTCCCAGTTGCATTCCTGGCTCCCTATCTTCCTATGCCGTGTAATTCTGTGCGGTGGTTGTGTCCATGTGCAGACATTCCAAGCGTTGCCGGCCGCGTGCCTCCTGGAGTTGCGGGCGCCATGGGCCGCAGCATGAGCGCGCCGCGTGACGTCAGCGGCATGCACGACGACTTTGCGGGCGCACCAGCGCGAAGCGCAGGTGGGTGGCGCCGCATGCATCTGCACCTGGCCGTCTGAATTGAGTACAGATATGTGTGGAGGCTGTGCTGGAGAACATGGTCAGGGTCCCTCTGCGATGCTGCCCCACCTCGATTTCGCTACATGGCATGCAGACTCGGGCACAGCGATGGGCGGCCGGCGTCGGACGGTGGAGACCGGGCCGTCCCTGACCACCATTGTGGGCGAAGAGGGCGACCGCGAGCCGCCGCCGCCGCCCGTGCGGGCCGGCCGTGGGCCTGGCGGCATGGGCAGCGGCGACGGGGGCGGGCGGGGGGCGGCCGGGGGGTTTGACCTGGACGGAGACGACCTGCCGGGCCTGGGCTCCCCTGCGCTTACCAGCAAGAGTGAGGACTGTAGGGGTGCATGAGTGCGGGTGCAGGGGATGGTGTGCGGCAGGGGATGGCAAGGGAGCGAGGCTGATCCAGTGGAGGCGGGGTGCCCCCTCAAAATTAACCAGCAAGTTCAGTATTCCCGGAACTTGAGCCACGCTAAAATACCAAGTACAAGCCCACGGGCCCTCCCTTTGCAGATGCAAGCACCAGCTCCTTCAGCCCCAGTGCGGCGTCAGGTGGACCCATGGCGGGGAGGCGTACCACCGCCGCGCCCGCCATGGCCAAATCCGCATCCATGCGGTCCCAGCACGACGAGGACGAGTGGGGGGCAGACGACGACCTGCTGCCAGACGACAGCCATACAGCGCCTGGGCCCGCCGCTTCCCCCGCCCCCACGGCCGCGCCTGCCGCCAGTCCCCCGCTGGCGTCCTCAGGCTACACGCCCAGTGCAGAGCTGCATGGTCGGTCGCGCCTGTCCCAGGCCACCTTTGGCGGGCCCAAGAAAGGTGGGACGCAGCGCTAAGCCCCAACCCTACTCAGCTCTGGCATCTTATTGTCCTCCTTGAGTTCTCTCTTGGATGCCCCTTGCCGAAGTATGACTGGAATGTGCTGACCAGCCCTGAACTACTTCATCCCGTGTCTCGTGTACATGTAGAGGATCCGCCCGCTGACGACGATGAGCCTAGCATGGGCGGCTACATGCCTTCCTTTGGGTCCCGCCGTCCGCCGTCGGGTACAGGCATGGCTTGCGGCATGGGGGGTGTTGGAGCCAGCATGGACATGCAACCAGGGGCCTTGGGCGGAGGCGCGTTGACACCTGGGGGTCCGGGAGCTCCTCGGCCGCGGCGGCAGATCGGGGGCAGCGCGGAGGCGTCTCCTATGGCGTCGTACTCTGGAGCGTCGACGCCGGCTGGGAGGCCCGGGGCTCTGCCTGGGAAGAAGGTATGTTAGCACGGGTGTGTGCCTGTGGTGTAAGCACTTGGGAGCGTTGCCGCAGGGGCGGCCCTGACTGTGCCAATAAATCCTCGTTGGAGCAATGCTTCAAGCGGAAAAGTGGCTTTGGGGCCTCACGTACTTTGTGTTGCAGACCAAGGAGGAAGAGGAGAAGGAGCGAGTCGCTGCTGCTATGGCAGCTGCCATGGCCCGTCGTCAGCAAGTGCTGGGGTCTGGCCCCATTCGCTTCCCGGGCATGCCCTCAGGTGGGTACGCAGACGTAGCGCATGGGAGGTGGCAGTACAATTGCGGCATGTTGCCCGCTGTGTCCTTGGCCTCAGCGAAATTCCAAGCATTTGGGCTGCTTGTGCCTGCATGGGTCTGGCTACCCTTGTGCTGATGCGTGCTCGTATGCAGGCCCCATACCCTCACCTGCCGCAAGCTCAGCGGTTGGGTCCGAAAGAGCCGGCGGCATGGGTGCGAACGAGGGCTTGTCCGTGGTGGTATCCTCCCCCGCAAGCGCCTCACCTGTGAGGGGCCGCCCCGGCGCAATGGGCGCCGGCGCCGGTGGTCCTATGCAGAGGACCGGCTTCGGCAAGACCGTTGCCGATCTGGGCCTTTCTGCTGACTCGTCCGACGATGTGGGTACACGGCTCACGTCTAAGGCATGCTGCAATCCAGCGCGCATGCTAGAAACCCATTCGCAAGGTTGACCCGGGCACGATTGCTCCTGTGTGCGCAGGACCTACCCATGCCGGCCAAGGCTACCTCCCCCGCGGTCCCCACGCCAAGCGCTCGCAAGCCCAGCGGCCCTGCGACTGGTTCCGCCCCTGACCCCATCAGAGCCGCTAACCAGCAACAGCAGCAGCAGCAGCACTACGAGCAGCAGGCCAGGCCCCAAGGCCAGCAGCAGACTACCAGCAGCAGCGTGCCCGAGATGGGCCGCGGTGAGGGCCTGGGCCAGGTTGGGAGCAGCCCCACGCTACAGTCAGGCGTGACGTCCCCACAGATGCTGCCAGAGCCCTCGTACCCCCTCAGCGCACAGCACAGCGGGCACAGCGCCATGGGCGCGGTGGCCCAGACGCCCATCCAGGAGCGCTCCGCAGCCTCCGTTACATCCGGCCCGTCTGGAGGCAGCATGCAACAGCTGGTGGGCGGGGGTCAGGGTGTGCCTGGCATGCAGCAAGGGGGTTTGCCCCCTGGTGTCACGGCGGTGGGCAGTGTGCAGGGCGGGTTGCCGCCTGGTGTCACGGCCATGGGGGGACAGGAGAGGGCCCTGCCGCCTGGCGTGACGGCCATGGGTCCGGGCATGTATCAACAGCAACAGAGCCTACCGCCAGGGGTTCAGGTCATGGGCATGCAGCAGCAGCAGCAACTGCAGGTCCTGCCTCCTGGGGTGACGGTAATGGGCGGGCAGCAGCAGGCTGGGTTGCCGCCAGGGGTGGCCCAGATGGCCCCGCAGCAGGGCGGCCTGCCGCCCGGGGTGACTGCCTTGGGCGGCCAGAGCGCAGGCCTACCGCCTGGGGTCACGCGCCTGTCGGGATCAGGCGCCCGCCAAGGTGCGAATGGCATACTCAAAGACACAGCGTGGCGTTGCAGTACAGTCACTCCACATGCCTATTGCGTCTCATAGCCTCCTCCTTGCAACAACACTGTCGCCTACCTACTCAACCATGATTTCCGCGCTCCGCTGCAGATTCTGCCTTCGCGGTGGGCCCGAGCTCCCACACCGCCTCGGCGCTGAGCCCCGCGCTGCCGCATCACATGCTGGGCGGCCACGGCGCGCCCGGCTCCCTGTCGCCCTCGCTGGGCAGCCTGCCGCAGGCGTCCGGCAGCGTGGCCGCCATGGGCTCCCCTGCCGACATCACCCTCACGCCGCACATCCCCATGGACTCCATCAAAGAGTCCGTCGTCAAGAGCCTACAGGTGGGCCTCCCCACAGCCAAACCGCCTGCTCCACGCCGCCACAAATCTCGGCCTTCGCTTTTCTCCAGTGCTTGTCAAGACCCTGGCATGTCCAGTTCAGTATGCCATGTGCCCACCCCCTGGTCGCACGTCGTTGCCTTGTGCAGGAGGAGCTGGAGAAGGTGACCAAGCAGGTGTCCGAGGTCAAGGCCACGTACGACAAGCAGCTGGACGACCTGCGGGCAGCCAACACCAAGCAGCTGGAGGACACGCGGGCGCATTACGAGAAGCAGCTCGATGAGCTGCGCTCCCAGAGCGAGCGCCACGTGACGGACACGCGGTCCCTGCAGGGCAGGGCGCTGGAGGACGCGCGGGCGGAGCACGAGAAGCAGCTGGCGGACGTGCGGTCCCAGGCGGAGGCGCAGGGGGCGGACCTGCGGGCACAGCACGAGCGGCACGTGGCGGACATGCGGGCGGCGTACGAGAAGCAGCTCTCCGACCTGAGGTCGCAGCAGGTGGGATGCAAGGCAGCGGTGCCGGGGCGAGCGGGCTGTTGATAGGTGTTGTCTGCCAGAACTTCACGGGGTGCAAGGCACATTGAGGGCAACGCGTTGTACTGCGGGAAGGTGCCTTTGCCACATGACCCCACGCCACCATATGTAGTGAGTCTGCTCAGCATGCCGGCTGTCGTCTGTCCAGGCCTACAACCTGTATGCTGTCTACATGCGACGCCACCACTACCTCCAAACCCTCCAAATGTCACCTTGAACGCCGCTCCTTCGTCCGCTTACCCAGGTGGCCCTGATGGAGGACGCCCGCTCCCGCCAGACCAAGGCGGTGGAGGACCAGCGCATCCAACACCAGAAGTCGCTGGATGAGCTGCGCGTGCAGAACGACAAGGTGCTGGCGGACGCGCGCTCGCTGCACGCAAAGCAGGTGCGCGGGCCCTGGTTACAGTGAGCTTAGCATCTGCGCCAGGACATGGCAGTAAGGCCTTCAGGTGCCCGGGCCCAAATGCCTGGTGCACCCCTACCGTTCCATGCAGCTAGCGGCTGGCAGAGTGGCCCGTATCACATCCAACGATACCAGGATGTTGGAAGCTAGGTGTTGTGTCGCTGTGGAGTAGCTTATAACTCAAACCCGCAAGTCATTCATCTTCCATGTGTGCACCCATTTCACTCACGCTCACAGATACTGGACCTCAAGGCCGCCCACGAGACGGAGCTGCGGCGGGCGGCCGAGGACGTGCGGCGCGCGGTGGAGGACACGCGGCGCACCGCCGACGAGGTCCGCAGGCATGAGAACGAGACGCGGCGGTCAAAGGTGCGTCTGACGCTCCCTCGTCCCATCTAACGCGTTGGCCCGTACTGCTGTACCGTAACGAGCAACTCAGGTTGCGGGCTTGTTGCATGCATCCCTTGTATACTGCAAGCAGATTCCCCGATCCCTTTGTCTCTGCAACACTACAATGTGCGGTGCGCAGGAGGAGTCCGCTGCACTGCGCGACCGCATCCTGGCGCTGGAGGGCGAGCTGCGCGCGCGGGACCAAGTCATCCGCGAGGGCGAGTCCAGGCTGGTGCAGCTGGACTCACGCGCAAAGACGGAGCTGGCGGAGGTGCAGGTGCGTCTCAAGTGCAGACACATGCCCATTACGACACTGAGGACTCCGCACTCTGGGGTGACAGCGTGGTTGGCCGTGCTCAACTTGCTTTACAGTGATATATCCTCCTAAACTCGTCTCTTACCCTCCGCTTACTCCCCCCCACCCTCCCGGCTCCAGGCCGCCGCCATCAAGGAGGCCGCGCTGCTCAAGCTGGAGCTGGAGGACGCCAAGGGGGGCCTGCAGCGCGTGCGCCAGCAGTACGACGAGGCGGCCAACACGCACGCCCAGGAGCTGGCACGGTACAGGGTGAGCTGGCGCAGCTGCCCGCATTGCAACCCTCGCAATGAACTGTATCAAACCCCCAGACTGCGCACGCCCTGACTGCCCACCCACCCTCCGACTGCTCCATTAACGGACAAGGTGGTCTGTTCATGCCTTGAGCTGCACTTACCTGTGGTTCTATGTGGTCCGTGTCCCCAGGCGGAGCTGGAGGCCACCCGCGTGATGGCCAACGAAGAGATGCAGCGCGCGCGCCTCACAGCCGCCGAGCAGATCGCCGCGGCGGAGGCTCGCGGGCGGCGCGCGGGCATGCTGGACAAGGAGATCGCCGAGGCCACCATCAAGCAGCAGCTGGCGGCCATCGCGGAGGAGAAGGAAACGGTGTCACGGCACCGCCTGAGCGCGGAGCTCCTCGCACAGCTCACGGACAAGGTGCGGGGAGTGGCACTCATGCGAACACGCGCTGGCGACACAAGTCACCACCTGGAAGCTTGCATGCAGCTGCATGACATGTATAGCACGTTCCTGTCTGCTGTCTAGCTGCTACTCCTTGACCCTTGAAGCGGCGTGCCCGTGAGACTATGTGTCTACTGCGTGTGGCCCCAGGTTCGCTCCGTGGCTGTGTCCAGCATTGAGCGCGAGGAGCGCGCGCTGAGCGCCCTGGAGCGCGACGTGGCGGACCGCGAGGGGCGGCTGGCGGCACGGGAGAAGCTGCTGGCGGAGCGGGAGGGCCGCGTGGCGGCGAGGGAGAAGGAGGTGGACGAGCTGAGGGCCAACCTGCAGGTGGGGCCGGGGCTACAGCCGTGGACAAGGCTTCCTTAACAGGGCTTTGTAAGCTCACAGATGGCGTTAGGAGCACCGTGCTATGGGCTACAAAGGCAGGGGCAGTTGCAAGTGAGGCACACCGTGTGTGTTGCAACGCCAGGGTGGCCCATGCCTGCCGCGTGGCCTGCCTGCAGAACCTGATGGTGACGCTGGAGAGCAGCGCCGTGCACGACCGCGAGGACCTCAAGCGCGAGCAGCTGCGGCTGTCGCGCGAGGCGGCGCGCGTGGAGGCGGCCACCAGCTCCCTGCAGGCGGAGCGGGACGACCTGCGGGTGCAGGTGCGCAGGGGCAAGAGCAGGATGCCATTGTGGTACGGCATACAGCATTGCCTCCGCCCAGCTCTGACAGCCACAAGGAGTCAAGAGCCGCGAGGTAGTTCCTGACCTGGTATTACCGGCACCGGGCACTGGTGGACTCGTCTTGCTTCTGGCGCTGCTGCTGCTGCAGATTGCCATGGAGCGGCGGCTGCTTGAGGAGGCCCGCGAGGCCCGGCGCAAGGAGCGCGAGGAGCTGCTGTCCGAGGTGACGGCGGAGCGGCGGCGCCTGGCGGCAGAGTACAGCGACACGCAGCGGCAGCTGGACGCGGCACGCGGCGAGGTGCTGGCGCTGCGGAGCAGGTAGGGGAGCGGTGTGCTGTTGTGCGTGTTCAAACACAGATGGAAGCCCTTGTGTTGCGAATGGCGGCAGGTCATGCATCATTGCAGAAGTACTGGTTTGTAACTGTGTAGCGGGACAAACACTTACTGACTGCAACTTTATGATCCACTAGGTCCTTGCCATGCTGCGCACTGTTGAGTCGCGCTAGACCGCCCGGCAATGAACTGATCACCCCTGCTCTCACCCCGTGCCAGGCTGGTGGACCTGGAGAGTCGCTGCAGCACGGCGTCCACGCAGGCGGCCCAGGAGGAGCGGCGGCTGGAGGCGGTGCGCTCCGAGCTGGCGGCGGCGCGGACGGCGCTGGAGACTGAGGTGGGCGACACGCGGCGCGCGCTGCAGCAGGAGGTGTCTGCTGCGCGGCAGGCCGTGGACGTGGAGGTGGTGGCGCAGCGGCGGGCGTTCGAGGCGGAGACGTCCCACCGGCGGGCGGAGCTGCAGCGGACCAAGGAGGCTGTCATGGTAGGGGAGGGGAGAGGAGGGGAGGGGAGGGGGACCGAGGGCGCAGCCGCGTGCCGGCGGGCCGACTAGACGGACACCAATACCAGAGCGTATGCATACATTTACCTGATCCTGCATGGGCTGCGGGGTTGAGACGCTGAACGGAGTTGAGGCGCTGAAGTGAGCTGCCTGCATCGCTTTGCGCAGGACGAGAAGGCGCACGTTGACGTGGAGGCCCGGCAGCTGGTGGACTACGCCTCGCGCCTGCAGGTGGGGCAGGGGCTGAGCAAATGGTGGCAGTCGCCCACCTTGGGGTCTATTAGACGTATCGTCTGAAACGTCGTGGCTTATGGCCCTGCGGTTTCAGTGTCTAGCACTTGTACCACCATTTGCACTGTGTCCACTGCCACGCCTGTGACTCTCATTGCCCCCTTCAACCTTCGCTGGCTTCCTTCTCCCTATGTGTCAACCGCTTGCAGGCCCAGTCCCAGGAGCTGGCCGCCCAGGCCGCGGAGGCCGAGTCGCGGCACCAGCAGTTGGCGGCGGCGCTGGAGGGCCTCGCCGCCGACCAGGTAGAGCTGCGGGCAGCACAGGCGCAGCTGGAGGAGCAGAAGAGGACGCTGGCAGACATTAAGAAGGTGAGGGGCCGCTGGGTACAGCAGGGCCGCGTACGGTGCAGCACCCCGCGCTGGGCCAGGCCCTGTCCTGCCAAGGTGTGGCGCAGTGGGCAACGCACAACGCAGTACGGCATACGCCGCGCGACCACAGTTGCGTTGTCACGGGTGATGGCTTTACGTGCCCGCTACCGGGTAGTGGCACGGGTGTCACCAGACATTGTGTTCGTGCGGCCATGTGGTGTTGGCCCCAGGCCCTGGACCGCGAGCGGCTGGGCATGGCGGAGGAGCGGCACGCGCTGTCAGAGGAGCGGCTGGCGGCGTCGCGCGCCGCGGACGAGGCGCGCGTGGGGCAGCTGCGGCTGGCGGAGGCCGTGCGCGCCTACGTGCAGCAGGGCGTGCCCATCCCCTTCGTCATGGACGGTGCGTTGTTAGCCAAAGCTACGGTATACAACGCCGCTGCAGGCTTGCCACCATCCGTTCCGGCTATTTGACACTGAGTAAACCTCAATACTGAGCTTTCGGCCATCCTAAGGGCACGTCGACAGTCTGCTTACTGTGGATCCCTGTGCTGCAGGCGCTGCTGGTGCGCTCAAGCCGCTGCCACCCGGGCCGCCCCTGCCCCTGCCCACCGTCACGCCGGACAAGCAGCAGAGCGGCAAGCGGCGCGGCAACCGCGACGGCCGCACTGGCGCGGGCGGAGGCGGCGGGCGCAGCCGCAACGCGCTCAAGCACATGCTGGACAAGCTGGGCATTGACCCGGCGGCGGCGGTGCCGGGCGGCAGCGCGGGCGGCGAGGTCCTGAGGGCACAGCAGGACTTCCTGCAGCAGATGCGGCTGTCGGCACCGGCAGGCATGCATGGTCCGCTTTCGCCAGGCACAGCGCTCCGGCCCGCGGCAAACCGCCCCCATGCGCACGCGGGCCCCACATCGCCCGTCCCGCCTGGCTTGGACCCTGCGCTAGTGCCTCCTGGGCTGCAAGCCTATGCCCGCAGCGCAGCTGCCACTCCCGTAAAGCTTGACGTGGGTCCCGGAGCGCACGGACCGCTCTTTGAGAGGGAGCGTCCCCCACCCATGAGCCTGCCGGGGACGGACGGGTGGACGGCGGCGTCAGGGATGGGTTCCGTCAACCAGCCAGGAGCAGGCGTGGGCATAGCTGCAGGGCCGGGACAACAACAGCAGGGTACCCTGCTGGGGGCCAGCAACGGTGGTGCCGCTGCGCACATGCACATCCATATGTCTCCTACCCAGGACCTGCACGGCGCAGGCGGCTCCCCTCTGCCACCGGGCTCAGCAGTACCCGGTGGCGCTGGAATCGGGGCTATTCAGCAGCTGCTCAACACAATACAGTCAGCCCTGGACCGGTCCAGCGTTGTCCAGGTGCACACGCATACGGCAGCGGGCCCTGCAGCGGGCAACCCCCAGCTGGCCAACGTTGGGGCCGTGGTGCCGGGCCCCACCCCAGCCGCTCGCACGCCCAACCCCACGCGCGACCTCACCAACGACCTGGAGCTGGCAGCTACTGGAGCCAGGGCGGAGAGGGACGGGGCCCCTGTCGGTCTCACAAGCGCGCGCCAAATGGCGTCCAGAGCAGGCGCGGGGACACTGGCACTCGCCCCTCTGCAGACGTCTCTGGCTGTCGAGGCGCAAGGGGTGAGACTGGCGTTACAGTTGTCACCACTTGCTCTACAAAACCTACTGATACCATGTGTGCATCGGTGTAAGAGGCTCACAAGGCAGCGCACTCTTTTGTGTTTCACCGCAGGTACCTGTGTCGTCGGACCTGGCCTCACTCGCCCCCATGTCTAGCTCCACGTCCTCGCTGGGGGCGCTGGAGGCGGACCCCACCGACCCGCTGGGCATCTCCGGCCTGGGCCTGGGCCCCGCGCCCGTGCTGGCAGCCCGGCTGGATGCACTGGCAGGGGAGCTCAGCGCCGCCAGCACGTTACCTGGGACGACCCCCCGGGGTACAGCACATGGCGGCAGGGCGACAGGGACGCCTGGCATGCGCCCGGAGCTGTCGGAGCGGCAGCAGCAGCTGGGGGATCTGGCGCAGATCAGCAGCGCTCTGGCGACTCAGCTGGGTTTGGAAATTGAGGGCTTGGGTCTCGCTGGGAGGGCGGCGGCGGGCGGGATGGCGAGCGTGGGGAGTAGCTCGTTGTACAGCCCGGCGGGCGGGCCTGGGGCTGGCGGTTTGGGCGCGTTTGGTACGGTGGCGGCCATGGAGCGTGCGGGGAGCCTAGGGCGGCAGCAGTCGTCTCAGATGCCCCCCCCCCCCTCCATGCCCCCTGCGCCCAGCATGAGGGTGTGGGCGCAGGCGGGGAGCACCAGCCACGGCTCGGGGTCAACAGCGGCGGGGAGCCGGCCGGGGCCAGGGGCAGGAGGAGGGGGCGGAGGCGGCGTGGCCATGCGCAGCACGGACGTGTCGCCACTGCTGGGTTCAGCCAACGTGGAGGCGCTCGCAGGGGTGACGCTGCCGGTGCAGGTGAGCGCACGTGGCAAGCGAGTGTCGGGGCGCCCTGTCGTGTACGGTGTTGTGGGGACCACCTATCATGGACATGGTACTGTACGCGCACATCCGATAGGGCTCCACCATGGCAACCCGTGCCGTGATGCGACTGTCGCTGTTGGAGTCCGTCCGTTTTTTCGGTACCCTCGGTGGTGGGATGGCGCTAGTACTCTGCCTTGCACTCGAGCTGGATTCCGCTCGGGGAATTCTCCCTCGACTCCCTTGCCTCGCTCCTGCCCGCGGCACCTACGCAGGTGTCCGGCATGGGCAGGCCCAGCGCCTCAAGTGCGGGCGCTGCCGGCTCGGCACGTGGAGACTCCGATGCGGGAGCTGGTGGCACGGGGGAGCAGGGCGGCTTGTACGCACCGGACGTTGAGGGCGGCCTGTCGCCCATCGCCTCTGTACACTCCATCAGCGATAGCGATGACGATGGCATGTAATGCACACCTGTATTCTGGTGCTTGGGGGATAACGTGATTTGAACATGCACAAGGCTGGCCTGGCGTGACCTTGGCACATGACCACATACCTGTTACTACCACACTCCCCTTGTATGAATGCATTTACTACTCGTAGCTGCACTGTCCCGCTCATCCCTAACTGGCTCTGCGGTGTCTATGTCTAGCATTTGCTCGTCCGGACCTCCAAAACGTCGGGGGCTCAGGTCCTGTCGATGACCCCGCATACCGTACTATTGTGCCGTGCTGAAATGGCTCAGCTTGCACACATAGGAGTACGCGTTGACTACTGAGGGCTCCTTGTCTGGTGCGTCCTAGGTGACGTGGTGTCTGATTGGTCTGCCATGTGCCTGGTGTGATGCACTCAATACACGCACAGTGGGTTGCGCGCGAAAGACACAAATGCGGCAGATAGCATTTGGGTGCTGAAGGCGTTGCTTTGTATGAATGCAGAATCACCATTCGTATGCCCTGGTTTCATGTATGGAGACCCTTGAGCCCCCGGCTCGTACACGGGTCGTTTGCACTTGTGGAGGGGAGAACCCTCGCCGTGTAACACTGACTGACTCGTACACGGCTACACGCACACGAAAGCCCTTACAACGGACACGCTGGCCTGGTCCGGGGCGATGTACACGCCGCGCCATGCCATCAAGTGCCCTCACCGTCACAGGTGCCAAGTGCGTACTGCCGATGTACCTCTCCACAATCTTGCTTCAGTCCATGCCAGCCGGTCGGTGCTACACTGCGAGGGTCCAACAACCCTCTGCAAACTTGTAAGCGCCAAAAGCTCCAGGGTCACGATGCATAGTGCTAATAACTCAGTCCATGCCAAACAGAAGAACGTCCACAGCCACAGCCGTAGGTTAACGCGTCAAACTTATACACGCAGTCAAACAACGCCAGCGGAGAACGAAACACTGGGCACTCCGTAACAGTCGGTGCCCCTTACACACTCCCTCCCTAGCAGCTGCTAGGCGACCCACCACGGCAACCACCTTTGATTTGTCAGTCACGTCAAGACCACGTCAACTGCTGATGTCGCATGCACCGTCTTCAGCGGACCAGCTTGCCCACTGCAAAAGTCATTTCCGAAGATAGGCAACAGCATAGGCAGCGGAGGACGCCAATACACGCTAGGAAACCGTGCCGCACACACCATGGGGAAATCCCCCGGTTCTCATACATTACCCCATGGTCACGAACATCAAGACGCATGACTTCATGGACGCACGTTCAACGCCTTACCGCAAGCAGAGTACCATGAGAAAAGTGTGTCAAGAGGGCCCATTAGTCGACCCCCCAGCAGCGTGCAGGCAAGCATCATGCTGCGCGCACCAAAAACGCTGCGGAGTTGCGAGTCAACACAATGCATGCAAACAGGCCAGTTGCACTCGTCCATACAGCGCACCCACAAATGCACAAGTTGCGACGACAGTATATCAGTTGCCCAAGCTGCTCCCAAGCTGCCCCCATTGGCTGGGCCAAGTGCTTAAGCCCGCGCAGATCACCCAGTCAACACCAGCATCCCCCTCATAGCAGTAAGCCCTCTCGTGTCGCGCGCCTATGTTACAAGCGCGCATCGGCGCGCTATGTGCCCCTAAGGATATCCCGTCACGACCTCGCAGGCCCGCTGCATGCTCGCCCCCTTCCATGCCCGCCCGCTGCTCGCTCGACCCACGCCACACATTGCGCACAAAAGGAATAAAGCACATATGGCCAAAATGCATGTCGTCGACAACATAGACGTCTGAACTCAGTAGCATGAGGTAGCGCGAAGACAATGCAGAAATGCCTTCCCAAGCCCCAACAAGTCCTCCCGCTCACGCGGGCGCCCCATGCCGCAGCACTGTTAGGTGCCGCACGTCCGTACTGTGCAGTACACAAGAACACGCCCCGCATTCAGTTCCTACCCTTCAGCTGGCGTCCCGTCGCCGCTGCATACTGGAATATTGAGTTCAACCTTATTCCACATAGCATCCCTAGTGCAATACTCCCGTCCCCTCTCCCTCCCCACCCAGCCCCTATCCCTGCTAGGCACGTAGGTACACCATGTCACACCACAGAGGATGGCGCGCCTGCCCCAGATGCCGACCCCACGCCCGGCCGGCCGCCCGGCAAACCCGCTCCTCGCGCGCTCAGCCCCGTGCCAGCCCCTCGCACGGCTCCCCCAGTCACAGCCCCAGGCACCGTACGCGGCGGCGGCCGAGGAGAAACCGCTCCGGAGCCCGCCTGGCTCCCTCCTGCCGACGCAGGCGCGTGGGACGAGGACCGCGCGGAGGACCCAGACCCAGCGCTGTGGCTCGACCGTACCGCTGGCCTCGCCAGGTGACCGGGCGATGCCGCTGGGCCTCCAGAGGATTTCGCAGCTGCAAGGGGTGCGGCGGCCATGGTACGGGGTGTGGCAGGGGCCTGCTGCGGCGCAGCGGGGCTACGGGCTGCGGGCGACGTGCCTGTAACAGGCGTTGTCGGCGGTGGCGGGGAGGCCGGGGCGCAGGCCGCTGCTGCAGCGCCTGCCAGCCGCGTAGGACGCGGTCCCAGGACCGTTTCCGGTCCCGCCGCCGCGGCCGTGCCCTCAGCGTCTTGGGCTGCATGCAGGTGTCCCAATGACTCAGGCATCTGCTCGCCGCCCCCAACGCCGCGGCTCTGCACGCGGGTCACAGGCCCCACGCCTACCACCACCCCTTGCCCCGTAGCTCCTCCTGCACCACCGACAGTCTTGCTCGCACTGCTCGCATGTGACGAGGGCCCTGTGATCACAGGCGAGTCCGTCCCACACTCCCCACTGGCAGGGGAGTCGCACGCGCTCCCCTGCTGCTGCTTCATTTGATGCAGCAGCTGCTGTTGCTGCTGGCGGCCCTGCAGGAAGGACTGCACGTGCGCCGTCACCTGAAGCTCCGACGCTGTGCCCGCAACGACGCTTTGCCGCCTGCGGATGGATGCACCCGACCAGCTGGCTGGGGCCGTGCCGCCGGGAGGGCTGGCAGGAGGAGGACTTGGGCCCCCTGACCCGCCTCCGCCCCCTGCTCCTCCAGCGCTTACGCTTACCGCAAGACCGCCCCCGGAAGGCTGGCGGCTTGCGAAGAGGCTTGCCTCTCCCTCAACCACAGGTCCCATTGCCTCGCACGCGCTGGCCTGGGACGCCGTGGGGCTGCCGGCGGAGGCGACCGCAAGAGGCGGCGGCGGCGCTGTACGACAGCCTGCTGCCGAAGGGGGTGGCGGCAGCGTGGGAGACATGCCGCTCTGCAGCTCCAGGGACAGCCGGCCCCTCACCCCCAGCGTCGCCCCCGCGCCGGTCCCCGACCCCGATCCAGAAACACCGCTGCTCGGGGCAGACCCTCGCAGCTCTACGGGGGGAGACGGCGGCTCCGGCAGCTGCACGCTGAGCTTGGGGGGCAGCTGCGGGTGCGGAGTGGACCCCGACATGCGGTAGCCCTGCTGCTGCTGCGTGATGCTGGGCCCAGAGCTCAGCGGCGGGGGCGATGCTGGCGGCGGCACGATGGTCGCCGGGCGGACCAGCAGCGGCGACGCGGGGGCGGCGTAGGCCGACGGCACAGCGCCGCCAACGCTGCGGGTGCTGCGGGTGCTGACGGCGCTGACGGAGCTGCCGGCCACCACCATGCTGCCCCCGGACGCCGACGGCCCGCCGCCCTGCGGCTGCGGTGACGCGCCCAAGGGGCTGCCGCCACCGCTGCCGGCACCGCCGTCGCTGTCGGCGTTACCAGACTCCCTGCTCGCCGCCGCAGCAGCTGCTGCATCCATTGCGGCCGCAGCCGCCGGTGAGCCGCCGCCGATGGACCGACGGAACGCCTTCTTCGCCAGCTTAAAGAGGCCCTTGATGCTGCTGCCAGCGCTCGCGCTTGCTGTGCTGCGCTCAGGTCCCCCAGATGTCCCAGCTGAGGCAGAGGCAGCACCACCCCCAGCGTCGCCTGCATGAAATCGCCCAATGCCCCCCACCCTTTCTGTTGCTGCGCTTTCCCCTGCCTCAGCATCGACCGCACCCTGAGCCGTCCCGTACGCCGGCCCTGTGGTGCGAGCGCCGCCCGCACCACCAGCGCTGCCACGTGTTGCTGAACCCGAGGACGTGGCAACATTGCTGCGAGGCGCACTAGGTCCTGGCGCCGACGAGAACCAGGGCGAAGGCCCCTGATTCATCTGAGCCGAGATGGATCCCGCAGATCCCGCCAGCCACCCCGCCGGCCCGCCATGCGCCCCTGGTCCCACCTGACTGGACCCACTAGCAGCCACGGACAAGCAGCTGGTCGCTCGCGATGCCAGAGGTGAGGTGGAATGCAAGGACCACATGTCTCCCGACCCGCACGTCACCAGCCCCGCCTGGCCTGGTGCCTGCCCCGCCGCCGCTCCTGGCCCTGCGAGTCCTCGCCGCTGGTCAAGGATGCCCCCTCCGGCCCCGCCCGCTCCGAATATGGCGGACCCTGGCCGGGCCCCCGTTGCGCTGTGGCCGGAAGGCCCTGGGACGCCGCCAGCGCTCCAGGGGCGGGGATGGGACCCTGTGGCAGACCCGGGGGACGGCGACGGGCCACCGGCGGTCCCCCGGGAAGTGGTATACGCGTCGTTGGACAACCGCCGCGGTTGCGGCAACTGATATTGCTGCTGCTGCAATGGCTGTTTTGAGCTTGGTCCGTCGTTTGAGGGCGCGGGTGTTATCTCCAGCTCCACGAGCTGCAGCTGCGTGGAGTTGTGCCTGCTGTTGCCGCTGCCGCGGTGCTGGTGCTGCTGGGTGGTGTGAGACCGCCGGCTGACGGAGCTGCCTGCGGAAAGCCGTGACGAAGGGGAGTCTGGGGCGGCCATGCGGGTAACTGCGGTGCTGGAGGAACGTGCCATCTCCAGGGCACGTGCCAGCGTATCCTGGGCCGCCTCCAGGTCACACGCAAGCTCCTCCTCATCAAGGGAGTCCTCGTCATAATCGTACTGTTGTATGATTTTGCCGGTCACGGCAGCTACGAGGTCAACGCCCGGCTGGGTTGCTGCCGTGCAGCGGGCGGGATGCGCCTGGGTGTTGGCATTCGCGCTGAGGGGTCGGCGCTCGCTGCTGAAGGCAGCAGGGTGACTGGAGCGCTCGGTTTGGGCCGCGGAGTGAGGCGCTGCGCCGGAGAAGGCGGCTGAGTCTGACGTGGACGTGTTTGAGCGGAATGGAGAGGAGGGGGTGGTGTAAGGTTGGTGTGGGTTCGGGGCGCGGGTGGCCGAACTGCCGCGCGCAACCATGTCGCTGCTCCCCTGGCGTAGCGGCGCGTGTTTGCCGCGTTGTGCTGGCGAGGCCGGCCCTGGAGACCAATGGCCGCCTTGACCACCATCGTCACCGCCCGGGCTGCCGCATGGCTCCTCTTCGACGCTCTCCGGAAAGTACTGGGGCGCTGAGGCGTACGAAGGTCGCGCAGGTCGGGTAAATGAGTGCTGCACCATCTGTGCAACGATGCTGGCCCGAGACTGCTCCACTTCGTCCGCCATGTAGTTCGGAATGGCAAGTGATGCGCCATTCTGCGCGACTAGGACCGCTGGTGACCGCAAGCGGGCAAGAGTGGTCCCGCTGGTTGTCATTACCTATTGTACCCGAAGTTATTTCGCATTTGTGAAGGCGCGCCACACCAGCGCAACCCTCTCTGCGTGCGAAACAGTGACAGGAGGCAGCTTCTCGATAGGTGGCACCGTGGAGGTAGGCCTAGCTCAAGAGGTGATGCACATGAATACAATCAGCACATTTGGCGTCAAGTGTAAAGGCCCGGTGACAGGGCCATCCATACGAGCAGTACTAGCCGGCTAATACTCGAAGGCCTTACAATCGCAACCAGCGTTTAACTCACCAGCTATCTTGCTCCCGCTGGTCCTTCCTGCTTGTCGTTGTCGCCTGACAACACGAGTGTACTAGCATGACAAGCTCGCTTGGCTTTGCTGAGGTGCGCTGACCCTTCACTGTTGTTTATTAGCATGCCATCAACACGTAAATGGGAGGAGGAGGACTTGGCCCAACTGAAATGATGTCAGACCTCTGACAGCCTCTGACAGCATGGGGACCGGCATGGGGAGCACATTGTCCCATCTAAAAGTAAAAGCCTCGCCTTGCTCGGCGCACCCTATCTCTCTTTTCTGTTCAGCACCTCGCATCCAGCGCCGATGCTAAGCTGTGTGAGTGATGGCAGCCCAGGCCGCACAACGTGAGCTCGGCACGTGGCCGCGTCTGCGACCGCTCACGCCTGTGCCGCACAGGCGACCAGGCGCATCGCCGCAGGTCCACCTCATGTTCCTCAAGCACGTAGGCAGTATCTTGTGAGGAAGGACAGCTAAACTGTGGTGCAAGAAGGTGGTGCAGGATGGTGGGCAAGGGCAAGCGGATTAAGCCACCGGCGTGGGCAACCCGTGCGGGTGGTCAGGGGTGGTTCCCCCTTGCCTCTACCTACCATTCGTACATGACAACCGTATGTTGTGCGGCTCAGATGCAGGTTGAGGAAGAGGTGGTGTGTGATTGCTACACTTGACCACACGCTTTTGGCCCATGACCTCCACGGTTGCACCGTGTCTCGGCGTTCAGCACCCTGCACAGCCCGAACCAGCGGGTGCCGACCAAAACGCCATGCTCACTGTATGCTACGACGCCAACACACAATGAGATTGCAGCGGTGCAAGTGCCATACGTGTTACGACTCGTTTGTACAGAGCGCATCACGTGTGGTAACCTTACCTAGGGAGCCCTGCCTCATGGCCTTGCGGTCTGCCAACATGCACCACTGCCAGCAACGACCCCGAAGAAGGCTCCTTCATGCGCCACTACAACAGCCCACTCAACGCGCCCCACACATCCGCAACTTGCTGAAAGGCATGGAGCCGTGCGCAAACAGCGCTTACTGTGTCTCAGGCTCTCGAGACCCAGGTGCAGTTCACCCAGAATCCTGCCAGACCCCTTGAAGAGCAGGATACTCCTGTGCCAACCGGCAGGTGGTGCAGTGGCGGCCTCCGGGTACACGTGTTTGGGTCGTTACGGGCATTCCTTGCCACGTACGCCCATGGCCATGCCGACGCTAGGTACTAACTAGCTCCACATCACCACTACAACAAATCACCTCATCCTGCAAGCCCAATCAGCAGCTGCACAACCCCGCTGTCAGACCCGGCTACCTCCGCGTTCCTCCTCCCACGTCACCGCCGCCGCTTCTTGTCCCTCCCCTTGTCCCGCCCCCGCTTGCCCTCCTTCCCCGTGCTCCGCTTCCTGCCCTTGCCCCTCCGCCGGCTGTCTTCGCTCTCCGAGCCGCTGCTGTCGCTGTCGCTGCTGCTACTCCCCGAATCCGACGAGGAGTCATCTGACCCCGATCCCGAATCGGAGGAGCTCTCGCTGCCGCTGCCGCTGCCCATGACGCGCTTGGCCACCTGCTGCTGCTGCGCCGCCGCCTGCGCCGCCACCGCCGCCTTGTAGTTGTCGCGCATGACGTCTGTGACGCCGCCCAGGCCGATGGAGGTGAAGAAGTTGATGGAGAAGCGCATGTGCTGCAGCGAGTCGCGCGGGAACAGGCCCTCGAACCAGGGGCTGAAGGCGGGGTCGTTGAGCCGCGCGTTGAGCTTGACCAGGCCCATGGTGCTCGACAGCTCCTGCACGGCACGCGGGGTACGAGGTGTGGCACACGCTGAAAATGGTGCAGATGCGCGGCGCTACCGTATGGGTTGGTATGTGAAGCGACAGGACTCGGGCATGCAAGCACCTGTCTTCGCGGCTGGGCAGGCGTCCCGTGGATCGAACACGTCTGCTGACTACTGCCTATGCACATCGCCGATAGGCATGCAGGTAACCTCTCCCTAATCCTGCGCCCAGTCGCAAACATCTCTCATTTCCCTCTGCGTAGGCCCAGCGGCCCAGTACTCGGGGGTACGACTTCGTCAATGATAGCTCCTGGTCGCCCCCTCCCGCCCGGCTCCGGCGTCCTTGTCGGATCACCCCTTAACCAGCCCTCCCGCCAGTAGCCCCTGGCATGGCGCCCCTGCCCTCCCCCACGCCCCAGCGATTCGCCTGCCGTTGCGGTTTCACCCGCACCTGGAACAGGTACTTGATGAAGATACGCGATGAGGAGGTGGTGTCCTCCTCCGTTAGGCGGATGGCCGTCAGCGCTGACCAGGGCAGCGCGTCCGTGGCCAGCAGGTGCGCGAACAGGCACGACACGTTGCGCAGCTTGTTGGTCTCCAGGCGGTGGATCACGCTGTACTGCTTTTGGAAGCAGTCCTGGGGTAGGGCGACGGAAGCAGGGGACAGTGGCAAACAGGGCGCAGAGAGGGAGGCGTAACTGATGGGTGGTTCCTTGCAGGGCGTGGCGGGCACAGAGGCGTTTCTGGAAGTATGCTTGGTTCGGGCGCAGTTAGGCCCTCTGTGGAGGGCCAAAGTGCAACGGCAGCGGCAACCATGGGCTGACAGGAGTGCCTGTTTACTCGCCAACACCCACGGGCGCGCCGCCGCAGTCCCCACAACGATAAAAAAACCTGATGCCTTCCGTGCACCCCGCGTGCATTGACCCGATTCCCCTGCGGCCCCTACACGGCTTTTGGCCACGGAACCACCCTCCCGCCTCCCTGCCCGCCCACCTCGAACAGCTCGGCGTACGTCTTGTTGACGTAGCAGAAGCGCTGCGCCAGCAGGCCGTAGAAGCGCTTGAAGGTGCGCTCCTGGGAGCAGCACTCGATGATCATGGTCACCAACTCAATCTCCTGCGGGGCCGGGGCAACCAGAATGGGCACCCGTTTCGCGTCGGTTGGCGATGCTCTGGTTGCTAATGGCTAGGGGCGTGGACACAGACTTCATGCTTTGCGTGGAGGAGGTCCTGAGCGCCCGTCTACGTGGTATGGAGTGGCCACCTTTGGCCGGGCGTGAGATCCAGAGCAAGACACCCGGCACCCAGGGAAAGCGGCAGCGCACAGCACACGGGACGACAGCCGCTCATGGGTCCGCTACCGCTTCTCCACGGCTGCCAACCATGTCCGTTTACCCCGCCAGCGCCCTCGCCCCCAGGACTGCGTCGTCCGCCCCCGCCCCCACCTGCCCCGGCTGGATCTGGATTTTGAGCAGCTTGTGGCCCGCCTCCTCAAAGTCGAACGAGGACATGAGCGTAAGGTAGATGGTGCGGCGCAGGTTGACCAGGTTGGTGGCCGTGGCGTCGTGGATACCGCCCGCGCCGCCGCCGCCCTGCTGCCCCTCGCCGTCCTCGTCGTCGTCGCTCTCCTCCTCGCTGGAGGGCTCTGCGTGGCACCGTGAGCCAAGGCCGGCAAACAAGGGTTGGGGATATGCCCAAGGGCGGGCGGAAGAAGGTAATGAAGGCCCCCCCCCCGTTGGTTGGTTAGGGTACGTGCTGCAGCTGGAGGACTGACGGCCGCTGCATGGCAACGGGAGGGTTCGGGTGATGCGGCCAGTGCAAAAGGGCCCGCCGGGGCTAGGGGGTGAGTTTGGGCGGGGCTGGTGCATCTGTAACGGACGCGGTGCGGTAATGGGATGTACAGGATCCCTGACAAGCAGACAAGTAGGAAGGTGTCCATGTGCCTGGTCCATGTGTGCACGGTCAGCGCTTGCGCGCGGGCACTGGAGGATTCGTGCATCCCCTCTAGCCCCTCACCTGTGCAGTGTAATCCTGCACTGAAGTACCAGTACAGCAAAGCCGACCGGCGTCCTGCCCATAGCCCCACTCGTTGCCACGCACCGCCCATCTCCCCCGCGCCTCCTACCCCCTTTCCCCACCTGGCGCGGCTTCTCCGCCGTCTCCCTGCCCCGCACCCTCCTGCTCCTCCTCCTCTTCCTCTTCCTCCTCCCCAAGGATCTCCTTGGCGATGGCTGCGTACTTGCGCTCCTCCTCCTCGTAGCTGGGGTCCACGCGGAACACGTCCAGCATGGTCTGCGGGTGGTGGGTGCGCGGCCGTGCAGGTCGGTCAGCCTTGCCGCCACGACGTGAAGGTGAGTGGGCATGACGAGGGCGAATGTGCGTCACTTGACAGTGCACAGTGTAAACAAAGACAAAGCACACCCCGCTCCGCCTACCGCTCAGCTCGTACACATGCTCGTACCTGGGCCTGCAGCTCGTCGTCCAGCCCCAGCTCGTGCGTGATCTGGTCCTCCGCCTCCACCAGGTCCAGCTCGGGCTTGAGCGCAGGGAAGCCGGACTTCTCGAACCCAGCCTTGCGCAGCGCAAACATGCCCTCGATGATGAACTGCATGGGGAGAGTAGGGAGGAACGAGGATGCAGGGAGGTCCGGTGTACGTCCGGTAGAAGCCGGTGGGTGGCGTGGTCGCACTGGACCACATCGTCGGGTATGCTGGGTGGTTCACCAAAATCCAGTTTCATAAGGGCGTTGAGGGTCTTAAAAGAGGTGTACGGAAGTGCAGCACCCGTGCGCCCAGCACATCGACAAGGCGTGTCACGCCACGGCGCCACACCCCACGCTTTCCTTTCCCTTCCCCTACAGCCTCCATGGGTGCTCCCTCCTCCCCGCCCGCCAATCGCACCTGCACGCGCTTGCTGATGGCCCCCTCGTGCAGGATGGCGCGGAAGCGCTCGAACACGCTGCCGGGGTGCAGGGGAACGGAGCGACAGGGAGGCGGTACTCATGAACGCGAGTGTACAAGGGTACAGCGGTCGCAGAGGAGCAGGTCAAGCCCGACAACACCAGCGCTCCTCGCCGCACCCAAGGTACCACGCTCTGTCACTTTCACGCACACCCGAACCCCCAACCTCTTCCACTGCCCCGCTACCAATTTTCCATGTCGCACGCACTCCAGCGCTCAGAGTGTAAGGCCAGCTTCCAGCTTGCTCAATCATATCATCTCTCAGTACTCGTGTCCGCCCCATCCCCAACCCTCACCTTGCCACCCGCCGCCCCTGCCCGCCCCTCAAAGCTCCTCCCCGCCCCTGCCCTCCCAACCCGCTTCCCCCACCCCGTTCCCCCCCGCCTCACCCGTGCAGCCCCTGCGGCGCCACCTCCTGCAGGTGCGCGCCCACCTCCTTGACGAACTCCACCGCCATCTCCACGCTGTCCTCGCTGGGCACCTCCAGCAGCAGGATGAGCACCTCCAGCGCCAGCACCTCGTGCGCCACGCCCTGCAGTGGGGGAAGGGCGCGGGCATGCAGGCCCATCGTTAGTGCCATGGAGCCGCGCTGCAATTTTCCACCTTGATACGACCTCCAGCAAGCTCAGGCTTCTCGTGCGCGATGCCCTGCATGTGGGTGTAAGGCCATACGCGAGGATGCAGGAACGAGGCATGGTCGGGAGCGGGAGGGGATGCAGCCGTGGCCGGAGGGCAGCTGCGGCTGGAACAGCAGCGATCTGCCCGGGCTGTTAGACCGTGTACCACTCCAAAGTAAGCCCAAAGCTCCCGTCAGCGCACGTTGTGCCAACGTTGCATGCCCGAACTTCTGCCTCCGACCCTTCCCCACGCCCCCACCTGGTTGACCAGGTGCGCAACGAACTTAGAGGCCGCCGTGCACACGGGCTTGTCGTTGCGCTTGTAGGAGCGCTTGAACTGCGGGCGGGGGACAAGCCAGGGCAGGGCAGGGCAGGACAGGGCAGGGCAGGGCAGGACATGATGGGCTGGGGACTAGAAGGGTACTGCGCGAGGGCGAGTGAGGGGCCCATGAACGCGCGCACGGTTGTAACCGCCTTGGCACCTTTGTAACGCCCCCACACCTCTGACCGGGCACCACGATGTGCCAAAGAAAGCCTGACCGCTGTGGTCGCGCCGTCTCGACGCACTGAATGGGTGCCGTGTTTGCGCACATCGCGGCAACACTTTTGCAAGCGCACCTTGCCGGCAGCCTCCTTCGCCCCTCCGCCGCACCACCCACCTGCAGGATGAGCCTGGACAGCAGCAGCTCCCCGATTTCTGGGAATTTGGTGTTGACCACCGCCACCAGCGCCGCGTACACGGGCGTGAAGGAGGGCGACGCCGCCTGGGACTTCATCAGCGAGCGGCAGAACAGGCCGCGGCCGCGGACCAGGTTCTGCAGGGGGCCAGCAGAGGCAGCAGCAGCAGCAGGGGCAGCAGCGAATTCAGCATACTACATGTGACGCAGCGTTGGTTGCATAGGGAACGGGATCTGCAGGTTGTGCATGCACCGTGTGGCTGCACTCAAGCAGGACGCATCACCACCTTCCACGCCTGCAGTCAGCATCAGCGCTATGGGCCTTCCACCTCTCCCGTCCCTCCGTGCGACCTACAACACCGCCGCCCCTGCTCACACCCTTCCACATATGATATCAGCCAACGCCCCCGCCCCCGCCCCCGCACCCACCTCCCTGAACACCTCCGGCAGGATGTTCTTGATGTTGACGGTGTTGACCTTGTTGATGATGCCGTTGAGCGACTTCTTGAGCGCCTCCCACGTCAGGCGCTGGAACTCGGGCGAGGCGCGGTCCTGCTGCGCCTGCTCCGCCATCATGCGGGCCAGCTTGAAGGGCGGGATGTACACGCCGCCCGTCTTGCCTGTGGCAGTGCCACAGTTGCAGCCACAACGTATGGTACCATGCGATATGCCCCTTGGCGAGACGGAGTAGGGCGGCTGCATAGGCCGGATTGTAATACAATCTCGTGCTGCGTTACCCCACCACGCAGCATGAAATCCCTGCTTACTGGCCAGCATCCTCCAGTCCCGGGGGACGTGCAAGGCAGCCCTGCTTACTTTCCCCCCCTCGTACAATTATTGCGACTGGCATCGCCACGTGCCATATCCCAAACGTTTGTGACGCGCCCGACAACGCAACGCCCCTGTCCACTGCTGTCAGCTGGTAAAGCTTTATGCGGCTTCTCCATCCGGGAACCGCCCTGGCGCCTGGCCCCTCCCCTGTTGGCGACTTACCCAGGACCGGTGCCTTCCGCACCACTGGCTCGGCTGCCGCCTCCGCTCCCGGCCCAGCCGCCCCGGTCGCCGCATCCCCTGCCCCCGCGCCCTCGCCCCCGCCAGCCGCCGCTGCATCTGCCGCTGCTTTGTCGGCCCGCCGCTCAGCGCCATCCTCGTCGTCCCGGCTCCTGGCAGTAAAGCAGCAGCCCACGCAAGAGCACAAGTGCAATAGTAGCTTGACTGATTGGCAGCGGGCCATAGGGCCGTGGCAAGAGCGTGCAGCACTCACAGCTCACCGACGGCGGTACAGTCCAATCCCGTGGCCCAGCCTCTGACTGCAATCGTGACCGTACGAGCGCCGGGGCAAAATTGGCTGCGCCTGGGTGACGCCCTCAACATGGCCCCTTGTCCGGCAGCCATCCATGCACCTTTAAGTGTCCAGGAGGCCCCGCACCACCCATCTTGCCCAACATCCCAACACCCGCGGCAACGGCCCCAACGACCCACCTCTTCCTTGGGCTGCCGTCGCGGTTGCGGTCGCGGTCCCGGTCCCGGTCGCTGCGACCCCTGTCCCGGTCCCGGTCGTTGTAGTCCCTCCCTTGGTCCCGGCCGCTGCCGTACCGGTCCCTGTCCCGCTCACGTTCCCGGTCCCTGTCCCGTTCGCTGCCGCCGCGATGCCGGTCGTAGTCCCGTCCCCGACCTCGGTCAGTATCCCTGTCGCGGTCCCTGTCGTCGTAACCCCGGCCCCTGCCCCTGTCGTAGCCGCGGTCCCGGTCCCTATCATCGTAACCCCTGCCTCGGTCCCTCTCCCGGTCCCGGTCCCGGTCTCCGCCATGGTCCCGGTCCTTATCGTCACGGGAATCGTACCGGTCCCCACGACGGTCCCTGTCCCTGTCCCGGTCCCCGTCTTCGTCGCCGCCTTGCCACCGGTCGTCGTCTGGCTTAGGCTCCCAGCGGCCCCTCCGGTCACCCCCGCGACCTTCGGCACCATTGTCCCTCGCGGGACCGCCTAGGCGGTCAAACACGCTGGGCCGCTTGGGGCCCTCCGCACCGGCCTGGGCTTCCGACGGGCCCTCCGTCAGAGCCCCAGGCCGCTCCTCCGCCGCTGCTTCCGCTCCGTCCCCACTGGCCTTGCCCTGTCCCGCTCTAGGGACATCTTCAATGGCAGGGGGTTGCTGCTTTTCGCGGACAGGCTCTACACCGACACGTTCGAAATCCTGCTGAACTGTGCCTGCGTCCCCCCTAGCAGGCCGGTCATCCCTTTTACGATCCCGCCGAGGAGACCGCGAGCCAGAGTCGGAGCTTGTACCGGAGTCCGAGCTTGAACTGCCTGAGGACGATGTGCCGCTGCTGCTGGAGGGGCTCGGGCTCCGCCGCCGGCCCTGCTTGGAGCCTGGGCCTCTCCGGTCTCCCTCATCGTCAGATCGAGGAGCCATACTTGTGCTGTCGGGGCCTTGCCCCGCGAAGGCGCGCTGCTGTCAACAGGATCGCAAACCAGGGTATGCCCTCCAGGTCTGGTTGTAAATTGTACCACAAAGATAAAGTGCTGCAGTGCAGCTCAGTGCCCAAAGGTCGTCTAAGGCCCAGCACTCCTTCAGTACCTAACGTTCTGAGGTGCTCCAAGGCCTACGTCTCTGCAGGCTATACTACACGTTAGTATCAAAGATGGCAGTCCCTATGCACAATGCTAAGCCGACAGTCCGCCCGCAAGCGCGAAAATTTGCCAGTACGGCCCCGTGCAACCACCTCAATCCCCACTCGCTAAGCCCTTGCAGCAGCGGGCTGTGCTGCTGCTGATTCTCTATTAGACAATTTAGTTGTCCAATCACACCGTGACATAACTGCGTTGCGTGCAGCGCCGCAAGTCGCTGCTCAGTCAACTCCGTTCTTGGCCACAGACAACAAAATGCAGGTCACTCGTGCCTTCACCTCTGTTCGGCCAGCGCGGGCTGCTGCGGCCCCTGCTCGCCGCGTCGCTGTGGTTGCCATGGCCAAGCCCACGAAGATTTCGGACTTCAGCGCTCTGTCCAACGAGGAGCTGGTCGGCAAGGCCAACCAGCTGAAGCGTGAGCTGGCCAGCACGAAGTGGCTGCAGCGCACTCGCGGCGTGGGCGAGCTGAAGCCTGGCGAGAACCAGCCGCAGCCTGACCCCGAGAAGGTCCCTAAGGGCCACCTGAACAAGCACCTGCGCCGGCAAATCGCCCAGTGCCTGACGCTGGTTCGCCAGCGTCAAGTTGCGGAGGGCATCGACCGCAAGGAGGCTCGTCGCATTGAGAAGAGGGCCGCCCTGGCTGCCGGCACTCTCCAGCGCCGCTAAATGCAATCAGCTACGCCAAAATGCAGTTTGTCTCTTAGTGGAAGATTCAGGCGGCTTGGGGACCCCGGCTGTGGTTCTAGCAGCGTGGAGTCATTTGTGGCTGGGACGAAGCAGCACGCTGGGCGCTGGGCGCTCGCCCGTGGGAGCAATTTTGTTGGTTAGAGCTCTTTGTGGCCGCGCAGGTCAGTCTGGCATGTGGACGTGGACGTATAGTTGTAGTGCTGCTGGGCGTCGACTGGGTGCAGTGCCGATGGTGGGTATGCAACGGTGCAGAGTGTGTGCAGAAACTGTCCATGGACTCTGGAACGCAGTACCATGTGTAACGCGACATATTCGTGGCATGCCTCTTGTGTTGGTTGCCACAGCTGGGCCCTCCCACTCCGGTGGGGGTCAGCAAGCGGGCGGGAGGGGGAGGGGGAGAAAAGGGGGTAGTTGTCTCTGCAGTCCCCCTTCAGCTGAATTGTAGACCATTTACGTAGTACGTGGGGAAGCTAACAGACGCGATTGTGGCAGCGGGTGGCACACGGAAACACGTGAAGCCTTGGGATGCTGTGTACGCCAGGGCACCAGCGGAGGAGCTGAGTACTGAAGGCACCAGCTTTGGAGCTGATTGACGAGCATCAGCTGGGGAGCTCCCCTGGCACCAGGGTGGCTTTGCTGTTGGCATCTCTCTTAACTTGGCCTCCACAGTGACACCAGCTGGGACTCACGGCAGCAGCATTGCCACATCAGCGTCGGACCAATACCGGCAGGTACCGTATGAAAGGCGGTTGTGTGCAAAATGAACCAGTAGTGGTTACCCTCGATGGGCCTGGTTCCGCCGGACAGGCACTGTAACCCTTGGCAGCTCTAACTGCTAGTGGGCATATTGGCAAGGCGTAGTCCTACCTAGGGCTGCTCGTAACTTGCCGGTACGTACGGCAGCCCATGCCTCAGGGTGATGGGGCCAAGGCGAGATGAACGCTACGGTAGCCCCCTTTTTTTTTTTTTTTTTTTTTTTTTTCAGGAGAAGGGTTATGGGATTATCGGAGACCTATT
>VFQN01001898.1_pt1 | contig 33702 bp, 19 predicted proteins | sample 3512371 | NCBI WGS metagenome assembly VFQN01 (sample SAMN10412370, study PRJNA504923) | tailings metagenome | isolation source: Replicate 2 from Balatoc abandoned mine | place: Philippines: Itogon, Benguet | collected 2017-08-28 | reverse complement strand
TTCTTCCATCGCTATCTTCGAGATATCGACTGTCAGCACTATGTGGCGCTGATTTTGATATGGTTGTGCTTTTTGATGCTTCGGATCTCTCATCAGCAAAGGAGAAAGTGCTCGAAGCGTCATTCCCCTCGGAGTAGACGCTGAGTAACTCTTTTGTCTGAATCGAATATGATGAAGGAGGAAGTATATCAAATGAGGTTTTACTGCCCAGTGATTGTAAGGATGCCAAGTCGTAGGTCGATCGTGAGTGTGAAGGTGTTGTATCAGTGTAAGAAGTGGCTGTCGCAGTATCTTCATTATCAACCTCACTTCCTCGATAGGTTGACTGATCGCGACTATATGGATCACGACTCTCCATCTGATTAGTAAAAGCAGTAGAATGACTCGTTTTAGATCGTTGGGTAGTTGGTTCAGTAACTGACACTGAAACTGAAACTGATGCAGAAGCTGAAACAGACCCTGATTCGGACGGAGAAAGATTCTCTGCACTGTATTCATGGATTGACTGCTCTAGTTGATTACTAATCGCTTGCGAAATGCTTGGGAAACTGCTTGATCTTGTTGTGTAGAAAGAATCTTCCCGACTCGGTTTATAGTCACCAAAAGAACTCGTTGAATCTGCCGTTATTGCACTAATAACTGTACTTCTAGCTGTATTTCTTGCGGTGCTTTGGTAAGAGGTGTAATCATCATCATCATCGATTCTCTCGTCTCGATAGGTACTGCTTGCTTGTGAACTTACATCTGTTGTTAAATATGATTGATGTTGATCATACAGGAAAGAGGAAGGTACTGAAGAACCAACAGAGTCACTATCACGATAAGTCGTAGAGTTCAAGCTAACATCTGATGCATGAGAAGATGGAATTCTAGATCGATACGTGAATAATCCTCCTGTTGACACAGATGTTGCTTCTTCCGATGGAGCAATACTTTGAACAGAAGGCTTCCTACTCGAATAATCAGTTCCACTATATGTAGAAGATGCAACAGTGGAAGAGGAAGAAAAAGGCTCATTGCGATTGGAATACATATCGATAGATGTAAGAGTATTGGTGATTGTGTTTGACGGGTGAATCCACGAGCGCGATTGACTTTGTTGCTGTTGTGTTTGACTCTTGGATGTTTGTTGAAGGAAAGATTTGCGATAACCTGAGAAAAGGGATGAAGACCCACTACTGACGCTCCCTCCTGATTGAAGTGATACGTGGTCAATTGTATCAAAGGTTAGAGAACTGGTAGTAGATCGTTGTGTGGAGGGCATATCTTCTGTAAAAAAGGACGCGGAAGTCACTGACCGCCATGTACTAGGTCTTGATGGTGTATCAGAGGAGCGATACGAAGAAGCAGATGTGCTCCTTTTGGTAGAAACGGAGGCATAACTCGAGGAATAATTCGACAACACGGACCGAATGTAAGAAGTTTCATCGTCATCGTGATAATAATAGTCAGATCCACTCGTTTGACTTCTGTATGTATCCTCACTGGTGTATGCGCTTGCTTGATACGACGAATAATCCTCGGAACCATAAAAAGATGATGTCACAGCAGAACCAAGAGAGGAGACAGAATAATCAGTTCGTGAGGTAATGAGAATTGGAAGATCAGCTGGAATATTATCACTCGAATTGGCAACTGATGGAGTGCTTGTAGTGATGGGAGTTCGTTCCTTTTCTTCTTCAGTTGGTTTTGGTTGGAAGATTTCGTCGATGTCATCAATATCACTAATTACTTCAACCTCTTCGTCATCTTCCATATCTCCAAGGAAATCTTCTTCTGGACCAGTCGCTATAATGTGGTCAAACATTCTTTCCTCTTGCTGCAGTTTAGAGAAATCTTTCTTTTGTCGATCTTTCTCATATTTCTTTTGTTCTGCTAGGACAATATCTGACAATGATAACTCATCCTCAAAATCTCCACCAGCGGATGCTATTAAGATGTCATAAGGAGTTGAGTGACGACTCTTCGTCCTTCTACTTTGATCTTGTTCAAATCTATCATCTTCTTGATCTTGTTCATCAACTTGCAAGAAATATTGCGACTTTCGCTTGGTTAATTGTCTTTCAAGCAGAGCTTTGCTTTGTTTTAAAGCCTTCTTTGGACCGACTTGATATTTATTCGCTTCATCTTGCGTTTTTTGTAACTTGTTAAGTTGTGCCTTTAATCTTGCAGTTTCTTCGAGCTTCGCTTTTTCTAAGAAACTTTGTTTTAATTGTTCATAATATGATTCACGGTGGCCCTTAGTATAAAAGTTCTTTTTATATTCTTTCCCTAATATTTGATAATAATTAATCAAATCCTTTTGTTGTGTTGCATATTCATAACTAATAATCTTTAATAGATATTGCTGAACAGCATCTTCACTCACTTTTGGTGGAAGCTTATCATTGCCCGTATGTATAGATAATTTTTCAATATTTAACTGATGTACAGTATTCTTATTAAAATAAACTTCTAATAATTTTAACATATTGTTTAATTTATAATTTTGTATGTATAAGAGAACATAAGATTTAAATGGTTCATTTAAACGAAAATCTTGTAATAAGTCATAACCTCTTTTATCAGCCATTAATAAATCAGTATGGAATGCTAATTCTGGATGAAACTCCAATAGACCGGTATTTAACGGTAGCAGAATCATCGATGAATGAGCATTCCCGAAAGAGGAATTAGAATTAAACATATGATAAAGTTGGAAGATTGTATCCCAAGCAGTGCATGTAAGTCGTTTGATATATCCAGTTGGAAAAACCTTGATGTAGATATTAAACGTTGGTTGCACCATTAAGCGAAAGTTACGGATAGCAGCATACGTGGTCAAATTGGTATGAAAAGGCGGAAGCTTTGCTCGTTCTCTTGCCATAAGTTCATCAATATCAATGTCTTCAAATTCGATCTTAGGAGCCTCTTCGATCACAGTTGAAACAGAGGATTCATCAGTTGTGGAACTTTTCAAAGAAGCGTTTGATAATCTCCTATTTCTTTTCTTATTCTTGCTTTCTTGGCTAAGACTCTGACTTTGATTTTGACTTAATGTTAAGCTCTTGGTACCGCTACTGGTCAACGATATTGATGTAATAGAAGGTCTTGAGTTTTTAGTATGCCTCGTTGACAAACTTTGAATAGTTTTGGAAAGCTTCGTACTTGAACGGTCATAGGTTTTAGAGACTTCATCCCGCAGTTCTTCGATGGAAGAGAGTTCTGATGCTAACGTTGTGTTATCGTTATAGCGGTCATCTCGACTAACGGTATCCTCATCTTCCTCCTGGTTAGTTTCGTTTCTTTCATTGATATCCTCATCGTCTTCCTTCCCTTCAGAAATTGAAGGTATATCCGAATTTCTTCTTCCCTTTCCGGGCCGACTAAATGATGATCTCTGAGCAGTATTTCCTGCACTCTCTGTCTTACTCTCGGCGTCATTGATCTTCTTCCCTTTTGATCTTGTTACAAATTCTTCTTCCATTTCTGTCCTCATCGACGCCTCCTGCGTGGCTAGTTGTTTGACATAATCAATCTTCTGCAGCTGACGAGATTTCTGAATATTCATCTCAATGAGCTTTTTTTCCATTTCCATTAGTTTCTTCCTCTCTAATTCAGGATCGTACGCAAATTCAGCCGGGTAATAAAATCCACCGTCTTCGCGTTGGGGCATCATAAAACATCGTGGGCAACCAGTTACACCATTCCCGCACACAACACATGTCCCGCGCTCTTTGTCAGCCGGATCCCAGCGGAACGGATTCGGCTTTGATTTCTTCAAAAGTGCATTATGCTTCGCGACAGCGGAGGAGGAGTTACCTTTCAGGTTCAATGATGTGTGAAACACGGTTCTCTTAGCAAGATTGTAGTTCCGAAAAATTGGGTGAATAAATTTACTTTCATCCTTGACATGCCCACGAAATCTAATCTTCATTCCAAATAAACTTGGATGAACAATTTCTTGATTGTCGTACTGTTCTGCAATTTCTGCATATCTTTGTCTAATCATGCCATACGTAATTGGAGGAAGTGGATAGACCCCCCAATGCTGTGAACGGTGTTGCGCAAAGAATTCATCAGGATGCTGAGTAAATTCATAACGGTTAACGGATAAATCGATGTGAAACCTTACTACACCTCCGATCGTCCCTCCACCGTATTCATTTGCAATTTGAAATAATAAATAATTAGTAGAAATTAATTCATCGTCATAGGATAGTTTTTGTTGATCGGTTGCTGATGAAGCCGTGTAGGATGCCGAAAGATTGTTTACAATGGAGGACGATACTACTGGCAATTTGTAAAGCTTTTCATACGGGAAAATACACTTTCCAAAAATTAAACCAGAATTAGCGTCATGCAGATTAAATACAATATCTTGGCCTCGACGTAATATACAAGGATCCCATTTATATCGAACTGAAACGTTGTAGTAGTTCAAGATGAAGAGATCTTTTCCACTTGTGGCAATAGCTTCGGGGGTTAAATCAATTTTCACTGGATTAGTTTCACCAGACCAGTTACCGTAAGGTTTGCATGCGGTTAGGTACGGACGTGTAGGGATAATCCGAAGGTCAATTCCAGATATATCGATTCCAATGATATCAAGGACAGTTATTCTTGATTTCTGAGGGATCAACTGTTCAACTCCGTTTATTATAGCCCTTTCTAGTTTGAACGGAGCATCCTTCGACAATCCTTGTTTTTGTCGAAACAACTCTGCACTTTCTCTGTTTCTTTCCACTTCATTCATTTTCTCGGATTTCATTAAAATTCCCTTCCTTTTCTTTGAAGTTCCTTGTAAATTATCAGGAGAACTAGACGGAAAATGGGTTGATGGGATAAAATTCGAAATCTTGAGAGGCGGAGGAGGTAGAACTGTTGGTTGCATAACTTTCTGCCTCCGATCTAAAAAGAGATGGATCGCAATTTTCGTTACTGCTTCTTGGAGCACTGATTCTACATAATCAACTGCGGTGATGAAAACTTCTGTTGAACGTCTTTCTAAACCTCGTACTGGTAAATTAACTTCTACCTTCCCGACAGAAGGGGTGGTGGGAAGAAAGTCTTCTCCCTCTGCTAACGCCACAAAACTCGAAACAACTCTGGTTAGAATCGTATTCACAAACTGGTATGCAGTATACGCGCAGATCTTTCTGTGAGAAAATATTCTTGTGCGCCCAATTTTGGCAATTTTCTCTCTTGAGACATAAAAACGACGATAAATATGGTGATCGCGCGGGACTGTCCTTAAGACTGGAGCAGAAATGTGAGATGAGGTGCGTAAGTTAGTACTCCGCGATGAATTTTGCTCACTTTTCGAACTTTCACCCTCTGATTCCATAAGCTTATCTTGCGAAACAGATTCTTCATCACTGAGTTGCAATACAGGAGGGTTAGTCTCTGAGGATGTAGAATATTCTGTTATAGATGGAAGGATATTCGGAGTATGATCTCGTATCTTAACCTTTCCACCCAAGGAAGTATTAGCGGATGAGATTGAATTTCCGGAAGGGTTCTTGGAAGTATAAGAAGGGTAAGTCGAGCTATTTGAAGAATTTTCAGAGTAAGTCGATCCAGCAATTGAGAGGCTTTGCAAATGGGATGAACCCTGCAAAGATGGTTGTAGCGAATTACGGTCTGAGACATCAAGAAGACCCCGGGACGTCTTTGGGCGGGAATTTAAAGGTACAGTATTAGTTGTCGTATTAGATGACCAAAAGCTCCCAGGTAAATTACTAGAATGAGCATCTTCTTCACTTCTACTGATTTGAGAATGTGAATATTTCCCACTATAATCTGCGGTGCCACTTTGCGAATCGCGAGAAGCAAACAAACTGAGCGGCAAGGAAGGCGATAGTGTGTGATCTCCGCCGAATGAGTGAGTTTCAGAAAAAGAACTACCGGTTGGCGTCTCTGACAAAAATCGAGTTTTAGAATCACTTTCAATAAAGGAGCTCTGACTTGCTGAAGTTGAATTAGAAACACTGTATTCGCTGCGATCATCACGTGTGTCGTCACCCGTCATCTCAGGAGCCTGGGAGGACGTATGAAAAGACGATCCTGGCGATACAGCGGGAGGTGAGAGCACCTGTAGGGGCTTTTCAAATTCCAATAATGAATCAGAACCCATTAAGGAAGAATCTTGCTGCGGGAAACTATCAGTCATCGATAAAATCGATTTAACAGAATCCTCAAATCGGTTTAAAACAGCACCTATTCCTAACTTTTGAAATTGTTCAATGTTTCTTTGCAATATACTCTCTTGTACTGATACTCCACCTTCAAAACCACTTCCTTTCAGGGAAGTTTCCATCGTTTCTAAAGACGGTCCTCCATCAACTGCATTTTGATCATGGAGCGTCGAAAGTAACTTGGGTTTAAATTGCCACGATAAATGACGAATGGTAAAGGTTGCTACCCCATGCTTTGTCTTTGATTTATTATAAGTGTTATAATTTTGCGAGTAAAGATTTGTACTGGTGATATCTTTCATAATATCTTTAGTGACAATAACATCTCCGTGAATATCGGGTAATAAAGTAAATAACTCTTTCATTGGAATATATACGATACCGATTGATACAGAACCAGAAGAAATGCGAAATTTCAACACAGCTTTCTCGCGACATGTGATATTCCAAAATAAATTATCCCAATTGGCTGATTCTCCAGCAAAAGGTATGCATTGAGACATAAAGCGAACACCAAAATATTCTAATTGAACTAAAGGAGAGTTTTTGCCATATTTGTGAATGGATTTTAAGTCTTTGACTTCGATAGAAACAATTGTAAGTTTCGAATTATTACTAATTTGCGGTAATTCAATTACTTTCGTATCTGAATCAGGATTTATTATTGTCTTGATTTCTACCCGCTGTGAAGGCGGAACATAAGGTCCTAAATCAACATCACCTTCAAATTTATCGAAAGCGAAGCTAATAAGTCCTGATTTGACTATTCCTAACGTCAACGGTGAATACAAAACAGCAAGATCATTTTTTTCATCAACTGGTACGGATAAGAAGTCATTGATGGTAAATATTGCACATCCAACAAGCATTTTATATTTATCTTCAACGATTATCTTCACATAGGAACGTTCATGAAGTTTGACTGGTGGTATTAAAGTTGCACAATCATAAATCAATACACCGGCAGGATTTAGAATTGGTTTGGAAGAGAAACGACCACAATCCGTAATCACAAGTGAGATAACACATTCATGAAACATTCGAGAGATCTCTTGTGCGGCAACCACCTTGAAATTCACAGTTAAGAGGATCTGAGTTTGGTATTCTTTCTGCAATTTTGGTAATAATACTTGGGATACCTCCGTAGTACTTTGCATCTCCAGTATATTTTCGATCTGCTCAACACGATTATGTTGTTCAGGAGCTAACGAAGTTAGGGACAAAGATAAAATTACTTTTCCAGACTGCGGATCTTGAGGGAAAAGAAATCGAACAATTTCGAGGAAGCCCTGAGAGGACTTCTCCTGATTAATAATTTCCGCGGCACTCGTTGAAACAGACGTAATAAGTTGCCCTTGTGAGTAAACATCTAATCTCAAAATATTGTCGGGATGAATAAATCGATACTGCCAATAAATATTCTCGACTTTGACAACACCTCCTTTCTGAATCACTTTTAGGGAAGAAGATTTCGAGGAATATTCATTAGAGATCGTAAAAGAAAAAGACTCGTTTTTCAACCATATCTGGCGTCTAATGTTCTCAAAATAAATCGATACAACCGAGCACATAAGGGGAAATCCGTAGCTCCGATTATAAATGGGAGTAAACTTAGAATTATGTTTTCTCTGTATCTCTTCCAGCGGTGTTTCACTTTCCGGACTATCCTCTCCATTATCAAGAAGCGAAATCGGCTCATTTTCAGCAAGTTCTTTACTTCTATTGAGGAGCGAGTCAGTCAAGTTTAGATATTCTTTTCCTCCATCAATCGACGCAGAGAGCAAGTATCCAGATAATGAGCCTCCTGCATCCAAACTTAGGGAAGGATGCAAAGGTCTTGATTGACGCTGATCGATTAATGAAGGATAATGCAGAAAATCTGTGTCGGTATTTTCTTGTCTCAATCCATCCAAAGTTACTGAGGGTTGAGTCCTTTCATTTGGTGTGAGGCTAACAATCTTAAAGCATAGTTCGACAAATCCAGCAAAAGCATTGTCTACACTCTCTAAACGATGAATTGATCGAATTAAGCCAATTTCATCTGAAGGCATCGACAGTAATTCACGCAACATAAAGTGAGAAGACCCTATTTGTCTTTTATTACTCACCACCGTAATTCTAATAAATGGTGAACCTTTAACAGAAAGTCTCCACTTATTCGATACATCATAAGTGTCCAGGCGATGGCGGAATAACCAACTGGCTGATGAGCCCGCATAGAAAGCGCGTGAAGTCACTTGTTGCCAATCACCACAAGTTACGATAACTTGAGGGGAATTTAATTGAACCACATCAATTTTCTTCAACTCTGTCAGAGATATCCCTAGGAAAAGTATATCTGTCAAAGAAGGGGTAGCTGTAGCGAGCGAAAGATTCAAAGCATCCTTATTGAGGGAATCATGGGTCAGAATTGTACTCAAAACTGTGCTTGCCTTGTCATCTACTTCTTCGATTCCATATACTTTGTTGAATTCTTCAACTTCTTGCTCCCCCTCTTCCTCTAATGCGGCTGGAAGAATCTCGCCAAAAAATGATAATTCTATATTTCCTTTGTAAAGGATTCCATCAAATAAAGGGCGATCAATTGTAAGAATAGATTTAGCATCAGTCAATAATTGTCTCATTTCCTGGTGTGAAATACCTAATTTCCCTATTATTTCGTTGTTCGAGACAACTTTAATCGTTAGATCGGCATTAGGAAAGAACGGTATCCTACCCCAGTTCAGATTATCCCATGTATGATCGGAACCGGCGTGGTAGGCGATATCAGTTTGGTATTCATAACTCCCTAAGCAAAAAAATACCTTGGGTGAATTCGGGAATAAATCATAAATCTGAATCAGGTTACGCACAGCAAGGTATTTTACACGTAAATGACCTAATGATCTCTCATTGTCATCGTTTTGAAGATTGGGATTCCCAATCCCTTTATTTTGATGCTTCGTCGGATGGGGGAGGAGAGATTGAGTACTTGTATGGAATAAACGATTTTTTTGAAAATTAATTATCATTTTCCCAACTACTTGCCCGTCCTTTTCAATCTTGGCGAAAAGTTCATATTGATGATGGCTGAATGCATTTCTCTTTTCTTTGTCCTTCGAAACGTAATTACTACGTCGACTTTTCATATTCCAATCGTTCACTGTAATGGTCACCTTGCCAAGGAAGTAGGCATCAAATACAATCGAAAATTCCCATATGTCTATCGAATTGGTAATATAATAAATAATGTTTAAAGCCTCCCACTCCATCACCTTCCAACCAGCGTGATGGGAACATGGTACTTTTTCTTCATATTGATCATAGTTGATCATCAATAGCAGCTCCTCTGCATGAAAATTACGATCAACATGCAACGTGCGGTTTCCTTCCGTGGTAATAATAGTCGGAGGGGTGAGGTTATTGATGAGGATGCGATTAATCTGGATCCAAAAAGGATGATCAGAGCGTATCAATTCTTCTTGCTCCTGAAATGAAGCAGTTTTTCTTCTTTTTGTTCCACCAGGAGTTACCACCGAAGGCTGAGAACTAAAATAAGAATCTTCACCAATTTGAAAGGCGACATCTTCAACTAACGCCGAGCTCGGTATAATTTCAGGAAATGAACAACTCATTAAAAGTAAGCCCATCAACTTGTCACCGTAATAAAAATCCCGATCAATGATATACGTGCCTTCTTTGCTTTCATGCGAAGTCGCATGCCGTAGAATAGAAGACAGACTGATCGAACACTGTCCTAATTCACTTCTTTCTTCCCGCCCTTTTACTGTACCTTCAGAGAATATGGTAAGAAGTAAAGAAAAATCTTGATTCATAGAAAATGTAACTTGCATCTTTTTGTTATGCATAATATATTCATTTGGAGTAGTAAATAACTCAATACCTTGAACATATTTCCCACAAAGTAGTTGCACGTGGCTATCTCGAAAGAGCTGTAAAGTTTCAGAGGATAAAGATTGGTTCAAGATTACAGTAATTTCGTTCACATGAATCCATTTTTGACCAATAACCGCACCATCTAATATCTCGCTCAATGATTCTTTGTGTTGAAAAGAATCAAGGAGTGAACGAGGGGTCATACTATTGACGGAAGTTTCACCAGCTTCACTATTTAACAAGCTTGCTTCATCCACATAGGGTTCCAGGGAATACAATAGTCGAACGTTTCCAACGTGATTCATGTTATCAGTTCCGAGCAATTGGCAATCAATTTCTGACAGACCAAGCTTATTTGGGGCAATCTCTAGCAAACCTTGACTTTCGATTACACCAGATCCAATGATCATCGAATCAGATAGAGCTTGAAGATAAATTTTCATGGAAGAGTCATCTAAGATTACCTCCCAAAATAAATTATACCATTTTCCATAACTTCCTGCAGAATTCAACTTTCGTGACATCAGTACATCATTCTGTCGCCTCGACATTCGAGCAATTTTAATATAAGGCGAATTTTTCTGGAACCGATGAACTTGCTTTAAGTCTAAAACCGATATGTTGTGAATCACTACCAAAAGAGGAAACTGCAAACTAATTCCCAAACGCATATTTAAATTAGAGGTCTCAACGACAGGCACAACTCTTGTGAGTAGTTGATACTTGATTTGAATTTTACCCATTTCATCCGCTACCGTAAGTTGATTAGCAGATGAAAGTGAGATGCCTTTCGAAGCAAGAATTGAATGTAATTCTCGCTGACCTATTTCATTAGAAATAGTTAGAACCAGCATTTCAAAAGGTACTGTGATTTCCCCAATATTTTGCTTGTTGGATTCGACAATAACTTTTAAAGACTGAGTCGATTCAATTGGCAAAAGAATTTGGAGTCCAGACCAAATCGCTTCTCGTCCAGCATTTTCTAGAACGGAAGTCGATTCTCCAACTTCAGCATTGATTAGAAAACTCACTTTTGGTGAATTTTTCTTTATAAAATGTTTGCTTTTTAAATCACTCAATACGACATCAGTAATTAAGAGATTTACACCCTGGTTAACGTAATCTTTAAAATTTGTTGATGTCAGAATGTCAATTAACTCAATATCTTTCCACGGTATCGCAATCTTTTCGTCAATATAAGATTTGCTTTTTTGGTTAGATAAAATTTTATCAACCGGCAACAAATAATTGGATAATACAGAAAAAGAAGGAGGAAGATTGCGATTAGTCTCGTCTTTAGCCAAAAGTATTAATTCACTTTGTTCTAATAATTGAGAAATTTTATCATAATCTCCTTCAAATTCAACTTTACCGGCTAATATAATATAACCACAAATTGCTGTCTCATTATGGATGAAAACTTTGTGCGTAAAAGAATTATCTTTTGTGCTCTTCTGAACGGTACGGAAAATATCCGACCTAATATTAGCTGCAGCTGTATGCTTTCTATTCCAAGCCAAGGATATATGTATATTCATCAAAATATTGAGAGGAAACGCCCATTGTAAATTTTTAATAATTCTCTTTTGATATATTCGCTTGGCCTCCTTCTCGTAAGTAATGTGACAACAAGACATAACTATATCAGCGTGGGTTAATTCATTACCGTCTTTTTCATCGAATGGAAATACTTCAATTTGTTCGATCCTAACTAAAGCAGGGAGCTGAATATAATCAAGATCTTTAACTATCTTTTTCTCAACCGCTTCCATATCCTCCATTTGATAAAAATCGTCATAGGCGAAAGTGGAATTCGTCTTCTGTTTCTTCGATGCTCGACGTTTGTTCAGATCGTTATTTGTATGATAAAAAGCATTAATCGTGATGCGACCTTTCAAGATCTTTTGATCCTTCCAATCAAAAATATCACCATAAAATTCGAATTCTTTCTTGTCTTTATTCACTTTCTCAAAGATTGTCTTTCCCGTAAGAATAAATCGACCAATAGGAATGTTGGAAGAGTAAATTTTAAAAATTAAATTTAATTCAGGTTTTGTAATTAAAATATTCCAATTCAAATTTTTCCATTCCGCTGCTTGATCTATATCTTGCACTATATTCCCAATTATAGGGTTTTCATCAATTGTACTGACTTCACTGATACCAGCATCTAAAATAATATACAGTTTATTCTTCTGGAACCAGTGTACAGTTTTTACATCTACGACAAGGATTCGATCAATTTCAAGGTACATTGGATATTGTACTCGATCTTCTTCATCACCGTCTTTAGGTTTGTAGCTTTTACTAAAAATCGCAATTTCGTGCTTCATTTCTACTAAATGAGACTTCTTGACCATATAGTCTTTAATATACCAATCCCATTCTTGACCTTTCTCCATAAATATCGTTATCTCAAATTTCCCTGTCGCTCTTCCTCCTTTTCTATGAGCTTTTACTTTGGGGGTATTCTTATTTGCGGAAGTTGCTATGGTTGAAAAGGTTGAATCTTCTGCGGAGAGAAATGCAGTTGTCGAACTTTCGCGATTCCCTCGGAGTTGAGCAGGATGCGGATCTTCCGAGTAATCAAATAATTGGCCTTTAATAGTAATGAGGGAATTATGATCTACTGGTAATTTCATTATCTCCCTTGAGGTAATAGAAAATGTACCAACCGGGTAATGGCTTAAGTTCGTTCCCGAATAAACGGTTATCGTTAGAATATCCTTTTTATGTAAGCGAAAAATCCAATTTAAATCATCCCAAGAACAATCACTGCCAGCGTAAGAATAAATTTGAGTGGATGATTTCCAATCACCACAATGCAACGTAGCAAATGGTGAGTTCTTTTCAACCAAATGAACAGAAACTAAATTTGTGAGCTTGATAGTATTAATGGTCAGACGTGCTAAAAGCCCCAATTTCCATTTACTTATGTTTTCTGGTTCTAGGAAACGTACTTTTTTGTTTGATTCTCGTAAAGCCTTTTTTGGTAAAACATCTTCGGGTGGGATAGCAGTGACTCGTTTCATACCATGGAGAGCACGATAACTAATACCTTCATCACACGCATGTTTTATACTACTAATCATTGCCAAGGCAGCTGACGAATGTCGCGTGGGATGTCGAACAAAATCAGCGTTGAAATAAACCGGATGAATATACTCAGAATTAAACGTTTCTAAGGGATTCTCATGATCTTCTTTGAGGAAATAGTAAAATTTACCTGCTGGATGTAATTGGGAGGAGGGTAAATCTTCTACGGCAATCGCGTCTGATTGAATAGATTTTCCAAAGATAGCAGGGGTGACTGTTACAGCTGGTGATGTTAAGACATGAGAATAATCAATGGAAAATTTCGGAATCAATTCATATTCGGTAGGGTTTGTTTTTAAAGATTCGATAAGTGCACGTTTCACTCGAGCATGTAATTCCATCATAGTTGAAGAAACAGCATTTTCTTCCTCTTGATGCTTTTGTATAATTTCTTGTTTCTTTAGTTCCGCGTTTGCTTGATAGATTTGAGCTAAAATCTTTTTCCGTCGCTGCTGTTGTAAATGTAATCGTTGTTTCGTCGCTTTTCTTTTTTCTCGTGATTTTAACTGGCGTTGGTATTGATACTCTTCCTTTGTGAGGTTTGAAATCATAGAAGGAGCTTCTGATAGTGACTTTGGAGATAGTGGAGCGGAAGGAGATTGTGGCGGAATTCTCTCGATTTCTAAAGCACTCATCTTTCCTGTGACCTTGCCCTCTTTCTCAGCGCTCTTTTTTCTTATTCTTCGCTTTTTCGTTCTTATTTCCTCCTCTTCTTGAAAAAGTTGTGGTTCTTCGGAAATATCTGTATTCTTTGGTAGCGAAGTCCTGTCGGGTGGAAGATTTTCTTCCTCTTCACTAACGCCTTTCTTTTCTTCCAGAGATAAGGTTTCAGCGTTCTTTTGTTGAACCTCTTCAGAATTTATATTTTCAGTCTTTGCCATCTCTGATTTTCTTATCTCTTCATCTTCAACTTCTTCTTCACTCGCTCCTTCATGAGATGAAACATCATCAGAAGTTTCAATTTTCTTTGAACTGGGTCCTCTACTGATGGTGCGGTGCTTGAATTTTCTCCTTCTTATCCCATACTGATCAACATAAGAATCTTCAAGAAATTTTTCTCTTTGTGTTCGTACAGTATCGGCTTCTTTTTCCTTTAAATACTGCTTTCTTCTGTATTTATTTAATCTCTCTAATTGTTGAGCTTTTACGAATCGTTCTCTTTCAATATCACGAAATCGATAAGTTGCATAGTCTCTTAATCTTTTCAGTGATTCTTCATTATCTAAATATTTAATATAAAAGTCTCGAAATTCTTCAAATTCAAATTCACCAGAACCATCACGATCAAATTGTTGAAATAATTCAACCATTAAAACTTCCATTTTATCTTCTGTTAAGCCAAGACTTAAATCCATCAATAATGGTTGCCCTATGTGTTCTAAAGAATATGGTAAATCTTCTGCAGAAAATCCTAACGCATAGCGACATGATCGTCGAAAATTTGGTCCTGACTGAAATAATAATCGAAAAGGAATATTTTTATTTACTGAACGAAAAATAATTTGCCTTTTGTGCTCAATAAATTCGATGATAATATTATTTAATACTGGTGATATTTCATCCATTAATTCACCAATTTTATCAACAAATATCTTATGATTGTAAACTGCTCCGACCGGTAACTCAACCGAATAAATCTGCTGATTCACCTCAATATCTAAAACACAGCTAAACTTATTAATCACGATAAGAGGCTCAACAAAGTCTAATTCGACTGGATCATCACCAAGTCTCACCAATTCTTGATACACCTTTTGTAAAGAACGAGCATCGTAAAGTTGGACCTTAAAGTCGTTGATGCGAAAAAGTCTCATTCGATTAATAAGAAAAGGAAATTTGGTAGCGATAGAATCTGATTCAATATCAGCTATTACCACACAGTTTTCTTCGTCGAGTTCATAAAGTAATCCACTGTCAGGGTGGTCAAAAGAACACGAAACGAACCGAACAGCCTCTCCCATTAATACACGTTTGATCTCACGTAACGAGATTGACCCACCTCCATCGATATCCATCATCGAAAAGAGTTTGTATGCTCGATAATTTTCCTCTTTAGTGTCTGAAAACGTGAACAACGGCATGAAGTTAGGTAGAAGTTGATGTTACAGAAGAGTACTTACAGGCCTTCTTCACATAGGTATCCTTGAAGGCCTCATCTTTATCAGAATCAATGAAAGCTGGACCTCGATTGTTCATTTTTCACAATTGGATTTCCAAAGTAATGAAAGATCCAGCACAACTCGAGTTGATCGACGAGTTGATCAAAATAATTTTAAAATGAAAGACCAATTCTTGAAAAGCGCTTTTGGAACCGTTTCAAAATTGAAAACACATTTCTTTTATTCTCGCACAATTAATCAAATTCTATTGATGATGAATGTCTCGCTCGTTATTGCCAATGGAACGATTGCCAACTCTACTAATGCAAACTCTTCTAAAAGTGAAGTTCTTCGATTATCTTACATCATAGTAATTATCATTGTCGGAGCTATTGTTGGTGGGCTTTTGCTTGTCTATTGCATGTGTTTTCGACAAACAATAAATAAGAAGAAGATTCACAGCCTCGTTCGTGAGACCAGAATCGAAGGAGAATACGTTTGAGATGTTTACCCTCTTATGGCACATAAATATCACTAGCTATTCTATTAAACTACATTGGAAAAAAGAGAAGGAAAATGAATGAAACGAGGAAAGAGTTAGACATCTGTAGGAAGAAGTGCTCGTTTCACTTCAATTAAGTCTAACAGTTCTTGCGCCTGAAAAAAATATATAAATAAGCGATCAAAAGCACAAAAGAAATGAATTACCTTTTCAAAGTCTTCATTATCAGCTGCAATTTGCATCTCGACTTCCAAAGCTGCAATTTCATTTTGAATCGCCTAGATGAAAACAACAAGAGAATCAAAATTTTCTCTTTTAGATTAATTAAGTAACTTACCTGAATATCAATTTCAGAAACCAGTTCTTCGTTTGATTCTTCAACAGTAGTGGATTCTACTACAGTTTCAACGATTTCAATAGGTGGCTCTTCATCAACATTTTCCTGTTGATCAACAATTTCATCTAATACTTCACTGGCTGCATCAATCGAAATAACCTCCTCCGTAATAATTACATCAGATTGGATTTCGGTGTTTTCAAGAAGGACTTCTGCTTGGTTATTCTCTCGTGGCTCCTCCTCTTCTTCAACAATTTCATCGAGCGGGATCTCAATACCATTCTTCCTGCATAGATCGTCACGCAGACTTATTAACTGTTGCAATTCTGTTTGATATAATTGAATTGATTCATCTAAGATACCGCTTGTTTCATTAGAGTTTGATAAAAGTGCTTGATGAGATTTTTCTAATTTTCTAATTAATATTTTCACATCAAGAATACGATTTGAGAGTTTATTAATATGTTGTTCTTTCTCAATCTTTTGCTCTTCTTGTAATTCTAACTGTAATTCATCCAGTCTTCTTACTTTTATTTCTTCTTGCTCCTCTTGTTCAACAATAATTTGATAGTTTGATTGGACGTCTTTCTCGACTTGTTCTTTAGTTTCTGAAATTTCTTTCAATTCTTTAGCTGTTGCAGCGGCTTCCGTAAATCGTTTATTTGTTGCATGCAGTGTTGTCGCTAGTTCTAATTGGTCAATCTGGTCAACTAGTGACTTTTGTTTGGCAACTTTTGAATCATATTGAATTCTTGTATCAGTTAAAACCCCGCGAATCTTTGCAAGTTCACTTTCCGCTTCATTAATTTCATCGCGTTTGGCCTTGACCTTAGGGTTAGCAGCATCGCTATTACTTTGCAAGATATCAAAGGCTTCCCAACTAGCTTCTAAGCCAATCGAGGGAATCAGTTGGACATTTTGGTGATGTCTCTCAGAGTAAGCGCGAAGGTCCTCAATCACTAAATGGACTAAATTCTTTTCATGCAACTTCTGTTCAGTTAATGTTCTAGCTTCATTAACAATATTATGAGCTCTTTCAAGAATGAACTCCACTTTAAAACGATTTTGTGCGAGAAGATCTTCCTCTTGCTGACATTCTCTTTGAGCTTTCTGTAAAGTATCCAACCTTTCCTGAATACGTAGCAATTGACGATCAAATTTCTTCCGTGCCTCTTGAATTTTGCTCTCAATTTGTTTTAATGATTTACTTAAATCAGCTTCAAAGACTCGTTTCAACGCTAACTGTTCCTCCAAAATTTTTATCTCCTCTTGCACAGTCGCAATTTGCGATTCTAACGCCTCTTGCTTCACATAATAATCACCAACTTGATTTTTAATTGCATCTTCAATCACCTGGCTTTCATTATTTAAGGATTGTTGCTCGCGTTCGCAATGATTTCTCTCCATTTCAACACGCTGTTGCTCAACCGCTAAGCGTGATTTTTCTTCATCACTATACTCTTTTAATTTACCATTAAACGCATCAACTGAAGATTGAGTTTCAGTGCAAGTAATAAACAAGCTATTTAAATTTCGAAACAATTCTTCAACTAAATTTTGTTTCTCTTGTGTATAATTTAATCTTAAATCTTCCAACTTTTGAAGTAAATTCGATTTTTCATGATGCTTATACTCTAATTCTCTTTGTGTGCTTTCAATTTCAATTGAAATTGCATCAGCTTGCTCAAAGTCTTCGATTAAAGCTAATGCAGTTTGCTTTGATTCTAAAAGAGAAATTTTCTCTCTTAGTTGATTGGATTGAGAGGACAATGAGTCAATTTGATGCAATAAGGCCTGCTGTAATGAGTATGATTGTAAATAATTCGATCTAATTTTATTAAAACCATTTTGAAGTTTGGTATCGATCGTTTTCAGCTCACCAGAAAGGCTAACAGGTACTTGGAACGTTGGAGTCGGGTCAACACCTTCCGCTTTCTCCGCAATTTTTGTATTTGTCTCTTTAGAGGAGGTAGAAGCAGGAGAAGGGGTATACTTATCAAATTGCTCCAGAATAGAGGTAATTGGCTTCGAGATAGGACTGACTTCTGGATTTGGCTCCGGTTGAGAGATTTCGGGATCAGTTTTTGTCGGAATAACAGGCGAGAGCTGAGTTTGAACACTCGATGGTGTTATTGATGAGGACAGGAAGCTGAAAGCGCTACTTTCAGGAGCAGGGAGTGACTTGTTTGTAGTTGGTTGCTCCTCAACTTCTGTGTGGTCAGTTTCGACTCTCTCAGTGGCTGGCTCAGAAATGACTGGCACAGAATTGACAGAAACAGGTTCAGGGACATGGGTTTCCGTAATTTCAGTATGCTTTTTAATATCATCGGGAATATCATGGGTCGAAACTGATGAAGTCACAGTTTCACCAATAGTAGTATGACTCTCGTGAATTTCGTGTTGCTCATGATGCTCGGTGATAGATTCCAACTCAGAGGCCGAGAGACGGCGATTAGGAATATCTTCGTCTTCGTCTCTACCAGAGCCAACCCGTGAAGCTTTCTTTTTCTTCTTCACCTGATTGAAAGGTGAGGGAGAAGTAGTAACAAGGTTAAATAACAAAAAACCTGTTTGGTGACGGCAACTTTGCTCAGTTTTAAGTCTTGAACCTGATCTTCCTTTGAGTCTCGGCGCGGGTGAGTCTAATCAAACTAATTAGATGAAAATAAGACGGGAGCGGAGCATTACCTCGATTTCAGGAGTAGCTTCAGCTTTGACAGGCTCAGAAAGAAAAGAGAAGCCAGAACTCACAGCTTCCGTTTTCGTCGGAGTGGTAGTTGTCGCTGATTCATTCAAGAATGAAAAGGATGAAACAGGATCTGAAGAATGATTCTCGTTTGAAGGAGCTCGAGCCCCATTATGATCATCACCACCACCACCACCACCACTTTGCAAAAACGAAAATCCTGATGATGCAGTCGGGGTATCGCTTACGCTCATTCCACCAAATAAAGTATCTACAAACTCATGAGTAAGAGCAAAACTTTCGCTTTGTTAAGCAACTACCTCCACCATTTGAGGGAGCGTTTAAGAACGAAAAGGAAGAAGCTGAAGCGCTATGTACTGCTGGCTGGGAACCTTGCGATGGAGATGGTGGAACATCCTTATGATCAGAATGATCATTGCTGCTTTTCTGTCTTAAGAAACTGAACATCTTTGCAATAATCTCACAAAATCAATCTTTTGTACTTTGCTTTTAGCCAAAACTCCATATTTTTAATACTCGATTTATTTAGAAGTCCTCTTCGAACAAAACATATTTGTGTCAACTTATTTATTATTACATAGACATAGGACAATAGCTACCCCAGCTATCCGCGAACACAAAGAGAATAGCATGGAAAACATCATTCTAAAGAATATCTAAAAGAAAATTGGACTATCCCTACAACGAATAAAATGAATATAAAGATAAAGATACTAACTAATATTAAATAATTACTGGTGTTCAGGAGCGAATTAAACTAATTCAACGCCATTCTGTTCTAATTCGATAACATCACATATTTCAGCCTCTATCTCGCCACTTTCGGTCAGTGGGGACTGGCGGCTTCTAACTCGGTCCAGGTCGATGGTTTCTATAAAAACCTCCTCTGCATAAACGATTTCACTCGTCTCATTACTTTTTTGGCTTCGCGGTGTACTGCATTCAGCGGAGGGAAATTCATCCGCGTTGCCATACAATACATAAGCTTCAACTTTCGAACATCGTCGGTAAAGTGCGTAGACTATGACAATAATCCCAAAAGACAAACAAACAGCCAAAATAATTGAACTGGTAGTGGTCCAATTTCCTCCTCCCCCATCACTTTGGAGCTGTTTGTAAGGGTTGAAAGCTGTTGGAGAAAAAGTTGGAACCAGACTGCTAATTGATTCATCGCCTGTTAACCCAACTACCGATTCCTTCAAATCAAGAGAGCTAGAGGAATGTATTTCATGTGAACGAAGGTTCTTTGACAAGAATAAAGCGGATTCCAAAGTGGGGAGATTGGTTTTGAGATGCAAGAAGGTCCAAAATCTCATCTCCTTTCAAACTAATTCTGCTTTGTTTTGACTACGTAAGGAAATTTCGCTCACGTATAACCACCGGAAACGGAATACCGCTACAATTCTTCCAATAAAATGGAAGAGAGTTGCGATAAAATTGTATAGGATCAAGCTTTCAGGAGGAAAGTTGAAAAATCTGTCTTAGGAGGTGGTCAATAAACGAGGTATGAAGATCTGTCAGGCCGTTTGGGGTTAAGTAACTCTTCTAACATTCACTACTGGCCCTTTCCAACCTCCTTGTGGTGCCACCTCGTCGAAACAGCTTGGGATCGTTTAAGATTGGAATAGAGTTTCTATGTCGAGACCTTCGCTATTATTGAATGAAGAAGTTTTTTTCGGAGTTTCATGTTCATTCTCATTAATATCCCACTACAGAGTTGCGCCACATCTCAACCGACATCTTAAAATGGCGGCGTTTCAATTTTCGCCAAGATTTTCGAATTTTCCTTCTCCTAAGTTTCATTTTTCCCTTTCCCTGCACGACCAAGATGAAGATCACTCGTAATCATCCACAATCAATCGATGATCTCAATTCTGCTCTTCATCATCTTGAATAACACTATTTTGGTTCATAACTTTAGCAAAGATAATCTTTGAAAAATTATCGGATTGAGTTTTCTTTCGATCAACTCGACTTTAGTCCACACAGCTTTCATCATCCAAAGTTCTCAGATCAAATTGTGGGTAATTATCTGCCCAATTGAATTTTTTGATTGCTTTTCCCTTGAAGTTACACTCCGTATTTTCAAGAACTGGGACTTTAGAGTGGGGTGCCCTAAAATCCCCAAACCCCAATTTTAAATCAAAAATGTTGAGTGCGAAATCAGTCATTGCAGAGGGAGATTTCCATCAGAAGTCTGTCACATCGATAAAACACTCTTTGGATGGATCGTTAATCGCTTCCGCAGGTATGTAACTTTCTTACTTTGTTTCAACTTGATCCTGACTGATGGATTAGGTGCTGACAAGAAGGTCTTGATATCGAATCACCAAGGAGAAATCGTTCACTCTATTGAATTATTAGCAGGATTGAATGATTGTTGTTGGTTTACTGAGAATCATCTTCTTCTCGCCTCTGATGATGCGACAGTTAAAATCTATGATCTTACTAAATGTAAAATGATTTCAACTTTTCGAACTATCAAAGCCTTCCCTTATTGTATGGATCTAAATCGAGATAATAATATGATTGTAGTAGGTGATACAGATGGTTTTATATCATATTATCATGTTTCTAATAAAGATCCTGTTCATCGATTCCTTGCACATTCAATGACGATTACTTCTATTGCTTTCAATAATGATTTCGGTGAAATTCTTACAGGGAGTCATGATGGAACCTCTCGTTGTTGGGTACCAAGTTTAAAACCAATTTGTCTTCGAACAATTATTCCAGTTCCCAAAATTTGTACACCATTGTAAGGCGGCGCTGTATTGTGGAATACATATTTTATCTAACGGACGTCTTTTTTCCCTTTAGGTCAAGCTGCTCCTATTCTTCTAATTACCAATATATTCTTTGTTCCACACTTGATCATCGACATCGATTGTACGCAAGGGATTATCCTTTAGATGATGCTTTAGATCCTGTACATATAAAACAATATCGCGGTCACATTAATAAGAAGTTCACAATTTCTTCAAAGGCAATCACTGTTGGAGATCAAAGTTTTATATTGAGTGGTTCAGAGGACGGAAAGGTGAGCGTTACAACGTTTCTGTTTAACAATTCTGTAGTGACAACTCTACAGGTTCATTTATGGGACGCTCACACTGAAGAGTTATCCTCATCAATTGAAGCTCATCAAGGTAGTATGAATATACTTAAATGAATTAATCTTTTGACTAACTTCCGTGAATGTAGGAGCTACTCTCGCATTATCTGTCTATGAAGAACCATCGTCAAGCAGTATTGAATTAATCTCTGGAGGTGTTGATGGTAAACTCAGGTATTGGACATTGACTCGAAAATCGAAAACAGAGGAGGAAATTGTTCCTATTCAACAGCAGGATGAGGCGGCAGCATCTACAGAATCCATGGAGCTGAGTTAGCCCATCAAGCATTAGGTTTTATTGCAACGATCTTATTTAATTCCTCATTGTATAAAACTATTACAGAATCAGCAGAATCACCTTTTTCCTCTAATAATGCATTCAGCTCTTGTTGTAAAGCTTTTGATACCGTGGTAACACCTTCTTTCCAGTCTTCTTCATTTTTTGAGTTCATTAGCTGGAAATTATCCTCAGAATCTCCAGAATAAGCATACCATTCAGAGATATTGGTAGCGTTGGAGGTATTAACAGGAGCTCTACTAGTCTCGACAAACTTACTCGTCCAGGAGAGAACTTTCTTCTTATCCTTAGCAGAGAGTAACTTCCCTTCAGGCAACTGTAGATAATCACTCAAGAGGTTAAAGACTGTATCTTTGCAAGAATCAGAAAAACCTTTATCTACATTCAAACTTGAAGAATAATAAAGCTCCAAAGTCTGAAAAAGCTTTGTCTTTCCTGATTCTGAAATAACATCATCTTGATGTTTCTGTATCCATGTACGCAAACGATTAATCTCTGTGATTACTTTACTTTCATAACCACCTCGTTGATTACTTTCAAGTTTATTTGAAAGTAGATTCGTTGCATCATCATAGAACTTTAAAATCCTTTCTAGACTTCCACTCATGATTGATAACGTTAGTAATTAATGAATTGCCTAATAAATCTTTCTGAAATTTTACATCATAGTAATAGAGGTGGTTCATTCATGAGATTCGAGAGAAAAATTCGGAGAAACCTCTAGTTGATTGTTTGCCTCAGTTCAAAAATCTTTGGAGACGTCTTTTGAAGATCGAGAAGTTATTGTTTTTTGAAGAAAATGTTGTCAAAGTCAGATTCTGTGTTAAGAATTATTCAAGATATCTTAACAGGTAAGATTCGTAATATTGTTTTCCTTTCTGGTGCTGGAATCTCTGTGCCAAGTGGAATTCCAGACTTTCGAAGTGCTAATGGATTGTATAAAACATTAAAACCTGAACTTCTTACTGTTCAAAATCGTAATATTGTTGAAGCAATTCGACGTCAACCTACTCTTGTAGTTGATTACGATCTCTTCCGCACGAATCAATTCCCTTACCTCGAAGTAAGAAGAAACCTCATTCTTGGGATTGCTGAGAAAAAATGGAAGCCTACTTTAGGACATGCTTTAATGAGACAATTTCATCAACATCATCAGTTAAGACGAATATATACTCAAAATATCGACGGTATTGATCATCAACTCAATCTTGATCGCATCAGAACGTCATGGTACTCCAAGACCAAAGAAGATAATCTCGATTTAATTATCAATGTTCATGGTACATTACATAAAATAGAATGTGAGAATTGTAAAGATACAAGTTATACATTAGATGAATTTTGTGATCAAGTTCGAACAAAAATTAAAAATATTTATGATGAGAATGATCCCATCGCACCAAAGGAAAGTTCAAAAATATATTGTAAAAGATGTCATTTACCACAGGTTAAGCCTGCAACTGTTATGTTTGGTCGTTCATATTCGAATGAAGTATGGCAAGCTGTTTCACATGATTTTCCTAATAATGTTGATTTATTAATTGTTATTGGTACGTCATTACAGGTCTCGCCGGCAAACACCCTGGTTAGTTCGATATCATCAACAACACCTGTATTAGTGATTAATAACCAAAGTGTTGGTGAGGAATTTGGTCTAGACTTTGGAGAGATAACTCCTTGTAATGAAAATGATTTTGAAGAATATTTGAAATGCCCTACTTCCCTTGAAACTCAGAAAGATGGTATTATATTAGGTGATAGTGATGAAGCTTCATACTATTTATTACAACAGTTAGGTTGGTTAAATGAAGTTCGTCAATTTCAAGACTTATTATGTGAGAATTCTCAACAACTTCTTTCATCAGCTGACGAGAAGTAAAGATTGACATTTGTTTACATAGTTTTCTCTAGCTTTTCTTACCAATTAAAATAACTTAGAATTCTATTGCCTCGTTGGGATCTTTTAATCTGTCTTCGATCTTTCTATTCTTGAAACACAGAGTTTGGAGTTAATTTTTAAAATCCTTGCTTCTATGGTAAAGACCCCGAGGGGGTTTTGCGATCGTCAATACAAAAGTTCTTATATCGTTCAGTTGCGGAACGCATCTTCATATTTGCACTGTAAAGATTAAATAGCAACCTCAATAACTGTGAAGGAATCTCCCCCTTCTGATAGTATTGCAGGAGAATAACTCTTAACCATATCGTTTGAATCTAACCAGTTTCGAAATTTTCCTTTCAAAGGATGGTTGATGCCATGTTGTATGTATACCGTTATTCTTCCTTTGTGACGCTTGGTGGGTTCATAATCATCCAACTGCTTGGTGAGAAAGTCATCATATGATGTGATAAATTCATCAAAACGAGCAACCTTTCGAACATCAAGCGTATTTGCTTCTGTTCTCTTATTTTCTTTTTCTTTTTCAATTTCTTTGACGGGCTGTCCTCTTGCCTCATTGGCTTCAGCCAAAGCTTTCCTCCTTTTCTTCAAGGCACGATCGCTCATCAGTTCTGGGACATCAATAACCTCTTCCTCAATTATCTTCAACAATTTTCTTTCCTTAGCAGACAATTGATCCATGTTCTGCTTTAGCTCATGGATCGTTTTTGGTTTCCCAAGATAATGCCGTTCAATTTTTATTTCTTCTCCTAAACCATCTATTCGAATGAGAACTTTGCCTTTTCCTTTGTTCTTTTGGGTCACATAAGCACTCCGACCATGGAATATTCCAGGCTCTAAGACGATTACTCGATTGCCTTGATCAATAGGTTCACCTGGAACCAAAGGGTTTGCGTTAAACCTTACTAAAGCCTTGGCAATAACCTCTTCTTCTGTTTGTTGCTTTGTTTCTTCTACCAATCTCTTCATCTCTTGTAACAAAAGCTCCTGTGAGTTAATATTTGGAGGAATCGATGATGATAAGGAGGAAACGGCTGCACCCGATTCATTTATAGATCGCTCCTCCATTTCCTTCTGCTCATAATAAGCAAGTTTCTCTAATTTATTCGATAATTCCTTTTCATACTCATTTATTCGTTGTAAACTTTGTTGAAATTGATGCTCTTTTTCTTTAATATCTAAATAAAACTCTTGTACCTTTCCATCTCGGATTCTTTGTATTTGTGTTTGTAATCGCTCGGTGATATTTTGAATATTAACTTCTCTTTGAGTTAATTCGTTTAATTTCTTTTCATACTGTTGTTGAAGCACATGCATCGCTTCAGTTTCTTCCTGCAAACGAGTTTGTAACTGGACTAAACGCTTCGTCTCATCATCGAGAAGGTTATAAGCACGATCTAAAATATTGTTTGGGATATTCAATCTTTTGGCGAGTTCTAAGGCATGAGACTCTCCGACAGAACCTAATTTTAGTCGATAAGTAGGCTTATCTTGAATAAACTCCATCGCTGCGACTTGATAGCGATTTTTCTTGCGTCCATGTTTCTGCTGATCGCTTTTGGCATGATGGTGATGATCTTTATCTTGGCCGTGATCAGTTCGTAGAAGATACGGATTCGCTGATGCTAGCTCTTTGATTCGATTAAAATGGGTTGTCACGATCAAACGAGTGTGATGAAAAGAAGTAAGCTCTTCCAAAATTGATTCTGCTAATGCGGCACCTTGCATTGGATCAGTGCCTGTGCCGATTTCATCCATTAGAACCAAACTATATTTTTTCGTCTTAGATGGATTATTATTCAGGTCGCGGGTGGTAATTTGCACCAGTTCATTCTCTTCAGCTCTTGCTTTCACTCTTTCTACGATTTCTCGACAAACGACCAAATGACCAGAAAAAGTGGATAAATCACTGAGTACCGACTGAATGTCTCCAATATCCGCCATAATATCATGGAAAATGTCAAAGCGAGCCCCAGATTGGGCTGGCACAGGTATCGCATACCTGATCATGTAACCGTAAAGTCCACAAGTCTTTAACACAACAGTCTTTCCACCAGCGTTTGGTCCTGATATTACTAGGGCAGGGGTATGCTCATTCAATTCCATGGTATTGCCAACAACGCCTTTTCTTCTTGATTTGGCGGAATGAGGTAAGGAATTATGCCGAAGAAGTAAAAGAGGGTGTTTTGCATCTGCGCAGTAAATATGTCCCTCATCACCCACCTGCATATCGATTGGAAATTACAAATACCTAACCATTTTATAAATTTTATTTACCTCAGGGATGATGCCTTCGAGTTTTTCACCTATAGAAGCTTTCGCCTGAAGAATATCGATGAAAGTTACTGCCTTGAAGGCGTTGAGTATATCATCCTTATAACGACGAATCATTAAATTCATCTGACGAAGTATTTCTCCTTCTTCTTCTTGAAGTTCATCATACAAATCTTCAAGCTGCTTGGAAAAATCTAATATCTCATAAGGCTCGATGAAAACTGTATTACCTAAATAAACATGTTAAGACGCAATAATGATAGAGATATCACGACAATCTTACCACTTTTCGACTGGGCACGAATGATACCAATGCCTTTTCTGGATGCTCTGCGAACTACTAAAACATAGTGTCCGTCTCTTTCATGTGCTCCTCTAAGCAAAAATTATTAATCGAACGGGAAGCAAAACATTCGGGGGAAGGACTTACTCCACAAGCAATTTATTCCTCATAGATGGGCTGGCAGCAAGTTTCTCTACAACAGCCTTCATTTGACTCTTTACACTACTGATTTGATTCATAATTCTTCTCAAGTACGGATATTTCTCGAGATTAAACATGCAATCATTCCCATCGCCTACTATGAAGGATTTGTTGAAGGTTCCAACTAACTCATATGGAAGATTTAAATCGTTTGATGCCATAGATTGGAAAAATGACAGAGAATTCGGTTGCCTAGATATATAATCCTGGATTGTAAGAATTTCTTCAAAATCTACTGAAAAATTTGCGTAAGCTGCCTTCGGCGGATTGCCTGTATTATGAATGATAGAATTCAAGAATTTCCAATTACTAAAAGATGATTGAAGAGGTAAATATTCTATATGATGTCTTATTTGATCGATCATGTCATACTGAGATCGAACACCTTGAACAGAGAAAGATTGTGAATGAATCATCCCTTCTCTTCCTAGCTCTGTTTTAGTTTCATTTTGTAGTATTTGCAAAAGCTGTGTGACATCTAAACAATCCAATGTTCGTTGAGGAAGGATATTTGAATTTGCAACGATACCGGTCGCATCATCATTCGCTGGTGTCGTAAAATACTCATTACTCTCTTTTGCACTTACTGTTTCAGGAAACAAATCTTTGAGGACTTTCCTCTTCATGTCCTCAAGAATAGGCGATGAAGAGCTCATTCTACTTGTTTCTTCAATTTCTTCGATTTCATCAATGTCGATCTCGCCTTCAAGAGAGTCTTTGCGACCCAAATTCTCGACAGATTGTGGGCTTTTAGCCGAAGCGTGTAAAGTATTTGCAGTGATAGAACGAGTCACCCAAATTGGGAACCTCCGTCTCACGTTTACTGGCGTCAATCGATAACCAAGTAGAAGATGAAACGCAAGGGAAAGAAAATACAGTCTCATCATGATAATTGAAAGAAATGGGGAATGACGACACTAACCGTTTTCGTTTTTTAAACGATTTGAAAAAACGATAGTTTTTATTTCCAAGACTTTTCATTTCCAGTAATAACATAATCCAATGCATTAGCAAATCTGTACTACTCAAAAGCTAAAGAACCTTTATCGGGTCTTAAGTATAATTGACGGTATCAAACATTTCAATATAAACTACCACTCTCCATCTCAAACAAACGATTTAAGTCTTTTCTTTTTTTTCTTTTTTTTCTGTCTTTTTTTTGTTCGAATTTTAGTTGATTTTTATATTTTTCATTGGTTCTTTTTATAGTTTTTTCGTTTGTTCTTTCTTTTTTCTTTCCTTTTTTTTCAAGTGTTATTTTTTCTTTTTTTCTTTTGATTTGAGAGAGGGAGAGAGTCGAAATGATTCTATGGAAAAAGTCTAATAATAAGGGTTGTAGTAGGCTCCAAATCCCCCTCGACCACCTCGTGGGAATCTTCCTCCAAACCGTCCACCGCCTCTTGGAACTCTTCCACCACCACCACGGAATCGACCAGCTCCACGTCCAGCAAAAGCTCTCATACTTCCTCTGCCACCGTATACAGGTCCACCTCCTCGACCCCCTCTACCTCTACCTCCTCCTCTTAAAGCTACTGGCGGGAGATTTTGTCTCTTCGGCAAAACCTTGAAGAGCCAATAAAAGGAAATTAGAAAAAATTTAGTATGATCTCACCTTCAACTGTCTGCCTCTAAACTCGCTGTTATCAAGCTTCAATGCTTTTTCAACTGAGCTACTTTCTGCAAATTCAACATATGCAAATCTAAAACAAATCAACTTAAAAAATAAGAAATACAAGGAATATAGAAGTTTTACCCTTTTGAATGTCCAGTAATTTTATCACAAATAATAGTAACGCGGTTTATGACCCCACAAGGGGCAAAATGAGCTTGTAACTCTTCGGCAGTTGCTTCGTAGTCAACTTGTCCAACATATCTATTTCAAAATTATGAGATGAAAAAGGTTCTCAGTTTTACATGGAGAGAAAGAAGAACATACATTGAAGTCTCATCCAACTTATCTGCCGTCGTAACTAACTGATCTGTAACCTGCTGTTGCATTTTTGTTATCTTTTCGAGTTCTTCTTCCATTTCTTCGACTTTCTTCTTCATTTCGTCTGGGTTGAGCTCTCCTTCACCTTCTTCACCTCCACCTTCAGCAAAATTACCATCTTGATAGTCTTCCTCTCCATAATCTGCTTCTTCAGTGTATTCTGCCATTTTCAAAGAAATGAATGCTGCTGCGAAGTTTTGTGTGAAAGTTGTTAACATCTCTCGATAAAAGAGCTTCTATTCTTCGATTTTTCCAAATTCCGAGTTTTTGTATCAATTTTCTCTAAAATTTACACACTCTTTTTCATATGGAATATGGAATGAAGTTTCTTCTTTGTCTTTTCTACTTTTTCATTGCTACCAAAGGCTTTTTCAATGGAAACCGGAAAAGACCACAAAGAAGATTGTCATATTTGATGAATGGGGGAAAGGAGTACGTCTATCCAGTCATTCGAATATACAAAAAGGAGGAAATGATGCGAGAGATACTAGTGCATCGACTTGACAACCTAGACGAACAGCTTACTTCCTTTAAGAGAAAGGCTGTCGGATCGATGTTATCTATATTTCATCGTTCATTCCCTGGTGACGAACGAGCACTGTCATCTGTTTATATTCCTGAGATTTATTCTGATTCTATGCTACTTTCAACTCTGCAATCCAATCCCATCAGTGTTATCTATTTCTATAAAAGTACCTGTCAGTCTTGCGGTAGGCTATTTAATTTTTTCGAGAGTTTAGCTAGTTTTTATGGAAATGTTGAGGATGGTACCAACTTTCTTAGAGGAAACGTTGATTATTTACCTGAGTTTGTACACGATTTTCAATTACATCTGCAATATGGACAACATAGTTCTTCTTATCCTCCTTCAACCTCATTATCGAGGAATACTACTTTCGTTGGATCTCAGGTCTACAGAGTTGAAGATAAAAGCAATATCATTCCTCGGCTATCTCTCAAGAGCAGTGTTGATAGTTGTGAAGTTTGTCATGGTGAAGGTACTATCGTTTGTCCTCACTGCGGCGGCAAAAAGTTTGTGATAAAAAAAGACGTTGCTGTAATTTGTCAAGAATGTGGTGGAAAGGGAAGAGCTCGATGTCCAAGCTGTGGCGGAATGTGTGTGAATTGTTTAATTTAAAGTTTTGAGCTTTATTATGGCAAGGTAGAGGAATACTAGTTCAAGAAAAGAAACATTTCTGAATCGATAGGTGAAAACAAGAATAGTTTCATTTAAAAATCAAACTATGATGAGAGAACATAAAACAAAATTATGGGATTAGGTTGTACCAAGGACTGAACATTTTATCCTTCTTTTCTCCTCTAATATACGAAATTCGAAGGGTTAGGCTTAGGATGAAATACCCTTTCCTTTCTTAGGTACGACCGACTTGTTGAAATCTGACTTCATATTTGCGGTGCAGTGTCCGGCTGGAGTTTGACAACAACAGCAGACCCAACAACATCCACCCATGCAACCTGGAAGAGCAGGACCAACACCGTAACCTTCAGGGAGTTCGTGACCAAAGGCAACCATCATAGGTCCTTCAACCTTTCCCATAAAGCTGACTCCTTTGATGTGGTGCTTCAGCGCCTGCTTTTTCAAGACAGCCTCCAAATTAAATAACGCTACAGGTAAATGATCTCCAATTCTCGGAAAACCTTTGACTTTATCGTAATTCGTGCTATCATATGAACGAGTAAGATAAGTCGAAGATAAATAGAACTAACTTACCAATCTCCAACTGCAAAAACATTCGTAAAGCCATCAACTTTAAACGTATCATCAACTTTCGCATAGTTTCTTGAATCTTTTGATGCGCCAGGTAAGAATGTTGCATTTCCACCTTGAGCAAACGCTGGAATATATAAATCGCAAGGGATTGATCTACCAGAACCTAAATAAGCCATTCCATTATCAACACGGTCAACTCGATCAGATAAGGTTAACTCAATGCCAATCTTCTCTAAAAAGGCTGTTGCTTTCAAACGGAACGGATCTTTTAACAAAGTCAAAACCTCAGATTCTGAGTGGATCAGTGTAACTCTATTGAAAATATCAAAGAAATTAAAAAAAGAACTCGAAAATCTTACTTCTTCTCCTTATGCCTCAATTTAATATCAGCAGCCGCTTCTGTACCAATGGCACCACCACCAGCAATAACGATATGGTTGGCTTTCAGCAAATCAGAGTAGAATGTGCGAATCGATTGGCGTCTTTGATTCGCTGTGGTATCGGTTATTTCTGGATAAAAAAGGGGAATCTTTTGTCCAACTGCAACTAAAGCCACGTCGAAAGGAATAACTCTTCCGGATTCCGTTCGAATTTCAGTAGCGCTGATACTGTTCACTTGATCAATGATATACTCAACTCCATCTTCTCGAACTAAATCGTGGAGAGTGTGGGAATCTGGTCCAGCGGCAATAGTTTTGGTCATGGTCAAACTCACTTCCATATACTCGAAAGGTGTTATACAAGTGATTTGATACTCATTTTTCTTTGCCAAAGCAGCCAGAGCTTGGGAACCCTACATACCATTACGACAATCGTTGTATGCATTGTTGAAATTCAACTTACTGCTGGTCCACAGCCAATGACAACAACTTTATCCTTTTTAACCTTGGAATATGAAGCCATTTGTATTGTCTAATTGAAGTGAATCTCAAATTCAATTAGATTTTTGAAGTTGTTAATAAATTATGTCTCCAGCACTCAATCCAATCCCATTTTTCGGATACTTTCATGTGTTTAGATATTCAATCTTTGAGTAGTGCTTTGGTGGATCTGGTGTGTATTTTAGCAGAAGATGGGAGAGAAGAGGGAGGTGCAAAGGAGACGTAATAAAAAGAAAAAGGAACTCCAATTATTCGAAAAAAGCGTTTATTGCCCCAGTAAGTTTTCATTTTGCCGGTTGGGTTGATTCATTGCGGTTTACTTGTCGACCAAAGATGAGGGTTGTTGTGGAGATTTTGATTGTTTTTCTTCTTCTTCTTCTGTTTGTAATGAATAATGGCAAGGAGGAGAAAGAGGAAGGTGAACAGCACAGGATTTACTTCTTGAAGAGAGTCAACGGAGCAGGATGTCCTTACACCGCTTCTTGGTTGGTGCATATTAACTTATATAGGAAAGTGACTTGGTATCTTGACATCACCAAGATGGAGGCAGCAACGTTTAGCATGTAATTTTCTTACTACATATAAATCTCTTCCTTCCTTACCTCTGGTCCTTTAGATACGATAAGGCGAAATTTAAGTTTCAGGTCTCTGATCCTGATTGCTATTACGTCCATCACATGAGCATGTTTGAGCATGTCTTACATAAAGCGTATGGTTTCGAAATCGCAAAGAACAAAACCTTGACGATGTCTCGAGCTGCCTACGAGGGTGAATGTAGTAACCTTCAAGCCAGCAAGGAAAACAATTACCTCGCACTTATACCATTTTATGGAGGTCTACCTCCGAATGTGACAAAAGATTTAGCAGTCAAATCTATTGGTCAAGGAAATTCCTTGGTCGATGCTGGCACTAAAGCTTTGCAAACGATGTCAACCTTATGTTCATGTCTGAAGTATTTTGGAAGAGCTGTAATTGGAGTAGCGAGGCGTGAAGATCGTCGTCTGATTTTAGATATGGTAAGAGTTATGAGCTCTATTAAGTCCTCATTTGACAGTTCCTTTAGATTTCACGCTTACCAGAAAATCTTTTGGAAAGAATAAATGTTGTTCAGTTTCGTATGCACAAGCCATCTCATTTACCTTTCCATTTGCTTGCATGGGGTCAAAGCTATTCTTTTCATTATAATTGTCACCAATTTTATTTACCTGAAGGGCGAAGTGATGAAAGAAAAGGCTTTCATATTGGCGAGGTTGATCATTCTAAAATCAAACTTCAAGAGGAGTATGAAATTTGTGGTCCTCGAGCTTTTGGTCGCCCGAAAGGAACGCCGATTCATGTGGTATTTCTTTGGAAAAATGATACAACTAAAAATTTGTTCAATCCGAAACAAGCTGACTTTACCCCACTAAAGTTTATCTATTACACCGAATGTGATCAAATTGTGAAGTTTGATGATTTAACAACGTTTCAAGCCTTGTCAGCAGCAACAAATGAGTCGACATTCTTCACTGGGAGAAGAAGGGAAAAACATCGAGATTCTGAACCATCACAATATATGAGCGATTTAAACAACTGGAGAGAATGTGGTAGCACAGGGTACAGCATTAATTGGCCCAAGAGTCCATACGTTTATCACGAGGGCTGATAAACAAGTAGTACTTTTTATCTGTAATTTCGGCAGATATCACATAAGAGCTGTCCTGTCCGTGTTTTAGTAAAGGTAAAGCTCTCTTCATGACAATTTGAACATCGAGGCAGGTTAATGGGAATCGGAAGGGGAGGATTTGTGCTGGATAGACAAAGTATTGCTGAAGTAGTGTCTTCAATGAGATTTTCTTCTTCTTGTAGATTTGGACTTGTTATGTAGTCTTTAACAGATTTTCCCTTAGAGTTTCTTATTGTTTCATCTGCTCCATGTTCTATAAGGTACTGTAGTATGTCTGATCTTTGGATTAATATCGCCTTATGAGCGGGTGTGTTTCCATCCCCATAGCTTCGATCAATCGCATTGATATTAGCTCCTGCTTCAACCAATAACTTCACACAGCTCAAATTCCCCGCGTATACTGGAAAGTAATGAGATTAAAGGCAATCAAACGCTGATTTGACTTTCTTACCAGCGCGGTGTAGTGGTGTTGCTCCACAAGACTCCAAATCCACTGGAACCCTTTGTGACAACAAATATTTAACAATAGATTAATGACCGTTTTGAGAAGCGTAATGTAAAGGACTGTA
>VFQN01001897.1_pt1 | contig 33704 bp, 45 predicted proteins | sample 3512371 | NCBI WGS metagenome assembly VFQN01 (sample SAMN10412370, study PRJNA504923) | tailings metagenome | isolation source: Replicate 2 from Balatoc abandoned mine | place: Philippines: Itogon, Benguet | collected 2017-08-28 | reverse complement strand
GTCCTGTGTCGCCTACATGGCGAGCCACGCGCTGCACCATCACCAGCCTCCCCACGCGGCGCTGTGCGCTTAGCGGTAGCCCACCTGCTGCACAGCGCCCCTCACGCCTGCCACCAACGGCTGCAGCGGCCCCGCCTCCTCCGCCCCCGGCCCCCGCAGGACCCTTGTCCTCTACCCCTCCCGGACTCCCACCCCTCCCCACACCCACCTGCTGCACGGCTCCCCGCACGCCCGCCATCAACGGCCGCAGCGGCCCCGCCTCCTCCGCCCCCTGCCCCCGCACGTCCGCCACGGGCCGCGTGCACAGCGCCAGAACGTGCGTGCAGCCGTCCCGCACGGCGGAGGGCGTGGGCACCGGCTCGAACACCGCGGCATCCACCAGCGTGCGGCCGCGCAGGCGGCGGGGAGGGCCCGCGAAGCGGGGGACCGTGGCGCTGGCCTTGAGCGCCTCCGCCAGCTCTGCAGGGAATTCCCGGTAATATGCAATGTTGGTACTAGGAGTCACATAATTTTTGGTAAAGCTGTTCATGTTGCGGCACCGTGGCGCTGGCCTTGCGCGCCTCCATCAGCTTTCAAGATGTACAATAGGGTTGATAGCACTGCTCTACGCAATACGGCTAGTCTGTCAGCAGTTTCAAGACGGTTGACGTACTATCGTGAAGGTACAAGGGAACCACCTCCTCCCTGCACCTCCAATCCACGGCATTGCTAACCCCTCCCGCAGCTGAAGTCAAAAAGATTCACGAGCTGCAACCTCTGTGCCTCAGCAAGCTGTGTAGAACGGCGGCATGATTGAGTCGTTGGCAGTGCCACCCTACGCCCACCCGCCCGGCCGCCCGCCCGCCGCATACGCAGCACTACCCAGCCCCCAACAGAGGACGGTCGTCTCTAGCCAGCCCTCTAGCCCTCTAGCCAGGCCTATAGCTCTTTGTTAATACTCACCCCTCCTGCAGCTGAAGTCGGACAGCGTGACGGGCTGCATGGTGTCCAGGCAGGAGGCCACCACGTGTAGGGGCACGGGCGACTGGATGACCGCCTCCCAGTCCAGCGGCTTGACGTGGTGCATCACGTGGTCCACAAGGTAGGACAGGTCCATGACGGGGCGGCCGCTAGGGGAGAGGAGGTTCCTGTGGAACAGAAGGAGCACGTGCGGGCTGGATGGGGGCCTTGGATGGCGGCAACGATGAGAGCCGTCACACCCCAGATCCCACGTCCAAGTTGCTCTAGAAATCTAGTTCCAATCACTCCATCGCCCAGGCCCCACAAACACACCCACACCCACATCCACCCACCGGAAGTCCATGAACCTGTCGCCCTGCAGGTCGTCGCAAAAGACGGCCCATGGCAAGCACCCGCGCCCCCAAAACGCACACACTGCCACCCACATTGCCTGAGTGCTCTCCTGCTTGCTCTGTGACAACTGTTCTTGTCTGTTTACGGGTTATGCATCCCGAATCCCGCACAGCATCTCTACACACACGTTCACATTTGCTCACCTGAAGTCCATGAACCTGTCGTCCGGCAGGTCGTCGTAGTAGATGCGCAGTCCGTTCTTCTGTCCGCTGAGGAAGAACGCGGCGTTGATGGCGCCAGCGCTGCTGCCGTAGACCGCGTCAAAGGCGTGGCCCAGGCCCAGGTCCAGCAGCGCCGCCAGCATGCCCGCAGAGATGATGCCCTGCAGGCGGAATGAGGTCGGGAGTTTCAACAGCATTGGAGACTTGACTACGTCCGTGCCGACGGCCGGTACATTTGAGTTCCACGTTACAAGGCTGCATGGTGGCTTGAACCTGAGGGGTGCATCACTCGCACGAGGCGGGGAAGAGCCGCTCCAAATACCGGTACGTCTGCCTGGAGACACGTGACCTTGTATATCAACGAATGGCCGTTTAGGTACGGTGAGTCGAAGATAGGGGCAGCGGGACACACCGCACCCACGACATGCCGTGTGCGCGACCGCACGCACCTACACCACGTGTTGTCACAATTGGCGTGTGTCATGCCCATACAAGCCGTACGTACGCACCTGCATGCCGCCCCCCTCGACGACCAATCCAATGCGCGCCCCGTCCGTGCGGGTGCCGGGGCGGCTGCCGCTCCGAAGGCGCTCCTGTAGCACCTCTAGGATGGGGTGCAGCCCTGCTTCGGCTGCTGAGGTGCTAGGGGCCTGGGGCTGTTGTTGCGGAGCGCCGCCATGTAGATAGGAAGCGGATGCTGAGGATACTGATGCTGTTGCTAAGGAGTTGTGGTAGGGGTGTGTAGACTTGGGTCTGCTGGTTTGGGAGGTGGTGCGTGGAGCAGTGTGCTCAGGCTGGGGTTGTGTCCACAGGTGGCGGGAGGGAGCGGGGTGCAGGCGGCTCGAGCGGACTGCCCGCTCGCCGATAATCGTTGAAGGGCGACGCATATTCATTTCGAGGTCAATGGTTCAGTACTGCTGTGCCAGGTATCTTCGGGTTGTAGGAGTCGGATAGATATGCGGAGAGTCAAATTGGCTTAGTAGTAGCCCTATGACAGCAAAGGACGAAGTACTATGAATTGTAGGCGAGGAAAGTCTTCGAGAAACACTGTTAAGAGTCAATTGCGCACGCGGGTCCTTTCTTCATGTGGCTCGCGTTTGCGTTACGCGCCTCAGGTCGTAGATGAGCTGACGGTCAACACCTGCTCGCAAAGCCGAGCTACAAATTAATAAGGTACAGTTTAAAGTAAAATTGCGTTAGTGGTTTTGAAATTCGATAGGTTTCGCAGCCAGGGGCCCGTACGTCGTGCAGTCGGCGGTCGGATGGGCTTCCGAGTGGCTCCCCGCTTCTGTATTGGGGCATGCTTCCTGTCGCCGAATACTGAGCTTGACTGATAAACATAATGTCATGAACAAGCTTCGATGCTGCGGAGCTGCTCAGGCCGGTGCCCAAAGCCCTAAAGCGTGAGGGTGCGCCGCTGTGTGCAAGGGAGAACCCCGGGCCAGGGAGACCCTCGTCCCCTGGCACCCTAGACCCCTTGTTGGCATGGGCCCCTGTGATCGCAACTGCCAGCTATGCTTCTTGCTTGTGCAGGTTGAAACAGAAACGATTCGGACATTCGGTAGTCGCTCAATGGGCCACCGTACAGGTGGCAAGGAAGAAGCATGCAGCTTCCAGCCTCTCAGTGCTCCCCTTCCTCACTCCTGTCCAGCAACAGAAAGGCCTCCTTGGCCCGCTTCATCCCAGGCCACGTGTAGTTGTTGGCCCACAAACACACGCCAACTTCCCACAACAAGCATTCCGTGATGACCAGGTGATTACCATTTGCCTAGCTGTCGCGTCTCCTATTGATAATGATGCAACAGAGTATGACGCTGCCTTGCCACCCATGCCTCATACTGCACGGACCATACGAAAGAGCTCCACACGGTGTGGCTCCAGTCCCCTCTCAGTGCACCACCCAGCTCTCCTGCCTTCTTCTTGCACATGCTAGCCTCCCCCTGCCATGCGCGCACCACCGTACACCCTCCACCAGCAGCGTGCCAGAGACTCCCTAACGCCTCACACTGCTTCCCCGCGCTTCATGCGTAACCCCCCTTACAAATCGTTGTCCATGGTGGTGACCCCTCGCAGCCGCTGCTGCTGCTGCTGCTCCCGCCGCGGCGGCTGTGGCGGCGGGAAGGCCGCCGCCTGGCCTCCCGCCCCCGGCCCCGCACCTGTCCCACCAGCCCCGCCCGCTCCCCCTCCCCCACCCCCACGCTGCCCTGCAAGGCCCCCCCGCCCACCCGCAACCCCACCCCCACCCGCGCTCCCTTGCACACCCAGGCCCTGCCCAGAGCCCCCAGCAGCAGCCGTACCGGCCAGGGCCCGCGCAGACTGCCCTCCGCCTCCTTCCCGCGCGTCCCTACCCTCCCGCTCGCTCCCCATAGCACCGCTGCCTTTCTGCCCATGCACCACAGGGGCCGCCGCTTCCAAACCACTCCCCGGGCCGCCCTGCGCTCCTCCTCCCGAAGCCCTGTGACCCGTAGGTCCGCCCCCTCCCCCTCCTCCTGCTCCTGCTCCTGCTGGCAAGCCCTTACCCGTTCCTCCTGCCCCCGCCTGCCCAGAAGCTCCGCCCCCAGAGGCGGGCCGTTGCGGCAGCAGGCCCGCTGGGCCAGAACCCGCCCCTCCTCGCCCCGAGGCCCCATGCGCGCCGCCGCCGCCGCCCGGCGGCTCGCACGCACCCTGCCACGGCGGCGGCGGCGGCGGCGGCGGCGGCGCCGCCGCCAACCCACCTCCCTTCGGGCTAAGCTGTCGAGCCAGCTGCTGCTGCTGCTGCTGCTGCTCGTTCCACCCCGCCTCAGCTGCGCCCGCGCCCTCCTCCTGCTCCTCCTCCTCGCTCTCCGACAGGATCACCGCCCGCTTGCCCCTCTTGAGCCCCAGCGCCGCGTCGCCGCCCCCCGCCGGCACTCCCCCTCCCCCTACCTCCGCCTGCCGCTTCCGCCCCACACCGACACCCGTCGGCGACGAAGACGCAGCTGCCTCTCTCTCCCTCTCCCGCTCTCTATCCCGCTCCCGCTCCCTCTCCCGCTGGCCGCCTTCACGCTCCCGCTCCCTGTCCCGGCCGTTGGTGCTCCCGCCGCTGACCTGCTTAGTAAGCACACGCGACGGCTGCCTAGCCACGCCCGCACCCGCACCCACCCCTGCGCCCGGCTTGCCTCCACCGGCACCCGTACCCCCGCCGCCCTCCCCAGCCGCCGCCGCTGCTGCCGCCGCCGCCGCCGCGCCTGACGCCGTAGCGAACCCGCTGGCCGCGCCTGCTGCCCCGCCGTCGCTCGGCGCCCGGCATCGCTGCTGCTGCTGCTGCTGCTGGTTATGTGCGTGCTTGGTCGCCTGCGGCTCCGCGGGGGCCCCGGGCACATCCCCTGGCAGCTGCACCGCGTCCCTGTGGCTCGCCACGCCGCCGCTGCACGTGCCGCCGCCGCCGCCGCCGCCGTCCGCGCCCTGCCGTACAGGCGAGGCGGCGACGGAGCGGCCGGCGGGCACCGGGCGGTCCATGTCCATGTCCGTGTGCTGCAGGCGTGGCACAGGTACGACGAATATTGTAATTCATGCGAAAGTGTTCTTCACAAAAGATTTTACAGGCATTGTGGAGTCACGGACACACAAATACCTGCATACGACGAGGAGGTGAGCTGAAAAAGCGAAAGCGACAGCAGTACACGCTTACTTGGATGGGGTTGGTGGCGGAGTTGACACCCGCCAGCTGCTGCGGCCGGTGCAAGGCCGAGGCCGGGCGGTCCGCGGGCTGCGCGAAAGGGGTGCGCGAAAAGCACAAGGACAAGCAGAGTGTCAGGCATCAGGAAGTCATGGGTACGCGAAGACCTGCGCGCAAGTAGTGACTGGGTTGGCAAAGCGAAGGCGGTAGCAGCAGATACTTACTTGCAGGAGCTGGTGGGAGTGGGTGTGGGTCTGGTGGGCGGTGCCGGTGGGTACAATGACGCAGGTGGCGGCGTCAACGGTGAAGCCGGGCGGCAGCCGGCCGCACTCGTACATGCCGCCGGGCATGAGGCCCAGAGTGCCTGGTAGCAGAGGGCCGAATGGGTGGGCGACATCGGTGTTAAAAAAGGGTCACAATGGGCATGTGGCGGACAGGAGGCGGCGGGCATGCCGCCGGGCATGAGGCCCAGCGTGCCTGGGGCACGTGGCACGTGGCGGATTGGGGCAGTGAGGGGGGCAATTGTGTTCAGGAAGGAGCGTTGTGGGAACGTGCCGGGAAGTACCAGCGTGCCTGGACATGTGGCAGGAGAGGGCCGAACGGGTGGGCGACAACGGTGTTCCAGAAGGGGCACGGTGGGAATGTGTGGGACAGGGGAGGCCGGGCATGCCGCCGGGCATGCGGCCCAGCGTGCCTGGGAGCGGACATGTGGGGTGGGCTGGGTGAGCGGCAGCGATAAGGGTGTTATGGATGACCATGTGAGCCGGGCAAGCGGGCATGAGGCACGCGTGCCTGGGGCACGTGGCAGGGCCACGAGGGCGACAGCAGTTGTTAAGGATGGGCACGGTGGAAAGGCACCGACCAGGGGAGGCTGGGAGGTATGGGGGCAGGAGCTAGTGGCGGTGGGCCGGCTGGTGGCCCGGCACGGGCTGGGCCGGGCTGGGTGGGTGAATGGCAGCGAAAGTGGACAGCGGTGTCAGACATGTTGTTCCGTCAAGGCGGCTGACTGCGATGCGGGGGGAAGCGGTACTGGAGTCGAGATGCCCGTCCACAGTGAAGGAACTCTAGCAAGGTGCTGCTTGCGTGGACAAGGGCGTCAGGGGAGCGTACTCCTAGGCGTCCGGAAGGCATTGCTGGTGGAGCAAGGTGCGGCATTGGCACTGACACACGTGTGTGCAACGGTGACGGCCCCGTGCGGGTATGCTGCTAATGCGTGCTTGCAGAGCAAGTGCTCAGCTGGCTATGCCTGGCTTGGATTGGCGTGGGGCCCACACCACGGCCACAGCCACCGGCGGCTTGGCACAACATGCAGCACGCGCTCACCTGCGGCTTGCAGCTGGCTGTAGTGCGACTGGAACCACCTCGCCAGCGGGTCGTACGACGGATCCGCCAGCTGCCCCGCCCCCGCGCCCGCCATCCCGCCGCCCTTGCCGTCGGCCCCCTCCTCCTCCCTGCTGGGACTGCAGCGCGTAGAGAATTGGTCCCCGCACAGGAAGCCCCCGGGCGACTCGGCCACGTTGGGTGAGTGCTCGCTCGCCTCATCGTCCTCCCGCTGCCGCTGGTGCTTGCGCTGCTGCTGCTCCTGTGTATGATGGTGGTGGTTGTGTGTATACGGGTCCTGGTGCTCGTCCGCGCACTGCTGGGCAGTGGGCGTGAGGTCGCCCTGCTCCTCCCGCGCCGGAGACACGTCGCCCCCATCACGTGGAGAGCCTGGTCCCGCCCCCGCCAACAAACCAGCGCCCGCGCCTGCACGCCCGCTGCCCCCACCCGCTGACCGGGCCCCTGTCCCCGCCACCGCCGCCCCCTGCCCTCGCTCTGCTCCCCCCTTTGGCCGCTGCAGCTGCGCCAGGCCGCCACTGGCATTGGCCAACCGGCCAGCGCTCAGCACCGCCCCTCTCGCGCTGGCCGCATGCGGCCGCGGCGACATCGCCTCATCATCCGCCTCCCCTGTCCCAGCACCCGCCCCCGGGCCCCTGCTCCTGCTGTGGCTGCGGCTAGCCCCCATCCCCGGGTCCGCCGCCGCTACCCTGCCGCTTCCACCCCTGCTCCCCCCTGCAGCTCCGCTGCGGCCCCCGCCCCCGCCACCACCGCCACCGGCGGACGTTCCACGTTCGCGCGAGGCAGTGCGGCCCCCGCGCCCCTTGCCGCCGGAGACTGCCGCAGCGGGGACCGCAGCCCGCCTCCTGCCCGCCCCCGCCGCCGCCCCGCTGCCGCTGTCCGTGCGCACGGAGGAGGCAGGCGTCTGCCTGCTGCCCGCACCCCGCTGGCGGCGGCCACTGCCCCGACTTCCTCCCGCACTGAGCTCCGCCGCCGCCGCCCCGTTCCTAGCCGTACGGTGTCGCTCGGACGACTTCTCAGGCTGCCAGCGGCGCGGCTTGCGGCCGTCCCCTGCATCCCCGCTGTCGTCAGAGCCCTCCTGGCTGGAACTGGACTCCTCCTCCTCCTCCTGGTCCTCTTCGGCTTGCCCACCATCCTCCTCCTCGTCCTCGTGATCCTCTGTGTCCTCCTGTTCCGTCCCATGCCCCGCATGCTCATCCTCACTGACATCTACCCCCCCAGGCCGGTCACGGTCTTTGTTCCGCGGCGGTTCCTCTTCCCCATCCGAGTCGTCGTTAATGTGCACGGCCCGCGCCCTCCGCGGCTGCTGCTGCGGCTGCTGCTTCTCCACCTGCTTCTGCCGCTTGGCCCTGTGCTCGTCGCTGCCGCTGCTGCTAGCCTCGTTGCTGTCCCCGCTGTCACGGCTGCTGCGGTGGCTGCGCTTGGTGCCCCGGTCCTGCGGCTTGTGCTGCTGCTGCTGCTGCTGCTGCTGGCGCTTCTGCACGGCCGGCTGCTGCTGTTGCTGCTGCTGCTGCGGCCGCTTGTGCTGCTGCGGCTGCTGCTGTTGCTGCTGCCGAGCTGCCCTGGACTTGCCGCGCTCATCACCCTCATGGTCCTCCTCCTCCTCCTCCTCCTCCTCCTCCTCACCGTCCGACTCGTGTTCGCTGTCCTCCGTATCCTCCGAGTCTTCGCTTGACGAACCTGCGGCAGCGGCAATGAGGCAACGGCGTGTCGTACGGTATTATGAAATTCTCCACATGTGTACCAAGTTTCTCTGGCACACGGCCGCTGTGTGCAGTGGTTCCAGTAACAGCCACAGCCGGCAGGCGTTCGGCACCCGGTGTGTCCGGACGTGACCACTCAGTCCCTGCGGCGCGTGCTTCGGCCGTCCCGTCCCTCCCACGCACAAGGAAGCACCGGCACGCCCTGCACGCCGAACCGAAGCAACACTCGTTTCACAACCGCCTCGCAATGCCCCTTTTCCCTTGAGCTGCCATGTCCAACTGCTCCTAGAGGGTACGCCTTCGGCATGTGGTGGTCCTGTCGCCCAGAACACACGGACTCACGGCTGCCCTTCCTCCCCCGCCGACGCTGTTGCTGTTGCTGCTGCCTCCCGGATCGTGCACCAGAGCCGCCGCCGCCGCCGCCGCCGCCCTTCTTGCTGCGCGCCTGCGCCTGGGCCTGGGCGCCGCCGGACTTGCCGCCCGCCGGCCGCCGTTTGGGCTCCCACGCGCCCTTGCCAAGGTGCTTCCAGTCATGGGACTTATACGACCCGCGCCAGATGCGCGACGACGCCCGCTTCATCCACTCCACCTGGGCCTTGTTGCGGCCCTGCGAATCTGCGCCGTGAAAGACAAGAGAAGGACAGCAAACGGTATGCCAGCGTGGCAGGGCCGCAGTGAGGGTGCAGTACCGCGCATGCAGGGCCAGGCCAGCATGCGCTTTCGCTTGCCAAGCGCCCCCGCTGCTCGCCTGCCCACACCGGACCAACACGAGGCAACGAGCACACTATCGGCAATGTGCGATGGCAGCGCTTTGGCCGCAACTGCACTAGCGTCCCGGACGTGGACACTGTTCGCAGCGTGGTGCAGGCGGCTTACTTGGCCTTCTAGCACATAGTCCCAACGATCCGACGCCTGTCATGGCACTCCTCCGAGCACAGCGTTCGTTGTAGCATGCGGCAGTCGGCTTACTGGGTATTATGTACACGATCTTGACCTCGTTGGCGCTCTCCTTGACCACCTGGCCCTGGTACCACACGTTGCTCAGCGCCTTGAGCTCGACCATGGGCTTGCGGGGCACCTTGCCGGCCTTGCCGCCCGTGGGGATGGAGGGGTCCTCCGTCTCCCCGGGCTGCGGTGGGGGCAGGCGACAGATACAGCAGGCGATAGCCGGATAGGCAGGCAGGAACACGAGGGTAATTGCTGGGTGGGTATGTAGGATTTGGCGTGACATCGCATACCGGTAAGGGCTGGCGCAGTGTTACGGGAGCAGCAGCATGGGCCAGGTGGGTACGGGGGCCGGTCTGCTGCCGCCTGCCGGCTGAATTGCTGGAACTGGTTCCTTCCTCCTTCCAGGGCGCACAAGCAGGAAGCACATGGTGAGAGGGGAGCGGTGTTGTGCGTGCTGCCCCGCACCTGCAATGTGGCCTTGCTGGTGATGGTCTTTCGGAGGGGCTTTGAAGAGCCGTTGCCCCCACCAGAGCTGTCCCTCCCTTCTGACCCCCCCGAATCCTCTCCAGCTGAGCTACCGCCACTTTCGCTAGCAGCACCGCTCCCGGACTCCTCCTCCTCTTCCTCCTACGCGGCGAGTGTCAAAACGTCTCAGCGTGCTGTCCGGGTGTCAGCCAGGGGTGGTGGCACATAGACTCAACGACCGGCACAGGAACGACAATTGAAAGTGAATATAGCTGCCGGTTTAAGCCTTTGCATACGCGCGGTAAAAAGCACGCGCGACCACGAGAAACAGCTGTTTGCGCACCTCCGAAGTGTATTCCGCCTCCTCCTCCTCCTCAGACTCGCTTGACGAATCATCGTCACTAGTTGCCATCTTATCTTTTGCTGTTACCCTGCTCGGTTAGTCGTTTACGCGCATCCGCGAGAGCCTTTCCGCAACCAAGGGGCGCAACCTGGGGCGCAACCACCTCCAGCAATCCGTCTGCGCAGATACTACTTCCAATATGCTCTATTTGCACGTAAGTCTTTTTCCCTCGTTTGAACCTCCCCGCACAGCTCTTGCCAAAGTGTCTGTTGAGTGTTTCCCGCGTTGCCTCAGGTCGGGCGTGCGCGACAGGTTCTACTATCAATTCTGTATCGCTAAAATTTACATTGTAGTGCATGAGTTGGCTGCGCAACCGCATTGCCCATTCCTACGCGCTGCCAGGCCGCACGTGGCAATCCTGTACTTGTGCGCTAGCTCCTGCGGTAGGATTAAGCCTGCGCAACCCCTCCGGTTACATACCACCATTCGTCTGTCTGGGCCAAGCAACATGGTCTGGACCTCTGTTCGGAGAAGGCCTAGCAGGAAAGCTCTCGTAAGGCCCAGCACCCCAGGCATGCCAGTTGGCTACGAGGCTAGCTAGCTAGCGCACGACCGCCCCCATTACAACCCTCCCATCATACCCCTCGCGCTCAAGGAAGGAGACCACCTCCACCCCGCAACAGCAGACCACTGTACACGAACACAAAAGCGCGAAAGGCTGACACAAGGCCCCCCAGCTCTTCCTTATGCCTTATACCGTAGCATTCAGCGCTCACTGTCCGCATGCATTGGCTGCGATACCGGTAGCACTGCGCCTCCTAGCACCCCCTTGTCACGGCGCCTCCTAGCACCCCCTTGTCACTGCGCCTCCTTGTCACATAAATACCAAACAGCACCCCTGGACAGTGCGGTCGCATGTACCTGTAACACGCAAGCTTCCAAAATGCACGAGCCCCCACATGCCCCTGAGGTCCCCAAATGCACGAGTCCCCAGGACCTCCACGACCCCACGCACCCGACCGTTCACGTTGCCACTCCATGCACGCTAACCCAGTTACCACTCACACTCGATCACGTTCCCTACAGTTATCACTCTCCTCTGTCACACCTCCTCTCGACTGCCCCTCACCTCCCCGCACGCTATAGCACGCCTTCGCTGGTACTCAATACCCAGCTGTCTCAAAGCACTCAATACGTATCCCTCATCTCATCCGCCACCGCGCTGCACACGTGCCGGTCCTTCTCCAGTCGTACCCTGCTGCCGTACGCCGTACTCGTGGCCGCGTACAGCTCGCCCTCAGCCGCGCCGTACACCCGCTCCAGCGTGCCGTACGAGTCGGTTAGGAACACCACCACGGCCGTTACGTTGTCGGCCGAGCCGCGCATCAACGCCTCGCACACCAACCGCTTGCCCGCCAGCGTTGGGTCCTTAACGGTGTCGTACACCAGCCCAACCGCCTCCTGTACGGACATGACGTCCCACAGGCCGTCCGAGGCGAGGATGAGGAAGTGGTCGTCGGGCCCCAGCTCCACCGCGGTCACCTCGGGCAGGGCGGTGACACCCGTCAGGGCGGGCACGCCCGGGGCGGGGCTGATGCTGTGGATGTGGCTGTCGCTGGAGGGGGACGCATCCGCGTCCGTGCTGCACGCCTGCTGCTTGTGCACTTGCTGCTGCTGCTGCTGCTGCTGCTGCTTGACGTCGAAGTCGCCGATGCAGCGCGTCACCTACAGCATAAAGGCACGCAGTCGGGTCGGTGAAACACAATGCGTCCCTCTCCCTGTTGCCTTGCCAGTAGGTGCATAGGTGCCGGTACTGGCACTCCTAAAAGGAGTGTCCATGCCTGCTGGCGCCATGGTGACTGATTGCAGCTGCACACGACCTGAGGCACTACAGTCGTAGCTCCATGCCTGCCAGGTCGGTCCAGCAACCAGCCCCACGGCTCTACCCCTCAGCCCCTCACCTGCAGCCCGAACACCCCCACCCGCCAGCTACCATGCCACCCGCAGCAGAGACAGGACCCGGCCAGCCCACGGCTCCACCCCTCCCCCCACCCTCACCTGCAGCCCGGACGCCCCCACCCGCCAGCTGCCGTGCTGCCACGCCACGGCCGCCCCCGCCGCCGCCAGCCTCTCCCGCTCGTCCGGCAGCAGCGCCGTGTGGTCCCTGCTGCCCGCCAGGCCCCGCCGCGCGCGGCACAGCACGCCGCGGCAGTCCCCCGCGTTGGCCAGCAGCAGCGTGCGCCCCGCCAGCAGCGCCACCAGCGCCGCGCAGCCGGGGTAGGCGGACGCGCCGCGCGCCAGGTGTGCGTGGGCGCGCCGCTGCTGCTGCCAGTGCTCGTGGTACTCTGTGAGAGGGGCCGGCACGGGGACGCATGACGTTAAGGACAGCTGCGCAAGTGTTTGGAGATAGGAACCAAGCAACTCGTCAGTACGATGGCGAAGGGAAGCGGCTTCTGCCGAGCTGCTGACGCTTACGTACGCACGTACGACGCTTACGTACTCTGCTGTACAGCACTAGGTGCACACCACGTGCAGCAGTGTGGCCACACCACCGGGAACGCAACCCAACAGGCTCAAGGTGGTCAAGTGGAAAAGGCCGGCGCAGTACCCCATACCGCGTGCGTGCGCAGAGCAAGGAAGGCAAGCGTGCGGCCAGTGCTGTGACGCGCCTCCCCCGCTTCTAGCGTGAGGAAGACCGCGCGCCTTGCAGTGTACTACCTGCATAAAGCAACCCTGGCATGCACTACACAGGCGGCCGGTACCATGCCGGTTCCCCCACCTGCTTCTAGCGTCAGGAAGACCGAGCGCAGGGCCGCAGAGGCCGCCGCGGCACCCGAAGCCGGCCCCGCCTCATCAGCGGCGTGCTGCTCTGTGCTGATTGTCTGCGCCAGCAGACCGGGCAGCCGCCGGGCGCAGAACTCCGCCGCTTCGCTGCCGCGGTGCCCGTCGAAGACGGCAGCGGCCGCCAGCAACGGGCCCGTAGGTGGAGACGCGGACGTGCTGTCCGGGTCCTGGTGGTGGTGGCTGGTGGCGAGGCCGGGCAGCAGCGGGTGCGGCAGCAGCACGGTGCGGTCCTCCTGGGAGTCCCGGGGTCCGATGGCCTCGAACGAACCTGGCATGGCACACAATTCGAGACATTTCTTGGTCCCTAGTAGTTACAGTTACTCTGGAACATGTTGGACATACGCACGCCAGTGACTGTTTTGCTCCATGTGAGAGTTTCTGCACCCAGTACCACCCACGACCGGCACACACCTGCGTTGAAGATGGGCCAGTGCTGGCTGCCACCCGCGCCGTTAACGCCGCTGTGAACGGCATTCTGCTGCGCCGCCTCGCCACCCAGCAAGCATCCCAGCCACCGCGGCAGGCTCTCGGGCTGGCCATTTGCCGCCCCAGCAGCAGCTGTGGCCGCCGACCCGCTGCACGCCTGCCACCGCCGCAGCTCGGTGTCGCTCGGGTGCAGCACAGTGAATGGGTGCATGGAGAGCCCACTCGAGCCCTGGTGGGCGCAGGAGCTGCCAGGCACCATTTGCTGCTGGGCTGCCCCGGAGTCCCCGTCCTGGCCCCCAGAGTGTTTGTCAAGGTCCATTGGCTCCGCCTCCGCACGCACCACCACCGCCGTACCGTCCGACGGCTGTGAGGCACAGAGGAGAACCACAAACACTTGTATGCCTTCGCCTTGCTGCGCAAGTGCAAGCCGCGCGACGCAGGCAACTCCGCCTTGGAAGCATACGAAACAATCTCGCACACTGCTCCAGTGTCCTGCCTTCTACCGTACACGCAGCGCAACGCAGGCAACTCGGTGTTACAAGCATCAATTGTGTCGCACACACTGCTCCACTGTCGCCAGCGGGGCTTGCAGCACACGCCCGCTTCCTCACCAGGTCCTCGCCGCACTGCTCCAGCAGCGCCTCCAGCTCCGCCCGCACGGCGGCGAACGAGGGCCGCCGGCCGGGGTCGGCGTCCCAGCAGCGGCCCAGCAGCGCCGCCAGACCGGGCGGGCAGCGGCGCGGCAGCATGGGCCGCAGCCCCTCCGCCGCAACCGCCGCCGCCAGCTCCTGCCGGCCGTAGCCCATCTCCAGCACCGTGTGCACCTCCGGGTTGTCCTGCGCGAGCAGCAGGGGCGTTGTGTCAGCTATGCACCAGCTGTACGAGGCCGAGCGATGCACCGATGCTGCGTAAGCTGTCAACCCAGGATGTCTCCGCTGCAGTCACAAAGTGGGCTGCGGCGGATAGTTGTTGACCGCATTGCATGGCACCCCTTGCTCGCCCAGACCAATGTCGTCGGTGTCATCCATACGGTTGCCGTACCTTGGTGCAGTCTGAGAAGGGGATGGTACCTGAAAGCCAGAGAAGGACGTGCGCTCAGCACGGGTGCTACTTGCGGGGCAGTCCGTGTGCCCCTATGCACAGAACGCGTGGCAGGGTCATCGCCTGGAGCATGCAAATCACATGCTCCCACACAGCTTCCCTACCGTAGTCCACGTGTAGCCATCTCGTTCCCAGTCACCGCGAACGCGTAGCTACACGTCCTCGTGCACACAATGCAAACCAAAGCCCAACGTTGTGTGCTTTGTTACACTCCTACAGCTCCACCCATACGCACCCGTGGCCATCTCGTTGACCTTCACCGCTGAGGAGTATACACCCTCCTCGTGCACACACTGCAAGCCAAAGCCAAGATATGTTCGCCTTCCTACGCTCCTACACAGCTCCCCTGCCGTAGTCACCCACCGGTGGCCATCTCGTTGACGGTCACCGCGAAGGCGTACACGTCGGAGGCGCGGCTGTGGGCCGCCGTGCGCATGAGCAGCTCGGGGGCCATGTACTCCAGGGTCCCAACCTTCACACCGGGGACAAGCGGGTTGAGAAGAGGTTGCCATTACGCCCTGAGGTTGCCTTACACCACGTTTCATGTACGGTGTTCAGCTCCGGTGCCAGAACGGGAGCCGTTGCTGGAGGTTTAAGCGCTCACGTTCCGGTGACCACACCGTGCGCATCGGCGCAGCGACGGGCTGTACAATCTAGACATGTGGCGGGCACTGTCCACGCTGCGCATTCAGACCTACCATCTGCCGCTTGTGGAAGCCCCCCGTGGGCCTTCCAGCCGCCCGGACCGAGTCCGCCGTGTGCCCCCGGCTGTGGCAGCTGCTGCTGCTGCTGTTGCCGGCCCCGCCGCCCTCCTCCTCCTCCTTCTCCTGCTCCCCCGCCCCCGCCCCGCTGTACCGCACGGCCAGGCCGAAGTCCGCGATCTGCACCGTGCTGGCGGCGCTGTCCAGCGCCAGCAGGTTGGCCGGCTTGATGTCGCAGTGCAGGAAGCCCCGATCGTGCACGTGCTGCATGCCGGAGGCGACCTGCGGGGGTGACCGCGGAGTGGCAAGGTAACGAACACCGAAACCAGTGTTGCATGCGGAAGCGGTGCCGTCGAACGGCATGACCCCAGCAGGTGGCGGCTGCAGAGCCGCACACAATCTGCCGTTGACTGCATGCCACAGCCACAGCCGCAGCCGCAGCCGCAACCGTGATGCTTAGGCTTTGCATCCAATGCGCGACATGCAAGATACATACGCCTGGTCACCGACCCGCAGGGCTAGGAAGTAGGGACAGCAGCTAGGATGAACCCCATGCCGCTGCCGCGAGCACCATGCAAGGCAAGGCTAGGCAAGGCATGTACCTACAAGGGACAGCGGACCTGGAGCACCAGGGACAGCATGTGCCTGTAACTGAAAACGGATAGCGAACTTGCAGCAGCTGCTTCCGCCCCGGCAGCTTTGCACGGCCGCCCTAGACCCAACCCCGTCTGCGACTGACTCTGTGCCGAAGCCGCAAGCACACCAAGGTGCACGGCAGCGAAGGGCTTTGGCCACCTACTTGCAGCGCCAGGGACAGCAGCTGCTTCCAGCCCGGCCTCCAGCCCTGCTCGTGCAGCAGCTGCCGCACGTTGCCCCCGGCGGCCAGCGGCAGCACCATTTGGTAATCGGGGGGCAGGCAACGTGCACCTGGATGGGGGTAATGGCCCAGGAGCAACGGGGTGGGGTAGGTTTTGTGTCAATGGTGACATGGGAAGGAGCAGTATGCGGCAGCACCATTTGGTTGTCGGGGGGCAGGCAGCGTGCACCTGGATGGGATGAATGTGCAAATAGCAACGGGGTGTGGAAGGGTTGCATTCTGAGTGTGAGGATATAAGGGACGGGGCGGAGGGAGTCGCAATGGCCTTGGGGGCAGGCAAGCAGCTGGGGCCTGAGGCCGCACTGTGACGACCGCGGAATGGCCTGTCAGGCGATTGGTACGCAACAGAGACGCGAAGGCAAGGGCAGATACGGCGTCCTAGTGATACCAGTAGTGTGTTTTCGTGCCGTACCTAACACGGGCACCACCGCTGGGTGCTTCAACGTCGCCAATATGGACAGCTCCCGTCTGAAGCGCTCCAGGTCCGCCGAGGTGGCGATGCGGCACCGCTTGATCGCCACAGGCTGGCACCGCCACCGACCGAGAAACACAGTGCTCTCAGCGCCCTCCGACATCTTGCCTGCGGAGGTGAGGAAGATCCCGCGTGTCTCTTACTACTTTTTGCCGCGTTAGCGATTGCATATAGCAGGAGGCCAGCAGCCCAGCATGCGGGATGAAGATGCCAGCAGCTAGCCCACCTGCAAGGCCCAGCTCGGCTGTGTGGAGGCTGAGTGGTACGACGCATCGCTCTCCAACCTCTTTAGCCTGCGTACAGGCGGGAAGCGTTGTGGGGAAAAACGTTGAACCGCAGCCGGGGGCAGCACGCAGGTAGGGGGGCCGGGAGCACGAGACGCGACGTATTTGTGTGACGCCGCAACGGCAACCGTTCTTGGGCTGACCGATCATGTGGTTTGCAACAGCCCCTGGTTGCCAGGCCCGAAGCTGTCTTGCCTTCATTATTTCTCCGCTGCGTATCAGTTGTTGCATCTGAAATAACGCTTCGTCCACTCCCAGGGGCTCTGCCTGCCCCGAGTCTACTGCCATTTTCACAGAGACTGGCGTTGATGCGCGGAGCGCGCCAGTTGTTATTGCAGTGGACAGTATGGTGCTGTGGGCGGCAAGGTGCTGTGGGCGGCAAGGTTGCACGTCTTTGTATGACCTTTAGCTGTTGTCCCTGCATGCCCCGTATGCCCATGGAGGAAACCGGGAAGTTGCAAGTGCTGTTGTCTTGCTCTGTTCCAATACATAATACGCATGAGGGAACATAAGTAACGCTTGTACGCTGACGCAAATCGGGCCAAGATGGCGTCCACTTCGTTTGAGTCGGGGCACGCTGATATGGTCCACGACGCGCAGCTTGACTATTACGGACGACGCCTAGCAACATGCTCCTCTGATCGCACTATTAAGGTCTTCGATATCGTAGGCGACCACCATACCCACTTAGCTGATCTCCGGGGACACGAAGGCCCTGTCTGGCAAGTCTCCTGGGGCCACCCCAAATATGGCTCCATACTCGCTTCTTGCTCCTTCGACCACCGAGTGATCATCTGGAAGGAGGGCCAAAACAACCAATGGCAGCAGGTCAGGACCGACTGCGCAGCGAGTTGGCTGGACCGTTGCACATCCACGGAAACTATATAAGAATACATACGCTACTCTTGCAGGCTTACATCACCCCTGCCAACCTACACACTGCTTCGGTAAACAGCATCTGCTGGGCCCCGTATGAGCTGGGGCTCATACTGGCGTGTGCGTCCAGCGACGGAGCTGTGTCCTTGATCGAGTACAAGAGCGATGGGTCCTGGGAGACAACCAAGGTACGGTCGCTGGACAGCTATTTAGCGCGTTTCAGGGAGGCCCCCGATGTGTCTTGTCAGTCAGGCGTTGCAGGGCCTGGTTCTGTCTCTCGTTTCTGCAACCACCCTGCCAGCGTGCCACCGCCTTGTCATTGACAGCCTGCATGCACATGCCTTTGTTGCACGTAGCTGCCGGGCGGGCACAGCGTGGGCTGCACAGCTGTCAGCTGGGCGCCGGCGTACGCCCCGGGCTCCCTCGTCAGCAGCAAGACGCAGCCCGCTGCGCCGGTGAAGCGCCTCGTCACTTCCGGCTGTGACAACACGGTCAAGGTGCGTGCTGCCGGCTGTGCACGAACAGCCTCAGTCCTACAGAGTCTCGTGACACGTGCAGCTGGGCTGGGAAACCGCAGTCCGGACACGTTGCTGCATGGCTTGGGTACCATACTGCAGCGTGGGACTCCTCTCACGTGCGTGGTGCAGCGCGCTGTGGCATCAGCTTGCTTTCACTGACACCCTACCTTGAATTTCTTAGCACAGCGATGCACCAGTTCTCAGCACGCGCGAGCTATATGTACGGCACATGCTTTGTTTGCGTTCCCACATGCATGTTCGCCACTTGTCTGTCGCAGGTGTGGCGCTACGGGGAGCTGGGGTGGACGGAGGAGGAGACGCTGCAGGGGCACAGCGACTGGGTGCGCGACGTGGCGTGGGCGCCCAACCTGGGGCTGCCCAAGAACACCATTGCGAGCGCGGGCCAGGACGGGCAGGTGTTCGTGTGGAGCGAGCGGTCACCAGGGAGCGCGCCGGCGGCCGCCGGGAGCAGCGGGTGGGACCGGACGCTGGTGCACGACTTCAAGGTGCCCGTGTGGCGCGTCAGCTGGTCCAGCACCGGCAGCATCCTGGCCGTGTCGGACGGCAACAACGCGGTCACGCTGTGGAAGGAGAGCCTGGACGGCGTGTGGCAGCAGATCTCGCAGTGAACGGCTGCTGGGGCTCGCGCTTAGGTTGGCGGCTGTAGCATACGAGTTGGGGGTTTGCTTTTCGGCTACCGGTGCAGCGAGGAGGGTGGGAGTGCCGGTGCTGTGCATTTGTGTCCTCGCTGGCAGGGTCACGGCGAGCTGGCGGACTGTGCATTGAAGATAACTTGTTTTGAGGTTACGTTTGCCTTCTGTGGCCGTCAAGGAGAGCTGAGGGCGTGTCTGCGTCTGGCATGCTATGCACGTGGCTGCGTGTATGCATTTGTGACAAACGGTGCGGAACGATAGTTTGGGCATGCATGGAGTTCAGGGCTTTTGCGAACGGGTAACGAGTCTTCCCAACTACGGCGCGCCAGGAGGACAGGGAGCCAATTGGCAATGTGGTCATACGGTTCCCTGCAACCGAGCTGCTTGGATACACGACCTATATGTGGCAAGCAAACATTTCATCTGCAACAGGCAGCCATGCGGTCCAAGCCCAAACTGCATGGCTGCCCATGCCGGGCGCACCTAAGACAACAATGAAGAGCCCCGGACCTCTTAGCTACCTGGTCCTCAACCCCGTAAGACAATAGATAATACACATTGTAAGATTTAAAGCATTGCACATGACACTGTAGATTCGTCTACGTTCCCGCCACGACCAGAAACTCACGAGTAGTAGAAGGCCCTGACAGAAAGCCAGGTCTTAGGCCCCGTCCGGGGTGATGGAAGCGGCGCAGATGAACGTCTTCGGGTACAATGCGGACGCTGGTTCAACGAATGCTGGACTTGAGCTGGCGGAGCTCATTGCGCAAGGTATGTGCAACGCGGAGGCAGCACTCTGCTCGGACTGCTTGTATATATCTTGAAGAGTGGAATCGAGGTCTGCCCGAGCCTTATGGAAACTCGCGTTTGTTGCCCGCCTTCAGGTGCTGATTTCTTTGGCGGACTGACACCTGAGCAGAAGGATGAGTTGCTCCGGCAATACTCACAACACATCGAGGTTGAGCGGCAACACCATGAGCGCCAGGCGCGCATAAGCTTCGAGCAACCGCACCCAGCTCCGGCGACCGGCACGCCGACGCACCAGAGCTTCCTGCAGCAACAGCAGAGCATGGCATCTCCATCACCTGTTCAGTCTGCTCAGCAGCAGTCGTCTCAGCAGCCGTTCGGGTCGTCACAGCAATCCGCATCGGTTCCGCACACGCCGCTGAAGCCTTACGACTCAGCCATTGCTGGGCTAAGCGCTTCTGCGCTCAGCACGCCATCCATATCTACAGGCTCGCTGTCGATGGCCAACAATGTCCTCGCGAACACGTCCGGGGTAGATTGCCCCTCGCAAAGCGCGCTGCACGTTGGCTCGCCGCTGAACGCGCAGCAGTTCCTCGCCAACACCAACGATCCTCACATGCTGCTCATCCCCGGGTCGTCGCTGCTCAGCGCTCCGTCCCCAGCCCAGCTCTCCGCTGCAGCACATCCCCCGCCCCCTCCGCCGTCCACCCCGACCAACGCGATGCTGGGCATCACCAGCCTACAAGGCTGCGGAGCCGGGGCAGGAGGACAGAACGGAGGCCAGGGCCAGCTGACGATGGCGTTCGCGAACGCGCTGGCTCAGGCAGCCATGGAGCGCGGCGTCGACCCGAGCACCCTGGTGCAGCTGCTGCAGAGCCCCAAGCTCATGGACGTCCTCCTGTCCAAGGCGGGTGACCTTCAGCAGCACCAGGTGAGAAATGCATGTGCGACTCCCTAGCGCCATGCCGGGTTGCAGCCGTCGGCCATGACACCGCCATGCTGAACTCAACGACTGAGCGATGGGTGGACGTACCGGCAGTGGCTGTGTGCTTGGAAGGTGCATAACGCACCGTACCACTGCCCTTGAGGGCCAGGGTGGAAGCATGATGGTTGATGGACGGTTGATGCAACATGCCTAGGTGTTGATGTAGACCCGCCATGTGTCAAAAAAAGCTGTGCATCAGTGTGTATGTAGGCCTGAAAAGCGGATGCCCCGTTGCTTGACGTTCGTTGTTGCCGTCCCCACCCTCCCTCATGCTCGCAGGCAAGCCCCTACGCCATCCCGCAGCCGCCTCCGCCCCCTCCGCCCAAGCCCTCCCCCCTGCAGCCGCGCCTCTCCGCACCCTCCGCCGGCGAGTGGTCGCAGCACCACCAGGCGCAGCCCTTCTCTCCCCTCGCCAGCGCCCAAGGCGCCATGCACTCCCCCTACCGCGTCCCCCCGCCGCCCCCGCCGCCGCCCCCGCCCCGGCCCTCCCCGGCCGCCGCAGCCGCCGCGGCCCTCGGCACCTCGCTCTCCGTCGGCGCACCAAGCCCCGCCGGTGGCCTGACCGGCACCCTCTCCGGCCCCGGCACCCCCCTGAGCACGCCCACCGCGCACAGCTCCTCCAACGGCGGCGGCCTCCAGTCCGCATCCAGCCTGGGCGGCGCCGACCCCAACGCCCCGCCCGGCGTGCAGCAGATGCTCAACTCGCACATGGTGCAGGAGTTCGTGTCGACGCGCGGCGTGCTGGTGCAGCTGATGCTGTCCGCCTACGCCTTCCTCAACTCGGAGTCCATGCACGAGTTCTACGACAAGCTGGCCCCCGTGTCGCAGCTGTACGACGAGATGCACGAGCTGCCCGTCGTGCAGAAGCGCCAGCGCTGCCTGGACATGTCGTACATGCGGCTGCAGCTCATGGCGGACCTGGGCTTCACCCAGATCCTGCACGCGGTGTGCGCGCTGCGGCACCACCTGCACTCGCTCTCCCGCAAGGTGCTGGTCATGAACCACGGCCCCGAGGGCGTGCCCATCGACCTGCTGCTGGGCTCCATGTCCACCGAGCTGCACCACGTGATGAAGGGCGTGCTGCCGCAGGAGGTGTCGGACTTTTTCACCAGCTGCCTGCCGCACCCACGGCTGGCCGTGCTCGTGTTTGCCGAGTTCACCGCGGTGGAGCCCATCCCCATTATGTCGTGAGGATGTGGGTTAAAGCGGAGTAGGGCAGGTAGGGGAGGATTGGAGTTTGTGAAGAGGCGGTGCTGCGGTTGTTTGAACAGGTGGTTGAGAGGGGGTGTGGCAATGATGTTTGCAGCAGGGTAGGGCTACGGTGCATACGGGCTCCCGGCCAGCAGCCGGGCAGCCGTTCAGGCAGGCGGGATTCTTGAGCATGCAGGTGTGCACGGTAGGGTTTTGCGCGCCGGTGTCGCGCCAATCAAAGTCAGTTGCAGCAGTGGGCTTGTTGCCATGGACTCCTGCGCCCCGTCTGGGCGCCGAACGCAATGGCTGTAGGAGGTCCCAGTAATTCTTGGTAGGTGACTAGCCGGTGGAGGGGCACTACCGAGCCTCCACGTTGGCAACGGCCCCTCCTTCCATCTGTCGTGGGGTTTGCGTACCGGCATGCGGTTTAGTGTGTGAGGTCAGAGGGTTACTGAGTACGGTAGTAGTGGTGTCTCCTGCCACGGCACAGGGCGTTCAGCATGTGCGCCAAGACGTGTATGCGCAAGGGCAGAGTATCGTGGCTTAGGGACGTCCTGTGTGGACGGCGCGACAGGGTTGCTTTATGTGGCGGTGAGCGGTCAAGGTCCGCTCGCAGGTGTGTCAGCCTGTGCGGGAGGGCGCTGTTGGGCTAAGCGGCTGTATGGTCTGGGATTCAGTTTGGATGCAATGCCGGCGATTGCGACGGTGCGCTGCGGTGTTGAGCAGGTGTATGGTGTAGCAGCACGCGACGTACGCACGGCTGGTTGAGAACACTACTTTTTTGCAGTGCGCATGCTGCGGGACGGGGTCCTGAGCTTGCAGCGGTGTAGCACTGGAGCTGCGCTTTCTGGTGAAGCGCCCACACGTGGGTTCAAAGACGTATGTGCTGGGGAGTTCCGGCATAACTATTGCGTATGCCTTGTCGCCTGCCTCAGTTGGTATGCCGTCGGCAGCTATTTTCTGTGCGGCTGTTGTGCATGCCGGTGGGCGGTTGGTACCCAGGACTCGGGCTGGAACGCCTGGCCTTGTGTGTGGCCCGCGTAGCTTAGCGCAGCTAGGAAAGCCTGCGAGGCGGTATTGCTTTGCCCTCGCACGGTGGCGGAGTGTCGTACAACGTTCATGTCGCTGCGCTTTGGACGCCTGACTCTTTAAGCACGTGGTGAGGGCGGCTTGCAAGCCGGGACTTGGACCCATGCGATTGCTTTTGCGGGCGCGGTGCGGGAGCCACGATTGTCCACTGTTTGTAGTAGGTCTTGTCCTCCTGACTCACCTGACCCAAAAGTTCACATTCTTATTGTCCTCGGTCTAGTAGTCTGCACGGCATCTGGCGTTGCAACCTTTATTTCGGCCTCCTTCATGATTGGGGGGCTTGATTGAGTTGTGACGCCGCTAGTCTGCCGAATGGCGGCTGCAGTTTACAGTGCAGGTCAACTCCAGTTTATGCTGATTATGTCTTCACATTGATTTGATAGATGAAGTAAGGTCCAGGATAGGTGGATTTCAAATTGAACTAGGTGGGTTGCGTGGCTGCTCGTGCGGTTGGTGTGACAAGGGGATGGACTTGCCTGGGGTCGTGCGACGCTCTGCCAGGCAGTGGGTATTGGTTCCGTTCCATTCATGCTTTGTTCATGTAACTCGTACGCGTACTCTCTAGCTGCGCACAGAAGCGTAGCCTCGTCAGTGTCTTCTGATTCTTGACAGGACGCGGCGTGGCGGAGACGCGGTGTGGCAGGGGGACCCCCTGCTACCTTGCGTGGGTGCCCCTTACAGCTCCGACAGGCTCCGAGCTCCCTCGGGTGTGACAGCAAAACGGCACAGCCACCAGGCAGTGCAGAAGGCCTTCTGCTAGGCTGGCAGCCAGCAAGTATGTGAGGAGTGCCCTGGGTCCATCCAAAACAAGCTCGCGTGCCCATACGGTACTCTGGGGAGGGGCTTCCCTGGCCATACCTTCACACTCTGGCAGGTGGGGCAGCCACTGGCCAGCCAGTGCCCAGTGGTAAGCACCTATCCAATAACTCTGCACTTCCTCCGACGAGGCAGTCAGCATGTCGACCTCAGTACGGTTGAATCCAACAAACACAGTAGCTACCAGTTAGCTACCGCCTTATACAGGCGAGCTCTCCTGTTCGTATGCGCACCGGACCAAAATGCTCCTTGCCAGCATACCTCATTGCATCGAATCAGTGAGCAACAGGGTACGGTATCTGTTACGATCGCATTAACCCACCACTGGGTCCCGCTGTGGGCAAGGGCAATGCGCCGTCCGTCAAAATGCATTGCCCAGGCAAGCAGACACCCGTCGCCACATGCCACTACACGCGCACCTCTTTTGCACAGGAACACATGGCCCATGGCCGGCAGCAACGTTCACGCTGTCCTTCACCTACAATACCCAATGCTCTGGCATCTGCCACCGTGCACCACCCGAAACATGCACCCCCTCCACACCAGTACATCTACAAGCAACCGCCCTTGGGCCGGCAGCAGCAACGTTGGTGCTGTTCGTCACCTCCGCTACCTAGTGCCCTAGCCGGTTCTGCAGCACCCTCGGCGCCGACACCGGCCGCAACCGCACAGCCGAGCCCCGCACCTGCCCCGTGCCCGTGCCCTTGTCCGACACACGCAATGCCTCCAGCGCCCCCGCCGCCCTTTCACCCAGCGGCGACCGCCACGGGCCCTCCACCGGGTCAGCTGTCCCCACACCGCCTACCTTGGTGACCACCTGCTCACGCCCGCCCCGGCGGGCCGAGTGCCCTCTTACCCCGCCCTGGCTGCTGCTGTCAGGGGGCCTGCGTTCCGGCCCCATGGCCACGCCTGGCTGCAACGGGTCCCTCGCAGAGCCCGCCCAACGCAGGGATGCCCCGCTCTGCCTCACGCCCTGCGCGCCCAGCACCTGCTGCTCGTGCCCTAGCAGCTCCACGCAGCTTGCCCTCTCCACCTGCACCGACACCGCGCCCTGCTCCCATGTGCGCGCCTGCTGCGCCACCGCCGCAGCCCTGCCCTCCGCTGCTGCCCTAGCCACCCGCCCCATCCCATACGTCGCCCCGCTCCCAAGCGACAGCCTCGCACTTGAAATCAACTCCCTCGACCCCCACTGCTGCCCCGGGCCACTGCCCCACCCCGCGCCTCCGCCACCAACCATTGCCCCGCTGTCGCTTGGTGTGCCAGCGTGCTTCTGCCACATCGCGCTGCACCCGCCGCCGCCAGGCATCTCGCTGGCAGCACCACCGCCACCGCCACCACCACCACCACGCTGTGAGGGCCTGCACGCCAGCAGGTGCTTGACCAGCAGCTCCATGCGGAAGCAGTCGTCCTCGTGCAGCAGCTCCATGCACAACCGCCTGCTGCCCCACACAGCCCCATCACCACCACCACCACCACCGCGCACACCGATGCCTTCCGGAGCAGCAGCCCTATCCGGCATGGCGCCGCCGCCCTGCCATGTTGCTTGGGCGGCAGAACCACCGCCAACACCACCAGCGGCGCCAGTGCCAGCATCCGGCTCATTGCGGAACACCGCTCGCCCCGCAAATATGCCCATGCGCTGCACCGCTCCCACACCTCCCTCCCGGGCCGCTGAATGCACTGAGCCTGGGTGGGTTGCCGCGTCCCTCCCTGCGTCCGTCATGCCCGGCGACAGGCTAACCATAGTCACCCCCGGACGGGGCGACACAACGGCCTGCGTCTTATACAGCTCCACCAGCCGCGCGTGCTCTTCCGCGGGCACAACGGCTGGGTGACGTGTGAGGCCTTGCAGCGGAACCGACGACGGCGCCCCTGCCTGCGTGCTCGGCCTCGGAGCATGTGTGCCTGGCAAGGGCGCCCTCGGCCGGGCGCTGCCGCCGCCAGCCGCCAGCATCCCCCGTCCTGTGCTGACGCTCCGCCACCCGTGCGTCATGGGGTTTGGGTGTGTGGACGGTGTGGTGTCAGGGTGGTTGGGCTGCTTTTGGGAATGGTGCTGCTCCCGCCCCGTGCCGAGGCTGCTGGCGGGCTGCTCCAGCTGCTGCTGTGGGTCGTGCTGCTCCCGATGGTGGTGAGCTGCGTGCATCCCTCCTGGCCTTTGCTGCTGGCGGTGGTGGTGCGCCTCCTCCTGCTCCTCCACATCTGCGCCTGGCCGGGGTGCTGCGAGGCTGGTGGATGGCCCGGACGGCCGAGGCGACCCCATCGGGGAACCTCCAGCCTGCGCTCTCGCACAAGTCGTCTCAAGCAACTCGTTCCCTAGAACCGACAAACTCGTTTTAGCGGCGGAGTGCAGGTCGTGGGTGGAGGCTGCTTCGGTTTGCGAGCGAGGGCTGGCCTGGGCTTGCGGCCCCGCCGGGTGGCGGACCCCGCTGCTGTTCCCGCCTCCAGCGCTCACTCCCCCTCCCCAACTGGACCCCGTCGCCGCCTGCCCCGCGCTGCTGCTGCTGCGTCGCGCCAGGCGACGCGCGACAGCAGCCGCCAACACCGATGCGTTCAGCGACGGGTTGTCCGTGAGGTTACTGAGCTGGTCTGGAGTGTCCAGTGTGCCCAACGCAGGCCCGACCGCCGTGCTGTTGGCCCCGCCGCCGCCACCGCCGCCTGTGCCCCCACCGTCTGCCAGGTGATGCCGCACGGCTGCCGCCCGGCGCTCCGGTGAGCTGCCCGGGCCCAATCCTTGGCCGCGTGCCTGGAGCCCACTTGTGGCGGATGCGGCAGCAGCAACCGCTGTCGCTGCATCGATCACCGCCTGCAGCGCCGGCGTCAACGCAGGCGCTGCCCGTGTGCAGCTGCCCTCGCCCGCGTCGCCTGGGGCTGTGCCATGCTGTGCGTGGTCGCCTGGCTGCAGCAGCGCCGCCGGGTTGGTGAAGAGGTGGCTGCAGCGCTGCAGTGTGTCCAGCAGGGCCGGGCTGAGGCTGCTGGGCACAATTGAGCCGGACGGCAACACCTGCAGTACACCGTAAGTACGACAACGTGACAACGGAGCCAGCACAACGTAGCGGTGAACGCTGGCATTAGCACGGCATTCCTTTTGTCCAACATGTCAGGGCTGATGCTGCTTGGGAGTGCCCCGCCCGCCATCCCCCTGCAGTGCGTTGTGGTACCGCAGCCATTGCTGCACCACACCAGAACGCCGCATCATAGCGTTGAGGCACCGGCACGGTCCTGGCTACGCCATGATCATGAAACGGCACGTGCCCTACAACTGCCCACAGCACGTAATGATGCCACCAATTCCAACCCCCACCTGGTGGTCCCGGCACCTGCACCCGCTGCCGCTGGGGTCCGCTGCAGACCCCCTGACCGCCGCCGCCCCGCAACAGGGGTAGAACCCAGCGCCCGCGCCCCCGCCGCCGCCACCGGCCCCGCCCTTGGATCCTCCGTTGGCGTGGGCAGCCCCGGCGCCGTACACGGGCGGCTGCGGGTGGTAGGCGCAGCCGTGCAGCTGTACGGCAGGGATGTACCGCATGCAGCTGTGGCAGTACAGCACGTGCGCCAGGCCCCAGATGTGCCAGTAGATTCCCCGCCAGGCCACGTGCTTGGCGCGCAGGGAGGCCAGGTGGTCCTGCAGCCGCCAGCCCGCGTCGGGGATGTGCACGCCGTTGGCGGGAGCCCTGGGGTGGTAACGCGTGGAGCGGGGAACGTGATGCAAAAACTCGTGATATGCATGCAGAAACTCGTTGGCAAACCGGTTCCTGGCTCTCATGCAAGCTGCTGCCACCGGGTGGAGGTCTCCGGCGCTTCGCCCTGGACATCACAGCATCAACCTGGCATCAACTGTCCAAAGTACAGCACGGTCGAAGCTGCAACGAGAGGTTTCCTGGGCAACAGTCGCGCTAGGATTTTGTTTGAGAAGCCGTGGCCCGTCGGTTGTTGTCTTTTATTCAAGCCGCTGCTTACCAGCTGGAGCTCTGCGGCGCGCCGCCGCGGCCCGCCTTGGCGTGCCCGCCGCAGCACGAGAGCTTGGCCCTGTGTGCCAGGCTGAACAGGCCGTGACACGCCGCGCAGCGCGCAATGGTGGTCTGCAGCTCCCGCAGGCAGCCCTCCAGCTTGTACTTGTACAGCCGGTGCACCAGGGGCCAGTGCCTGGGGGCGCGCCAGTGCGGGGAGTGACGCAAGGAACGTCACGCTTGCTGTCTGCTGATGCACATGAGGAGTGCCATTGGGAAGGGACGTGTGCGTGTGCAGCCGGCGCACCAGCGGCCAGTGGCTGGGGACGTAAGAGCAGGGGAAGCAAGGAGAAGCTGTGCGTTCAGCGCTGTGGGTTGGCACGGCAACGTAGCGCCTGAGTCGTGCAGGTGATGCACAAGTCCTAAGCGGACCGCAGTGGTGTATGACCCTGGTACACGCCCGCAACGCGCACATGCTCGCATTGCAGCGCGGAGGGTGTGCGTACAGTAGTGCACGGAATCCGTGTCCCGGCCCCTGCCCCTGCACCCACCGCTCATGGCCCTCCTGCCCCGCCAGGCTAGCCAGCTCCTCCAGGGCCTTCTCCGAAACCAGCTGCGATGCATGGGGAGCAACGCACACAGTAGCCTCACTCACACACACAGGTGAGTTCATTGCGTTGCATGACACCAGCAGCCCAAACACACCGTTGCCAGTGGTTCTAGGAAGCCAGCTGCGTCGCATGGGGAGCAATGCACGCAGCGTTTCACAGCCGGTCCTGCCTGACCTTGGAACTCAACGCAAGGAGCGCCCATGGCAGCCCTCTTCCGCACGGTGGGCACACCACTTACCGCACAATGCACCAGCCCAAACACGTGCCCGCTCAGCATTGGTAGCCGTGCTACCGGTATCTGTATGTGTTTTCGGACCACAAGCTGTGCGGCGCCGTATTGTATGCAGTACGGCACGTACGGGCAAGCCTTACCAAGACCCGCACAATCACGTTGCGGCTTCCCGTTCACTCTGGCCCTATGTAGTGTACGACACGTACGGCACGTACCTTTCCTAGGCCCGACAGCAGCTCGGGCGGCAGGGCCGTGAGGTCGCAGCCCTTCGGCTGCAGCCGCACCACCTCCACCAGGTGGGCAGCTGCCACAGCCAGGCAGTCGCACCGCAACGCGTCCATCTGTTGGGGGCACAAGTGCGAAGCGTATACAGGATTGTAAAGCGTCAGAGGTCAAACAAAACTTGGACAGCTGACCCCGCCAGGCCGTCGCATCGCAATGCGTCCATCTGAGACGGGAGGGTACCCACGAAGCGAGGGGCAACAGTGTAAGGCGTCAGGGGTCAGATCGACTCGGGTAGCTGCACCACCTCCACCAGGTGGGCGGCTGCCACAGCCAGGCAGTCGCACCGTAGCGCGTTCATCTGTTGGGGGTGCGTGGGGATACACGCGGAGTGCGACCATGCGGTTCTATAGGTGTAACGTGCTAAGGAGATGTGGGAAGCCGCGTCCGTCCGGGTCAGGACGGGGCAACCACACACGGCAACCAGTGTGTGCCCTTGCTTCATGCTCGGCAATTGCCGATGGTACTCCGGGTAGTTAGTGAACTTCTGGTTATACCTTGTATGTGTCGATAGCCCACGCACGGGTGCATGCGCAGCACCCATGAATCACAGCGCACCTGCAGGAAGTTGGAGGCGATGAGCAGTGGCAGCACCCTGTCCGGCCGGATGGCGTCTGCGCCGACATCTCCGTTGATGTACCCCAGGAGCCACTCGAAGATGACCACATCGCAATGCACCGTGATCTCCAGCGTTTGGGGCGGCGGAGCTGCCCCGGGTTGGACCGCCTTCCGGACCGTCTCGTGGAAGTACCTGACGACAGGGAGCAGGCGTGGGTTTTTAAAACGTGTGGGGCGGATTCTGGGTAGCAGGGGACATCAAGGCGGTTTGTACGTTTTGCCGAACGGTACGTACATGGATGTGTGTGGCTACCGGTATGTCACACGCCACACCTCAAGTCACTTGCTGCACATCCATGTGGGTGAGCACTAGGTGCATAAGGAGTGCGGAACCCTGGCAACGCAGACGTCTGGAGTAATGGCTGAGGTATGAACGACTGACGCCCAGCTACTCCAGTGCCTCGTGTTAGGCCACCCCCCGCTGTGTACATGCTATACCAACCCAACGGCTAGAGTTTTTGTCCCTGCTAGTAAGTATCAGGGCCCACACTGGCAGCGTGCACCAAGCGGTTACTGTGACGGTCACCCAGTCCGCGTGGACAGCGCCAGGACATGTAACGGCGGTCGGGACAAGCGAGCCCGCCCCTCAAACCCCGCGACCTCACCGCATTCCCCTCGAGAGGGTCTCTGCCCCACACATGAAGTCCTTTGTAGCATTACGAGCGGCATCGTAGCAGTGTATGACAGCGGTCAGCTGCGGCATGACTGTCGCCTTTTGAATTTGCCCTTGTTCGATGCTACGTTGTAAACATGGTGTTTGGGTCATAATAGCTTCATAATATGCAAATGGTCGGAATTGTAGGGGCTTTCTTGGTGTCGCGAGCGAGTCTCCGAGTCAGCAACATTTGTGGAAGAAAGGCACGGCAACCCTACATCATGCTTTAAGACAACAATTCACCTTTGCGGCTAAGGTTGAGTCAACGCTTCGTGTCTTGGCGACAAGCGGCATGGAAGGGCGTACGACGTGCTTTCACCTCCCCGGGGGGCACGCAAGTGCAACCAGCGGACGCATCGCTGTCATCACGTATATGAGCTGCTGGGGCATGCATGGACAGCTGCTACAAGCCTTGAAGGCAGCCAGGCAGTCCAAGACCCAGACAGGGGCTACGGGTACACCAGGGCAGACCAGGGGCTACACAGCCGGTTCGAGTACGCCGAACTCCAGCAAGGGGCAATGCTCCGGTACACTCGGGGGACGCCTGGTAGAGCATCCTGAAGCGGCTGTTGGGACGGCACAGCTGGCTGCTGCTGCAGCACACTGCGAGGGTCGCAGGTTCGCTCGTGCCTGGGTCAGGCGCTGGGGTCCGATGAAGCACGCCCTGCCTGTCACTCTTTGAGGACATGGTGCTTCGTATTACCAAGAACCTGGAGCCTGTTGCTCCTGCATGCAACAAACGCAACTACGGCACACTCCAGCGTCCAGGTTCGACGCAGCGCGAGGTGCAGGCAGGACGCACGTTCACCTGGCGTGACAGGGGAGACCGCGCGTCCACACCGCTGATGCCGTTGACATGTTCGTTGACATCAGACATATGGACGTTACAGTACATTGTGAGATTATTTTGTTCGTTGCAGCAGCAAAACGGTACCATGGCGCTTCTTGCTTCCCGTCCTGCGGTTGTCGCGCGCCCTGGGGTCCGTCGCGCGCAGCTTGCTGTCGCCACGCCCCTGCGGACCTCGCACATCGCCCGTGCCAAAACTGAGAGCTGCGACCTGCCCATCGGGGAGCCCGCCCCCTACTTTGAGGTTAGCTCCGTTCTATGCAAGCGATGCGATAACGTTCGCAGAGTGCACGGCTGCTTACAGACAACTATGCCAAACGCTTAGTACATATATCGCGTCCAGTTTTATTACCAACATTTCCGCGCCTGCCAGTGGCTATCTACTATGGGACCCCCACAGACCCTCGCGCACACCCCTTGACACAGCTCCCCCTTTCCACCCCTTGCAGCTTCCCGATGCGACTTCTGGAAAGAAGGTATGACCAGAACTGGCAGCGCGATATGGCACGTTGGTGGTGTACGGTGCTGTATGAGGCACTACCGCGCACAACAGCCTGCTAGCTGTTGGCAACGCTGCCGGGCGCAACTGCAACCCCCATGGTCAACACACGGCCGCAGGTCTCTCTGAACGATGTCAAGGGAGACAAGGCCACCCTGGTCATGTTCATCTGCAACCACTGGTGAGCCCTGCTGGTGCCGCACGTCTGCCCTGCTGATCCTGGTGTCTGCAACCACTGGTGAGGCCGCCCAGACAGCCCCTGGCTCCCAGCACGTGTTGCATCCTGTCACGCAAGCATTACCGTGCGTTGCACGCTCGGCACACTTGGATAGTTGATTAGCCTGATGCACGTGGGACCGCTGCGCCAGTCCTGACGTGATGCACACATTCCACAGCATTCCTGCGCCGCGAGTCTACACGCTTGCCCCTTCTGGCGTGATCCCCCGCGCCCGCCAGCCTGCGTGGTGCACCTCAAGAACGCGGTGATGCACGTGGTCAGCACATGCGCAATATAGAATGTTGTAAATATACAATGTACATTTTTTGTTTATGTCCCTGCCTCCAGCCCCTACGTGGTGCACCTGAAGACGGCTGTGGTGGACGTTGTCAACACCTACGCGCCCAAGGGCCTCAAGGCGGTGGCCATCAGCAGCAACAGCACACAGACCCACCCGCAGGACGGCCCAGAGAACATGGCCCTGGACGCCAAGGTACGGCAGGTCATCCCCGGGTTAGGTGCCCTACACTGGCCCACAACAGACGCTGTGTGGGTGGCAAGCATTCGTTTTGCGACTACCGGTAGCAGTGCCCTTAGAAAGGTATTGGACCTGCACCTTGGCCCTTAAATCCTGGCTATGTATGTGTCTTCCACTGGGCCACACACCAGGCGCTGTAACTGCCCGTGCCACTTGCTTCACTCTCTCCTCTCCTAGAACCTCCTTTACAATTTGCAACTATATCCACGCAATTGCCTGGCGACACACTAGGCGCTAGGTGGCTGGCCAGTATGCTGTGTGTGACGCTGGGCACTATTGGCACTGCCAGTGCCCTTGTCATGGGACCATGCACCTTGTGGCGGCGGGGCCTCCTACCTCATTAATGCCCTAGTCATGGGACCTCAAACCCTTACAATAGAGGGACGCTTTCATCGATTGCTCTCCGCACACTCGCCCTCCACAGAAGTACGGCTACCCCTTCCCCTACCTGTTCGACGAGACCCAGGAGGTGGCCAAGGTAAACGCCCTGGGCCCCTGGCCTTGGCTGCTGTATGCTGTATGGTAGTTACGTCCCTGTGCCTTCCGGCTTCCCACGAAACCCAGGAGGTGGCCAAAGCAAGTACGCTACAGGCTCCGGCCTTCGCCGTTGCATGCCGGCAGTTGCATGTTGCTGCCCCTGTCAGCTCCCTACATACGTGTGCTGCGGCGAATGACACCAATACAATGCGGCCATGTCGCACAGCGTGTCGTACAGGACGTCGTACAGCGGTCATATGTTCCGCCGCTTACTCCCACACCATTAATTTCCGACCCTTTGCCGCTCTGCGGTTTCCCGCTAACCCCAACACCCCATTGCTGCTGCTGCAGGCCTACAAGGCCGCCTGCACCCCCGAGTTCTACGTGTTCGACTCCGACCTCAAGCTCACGTACCACGGCCAGGTGGGGGCGCGGGAGGGGCAGGGGAGGGGCAGGGGAGGGACAGGGAGGGCGGGGGGAGGGGCAAAGCTGACGTACCACGGCCAAGGGGCGCCACGGGGCAGGAGGTGGAGGGGCACCTCTTTCCTTGTCCACAGCACAGATGCCTTGTGCCACCTCCCGCCATGCACCACTCATCGAAGCAGCTACCGGTACGGGGAGTCATGTTGTGCCTAATTCGGCCTTATGGTCCATGGCTACTCTGACGCGCCCCCGAATGGGAGTCTCGCAGCGTGATTGTACCATGTCCGCTTATGGAGAGCACGGAACTCGTGCAGCCGCACATTGCCGTGCGTGCCTACCCCTCAAGTGTCCCTGCAAGCAGGTCCCGGCTAATAATACACCAGGTGTTCTGACCGCGTCTGCCGCATAAACGCGTACGGTATTTGCTGCTGTTTACAGTTCGACTCTACCCGGCCGAAGCAGGACCCGCCCCACGTGCCCACCGGTGAGAAAGCGGTGTGTGTTTGGGCAGTGTTTGGCGGACCCGCTTTGCACCACACGGTCCGGTACGGTGCTCCAGCACGCCTGCCCTGCCCGCACATCGGGCGCCCACGTGTCCCGCATGCAGCCTTCATGTCGCTGTGGAAGGGATTATGGCCTCTTGGCAACTCGCTTCTCCCTAACAGTGCTGCCGTGTGCCGTCCACGCACCACAGGTGCTGACCTCCGTGCCGCACTGGAGGCCACGATCAGCGGCCAGCCCGCCCCCAAGTAAGTGTTATTTCTGGTTTATTCCGCCATGTGCTATCCTGGAACCTATGGTGTCGTACGCATCGGCGCCCCCTCCGGTGACAG
>VFQN01001896.1_pt1 | contig 33717 bp, 35 predicted proteins | sample 3512371 | NCBI WGS metagenome assembly VFQN01 (sample SAMN10412370, study PRJNA504923) | tailings metagenome | isolation source: Replicate 2 from Balatoc abandoned mine | place: Philippines: Itogon, Benguet | collected 2017-08-28 | reverse complement strand
CAAGCCCCGCCGCATTACGACATCTGTATGTGCTAGCCAACATGGTTCTTCGCCTTGTGCGAAGGGCAGCCCCATCCACCTGGCATACCGATGAGCCTTCACACCACACCCAGCCAGCTTTCGGGGGTCAGCTTCGGTTGATGCTGCAACGTCAGCCCAACGGTCATCAAACCGGTTAGCTATCCCCTGCTCGCCCCCTTCCTTGGCCTTGCCCGAATTGCTTCGCCGTTCCGTGTCACTTGGCCAAGCGTTTCCGAACAGCTTTCAGGCTGCCCATGATCATCCCTCTGTTGCCTGCAAGTACGTGCGCTCAGAGCAGAAGGCCTTCTGGCTCAGAGGGAGGTGAACCGGTGGTCTCCCCTGACAACTGCTCGTATAGCGCCTGGCGCTCGCGCCCGTGTTGCGCTATGGGAAAATCTTCGTGAGATGCACCATGCAACCTAGAAAGGTGCAGCTGCTTTGGCCCTCTGCATATACGATCAACAGACCCTTGCAGACATTGTGAGCTCCGCCTCCCGCTCCGCCCGACCACGTGCAACCGAGCAGGTTGCAGCAGCAGTAGAGCTGCTTTGCCTCTGGCAGGTTCTTGGGCCGAAGGGGCCCGGCTGAGTGACCAGGAAAGGGTGCCAGGGCTGCATGCAGAAGTGCCAAGAGGGTAGGTGAGGCAGAAGCCGCCTGCCTTCTGCAGGTCTGTCGGGTGACCGCTGGTGTCTGCCCATGCACATGTCCGGCGCATCAGTCAGGCACCAAGCGCCTATTCCAGCAAGTTACTATAATGTGAATTTCTTATTAGTGTATGCAATTGAAGAGGCTCTCCAGTTTAGGGTACAGTCCTGCCGAGCTGTTGTTGACTAGCCTATCAGCTGCTTCCTCTAAATACCTGGACGTTGTCACGCAACCATTGCGACGTTGTCACAATTTATGCATAGTATAATTACAGCCTAGGCTTTCTATATCACATCTTGGTTGACCGAAAGTTGCGTCTGTGCCAAACTGCAGCCAACAGGAAGCGTGCGCGCTACATGATGTAAGCGGGATAAGAGGGGTCTTCGGGCCCCTCCCCGCGTAGCATGGCGGACGACTCGGATGTCAGCGAAATTACCATCTCTGACGATGAGCAGACAGCCCAAGGGACAAAGGCAGCGGCCGCCGCTGCTGCGGTTGCAAGGACGCGATCTCTCAAACAACAGAAGCAGCAGCAACAGCAGCGAGCGGCCCAAGCGCAGCAAGGGTATGAGGAAGGGGAGGACGATGGCGAGGCAGCAGCAGGACCCTCCACCTCCGGCGGAGGCAAGGGCAAATCCGGGCGCCGCGGGGGCCGGGAAGGCAAAGGGCGGGCCAGATTTGCAGATGAGGTGGAGGTATTTGGTGAGGGTGAGGTGGGCTACGTAAACGGCTGGCACGAACCGGCCGGTGACGAGGGTGTGCGTGACGATGGCAAGGAGGATGGCGCAGTGGAGGACGAGAGCAAGCCGCTGGGCTGGTCGTACTTCCGGAAGCGGGACACCTCGGAGGGTCCTGTGACGTGGGAGGAGGTGGATGTGGGGGAGTTGAAGTTCGTGGCTGAGAACCTGGTGCACAGCACCACGCAGAAGGCGGCCAGCCAGGCGGGGGAGGTGATGCAGCAGATCTTCCAGGCCGCCCCAGGGGCGGGGGACGAGGCGGCGGTGTCAGACCCCCTGGGGCGCGGCTACCTGAACCTGGACTCTATGACGCTGGTGAGGAGGGCCCTGGGGTTGCTATGCGGCTTCGCCTCTTGGTGGGGCACGCGCTGCTGTCTGCCTCAGGCGGTGAACCGCGCATGGGCCAGAGCTGATGGCTGCTGCCTGTCTGCGAAGCCATGGGTAGTCAGCTTCCTTATGGGAAACCGTATGCAGTGCTTCTGCAAAGTTGCATTGCGAGGTTTCAGCATTGGAGGGTTTTGGGGACAAAGGCAACCAGTGCAAGCAGGCGCCATTCTGCTTATACGCATGGGATGGTGGCAAAGCACATCGGGCCTGGGGCACGCTGACCCATTTCCCGTGGTGACAACTGCCTGCACCCCGGTTGCATTGCTGTGTGCATCCTGCAGGGCAAGAAGCCGCGCCGCCCCAAGGTGCAAACGGCGAGCACCGGCGAGAAAGGCCTCAAAGCGGTACGTGAACGGGAGGCCTGCAGGGAGTCCAGACCTGTGAGCTTGGCGCCATGTACAGCCCTTGTCGTACGGCAGCGAGCTCTGCCGCGGCGTGCTTGTTCCTTGGCTGGGGCTGGGGCATCCTGATGGTGCTGTGATTGTACACTACTCAAGGAACGAACCACCCCCAAAGGTCCTTGAGTGCGGCCTTTGGAGTTGACGCTCCTCTGCCGGTGCTGTCCTTGGCTGCCGCAGACCATGCGCAACTTCCGCACCGCTCGGCTGGGCGGCAAGGACGCGGCTGGGCCAAAGGGCGGGGACAAGAGGGACGGCGCGTCGGGAAGCGGCAAGGAGAGGGAGGAGGTGGACGAGGACCTGCGCAAGGTGGGCCGGCTGCGGAGGATGCTGGCTGATAGCATGGCACGCAAATGTGTAGCGCAAAACGGGAGCATAGGGAGGCCAGAGCCCGTAACACGTGCCCTTGTCTCTTACCCACCTGCCCTGCGAGCGTTTGCGGCGCAACCTGGGCATGGGATGCCCTTTCCATGTTTGCCTGGTGCGCCGTTGTCGCATGCCGCATTTTCAATATTCTTGCTGGCGCTGTGCAGGTGATGCCGAACCAGGAGGGCTTCGACCCGGAGTCGTACCTCGCTACCTTCCACGCGGTAAGGGCCAACTGGCGCAAGCAAAGCGTGCGCGCCGGGGGTTTGAGGGATGACGCTACGGTTGGGACCAGGCCATAAGGTCAAACGGAGGTCTCCTTGTGGCTCTGCGTTTGGATTACGGCTAGCATGGCACTGAGCGTGCTCTGGAACTCTCCCGCAGGATGCCACCTTGCCGCAGCTGGAGAAGGGCCTCCGCACCCTGGGCCGGGAGCTCTCGGAACGTACAGGGCAGCTGAAGCTGCTCATCCGCAACAACTTTGAGCGCTTCATCAACTGCAAGGACGCCATAGACGACATCCACTCCAAGCTGAGGAAGATGCTGATGCAGGGCGGGGCGGGGGCAGCGGGAGGCGCGGGAGGCAGCGGCGGAACGGCGGGCGGCCGGACCGCAAGCGTGACGGCGCAGCAACAGGGGGTTGGAACCGAGCGGGTGATCCGGCAGTTGGAGCAGGTGAGCGTTCTTTGCGATGCGCTACTTGGGTCAACAGGGCAGTGCAGGTGCGATGCAAAACACATGGGCGCGGGGCACAGGCGCCTCAGCGCCGATCCTGCTGACACGGACGTTAACGAGCAACGGCAACGGCGTCAAGGTAGCGTTTAGTCGCCAACGCGGCCTAGCACTATCATGAAAACCATTCAAGGCGTGCCCGGAGCACCCTAACGTACCATCATGGTTCCCTTTCGTTCCTCCCCCAGGTGTCAAAGCAGGCGCACGACACGTTTGGCGGCATCCTCAGCCGCGCCTCGCACGCCGACCGCATCCGCAACGTGTCGGGCCTGCTGCAGCGCTTCCACCACCTGTTCGGCATGCCGCACAAGGTCACGGAGCTGGCGGCGCGGGGGGAGCTGGAGCAGGTGCGCGGAGCGCGTAACACAGCCCACCATGCCTGTAAACTTCTTGCCAAAGTGCAGGACGCAACGGCAAGGGTTGTAGGAGGGACACGAGCTAGGGGTAGATGACCGTTTGTACAGGAGCGTTGTGTATGCGGTGCACAATGGACAGGTGTTTTGAGGTAATCCTGACGTGTGCGGCGTGCATGTGTGCCGGCCAGGTGGTGCGGGACTACAAGCGCGCCAACACACTGATCCGGCCCACGCCCACGTCTGCGAAGGTGTGGGTGGACCTGTACGCCGAGATCGAAAAGGTGAGCTCAGCCGTGACAACGAACAAGTGATGACATGTGTGTCGCCTAAGGGGACATCCACAGCACCCTGTCGTTTGCGTTCAAGATTGGGCTCGACCGCTCTCTCATCGGCTGTTGGTCCATCCCATGGCTCAGAGGAGCACACTGCGTAGTTCGGGCTGTTGCCCCTCTTACTGCGGTCCATGCACCTTCCTCCATGCACAGCGCGTCACGGAGGTGTACATGGCGGTGAAGCAGCTGGTCACGGAGCCGCCCCCCGAGGGCCGACCCATGGGTCTGGACGGACCCGTGGTGCTCATGGGCGTGGCGGCGGCGGGCCCGGCGGCCGAGCAGGAGCTGCAGGCGGCGGTGGCGGGCGGCGGCGGCATGTCCCCGGCGGACCAGGGCCAGGGGCAGCAGCGGCTGCAGCTGCTACCGGACTACCTGCTGTTCATGGCACTCATGCAGCAGGTATGTGGGGCACACACTGTATGCAGCGCACAAACGACACGGCTTTCCGTTCTAGACTGGCCAAGAACCGTATGCTGCGCGAGAATCCTGGGCGCAAGGGACATGCGCACACAGGGCGGCGGCCTGCCCATGCCGCTGTACCGCAAAGCTCCACTCGCACCTTCTCACCTCCTCTGTCGGGCACGTCTGCTTTGTGCGCCCTACCAGGAGCGACTGCCTGCTGCGCGCGACGAGGACCCCATGCGGCTGTACGTCAGCCGGCTGGAGGGCCACGTGGAGGAGCGCATACGGGTGGGGTGCTGGGTGATGCGACGGGTCAAAGAGCGGGCACAGAGTCTGTGACCGTAAAAAGCCAATGGCAGACCTGATGTAGACAAGGTTGACTGTCGACACACAACAGTGGGCGATGCGCCACGTGAATTTTGTGGCGTCCCTGGCATGTCTGCAACGTCACCTCTATGCCAACACTTGAAGCTGACTGCCAGCACGCTTGTTGTGCTGCTCCTCCAGGAACTCGACCAGCAGCACACTGACCAGCTGGGGCAGCTGGTCACTGCGTGGATGCGGGCCACAGGGGCAGCAGGCGTGCCCGGCATCACGCCGGCCTCCGCCCCTGCTGCTCCCGCCGGTGGTTCCCCAGGGGAGTCCACCCTTCACTCACCCGTGGGCGGGAAGCGCACGCTGCACTCGTCCTTGTCCTCTGTCAACATCCGGGACGCTGCATCCGCGAGCCGGGAGGCGGGGGCGGAGAACGGCGGAAGGCGGGGCGGGGCAGGAGGGAGGCGGAGAGGTGGGGATACGGGCGCGGCTGGAGCGCATGCCGAGGACGAGGAGGATGTCGAGGACGGGGAGGAGGACCCGGAGAACATGGAAGAGGCGGAGGAGGGGTTACTACAGTGGCCAGGGGGCGGCACGGCGTCCGCGTTCGCTTCGCCGCCGGGGCTGCCGTACCATATCCGTACGGAGCTGCGCAGGCTCGTGCAGGACCCTGGGGGGACCCATGGGTCAGGGCACGGTGTGCTCGGGGGAGGTGCGGCGGCAGCTCGACTGGCGGCGGGGTTACCTCCGGAACCCCAGTTGGGCCAGGGAGCGTCTGCGGTGGGGGGACTCGGAGGGGTGGAGGACGTGCTGCCTGCTTCCGCGCACGCTCCGGAACCGCACCTGACGGCGGCCCAGCGCCAGTGGGTGTATTACCTGTGCTGTGTGTCACGGCTGCTGCTGTGGGCGGTCCCGGGGCTGTGGGCCACGGCCACCAGCGCCAAGTACGGCAGCAACGGCGACCTGGAGGCGGACGGGGCGGCGCGGGCGGCGCTGGACCGGGGGCCCTCGCTGGCGAGGCGGGTGGTGGAGACGCTGTGCGGCAGATATGCCGTGAGGCTCAAGTGGGTCGGGGGTGGTGTGGGTTAAGGGCTGGGCATGGAAGCAGGCGAAAGGGATGGCGCCATTCTGTGAAGCGCTTCGCACCTGAATGTCACCTGCGCTTATGTCTATAACAGCTAGAAACTAATACGCCTGCTTGTGGTGGTACGTGCGCTGGACTGCTGCGCTGCAGACGCACCGCGCAGTCCCTGGCGCGCGCCGGCCCCATGCAGCCCGGGCTGCCGCTCATCATCAAGGTGCGTGTGTGCCGTACGAAGGGGGCGGGAGCAAGGCGGCAGTCTGCAGCCGTCTCCCAGTGCCCCGGGTGTCACGCGTACCGGTAATGAAACTAGCCCGTGTACCCTCTACTGCCTTTCCCACTCTCATCGTGGCCCTAATCGCGAGCAGGTTGCATTCTACGCACGAAGGCCACCTCCCCATAGTAAAGCTTCCCCAGAGCCCGCTCACTACCCACAACAGAGCGCTATCCGCTCACTCGCGTGTCTTGCGTCATTGCCGCCTGCAGGACGCGTGCCACCTGTGGGTGTGCCTGTCGCGCGTGGGAGTGTCCCGCAAGGCGCTGGGCACGCTACGGGACGCAACCCTGGCGGTGCTGGCGGCGCACGTGGGCGTGCTGCGGGGCCACCTGGACGCACTGCCGGAGGCGCTGTTCGCGGGAGAGGACTTCAGGTGGGTGTCTGAATGGGAGTAGGAAATGGGTTGGCGGGGTTGGTGGGGAGGGGCGTGGCTGGGGCTAGGGTACGGGGCCGTGGCTGATCATTGGAAGGACCTCAGACATCCTAAGCACCAGTCCCGTGCACGCTGCAGTTGCTGTTGTGCACGTCCACGTGCTGGTGCGTGCGTCCTTGAAGGCATGATGTCTGCTTGCGCCCTGTGCGCTGTAGGCTGGACGTGCTGGCTGCCGACCAGCAGCCCGTCACCGCCATGCCGCGGAGGCTCGAGGTGGGAGGGGAGTGGGCCCGGGTAGGGCTTGGCAGGGACGACGGGGGTTGAAGTTGGGTGTTTACCCGAGGGTATTATCTTCTATGTTCGGGTGCCGGGACTTGGGAGCAGTAACCGAAGCATAGCCATGTGTTAAACACCCTGTGTGATTTTGCAGCACACAGCGCCTCGCTGTAATGTGCCCCTGCATTTTCTCCTGAGCCACGCTAGGCAGCACGCCGTGCAGTGTGAATGTTGGCCTCCCAAGCATGTTGGTGCAAATGCTGCAATTGCGAAGCGCAGCCAGAAATCCGTTGGTGCTGCAACGTGCCCATTCATCCTTGCAAACCCGTCCACAGGAGGAGATCGGCGTGGCGCTGCTGCACTACCAGCGGCCGCTCGCTGCCGTGGTGGAGGCGGCAGGGGGGCCGGATGAGGTGCCCTCGGACGCCAGCTGGCGCCCCATGCAGGTATGGATGGCTCGTGTTGTTTGGTACCGCTGCTCCGAGCGCAGCCAAGCCCTCCTTTGCACAGCAGTTCATTTTGTCCTAACCAACAACTCCCTTGCTCGGTTTCTCTTGCCCTGTCCCCAACACTGTATTCATATGTGCCCTTGCTTTACACCTGGTCAGGACGCGGTCTTCCACTGCTTCTCGCGCCTGAGTGAGGCCCTCGCGGAGGTTGGCCGCACAGTGTACGGCGACGCCAGCGCCAGCCTCAACCCCACACAGAACAGCAACAGCAGCAGCGGCGGCGTGGACGGTGTCAGCTTCAACCTACGGGCCCTGACCAGCACAGGGACTGGGCCCTCGACCGCGGCAGTGGGCTTGGCGGTGGGGCAGCAAGGCGGACTTGTGGACCTGTCAGCGGCGGCGGGGTCGAGGCACATGGACAGCGCAAGGGGGGCTGCGGGGTCCCTGGGAGGGGCGGGTCCTGGGGCGATGGCGGATGCGGCGGCGCAGGGCAGGGCTGCGCAGTCTGCGGACGTGTGTGTGCTAATGGTGATCAGCAATTCGGCGGTCATCCGCACGCGGGTGCTGCCGGGGGTGCTCAAACGCTACCGGCAGCTGCTGGCAGGTGGGGTTGGTGATTGCAATGTATAGGACAGGCTAGGCATGTGTCCCTTGGTTACTCCTTTGGTTAAGATCACTACGAGACGGCAGCATCGGCGGGGCTGTAGTCTGGCATAGCTGTCGACCGAGGCCGCTGATGTCAGGCATGCAGGGCTGTAACGCTGGGCACTTTAGCAGATGGTATCTAACCGCCGCTCCCCTGCCGGAGCACACCTTCTTGGCACCCAGGCCCAGCGTCTTGCCCGGTAATAGCCCCCTGGAACCCCTTCCCCCTGTGCGCAGCCACCGCCGAGGCACACGCCGCCAGCCAGCGCCGCTTGCGGGAGCTCACCGCCTCCATGCGCCGATCCAACGAGGCCCTGGGGTCCGCCTACCTAGCCCGCAAGGAGGACACCGTGCGCGCAGCCGTGACCACGTACCTGGCCTCCGAAACCGCGCCTGTGCTGGCGGCCGCCGCCGCCGCCGCGGGCGTGGCAGCCCCAGGCAGCGCCGCAGCCGCTGCGCAGTCGCCGTTTGCGGGGGCTGGGGCGGCGGGGAAGGAGCGGGCGCTGCTGGCAGGCCCGTCCGGCCCCAGCCCCGGGTGCTGCGTGCTGCTGCAGCTCATGACGGCGGTGCACAACGAGGCGCTGGCCTACTCTCCGAGTACGTGCTGGGTTGCGGTTTTAGGTGACTGGAAATGAGAAGCTGCAGCTGGAGAATAAATTTCGCTCGGAGCCGGTCAGCGTTCGTACCTTGCTTTCAGGACTGTGGTTAAGAAGTATAGCTACGTGCTATCATTGATGTTAGTTGCACTGTGCGTTTGGTCTGGACTTGAAGTCCGTGGGCCTGCACCCTACCCCTGCAGGCAACCTGCGGTCCTTCATGGAGGCGCTGGCGGAGCAGCTGGTGCAGCAGCTGGTGCAGGGCTGCAGGGGACTGGCCGAGGAGGCGGCAGCTGCAAGCGGCGCGGGAGGCGGCGGCGGTGGCACAGGAGCCCGCCGGGGTCGGGACCGGAGGGGCGCAGAAGGTGCAGCGGCCGCGGGGCTGCAGGGCGCGGGCGCCAGTGTGGAGCAGCTGGTGCAGCTGGTGGGGGACCTGGCATTCCTGGAGCGGGTGCTGCAGCCGCTGCTGGGGGGACAGCTGCAGGCCGACATGCAGGAGGCGCAGGTGTGTGTTGGGTGTGGAGCGATGGGGTCTTGGGCAATGCAGGCAGGAGACGCGTGTGCATGGTTGACGGCGAGGAAGGTGCCGGAGCTGCAACATGTTGGCTCGCGGCATGTTTTGCGGCGAGCGGCGCGCATGTAAGTTCAGTGGCGACCTCCAGCCTTCCCCACGCACCCCGGTCAATGCCATGTGAACGCCAACCCGGTTGCACTGCTGGCTTATAATGGCATCCCTTATAGGCCCAACGCTAACCTTACCATACATTGCGACGCCCACACGTACCCTGTCTGCAGGCGCACCTCGGTTCCGCCATCGCGGCCCGCCAAAGCGCCCGCCGCTACCGCCCCGCGTCCGTCCTGGCGGCGGAGGTGGCGGGCCTGGGTTCCGACGGCGACGCCGTGTGCGAGCAGCTGCTGCACCTCTTGCACCCCGACGTGGACGCCTGGCTGCAGCGCTTTGCGCTCAACGTGCGGTGCTTTGCCGCTGCAGCAGCAGCAGGGGCAGGGGCGGCAGGAGCTGCCGGCCCCAGCGCGAGTCCCGGGGGTGCAGGGGAGTCGGCGCCGTCCCGCTCGGGCGGGAGGGGACAGCAGGCCTCGTCCCGTGGGGCAGCCGGGGGGCAGAGCAACAGCAACCTGAGCAGTAGCAGCAGTGTCAGCATGGTTAGCACTGGGCTGTCGACATCGGTGGAGCAGAGGCCTCGGAGGAGGGAGCAGCAGGCGAGGGAGGAGGCGGGGGAGGAGGTGGTGGGCCCTGAGCGGTTCAGGGATAGGGAGGCGAGGCTGCCGCGGCCGCGACGGCGGCAGCAGGGCGAGGGCGAGGCGGAGGGTCCGGGGGAGGCCGCGGCCGGGAACGAGGCGCAGCGGCAGCGGTGGCAGCGGCCACCCAATAAGCGCGGGGACGAGCTGCTGTAAAGGGAGGCGGCAAATGTTGGCGCGGTCCCAGCTGGCATTACGTGAGGTACGGGATGGTTCGGGGTGGCATGGGTGCTGCTGGAGGGATTCATTGATCTAATTACTAACAGCACAGGTGTATGGCGGCGAGAGAGGTGGATGCCGTTTGGCATTGACTCCGAGCCCGACCTCTAGGTTTTATAGGCGTATGATTCACGCTCACAGGGTGGCGTCGGCGCATTACGGAGTGCCATAGGAGGCCCTGGGGCCTGACACTGACCTGACTCCGACTACTGATGCATTGCAACTTTGCGGACCTGCTATAATGCGGGGCAATACAGCATTTACGACAGGGCACTTAAGAGGCACTGCCCTGGCACAGTCTTACTTGCAAGGCTAGTAGGGACCGGTACGAGGTGGGTAGCAAGTACGCCCCGAGGGAGGGGTCCGGGTTGGTCGGGGCGTAACCTGCGCAGGGCAACGAGACGAGTGCCCCTCATGGGAGGCATGCCGTAGAAAGCAGTGCTCTGATGCACATGGTCTGCGTGTACGATATGTTGCGGCTGTACCGGCGCGTCACTAGCCAGATTGGGGTGCGAGCGTTCGGCTCGGAAAGCGGTCAGGGGAGTCAGGGGAGTGTTTCTTATGACGATGATAACTCAGGCAGACCCACGACTGGAAGCTTTGTGGCTGTGCCCGGTGACCCCGTGATGCCCGTGAATGCATCTGCCCTCGGCCGCTTGCAACAAGCAGCTTAACAGTCATAGCTTATCCCGCGACACTTTCAGCTTTCAGAAAACGCGCACCGCCCGTAGACTCGTTCGCTTCGTCGTGTTCGCCAGTTGCAGACAGCCAGTGCAGCAACCGACGAAGCGTCAAGCCGGTAGCCAACAAGGCGCACACGAGCGTAATTCCCTGCATCTGTATCAACCAGCACGTCCAGTAACTATCTAGACCGGCGATGTGAGAGATGGCACAGTCGCTAGTGGAATCCTCGAGTTGGCCGCTGAGCGTTACGGACCTTGCCAACTGGGTCAGCCAGCAGCAGTGCAGCAGATACCTTCGCCTCGTCAACTTATCGTGCGATGCAGCTTTGCATGAGCTGCAGGGGCAGGAGCTGCTTGCCTCGTGCGGGCTGACGCCATCCGAGGTGCGCGGCCGAAGCGTCGACCCAGCTTTCCAGGAATCAGGCGCACAACTGGAGCAGGAGGTGTTCAGCGGCTTACGGGCCTTGTTCCCGGCTGCTCCCTACCTCTCTGTGCGTCCGGGAGCCACCCATGGCACGCCATGGACCAGCTTTCTAGCGCTGCTCCAAGACGCCGCTTCCCCGGCGGACGCTGCAAGAGATGCGACAACGCCTCCCATTTCAGTGGGGTGCTGGGCCGCGGAGGTCGAGCTGCGATGCAAGCCCGTTGCCGGAAGCCCCGTGGAGCTGTCCGCTCGCGCAGACTTTCTCATCCTTCTGTGGCGCGAGGGCCGGCCCGTGCTGCGCGTTGTGGAGTGCAAGGCCAGCAGCAGCATGCGCACAGAGTACAAGGTGCAGGTAGTGGCGTACCGGGCCATGGTACGGCAGCTGCTGCGGGAGGCGGGGCACGTGGAGGTCGGCGGCAGGCGGTGGGATGCGGAGGAGGTGGCGGTGGAGTGCGCGCTGTGCGTGCGGGGCATCGGGCGCCAGCGGCGACAGCAGGCGGCTGAGGGACGCGGCGGCCTGGACGCGCTGACAGGAGTGCTGCTGTGCGACGATGAGGTGAGCATTACGGTTACGCGTGCGCGGGGTCTATTCTCTACTGGTGCACTGAGCCACAGCACGGCACGTGGGCTAGGTAGCGCGACCCTATGGTTAGTTGGCGCTGAGGACATTCAAGAGGCAGTGTTGCTTACAGCTCCTCTGCTATACAACCGCGAGGGTTAGCTATTGGTGCTGGTTGTAGACCATGTATTCTGCTGCGCGTGTGCAATAATCTTTGTGTAATGCAGGTGGCTTCTCTGGAGCGGAGGCTGCACCACTGGCTTAGCCCCCAGGGCGCCGTACCTCACGCCTTGGACACCTCTGGCCCGTCCCTGGAGGAGCTGCCGTACACCCTGGGCTCCCACTGCGCGGATTGCAAGGCGGCCCCACACTGCTGGGCGGACGCCGTGACCCGCGGGTCGCTGCAGCTGGCGGGGTGCAGGCCGCCGCAGGTGGCAGCGCTGCAGGCGGCGGGCGTGAACGACCTGCGGCAGCTGGCAGCCAATGAGGACCAAGGCCCGCAGCAGGTGCCGGGCATCGCGCCGCACGAGCTCAGCGCCCTGCGGCTGGTGGCAAGTGTGCGGCAGCAGGCTGCAGCGGCAGCAGCAGCAGCAGCCGCTGACCAGGAGCCCCCGTCGACCTTTACGCCCGCCTTATCACCACAGCAGCGGGCGCAGGGGCGCAAACAGCTACAGGGTGGGGGCATGGCACCGGACTTTGCGCTGCTGCCTGGCGCCAGCCGCACAAGCTTGCCGCCGCATTGGTACGAGCATGTGCACGCCAGATCAGGAGAAGTTCAGCTGCGGCCGCTAACACGCGTGTATCTGTCGGTGGCATGGGAGCCTGTCCTTGGCCGTGTGGCGGGGCTGGCGGCGCACGTGGCAGACGCTCCGTGACCCCCGGGTCACAGGCGGCGCAGGGAGATGGGGACCAGGCCTCCAAGCCAGGGCGGGCAGGAGGGTGTGGACATCGTGACGTTGATGGGGGCACCCGAGGAGGAGGCGGCGCGTGCACCAGGCTGGTCCCCGCTGCACGTATCCGATGACGCGTGGGATGCGGAGGAGGTGGACGTGCTGAGCGGGTTTGCCGATGACCTCCTGGTTGCGCTGAAGGTCCCGCTGTACTGCCCCGAAGTGGAAGACACCCCTTTTATGGACGCGGGCATTGGGCTGCACTTCTACTTTCATGGCCAGTCTGACCTGCAGCGCCTGTTGTCTCGCTGCAGCCGCCTGGCACGACAGCTTGAGGTGGCGCTGCGGCACCCGGACACTGGCGGGGGTGAGGAGGCCGATGCCAGGGAGGGAGACGTGCCGGAGGACCCGCGGCCAGCGGCGGCAGAGCCAGTGGCTGGGGTAAGCACATACGGCGGTGGCGGCGGCGGCAGCCGCAGAAGCCTGGACCGGGTACAGGAGGTGGTCAAGAATACGGAGACTCAGTGGCAGCTGCATATGCTGCGCCTCCTGATACGGCTGCTTACTAGTCGCCCCTGCATAGACGAGGATAACCAGCGGCCGTTCAGTGGCGGGGAGTTCGGGGGCCAGGCCATGGTGAGCGTGGTGGAGGAGGAGGTGGCGCGGTATGCTACGCCCTGGGTGGGGTGCGGGCTGCAGGCAGCGACCGCTGTGGACTGGGCGGGTGAGGGCGTGGACTATCTGTACGACTGGTCGGCAGAGAACGCGGCCGGGGGCATTACCAGCAGCTGCTCGGACAGGGTGTACCGCCTTCTGCTTGGGTCCCACACGCGCAGTCTGTGGCCCGTGGGGCAGAAGGCCGCGCACCTGGTGCAGCTCCGACCGGACCACCCCAGCAGCAACCTCCCTCCCTCCCTGTTCTGGGAGCTTTGGCGATGGGGTGACGCCGCGTTCGGGGGATGGGCACTGCTGCATCGCGCCCATGCGACGCGCTGGGTTGAGGAGCGGCTGGTGCGGCTGGGGCTGCAAGGCAGTCACGGAGCAGGTACCGGTACACCGGTGCACCCAGCGGTCCGGGGGTCTGGGAGCTACAGCGCCGACCTTCCGCATCTGATCAAACGGAAGCTAAACCTCCTTGGCATCCTCTTCGAGTGCGGGTGGCCGCTGGAGCTGGGCGGCCCGAGCTTCCCAGACAGCACTCTGCGGCAGGCAGCCCAGGAGGTGAGCGTCGTTGGGCGGGCTGCAGAGGTGTCGCAGTTCTGGGAGGAGCTGCTGCGCACACCGCCGGCGGTCCGCGCGAGGGAGGGGCGGGGGTCGCTTGTGCTGGGAGACGTGCGGATGGAAGCGGTCCCAACCGCCATGCTCGACCACATCTCAGGCCGACGCGGCAAGCGCTACACCGCTAGCGACAAAGCGGTGCTGGTTGGCCGTGCGCTGTGGCCCCAGGGCTGTGAGACGTGGAGGCAGCTGGAAGACCACACAGGGCTCAAGCGGGGGGACAGCGTGGTGGTCACGCTAGCGGGCCCCAATCCGGAGCAGTATCAGGGGCCTGGGCGCGTCAGCTCTCAGCGCTGTGCTTTGGGCACCGTGCTGCCCTACCGGGAAGGGACAGGGCTGTGGGTTCTGCTAGATGAGGACCCTATGCTTGGCCGGTACCCGGAGCTGGGCATGCCGGTGCTTGGCACCCACGGGCTGACGCTGCAAGGACTGGCAAAGGAGGCACGCGAAGGCGGGGCGGTGGTGGCGCTGGATGCGACGCCAAACGTATCCAGCTGGGTGACAGCTGCAGTGCTGGACCAGCTGTACAGCTACGATGTTGGCGATGCTTCCATGGACCGCCTGACGCTGCCACCAGAGCTCGCGGCGGCTGTTGGGGCAGAGGAGACGGAGGATGGGGTAGTCGACATACCGCCTTCGCCAGCGCAGGGGCTTGTCCCAGGGGGCTACCAAGGCGGCTCCCTTGCGCAAGTGGCTGTGTCTGGACCGGACTCCAGCGCGTCCCGACCCGTGGGTCTGCTGCCTGCACCACGGCCGCTGGATGGGGACCAGGAGGCGGCTGTGCGGGCGTTTGTGGACAGCCCGCCAGGCGGCATCATGCTGCTGCAGGGGCCCCCGGGCACGGGAAAGACGGAGACGGCGGCGCGGGCGGTGCTGCAATTTCTAGCGAGTGCTGTGACCCCTGCGGAGGGTGGCTTAGTGCTGGTCAGTGGGCCTACGCACGCCGCTATCGACGTGGCACTGATGCGCATGGGGGAGCTGCTGCAGGGGGCGGGAGGCTTGGAGGGCGGGGTGCCGTGGGAGCGGGTGCGGCTGGTGCGTGTGGGTGAGGACAGGAGCAAGGAGCCGGATGCGGAGCCGGCGCGACGGCGCATGCGAGGCCTAGGCATCCAGCAGCACAATCCAAAGGAGATACTGACGGGGTAAGGGCCTGAAAGTGCATAAGGGAACACATGTTTATCGCGGGGTAGAGAATGTAGGTGTCCGATGGTTGACGACATCATGAGGGGTCTTGCCCACCTTCCCTGTGTCAACATATGTGATATGTCTGCCTACGAACCTATGCTGCTGCGTGCATTCCTTGCTGTATGTCCCAAGCGTCCATATCCCACATACACCCTTGGTCTCCCGTTGCGCTGCACCAGGTCCCCGAATCAGTGGGTGGTGGCAGCCGGCACTGTGAACCACCTGCTTCGCGCCGTGGGCGGCCAGGCTTCCCCAGGCCCCTGCGTCTCGCTGCTGATGCTGGACGAGGCCAGCATGATGCCCTGCCCGCACTTCCTGGCCCTGGCGCTGCTGCTGCAGCCTGCGGCACGTGTCTTACTGGCAGGCGACCACCGGCAGCTGGGGGTCATCAGCCAGCATGACTTCGCCTCAGACATGCGTCCCACGTTGACACGACACCGCGCCTACCTCAGCGCCTACGAGTACGTGCGGCTGCTGTCGCGGGCGCCAGGCAGCTGCGTGTTGCTGCGCGGGCTGAGCTACACACACCGCCTGCCCGCAGCCCTGCGCGAGGTGCTCGCGCCGCCGTACGCGCAAGACGGCATCGTCCTCCGGGGCCGGCGACCGCAGCCGCTGCTGCCGCTGGCGCCGGGCGGCTGCCCCTGGAAGGCGCTGTGGGTGCAAGGGGGCGGGCAGGGGGACCCGCAGAGCGGGCGACAGGATGACGGGCAGGGCGGGGGCCAAGGCGGTGGGCAGGGTGGCGGGCGGTCGGACGGGCAGGGCGGTGTGCCCACGGAGGGTGTGTTCCTGGTGGTGTACGACGAGGCGGGCTCGTGGCGCACCAACGCGCTGGAGCAGCAGCTGGTGGAGCTCATCATGGACGCGTCGCCCTGGCACGTGGCAGCGGCAGGGGCGGGCGCAGGGGAGCAGCCGGAGGCGTCACTTGATCTGGACGCGTCACCAGAGCTGTGGGGTCTGGTGCAGGCCCTGGAGGAGCGCCTGCGCATTAGAGATGCGCCAAAATCGACGCGTGGTGGCGTCATGGCGGCGGCAGCGGCTGGCGCCTCTGGGAGCGCAGTAGGGGGGTCGAGGAGGCTGCTGCATACCAGGGCGGCGGCCGCGCCTGCAGGTGCGACCTGGGCGGGCGGCATCGGCGGTGGCGGCAGCAGTGCTGCTGGTAGCCGTGCTGCGGCTGGGCAGGGCCGCGGCGATGGTGCGGGTGGTGGTGGTGGTGATGGAGGTGGAGGTGGAGGCGGCGGCAGTGTGGCGCTGATCACGCCCCACAGGGCGCAGCGGCGCGCGCTGCAGGCGCTGGTGCGGGCGAAGGGATGGCCGCGCTGCCGCGTGGACACCGTGGACAAGATGCAGGTGGGTGAGAGTGCGGTGTGTGGGCCACCTAGAGATGCAGGTGGGCGAGTGTCATAGCAGAGGCGCGCGCACTGCGGCGATGGGGTGTGGCAGGGCAGCGTGGTCGCTGTACCAGTGGTGGAGTTCTAATGGCGCAGCAGCTCTTTCCCCGCTGGCGCTGTCTTTTGCTCACCTGCTCTTTGCTGCATAGCACCAGTGCAAAAAGCGCATGCTGAGCATGATGACATGACTTGACTTGCAAGTCACTTGTTCCAACCGCCGCCTGCCCCTAACATCCGTGCCGCTCCACATCGCTGCCCCCAGGGCGGTGAGGCCGACACCGTCATCTTCTGTGCCACCGCCTCCGACCCCTCCGCCCTGGCCGCCAACCCCTCCTTCTACGCCGACATGTGCCGCAGCGTGGTGGCGTTCAGCAGGGCGCGACAGCGCCTGGTGGTGCTGGCGGGCCGGGAGCTGCTAATACACACGCCCTGCGACAACAGCCACTGGGAGGGGCTGGCGGTGTGGCGACGGCTGGCGGCGCTGTGTGAGGCGGAGGGCCGGGCGGTGGGGCGGAGGGTGGTGCGGGGAGGGGAGGCGGTGGGGCAGCAGGGCGGGGAGCGGGGGCAGCCAGGGGCAGCAGAGCTACACGTGTGAGGTATTTCAGGTGGTGAAGGGCTGTGAGGGGCAGCAGGCTTGACGCGCAGCCTCTGGCAGAAGACGCGCAGCCTCTGGTTGCACGGCAGGATCTTAGTGGCATGCGTACGGCAGGGCTCCTCGGAGCAGTTGGTATGATACTAGGAGCAACCGAATAATAGTCTGACCATGCAATCAAAAGCAGCATAGACGCCAGAGGCAGCACTGCACCGTTGATTGGGCTGCTGTTTCTAGTGCTTTCACCAACATGGGACCAGGGACTCAATCTGCAAGGAGCCCTGGCTGTGCCGGTGCAACGTCAGCAGTTACCGTCATTGGTTGATGACCTGATACGTGGCAAACCGGTTGTGCATCTTGGATGCATAGCCTAAGATCTTCGCCAGCAGGGGCGCAGGGGGCCTGCTCGTGCGTTGTTGAGCACCTGGGCTGTATGCGTGGACATCAGCGTGGTCAAACGTTTTAATTGGTTGTCAACCCTGCGGTGTTTTACCCGTCTCACATGGGACGGTCGGTACATGCACACTTTTACTCTCCCCTGCTTTTACTTTGTTTGAGCTTGTTTTCTGTGGTCCGTCCATCTACGTCTTCGGGCTGTGGCCTCTGGCCCAGGGACCTAGCTCAGCTGCAGGCTCATTGCTTGTATGCCCGTAATCAGACTCAGAATTGATCTCAGCTTGAGGCAAGAGCGCAAAGACCCACCGGGACCGGCTCAGATAGCCACGATGTGAAGCCTAGGCGAAGGGAGCTCCCATGGCGTAGACGATGTTGTGCTGGTCGTATGCTCGTATCTCTACTAAGCAGGGAGTTCATCTCTTCCACACGGTGTGCGCAACAAAGGCCACAGCTGGGCATGGCAGCAACAACCTGGGCAGGTGCATCGAGGCCAACACAGGTGGCCTGCCTACGCATCCCGGCTCGCGGCAGCTGCACGGCAGTTGGTTCGAGTTCGGCTCATCGCTCATTATCGCGACATGGTTCAATGGGCACATATGTCCACTTCCATTCAAAATATACCTTTGAACTCCTCTGTCGATAAGCAAGGCGCCTTCTCATACGCACCGCCAGACACCGCCAAGCCCTTCCAGTTTCGTCGTAAACCCTATCGTTAGCATACCCACCTATCTATAAACCAAGTATATACATCTGTAGATCCATGGCCAGCGCGGCTGCCGCTGAGATGGTCGCTGAGGCCCGCGATGTGCCCCAGTCCGAGCCCCTGGACGACCGCCAGGTCCTCAATGACGCTGGTGGCTTCGTCTACGAGATCGACGACATGCAGCGGCTTCGCCGTCTCATCATCCTGGGGAACAGCGCCTCCACCTACGATGTCGCCCGCGATGAACTGACAGTTGCTGACGCGGAGTGCGTCCTGCGCCTGCTTGCGGACGGCCGCGGAGCTGATATCGTCCGCGAGATTGTGGCCATATCTACGGAAGGCCGCGCGCCCAAGCAGTCTGCCGGCGTCTTCGTGCTGGCCATGGTGGCGCGCCTCGGTGACATGCCCTCTCGCCGCGCTGCCTTGGCCGCCCTGCCGGCCGTGTGCCGCACCGCCTCCACGCTGTTCGAATTCGTGCAGCGCTGCAAGGAGCTGGGCGCAGTCGCGGGGCAGGCGCCTGGGGACGACCCGCAGCGCCTGGCCGCTGCAAAGCCGGACGAGGTGCTGCAGCGCGCGCAGGAGGTAGCAGCCGCCAAGGCTGTAGCGGGAGCTGCCAAAGGCTGCCGTGGTGGCCGGGGTCGAGGTCGTGGAAGGGGCAGGGGTGTAAGCAGAGCCCCCCGGCGGGTGCAACTACCGCCAGCGGCCGCTGACGGGGAGGGGGTGGTGGAGGCGATGAAGGCTGCTGCGGCGGCGGCAGGTGGGAAGGCCAGCTGGGGGCGCGGCATGCGGCGTGCGGTGGCGGACTGGTACCTGGGCCGCAGCCCCGCCGCCCTGGCCTACCAGGTGACCAAGTACTCGCAGCGGAGCGGCTGGAGCCACGCGGACCTGCTGCGCCTGGCGCACCCCGACCCGCAGGCCCATGCCGACAGGTGGGTTAGCTGGCACGAGTTGGTTCTACCTACTACCGTATGCTTTTGCCTAAGTTGGGCTCTGCCGTAAAACGTAAAATGCCCCAAGTAGCGATACCGTGGCATTTTCGCGGGTTCTGCCGTGGGGAGGTAGCAGGCGGGGCCGTTTCCCTTGCAGGTAGTCAAAGCTGCAGGCTGTAGCGCACTAAATAAGTTGGATATTGTGGGCTGGTAGCGACTGGCACGTGCCACAACCCACGTGTTACACGGACCAGCTGCACACTAGCAACGGACAGCAGCAACCGACCCCACACCGACAAGTGACCCACGAGCCCCATAACAGCAAGCCTAACGCGAGATTCCCTATCTTTCGACCCTTTCCGGCAACCCTACCCACAGGAGGCAGCGGCAGCGAGAGGCGGCTGCGGCGGCAGCGGCAAAGGTTTCGAAGCAGCAGGACGGGGAGGCGTCCGATGCGGAGTGGGAGCTGGTATCGGCACCACCGGCTGCTGGTGGGGAGGGTGGGGGGGCGGAGGAGGAGGGCGAGGGGGCGGCGGCCAGGGGCGCCAATGGTGGTGGCTCGGAGCTGGGGGCGCTGGAGGCGGCCATGGCAGCGGTGGCGCTGGGGGCCGGGGAGGGTGAGGGGGACAGGAAGGCAGCTGCCCGGGCGCAGTGGGTGGCGGACATGAAGGCCATCTTCGCCTTCCTGACCCACGGGACGCTGCCGGGGCAGCAGCAGCAGCAGCAGCAGCAGGAGGCGACGGGTACCGAGGGTGCGGAGAGTGTGGAGGGTGCGGCGGCTGGCGCCGGCTCCCTGAGCCCGGTGCTGCAGTACCTGTGCGACGCCCACCGCCTGCGCAAGGACATCCGCGCGCCCGCCGCCCCCCGGGCGCCCAAGCGCAAGGCGAGGAGGCAGCCTGCGGACTCTGACTCTGAGGCTGACGCTGAGGGCAGCAGCAGCGACTCGGAGGCTGAGCAGCAACGGCGGCAGGGGAAAGGGCAGAAGGCGGGAGGGGCGGAGGCGGAGGCGGAGGAGGCGGCAGAGGACCCGGCGGCGGCAGTGGAGCGTGCCGCCGGCCTTGCCGCCGCGCTGGAGTCGGCCGTGGCGCTGGTCCGCCGCCACCGTTTCGGCCACGAGCACGTGGGCGACACGGCGCTGCTGCGCTGCCCCGAGCTGTGGGCCGCCTTCCTGGAGGTGGGCATGCCGCTGACGGCGCTGGTGCGCAACCTGGGCCGCATGACGGCCATTGGCGTCATGGACCGCGCGGACTGCCTGCGGGCCGTGACGGAGCGGCTGACGGACCCGGCGGCCATCGCGCGCTCGCGGCTGCACCCGCTATCGCTGTTGGACGCGCTGGTGACGTACCGCAAGGGCGAGGGGGCGCGCGGGGTGGCGAGGTGGGGGGCGCGGGGGGAGGTGTGTGAGGCGCTGGAGGCGGCCTTCTACGCCGCGTTCAAGAACGTGGTGCCGTGCGGGAAGCGGTTCCTGTGCGGGCTGGACGTGTCTGGGTCCATGGGGTGGACCAACTGCAGCGGCATGGCGTCGCTGACGGCGCGCGAGGCGGCGGCGGCGGTGCTGATGAGCCTGGTGCGCAGCGAGCCGTGGGTTAAGACGCTGGCCTTCTCGCACCAGCCGGTGCCGTTTGAGGTGGGCCCCGGGGACTCGCTGGAGGAGGTGGTGAAGCGGTCGGGCGCCATACCCATGGGCGCCACCGACTGCGCGTTGCCGATGCTGCACGCGCTGGAGAAGCGTTTGGCGGTTGACGTGTTCGTTGTGCTAACCGACAACGAGACGTGGTACGGCGACGTGCACCCGACGGAGGCGCTGCGCCGCTACCGGCTGGAGATGGCCATGCCGGATGCCAAGCTGGTGGTGCTGGCGTTCTCGGGGACCAGCAGGAGCATTGCGGACCCGGGCGACCCCGGCATGCTGGACGTGGCGGGGCTGGACAGCGCGGTGCCGCGCCTAGTGGCGGACTTCGTGGCGGGCAGGGTGTGAGGCAGGTGGTGGGTGCGGGTGTGGGTGCGGGGTCTGGGCCGGGTGCGGGCTGTGGCAAGGAAGAATGAGGGAGGAGTAAGGGTGGGGTTTAGGAGAGGGCAAATGATGGATGGAAAGCGGGCGCGTGCATTCGAGGGACGGGGCAGCGGGTCCACACAGGAGACAGGATCAATAGACTGCGGCGGCTTGTGTGTTACCAGGGAGACGGAGCACCCTGAGCCCATTAGCTGGGCTACCGCACGCAGGGTGGCTGGCCGTATGCGGTTGGTGCAGCGGAGGTACTAGTGTTAGCAGTATTGCTTTTCAATGCCATGACTTTGGACTTGTCCTTATTGCTGTATGGTACTGACTCACAGCACACGCATGCATGGTATAGGGACGCCGGCTAGCTATGCCGTAATACGGTACTGCGTGGTGCCGGGTGCGTCTTGTGCGTGACTCGCCGTGTGTGTTATACGTGCATCGCCGTTCATTTTGGCCAGGGTTACAGCATGCGCGCGTTGTGCACTTGGCAACAGCTCTGGCGTACGGCAGGAAGCCCACTGGCATGGACCTGTCGCCGTTAAGAACTCATGCTCAGTGCGAACCGCGCTGAATTGTTGCTGATCTGCGCGCAGTAGCTCACAAGTAGCAGTATGTTGTTGCCTTACATCTTTGCTCAGTACATCATGCTCTCGTCCGCATGGTGAGCACCTTGGGAGTGCTGGCTGCATGTGGTTGATAGCAGACGTGGCACGATGCAAGACAGTGGGGCCGCCACCATTGCCAACCCTGCGTGAAGGCGTGTCATTGCGCTGGCTGCACTGCCGTGTCGCCCTTCGCGCGGTGTTTTGGATTGCTTTGCCACAAGGGCTGCCTACGTGCCCAGGGTTACCTTCCCCTCCTGTCCCACGCCCACATGTAACCGCAACGGACAGGACAGGTGCCTCCGTGTGTCTTGGTAGCAACACAGCAGCTGCAGCCCCTCGGCATGGCATCGCTCTCGTCATCCGCTGCTGTGCTGAGTATGTAGTGGCAAGCAGGGGCAACGTCAGCGGGGCTAGGCGTCAACCAGGGCGATGGTCGAAACAGCGTTGGGGTCTGCCAAGGCTTCGGCCCAACCGCCGCGGGTAGGGAAGCTTACTTGTGCCGTGCACATGCCTTTAATCCGTCGGGCACCGTCTGAATAACAACTCGTGCATGAACCTACACATACATACATACAACAGCTGTAGCTTGACTGGATTAGCCTGGCCCCCGCCGACATGCATGCGGTTGTAGGACACGAGACCAGAGTTACTTCAATCGCGACTGTCATTTGTGAGGTATGTAGGTACAGTAACTGCTATACGACAAGCTCTTGGCGCCAGAAAGCCCAGTAGGGTGAGTACCCAGCCGTTCCGCACCATAGGCGAAGCGCTGCGCAGGGGCCTGGCGAGTAGTGCTGGTGCACCAGCTTGCACCCTGCTCCAAATTGCGTGCATGCTTCGGAAAGACTGTGTTCAGTTTGCGCACTTAGGCGCCATAGGGTGAACGCACGTGGGCGTGTGTGGGTTGCGTTGGGTATGCCGCTGGTGGGCAAGCCCTGCTATATATTGGAGGCACACTCCCTGCGTTTTGCCCCCTGGCGCCGCAGAGCCCCTTCGTCCTCAATTACTCCCGTCACTGAGGAATTGCGAGCAGCAGCGAATATGCAAGTGCACACTGCGCCTGCAGCGTGTGGCAATGGAAGCGGGTGTGTAGTCGTGAGTCCAGCTGCGGGGGATGCCCAGACCGGTGCGGCGTGCTCTGCTGCCTTGCCGCCCCCGACCGATAACAGCAGCACCGGCAGCCCCACACAGCTACCTCCTGACCTGCTTCTGTACATCCTTCGTCTGCTGCCCCGCAGCGACATCGCCCTCAGCGCCAGGCGGGCATGCAAGGCCGCCTGGCTGCACTTGTGCGAGGAGCACCACTGCACAGCGTTGCTCAGCCAGCCGCGGCCGCAGCACGCTGCCGCGGAAGCTGCCCAGCAGCTGCAGCCCCAGCTGCGGCTGCTAACCATGGAGCAGAAGGTGCAGCTGCTCGCTACCGCAGCTTCCAGTGGCACCGAAACCAACACGGAAGTTCCATGGGGTCTGGTGAAGCCATGCCTCGTGCATGGCATGGTGCCGGAGGAGCTCTAGGCCAGCCGGGGCGAGCTGCGTGGGTCGGATGCGGGCGCTACGGCGGTGCGGCACGGACACGTGCACCTGGTTGGGTGGATGGTGTATGCGGGGTGTCCCGCGGATCCAGAGGCCGTCCTGCACGCCGCGGCGTGGCATTGGTACGTGGCGGGGCTGCAGCTCGCGTGGGAGCTGCTTGAGCCTGCATCTGCTAAATGCGGCATGCACTGCCGCTGAGGGGCAAGGGCAGGGACAGCAGCCGCCGCCGCAGCAGCAGGAACAGCAGCTGTCAGCCCTGGTCAGCTCCCTGTTCAGCTCCGCGGCCGAGTCAACAACGCCGGACGCGCTGGCCAAGATGGAGTGGCTGGCGGACCTCCGCTCGCTCTGCAGCTTTGCGGGTGATAACCATGCCGTGCTTGCTGCGTCCTCGGGCGACGTGGCCCGACTGGGGTGGCTCCGGGACCGCGGCTAGCCCTACCCATACCACGAAGCTAACGGCGACAACGAAGATGGCAACCAGCAGCAGGCTACTGACCCCGCAGGCTCAGCGGCCGCGAGTGGCAGTGTGGCAGCTCTGCAGTGGGTGGCGTCACGTGGGGTGCAGCTGACGGACCGGGAGCTCTGTACGGCAGTACGCGGCGGGCACATGGGTGCCGTACAGTACCTGCACCTCGAGTACGGCATCCCGCTGTCCGACGACGCTTTCGCATCCGCAGCTGCATCAGGGAGCATCCCGCTGGCGTGCTGGCTGCTGAAACGCGGCTGCCCCGTGCCCGAGTGGGCGTTCTCGGGCGCCATTGCGGCAGGGCACGTGCACATGGTCCGGTGGCTGGCACAGGAGGCGGGGTGCAAGCCGTCGTGGCAGGACCTGGACAACCTGCTGAACCTGTGGCCGTTCCTGCCCGGCGGCAGACAGCACTCTGGGGACTGTGTCCAGGCGGCTAGGGTCATCCTGGCAGGGTTATCGGGGTGGAGGGAGCCGCTCGGGGAGGAGGTTTGCGGTGCGGAACCTGTGCGAGGAGGAGGGATGCGGGGTGGGTGCGGAGGTGCTGGTGGCGGCAGCGCATGCGGGGTGTGAGGCGCTGCTGGAGCGGCTGGTGAGGGAGGCGGGGTGTCCGGTGGGCGCGGAGGCAGCAGCGCCGGCAGGACTGCCGGACCCTTATTTTGTTGCTGCGCACCACCATGATGTTGGAACAATCAAGTGTTTGCGGAGGCTGGGAGAACCGTGGCAGACGGGACTGCTTTCGTGGGCGATCCAGGAGGGGTGTTCGGTGGCGGGGCTGAGGGCGCTCATGGGCCGGTGGGGCGGGAGGAGGTGTTGGGGGCGTGGGAGAGTGCAAGGGCGGTGTGGGGGCCGCCAGGGCGGCGGGAGGAGGTGGTGGAATGGTGCGGGTCCTGGCGGTGGCGGCGGGAGTGCGAGTTGTGGAGGTGGAAGAGGGTACGAGGGAGGAGGATGAGGATTACGAGCATACGAGAGAGCCAGTATAACAAGTAGTCGATCAACTGCTGACAGGCAATGCCATGCTTGGTTGCACCTACGTGCTGCGTCCACCCAGGCAGTAGGCCAGCACCAGGCCCCCTCGCCAGCACGTGGACAATACTTTACGCTATGTTGCCTCATATATGATTATTGTGAAGTACCGGACGAGCCAGGCATGAGGCGATAAACTTGGACATTATAACACCACTTTCACCTGGGAGAGTGGTGCTGGCCACGCAGGGAGACGTCCTACGCGGCTATGAGGTACCCGACGGTTTCATGGCGTGGCACCACCGGTATTCTAGCGTTCGGCGTGGCAGCTATGACATCAAGCTGTGCAATGCTCTGTACATCATGTTAGCCCCACATGGACTGGATGGCAGAAACCCTAGCGCAGCTGCACCGAGATCTTTTCAACTGTCGCTGCAACCGAAAGGTCGCAGGCCTTCACGGGTGGGAAGCTAACAACGCCCCCGGGAAGCGCGCCCGCTCCCGATGGCATATGCAAACGCCGTGTTATTGTAATTGGTGTCCCTCCTTGTGCCTCGTTCACAAACATGATAGAGTCTCCAGCGAGAAAGCGCTCGCGCAAGCGTCAGCGCGGCCCGCAAGGCGATATTGCGGCGCAACATCAACCCAAGCAGCAATGTACAACCAATGCGACCAGCTCGCCAACGCCTAGCGGTCACCAGCAAGCAGTCCGAGGAGGTGTCCGACGTCATCGACCCCTCGGCCCCTGCCGCTTTTACGCAAAGGGCTACTGCCGGGAAGGCGACAAATGCCCATATCATCATGGTAAAGGTGGTCAGGCTCAAGTAGCTGCGACCGCCTCCGGGCCAACCGCCGTTGCCGGGCAGCCCGCAACCGGCGCCATTGGGGGTTCTGCTGCTGCTCCTGCTGCTTGCGTAAGCCACATGCACAACGGCACCAGGCCTGCAGCTGCAGCCATAACTACGCCGTTTCTGACCTTCAAGCGCCACAGCATGAAGAAAGACCTGAAGGGCAGCAGCGAGGTATGGCGCACACCTGTACCATCCGTGGACGTGCTTGGCCGCTTGCAGCCTGCGACCCTGCTGCATCAGTTACCTTCTTGCTATCTTGCATGTAGCTGCACGCCTTTAGCCGAACATCAGTATTTATACAGGCCCACACGCTGCTACTTGCCTGCATTGCTGGACGGTGTCCTACGCAGTTTGCCGCCTTCCTGGGGTCCGCTTTGGCCGCCCTCTCCGACGACTCGCCCGACTCGGACGCCGGCCGGTGTGACGACGTGCTGAGCATGCTGTGCGGCACGTGGCGCCCGCCGCCCGCCGCGCCCATGCAGCAGCAGCGGCCAGGCGGCAGGGACGTGGCGGCGGCCCTGGGCCTGCCGGAAGCCCCAGTGCCCGCGGCGGCAGGGGCCGGCGACCCGGCCCCGCAGTGCCACGCGCCGCGCCACCTGACCACCATCATGCGGGACTTCCAGGCGCGCACCGCGACAGCACCTGGCGTTACGGCAGAGGTGGGTGTGCAGGGTTGGACGTCCGTTAGGCTTGGGGTACCTGGATTACTGGTACAACTCTGTATTGCTTGCGTATCGGGGTGTGGATGCCGTACCGTGTGTACAGCTCTTGACTGTGCACCCGCCGATTGCGACCGTCTGTGCCGCCTGCCCACCGCTCCCCACCAACCCCACCCCGCCGCCAGGTCCTGCTGGGCCGCGTGCTGCCGCTGCTGGCGCTGCTGACCCACGGGTCCATCCGCGATCCGTACGGCAGCACTGGATCAACCCGCTGTACGACAACGTCCTGCACAGCCTGGACTTCGGGGCGCTGGCGGGCGTGTACGAGCAGCTGCTGGCGGGCGCAGGGGCGCTGTACGATGGCGTGGCGGCGGACCTGGCGGCCAGGGCGAGCTCGGTGAGGGCATGCCTTGCAAACGACTCCCAGCAACGTACCTCAATGCGTGCAAGACTGTGCTATACAGTGCTTGGCCCTTGGTGCACGCGGTGGCTGACAGGTAGCACGTGTTGCCCCAAAAGGTCTTGTTCTGGTGTGCATTCTTCTGCCGCAGCCATCGTCGTCCTCTTTCTCCCTGCCCTACTGGCGTCCTGGAGGCTGGGTGGAGGTGCTGTCGCCCCCGCTGCTGCTGCTGCACGAGCTGGCGGAGCGGTTTCAGAGGCCCGAGGACAGGGCGCTGCTGATGGAGGTGCGCTGCGGGGGCCTGGGTAGTGGGGATGGTGGGGGGCCGATGTTGATGGAGGTGGGTGGCCGCGGCAGTGATGGTGGTACAGGTTGTTTCAGGGGCCGGAAGTCATGGGAGCACGCGGGTGCACAACGACAGCGAGGGATGGTGCACGCAGAATGTGTTCACTCCCGATGCTCAGTGCACCCGGCCAGCATCAGCGATACCAGCATGTGCGCTACTGGCGTCGCAACAAACCCTATTCCTTTGCAATGCGCAGGGCAACGCCGCCTCCCGCTTTGTGGAGGCGCTGCAGGGTCTGTACGACAGGCACGTGGGCGGCCCGGGCACGGCGGGGGCGGGCGCTCGGCGGCTGCGGGAGTCGCTGCGGGCGTTACGGCAGCTGCTCAAGCAGGGCAAGGTGGGCGGGTCGGTATAGGATGGTACGTCGGCGGGCGCTGAGGAGACTACATGCCCACGCTCTCGGATGTTATGTGTGCCAGCATGTGGCTGTTGACGCCCCCGAAGCTTCTACCGGTATCAGGTCTGCTTGCGAGCGCATTCCATTCACTTCCCTTATATCTCACAGGCCCAGCTGCTCATCCTGGACGACGCCGAGGCGGCGCAGCAGCGGCAGGCGGCGGCGGCGGCCGAGGCGGGGGGCCGCGCGGACCGGGCGGCGGCCGAGCGGCTGCGCGACCCGCTCTACCTGCCGGGCGAGCTGCGGCCCGGCGGGCCCCGCCACGACAACGACGCTGCACACTACGCCCGCGTGCGGGTGGTGCCCACCTGCCAGGAGCTGCTGTGCCCAGAGCAGCCCTACCTGCCCAGCAACAGGTGGGGGGAGGGAGGGGCAGCAAGGGGCGCCTGCTGGTCGCTGCTGCTGTAGGAAGGGTTGCATGCATGAGGGCTGAGCGGCTGACAGTAGCTGACACCCCAGCACGGCCACTGCTCCGCTTCTCGCCTGTCGTCAGGCCTAACGCAATTTCCTCTGACCACAACTGCCGCTCCCGTTCTCTAGTCCACCTTCCACTCGTTCTGCACGCAGGCTTTGCAGCCCACGGAAATCACATCTCACCTTTCTCCTGACCCTCCCGTTCTTTGGCGTGACCTCCCTTGCGCCATCCACACGCAGGCCCTACTTGTGCCCTTCCCTTCAGCTGTTCCGCTCTACAGTCGGTCATCCCTACCTTACCTCCCCCCCTGCCTCCCGTACCTCCCCCAGGCCCGGCAGCATGCCCCACCTGCTCCCCTCCGACCCCCAGCGCTGCCGGCTGGAGGTGCTGTTCCGCCTGCTGCGGCACGACGTGGTGGCGCCGCTGGCCGCAGCGCTGCAGCAGTTCAGGAGCCTGGGCGGCCTGGGCTGGCTGCAGCAGAGGGACAGGAGGATGCAGCAGCAGGTGTGGAGCGGGGCAGGGGCAGTGGGCCCTTACAGTGCCGGTGTATGCAGCGCGGTTGCTGTAGCTCCCTGTGCAGCGTGACATACCCCCTAAAGCGCGTGCTACGTTTCTAATCCCAGCGGGGTGAAGCCCGAAGGACAGTGTTGCCGGCCCTCTCACATTGTTAGCCCTAACTGTTGGCCAATGTTGGCCCCACCTGGTCGCCAACGCTGACACTGTCTACCTCCTACAGGCGGCCGCCTCCCGCCGACCTGGCGGCGACCGTCTGGACCTGGAGGGCGGCCACCAGCTGTTCGTGTTCCGGGACGTGCGGTTAGAGGGGCTGGCCGCCGGACAGGACGGCCTGGTGGTGCAGGTGCGGAGGGGCTGGGGGCCTGGTGGTGCAGGTGAGGAGGGGCGGGGCGCCTGGCTCAGCTGCTGCCCCTTTTGCAAGTTACCGCAATCGGTTACCCTAAGTTCAGCCCTAACCCATCTGGTAACAAGTTTACTGCTTCACGCCTACATTCCTGTCTCCTCTTCATACCTTCAGGTCTCCTTCGAGCCTCCCCCGCTGCCCACTGGCGGCACCCACAGCACGCCGCTGGAGTGGTGGCGCCATAGCAAGCGCCTCAGCATGGGCACCCTGCTGTGCTTCTGGTGGGAGCCGCAGCAGGCGCAGCCGGGGCAGCGGCAGAACAGGGTGCACCCGCAGCCGCAGCAGGGCCAGCAGCTGCCGGATCCGCGGCTGGTGGTGGGTGTGGTGGCGCAGCGGGACCCCAAGGACCTGGCGGGCTGGGGGAGCACACGGCCAGGGCGGTCGGTGCTGGGGATCAGGTGAGGGGGTGCAGTGTCAGTCAAATGTGGTACTTGCTCTGTCATCACGTGTGCCTTTTGCCATAAAGTTCGGTCCTAGCTGTTGCACCTTGCTTTTAGATAGCCCGTTGGCCTCCCGCTGTGCACCCCCTGTCCCCCGGCCTCCAGGCTGGTCAACCCGCAGTCCGACTGCGGCGCGCTGCTGGGCACGTGGCTGGAGGCCGCCGCGGGGCGTGGTGGCGAGGTGGTGCTGGTGCAAGAGCACAACAGCTTCTTCGCCTACGAGCCGGTGCTCAGGGCGCTGCAGGTGGGTGCACGGGGGTACGGAGCGGGGGGGAAACTGGGCAACGCGCGAGACACAATATATGCCCAGCATGCGTACGGTACGCAAGTACTAGTATGACAGCCTGTCAACTGCACGTTGATTCTTTTTTTCTTTCCTGTTCAGGGCATGACCACCATCCCGCTGGCGCACCACCTGGTGCCTGGCTGCGAGCTGGCACCCGGGGACGGAGGCGGGGCGGCACCAGGACGGGGACTTTCGGCAGGGGCGGGGCTCGGCCAGGCTCGAAGCTCCCCCGACCTGCCCGCCTACCTGGCCGACAGCCCGGTGATGGACTTCCGCCACATCGCCGACAGGGAGCGGGTCATGAAGCTACAGCCGGGGGAGCGGGCAAGGTGCGTATAGGCTTTGGGCTTTGGGCGCAGTACCGGCCCTCAATACCGGTAATGAAGATTGAACGCTAATCGGACGGCAGTCTTGCCTAGTTGCCAAGCTGTTAGAAGGCCGGCGTCTTGGATGGTGCAGAACCCCATGTCAATGTGTGTCCCACCCCCTATGCCCCCAGGGTGCTCCGCGCGCTGTCCCGCGTGGACGTGTCTCTGCCCGCCGAGCGCTTCCCGCTGTCCGAGCTGCTGGCGGCCACCACGCTGGACGCGGCGCAGGGCAGGGCGCTGAGGGACTGCGTGAGGCAGGAGGTGGCGGTGGTGCAGGGGCCGCCGGGGACGGGTGGGTTGTGGGTAAAGGTGTGCATGTGCCATCGGACGATATCGGGCTTTCCTCGCGCAGGGCAGTTGTCACAGGGCATCGTCCGCAGCGCTGTATCCTATCTCCCATGGGTGCGTATCGACCTTGCTGTGCCTGCCCCTGCCTCCCAGGCAAGACCTACCTGGGTGTGGTCATGGCTCGGCTGCTGCTGCGCAACACCACCAACACCAACTCTAGCACAGACACCACCACGCCCGGGGCCAGGGCGGCCAACGTCGGGAGAGCTGAGCAGACCACAAGGCCAGACGCCGGCCCGGGGGCACTGCCCGAGTGGGTGCAGGAGCTTGAGGATCCGGCTCCGACAGACGGCGATGCAGGTGCGGCCGAGCAAAGGTGAATGGTTCCTGAGGGACACATACACAGGGCGAGGCGTGTAGGTGCGGCCGAGGAAGAGAGGGCCGCCTGCACTGGGCGTAGGAGGCAGGGGGCAGGGGCCAGGTCAGGCAGGTGGTTTGGCGTGCCAGCTGGTGTTGACTATGTGGAGAGCATGAGGCATGAAGTACTGAAGCTGTGTTACAACGTTGACTAGTGCACCCTTGTGCATTGCCATATGGCGGATGCGGGCGCCCCACAGTCAACGGTAATGTCCACATCGGCGATGACCCCGATGGCCCCTGCGATGAGCGCCTGCATACAAATTCTTGTTGAATGGGTCGTATCGGTATGCAGGCGCCGCCGCAGCCGCCGCCGCCCCCGCCCCCGCGCTGCCCCACATCGGGCCCATGCTGGTGGTGTGCTTCACCAACCACGCGCTGGACTCGTTCCTGGAGGGGCTGCTGGAGGCGGGCGTGACGGACAGCATCGTGCGCGTAGGGGGCAACAGCAAGAGCGAGAAACTGGAGCCGTACAACCTGCACAACAAAAGGGAGAAGGTAGGCAATTGGTTGTATGTACGACGACGTGCGGTTGCAACTTCCTGTACAGGGGAGCAATCGCCGGGGCATGCAAGCATGTAACGCCAACGTCCTTTTCTTCTACATGCCGTGCTCATGTGCCCGGCCTGTTTACCGGTAACGTCTGGTGGGTTCATTTGCATCCATTCCTGTTCCTTTGCTTGGGCCCGCCTAAGCAACGCATCCTGCATGTGCGCCTCCATTGCGCCTTTGACGCAGGCTGGCGGCTTCCGCGTGCGGCTCCTGCGGGAGCGACTGGACGTCATGAAGAAGAGGACGCAGGTGCTGAGCCAGCAGATGGCGGGCGCGGTGGCAGCGGCGGCGCACGGCGGCGAGAGGGAAAGGTACGCATGGGGAGCAATCGCATCGGAGCACACAAGGCGGGGACATGGCTACTTATCCGTTTGCACACTGCATATGGCGTTCATTCACACCAGGGGGCATGGACCGACACTTCTATGCAACGCGCGTACGACAGAAATAAAGAACGGTTGGCATGCACCGGCCGTTGTCGTACCGGCAGGTCGGCAGAGGGACGTTGGCATCCGCGCCTCCAGCTTTAAGCCCGGCCCTCGCACGGCACGGGCCATCAGGCTACACACATAGCGCAAGCTGGACCTGCCAGTGTATTGCATTCGCTGCTGGTTTCGTGGTTGCTAACCCGTGGGCCCAACTGCATCTGTGTTTCCCGCCCTACGGGTGTCCCCCCAGGCCGCTGACATGGGACGAGCTGGAGCCGCTGCTGGCCGAGGCCTACCCTGACCTGCACGCCTCCTTCAGGGCGGGGCGCAGGCCGTGGAACCGCAAGCCGGAGGAGCAGCAGGAGCAGGAGGAACAGCAGGAGGAGGGGGCAGTTCAAGACCAAGGGGGAGAGCTTGAGGAGCAGCAGCTGCAGCAAGGCCAGGAGCAGGGCGGGAAGAGCCCACAAGGCCTGCAGGCCCATCGAGGGCCGGCCGCAGCGGCGGTGGAGGCAGCGGCAGCGGCGGCGGTAGCAGGCCGCAACGCGTGTGGTAGCTCCAGCACAGTTCCTTTTCCCAGGGTTAACCAGCCAGGCAAGCAACGGCAGAGTGGGACGGCTCCTGGGAAGGATGAGGCGGCAGGTGCCTGGCAGGCAGCAAGCGGTGGCAAGGGCGGCAAGGGGCAAGCTAAGGGCGGTGGCAAGGCATGGAGTGACCTGGTGGCGGAGGACTGGCTTAAGGGGAGCCCGGAGGTGGACTGGAGGCGGGGGCGGCTGGCGGGGGCGGGCTTTCCGCCTCCGGGGGCGCAGCAGGCGGCGGTGGCGGCGGGGAAGGGACCCACCTCGACGGCTGGCGGCCCTGCAGGTCAGGGTGAGTGAGTGAATGAAGATTCCATACAGACATGCATTCTGGCGTTCTGCCAATGAGCCAAATGCGGAGCGTTAGTAGCTCTGAAGCGCCTGTCCTCGGTACTGCTCTATACTTCTGGCCCAGGTACCAGTCAGTATGCTACAACCTTTGATCTGTTTGAGCTGCTTAGTGCGGCCCGCCGTGGTCAGTGACGCTAAACCCGCGACCAGCAGGCTGCCCCACACCACCTACGACGGATACACATGTGGGGGTAATTGCAATATACTGCGGTGTACTGCAGGGTCGTCGGACCTCATCATGGACGACGTTCTGGATGCAGGGGCTGCTGCCGGGGAGGAGCCGCCTCGGAGCGCAGCTGACGACCTGTTGTTCGAGTCCCCTGGAAGCTCCTCGTCACGCGAGCTGCCGGAGCCTCAGCTGGCAGGTGGTGGTGGCAGCGATGGGGTTGAGGGGGAGCGAGTGGGTGGTGCTGCTGAGGGTGCAGGGCGGAAGCGGCCTGCATGGGAGGCATGGGGAGCGGAGGAGCAGCAGCAGCAGCAGCACTTGCAGGAGGAGAGTGAGGGCGAGGGAGAGGGCGATGATGGCCATGCCGGGAAGGGGAGCAGTAGCAAGTATGCGAGAATGGACCAGGCGCTTGGCCGGTGGGAGCGCAGCGGCGCCGGGTGGGGTGCGGTGGGGCAGGGGCAGGGGCGCAAGAGGCAGAGGCGTGAGGAGGGAGGCTGGAGGAAGGAGCGCGCGGCCCCTCCCCCCGCCGAGGTGGCTGCCATGGCTGGGCGGCAGCGGCCGGTGGAGGAGCTGCTGGCGTGCGACGACGTGTGGGGCATGAGCAGGTGGGGGGCGTGATTGCCTACGCGGAGCGGGAGGCATCTTCTGGGTGTGTGTGTACGTGCCTCAGGAGGCCAAGGGATGCATATTGCCGCCCCCCACATAACCTGATGGTCTGTCAGGCCAAGACTGTAAGCCGGGCCTCGCGCTTCCCCGCCCAGGTCCGAGCGGCGCTCGCTGCATGACGCACTGGCACGGCTGCGGTACGTACGGCTGGTGGATGCTGTACGGGAGCTGCAGGAGGAGTACGGCAGGGTGCAGGACGAGCTTAAGGTGAGCGGGAAGGCAAGTGCCGTACCAGATTTCCAAAAGAATTGCACGCCGGTGAGGCTGCAACAGTTGCATGCGACCGTTGCAGGTTGCACATGTGTGTCAAGCCCGCACCCGCATATCGTCCCACTTCCTGACCTGCCCGCCCCCTGCCGCAGGCGGAGTACGACCAGGCCGACCAGGCCGTGCTGTGCGCCGCCCGGGTGGTGGGTATGACCACCTCGGGCGTGGCGCGGATGCAGAGGCTGGTGGGGGCGCTGCAGCCAAGGGTGAGCAGGGGCGGGGCGGGGGTGGCAGCGAGGGCGGCAGGAGGGTGGCAGGAGGGCGGCAGGGCGTATAGGTGCAGACAGCATAGCTTGGGAGGCATGTAACTGTGCAGCTGTCTTGCACCTGGCACTAGTGCAAAGTGCCTCCGGTCCACAATCCGCAACCTCCAACCCTACCCTGTCTTGCCCTGCCCAGGTTCTGCTGGTGGAGGAGGCTGCCGAGGTGTTCGAGGCGCACGTGGCGGTGTGCCTGTCCCGCA